>Ga0315274_10003938_pt1 | contig 21947 bp, 14 predicted proteins | sample YL17G02_20_MG_FD_203700 | JGI IMG/M metagenome (GOLD analysis project Ga0315274, IMG submission 203700) | Sediment microbial communities from Yellowstone Lake, YNP, Wyoming, USA - YL17G02_20 | ecosystem: Environmental > Aquatic > Freshwater > Lake > Sediment | place: USA: Wyoming | collected...
CATGTTACTGACGATGTACGTTCTCCGCCACCTTCGCGGAAACACCATCCTCGAAGCCACACACGAAAACGACACCTACGACATCCCCTCCCTCGCCCGAGCCCTCATCAAACGGGAAGTTTCCCTCACCGGCATCTTCCTCCGAGTCGAATAAGCGCCGCCCCCCTCCACGCCCTTCCTGCAAATCGGCTCGTGCAAACGGGGCGAGTCCTTTCCCCACACGAAAAGGATTCGCCCCCTTTTTTTCGACCACCCTGTCGGGATAATCCCGACTCCACAGGGAATGGACGCAGACCGTTCCGGCAAGACACCCGCTGCGACCATTCCAAAGTGGTAACAAAGCGGAAGATTTATAAACTCCACTCGCACTCCCATCCAAACAAGATGGAAAAACACAGCCCCAAACGCAACCTCGATGAGGACGAGGAAATCGAACAACTGCTCCACGAGATAGATCTGCTTCTTCGCCACATCGTGTTTCGGTTGCACCACGAAGACCCCAGAGTCTTCAAGAATCACAGGGACAATCGAAGAGCCGATGAAAAGGACCGCGACATAAAACGCCCTTATTCTTCCCAAAAACGGAATTCTACCCGCACTCAAACCTCGCCTTGACGGAAGCACTCTGCCATTATTTCGCACAGCTGTCCCGTGAACTGAGCTGCTTGCTGCCGTTCATGATCCCAAGGCCTCTGCCACACATAGGTCAAACTGGGGTAAACTTCCGCTGAGATGCCAAGGGTCGTTGTTCACGTCTGGACAATCGTAATCTTGCCAAGCGCCAACCCGGGTTTGGCGATCTACGACTGCCCTTCACGCATACGGGCAATCCGCGACTCCAGCTCGGCGGCTTTGGCAGAGTCGTTGAAGCGTTTGCAGCAAGCCTGCCAGGCTTGAAGCGCCTCGTATTCATCCCACGGGTTCAGCGTGGCGAGAGCCGCCTCGATGGCGTGCTTGAACTCGGCGTGCGCCGGCACCGAAGTCTCATACGACTGCAAGAGCGCTGCGGTCAGATGGCGGGGGGCTTCCAACGCGGCGCATTTTGTTTCGGAGATAATCCGCGACGCCTCGGTAAAGTCCGCGCGCGCTGCTTCGATGCGGCCCAAAGCCAGCTCGGCGCGCGTCCGTCCCAGAAGCAGCGAGGCCCGGCGTTCGGGATCGCCTGTCGCCCCGACCGTTTCCAATCCCTCGTTGAAAAGAAGGATGGATTGCTCGTCTCGGTGGGCTGCGAGCGCGGCGAGGGCCAGATTCTTGAGCGCTGTGGCGGCAATGTCGTTGCGGCCCAGTTTCCGGGCCGCTTCGAGGGCCTTGCTGTTCGTATCGGTAGCCTGCCGCAGGTCGCCCTTGCGTCGGAGCGCGTTGCCGAGGTTGACAAGGATCGTGGCTTCGGCCTCGCGGTAGAACATCTTTTGCGCCAGAACCAGCGCGTTCCGGTAGTTCTCCAAAGCCGGGCGCAGATGGCCGAGATTCTCTTCGAGCAAGCCCACGTTGAGCGTCGTGGCACATAGCCCAAAACGGTTGTGGACGCGCTGCCAGATGGCCTGGGCGCGGCGGATGCTCTCGAGCGCCGGCTGATATTTGGCCTGCCGCCACAGAACCAGTCCGCGGTTGTTGTGAATGTCGGCGGCGATGGCCGGTTTGTCGGCCTCGATGTCCTCGTTGGCGGCGCGATCCAGCCACTCGAGCGCCCTGTCGAGATGGCCGCGCGCCAGGGCGTTCATGCCGAGCGAATTGAACGCCATGGCCACTCCCGCCGAATCCGCGACGATCTCATAGGTTTCCGCCGCCTGAACCAGCCAGTCGTCGGACTCTTCGATACGACCGCGCTGATAGAGCGTCATGCCCGTTTCGGCCCAGGCGTCGGCGCACAGCCGCGCGTCGTCGAGGTCTTGCGCCGCCGACAGGAGCGACCGGAAACACTCGTCGGCCTCGTCCAAATGGCCCGCCAGCCGCAGCAGCCGCCCCCGCGCCCGCAGAACATCGGCCAGCGTGCGGCGATTGGCTTCCGTCGGCGGCAGTCCCTCGAGCACCATCAGGGCCTGTTCGTAGAGGTCGAGCGCTTCGACGTTCGAGTAGATCCGGGCCGCCTGGCGCGCGCTTTCCACCACCCAGCGCAGCGCCTTCTCGCGGTGGCTCGACCTCAGATAGTGATAGGCCAGAACCGAGCTGTTCGATTCGAGCGTTTCGTTCTCGCTGAACTTGCGTTCCAACTGTTCCGCGATCAGCCCGTGCAACTCGCGGCGGTGCTCTTCGAGCAGCGACTGATAGGCCACTTCCTGCGTCAGGCCATGATAAAAAATGAACTCCAGGTCGCTGGGCGTCGGCCGGCTGTGCAGGAATTGCAGTCCCCGCAGCACATAGAGGCGTTCCAGCAGGCCTTCGCGGATCATCTCGAACAGTTCGACCACGCCAAGCGTGAATCGCGTTCCCAGAACGGCGCCGCACTGCAAGGCCAGGCGCGCGCGCTGCTCGAGTGCATCTATTCGCGCCTGAATCAAACCGCGCAAGGAGTCGGGAATGACCGCCTCGATCCGGGCGCAGATCTCGGCGGGAACCGTCCGGTCGTCCGACTCTTCCCACAGTCGCAGCACCGTGCGAGCCGTTTCCTGGAGAAACAGCGGGTTGCCGCCCGCCTTCCGCAGCAGCGTATCGCGAATCTCCGTCCCCAGCGGCTCCTGGTTGACCAGCCACGAAAGCAGCGCCAGGCGGTCGCGCTGCGGCAGCGACTTGAGCGCCGTCTCCTCGAACACCGCCTGCAACTCGGCGGGCAACTGAAACGTGTCGCGGTGGGTGAGGATCACGAGCAGGCGGTTCAACGTGTCGCGATTCCGCGCCAACTCGGCTATGAACTCCACCGTGGACGGGTCCACCCACTGAAAGTCATCCACCCAAATCGCCAGCGGCTTGTCCTCGGTCAGCGCCTTCACCAGCGCCAAACAGGCCGCCAGGAGCGACCGCCGCAAGGCCGACGCCGGAATCCCTTCGCTTCCTCGCGGCGCAACGGAAAAAAGATAATGTAACAAAGCGACCTGGTCGGGTTCCAACACCGGATGAGCCGCAAAGTATTCCTCGATCCGCTGCCGCGTCTGCTCGCTCGACATCTCCGAGGGAATTTCAAACAGCTCACGAAGGATCCCCGTCAGCGCATGAAAAGGAATCTTCGCCCCGTGCGTCTCGCACTCCACGCGAAGCAGCCGGACCTGGTCGAGCTGCCCCTGCAACGCTTCCCACACCAGGCGCGTCTTGCCGATTCCCCCTTCGCCGCGGATCGCCGCAAACACCGCCTCTTTGCCCGCCACGGCGCGATCCATCCGCTCGGCCAGCCATTGCTGCTCGCGCTCGCGTCCGAAAAACGGCGCCGAGAAGTCGCGCCGGACCAAGATCCCCTCGCGCAACCGCTCGACCTGAAACGCCTCGACCGGCTCGGAAACGTTTTTCAGCGTCAGCGCCCCCAACGGCCTGGTCTCGAAAACGTGCCGGACCTGCCGCCAGACCGCCCCGCTGACAATGACCTGCCCCGGCTCGGCCTGCGACTGGAGCCGCTGGGCAATGTTGATCGGCTCGCCGAACAGGTCGAAATCGGCCCGGCCCGTCGCGCGAATCACGGTCGTCACCACCACGCCGATGTCCAGGCCCGCGCGAATCTGGAGGCGGTTTCCGCGAAGCGCGGGCAGAAGGTCCGCCCCCTCGCGGATGGCCAGCGCCGCCCTCACCGCCGACTCGACGTCGCGATCGTAGGCCACCGGCGCGCCGAACACCGCCAGCACCGCATCGCCGATGAACTTCACGATGAACCCGTTGTGCAGACCGATCTCGTGGGCGCACAGGTCGTAGAGCCGCTCCAACGCCGTCTTGATCTCTTCGGTGGGCATCTTGCCGAACAAGCGCGTGTAGTTGCTCACGTCAATGAACAGCGCCGTCGTCTCCCGATACTGATCTTCGGCCCGCGACAGGATTTTTTCGATTCGCTTCCACGACTGCGCCGTCAACTCCACGCCCCGGCGCTCGAAATCCTCCCGCGCCGTGTTCTGGATTTCCTGCATCGTTGCCGAAGCCAGCGGCGCCCCTTGCGGGCGAGGCGGTGTGCGAATGGAAATGATCTGCGGCAGGGGCTCGTCGGTCAGCACGGCCCCGCAGAAACGGCACATCTTCGCCGCCTCGCGGATTTCCTCCGCGCAAACAGGACAAATCTTGTAACCCGGCCGGCTCATCGCCGCGCTCCTCGATCAAAGCCACTGCAAATCTCTTGATCCGCAGATTGCGCAGATTGCGCAGATTCTACGGCGGCCTTTGGCCACAACCCAAAAGGACTCTTGACCCTCGACCTTCGACATTCGACCAAGAGCAAAGAGCCGGGAAAGGGAAAAGGAACATGCACGGGAACGCGAAAAGGGTCGGGACCGTCCATTTCGTCCACCTCGTCCATTCCGTCCATTTCGTCCATCCCACCACACACCCACTCATCCATGGCAGAAGATCCGCGAAATCTGCGGATGAATGTTGTTCGCTCTCACTCGTCGCCGACGACCGCCTTGCGCTCGGGCGCGCGCTGTTCAAGCCACTGATCAATCGCCTCTTTGCGGAAACGCCACACCCCCGCCACGCGATAGCAGGGCAGTTGTCCGCGCCGAAGCATCCGATAGACGGTCTTGGTGCATACGTTGAGGTAAGCGGCCAAGTCTTCGGCTGTAAGCAGTTTTTCTTCCATTTCAACCCATCCCTTCCTGTCCAACTTTGTCTCCTATAGTCTAAAATAATTCCTCGATGCAAGCACTTTCTTGTTGACGTGATAAAAAGTTTTTCCCTACAATTCGCCCGTATGAAGTCACTGCTGTAGGAGGCCGCGCCGTGTGGCAGGAAGACCATCTCTCCGACAAAACTGTCTGGAGTGACCTCACTGTGGGGTACGGCACGCGGCGCAGGCGCTTGCGCCGCGTGCCACACTCCACAGGGTGAACACATAGGAACCACCAAGGAGGAACGCATGAATCGCGCCGCTTTCGTTGGTAGTCCCGTCTTTAGACGGAAGACAAAGACCCCACTGAAGTGGGAACTACGAACTGACGGAGGGACTCCCGTGACAGGTCGGCGATATTCCTTCTCACTCTTCACCCTTTTTGCGCTCTTTGGCCTTTTTGTGTTTTTTGCGGCTGCCGCAGAAGATATTGCCGCCGCCGAACAGGTCACCACAACGCCGCTTCAATTCTACGGCCTCGGCACGCTCAATTGCGCCGCGTGGTCGCCCGACGGGACGCGCATCGTCACCGGCGGCAGCATGGGCGCGTTTCTGTGGGACGCCGCCACCAGCCGCGTGATTCGAATGTTCGTCGGCCATTCGGCCGAAGTGGTTGCGCTGGCAATTTCACCCAACGGATCGCTCGTTCTCACCGGCAGCGCCGACGGCACAGCCCGCCTGTGGAGCGTCAACGACGGCGCGACGCTCCGCGTGTTCTCCGACTACAATGGCCAACCCAATTCCGTGGCCTTCTCGCCCGACGGCACGAGAGTTCTCATCGCCCTCAACGACCACACCGCTCGCCTCTACAACGTCAGCGACGGCGCCCAGGTTGCCATGTTTTTCGGCCACAGCGACGATGTCTTGTGCGCTGCCTTCTCCGCCGACGGCTCCAGGGTCGCTACCGGAAGCGAGGATCACCGGGTCAAGATTTGGAGCCCAACCGGGGCACCGATTCGGACGATCATCTGCTATAATCGTGTGACGAATCTCGTTTTTTCGCCCGACGGCACAAAGATCCTGACGGCTACCGAAGGCGAAAAAACACTGTATCTTTGGAATACCGCTGATGGCAGCACGCTCGGCACAATCACATGGGGCAGCGAGTATGGCACAGTCACTTGCTTCACCTTTTCCCGCGACGGTCAGCGGATTTTCATCGGGACTCTTGATGGATTTGCTTTTGTTCGACCGACCGTCGGCGGGGCCGACATGGGTTTCTTTATTGTCGGGAATGCGCCCGTTAAATCCATTACATTCTCCCCCGACGGGAGCCGCCTGTTGACCGCCATCGGCGCACCGGACAATGCCCCAAGAATCTGGGATGCGAACCACTTGCCATATCATGTTGTCATTTCCGGCCATACGGCCAGAATCAATTCGGTTGCATTCTCATCGGATGGAACGAAGGCCCTGATCGGGAGCGGATACATCGCGAAGATGCGAAACGTCTCCGACGGAAGCGAAGTCCGCACTTTTTCTCCCGCTCCGACAGATCCTGCTCAAACGGAAGTCATATCTGTGGCGATTTCGCCCGACGGGACGAAGGTTCTGACGGGCCATACCTGGCCTTCCTCGGTCGTGAAACTCTGGAATGCTGTGGATGGAACATTGATTCGGACCTTCTACGGAGCCGGTTCGGACGCTTCACATGTCGCCTTTTCGCGAGACGGAATGAGAATCTTCGCAGATGATATTGGCGGAGCAAATCTCTGGGATGCTTCGAACGGAACATTGATCCGCAGGTTTTCTGGCCACAGTGGTTGGGTGCGCTCTGGAGCACTCTCGCCCGATGGCACGAAGGTTCTGACGGGAAGTGAAGACGCTACGGCGAAGCTGTGGAACGTTGCGGACGGCACATTGATTCGCACTTTCGGCAATGGCGGGAATGTGCTTTCAGTGTCATTTTCACCTTCACCGGACGGCGTAAAGGTACTGACCGGCAGCACGGACCGAACGGCGAAAGTGTGGGACGCATCCAGTGGAACATTGCTTCTTACCCTGAGCGGGCACACCGATGCACTTGACTCTGCTGCCTTCTCTTCCGACGGAACAATGATCCTAACAGGAAGCTGGGACCAGACGGCAAAACTCTGGGATGCGACGAGCGGCACCTTGCTTCGCACATTCTCCGGCCATGCCAGCTCTTTGCTCGACGCGGTCTTCTCGCCAGACGGAACAAAAGTGCTGACAGCCAGCGGCGATACCACGGCGCGACTTTACACTACTTCGGACAGCACTTGTATCCGAACGTTCTCCGGACATATAGGGCCAATATCCTCCGCGGCGTTCTCACCCGACGGCAATGAACTTCTCACAGGTAGCATGTGGGCGAGCACCGCCCACTTATGGAACGCATCCTCAGGAACACTGATTCGAACCTTCATCAGTAGTGGCGGCAATACAAATTGGGCATCGTTTTCCAGGGATGGGAACAAAGTTCTCACAGGGACCTATGGGACAATAGTAGAGGATTATAATAACGGCAGGGCGAGTTTGTGGAGTAGATCATCCGGTGATCTGATTTGGAAACATTGGGGGGCGGGGCCTGTCGCGTATTCTCCTACCGGATCATTTGTTGCCCGTGTTGCAATAAGCTCTACGATAGAAATCCTTGACGGCTCGTCGGGGACCCTAATCAACTCATGGTCCGGTTCATGGCCATATTCTGTGGCATTCTCTCCGGAGGGGACAAGGATTGTGACGGGGAGCGCATCCTTTGATGAAGTGAGGATTTGGGATGTCCCTGACGGAAACCTCATTCGAACGTTTTCGGTGACCAGTTTTGGAGCCAGTTCCGTGGCCTTCTCGCCAGACGGCACACGCGTTCTGGCAGGTGGTTACGGTGACCCCACAGCAAGACTCTGGAATGCTCTGGACGGAACGCTAATTCGCACAATCACCCCAGGCAACCCTGTAACCGAAGCGATCGGTTCGGTCGCTTTCTCACCCGACGGGACAAAAGCCCTATTGGGAACTTGTTCGGTTTATCAGGGCTTGACGCCAGGACAAGCGAGCGGGAGCCTTTGGGACCTTTCCAACGGCTCGCTTATTCGCAGGTTTCAACGGCATACACGGACCGTTTCTTCCGTCGCTTTTTCTCAGGACGGGAGTAAAATGGTGACGGCAAGCTATGACGGCACGGCGCGGATATGGAACATGCCTGGGGCGGCGCCCAGTTTGCTGGGGCACAATCGCGCCGCCATAGCGGTGGCGGGCAGCGCGGATTTGGCGAGAGTTGCAACACTCCACAAAGACAATCAAGCGAATGTCTGGGGCGGCGTGGACGGAGCGCTGTTTCGGACGTTTTCGGGTCGCATGGCTCAGATTCGCTGCGTCGCACTCGCGTCATCGGGAACGCTGTTTGTCACGGGCGAAGACACGGTCGCAAAACTGTGGGATCTTGGCAGCAGCCTGCCGATTCGTCTCTTTGAAGGCCACGTTGGCGCGATTAATGCCGTTGTGCTGTCCCGCGATACTACCCGGCTTCTTACGACGAGCGACGACGGGATGGCGGTGTTGTGGAACACCGGGACGGGCGCGGCGACGCAGCTGTTCTACGGTTGGGATGCGCGTGTGTATGCGGGCGCGTTGTCGGCCGACGGGGGCCTGGTCGCCACCGGCGGTAGTTCGAGCACGGCGCACGTGTGGAACGCGGTGACGGGGCAGCATTATCGAACGTTCTCCGGTCACACGAGCGCGGTTTTGTGCGTGGCGATTTCCAACGACGGTTCGACGTTGCTCACCGGGAGCGCCGACAAGACGGCGAAACTGTGGAATGCGATCAACGGCGCGCTGCTGCATACGTTCACCGGCTACACAAGCCCCGTGGTGTCGGTCGCCTTCTCGCCCGACGGTTCGAGCCTCCTCACCGCGGGCGGCACGACGGTGAAGTTCTGGAATGCCGCCGATGGAACACTGCTGAAAACGATCGCCCATGCACCCGGTCAGTGGATCACCGGCGCGGTGGCGTCGCAGGACGGTACGCGCGTGGTGACGGGCAGCGAGGACGGCATTGCGCGGCTGTGGCCCGGGTTCGGCGTGGGAGGCGGCGGGAGCGGGGGCGGCGGCGGGACAGGACCGGTGCTCAACGGCGACAAGTTCCTTCTCGTCTCCGGCGGCGGGGACTACGTCGGCAATCCGATCCTCAATCAGACCAAGGCGTTGGCCGACCGCGCGCTTTTCACGGCGCAGGTGCGCGGCTACCGGCGAAACGAAATCCGCTACCTGAGCGCGTTCAACGACTGGGCGACGCGCGACAGCAACGGCGATGGCCTGCCCGACGCCGATTCTCAAGCGACGACGCAGACCTTCTGGTCGGCCATTGACACGTGGTCGTCGGGCACGGCGCGCCTGTTCATTCTTCTCGTGGATCACGGCTCGTGGAACTCGGTCAGCAACCAGTGGTATTTCCGCCTCAACCAGAATGACTACATCAACGCGCACGACCTCGACGCCCACCTCGATACGCTTCAGGCGGCGACCGGCTGCGAGGTTGTTCTGATTGTTGATTGCTGCTATTCGGGCGGGTTTGTGCAGGAGTGCGCGCCGACGTCGGGCACAAAGCGCATCGTCATCGCCTCGACCACGGCGACCAACCTGGCCGTCTATACGCTGCCGGAAGGGGCCGAATCGTTCACGTTTATTTTCCTCTCCTACGCGATCCTGGGCAACACGCTCGAGGATTGCTTCCGGTGGACGCAGACGGCGTTTCTGGGCATGGGCAACCCGGCGGGCCAGACCCCCTGGATGGACGACGACGGCGACGGCGACTCGGACAAGTGGGACGGCGTGCTGGCGGCGCGCTATGTGCTGGGCCGCTATCCGGCGTTCGGGTTGAATGCGCCGACGATCACGGCGGTCGAGACCACGCGAACGGTCGCCGTTCACGAGCCGGTCACTCTCTGGGCACGCCTCGGCGAAGCGGTGGCGGTCAAGGAGGTCTGGGCGCTCATTGTTCCCCTGGGCCGAGACTATGCGCCGGGCGAGCCGGTGACCGATCTCGTTCGTCTTGATCTTGCCTACACGACGGCGACGGGCCGCTGGGAGGCACAATGGAGGCCCGGCCATTCCCACGCGGGCCGGTGCATCGTCACCTATTTCGCCGTCAGCGAAGACTCGTTGAAGACGCGACTTCTGGCGACGCCGCTCACGTCGGGGCTTCTTGTCGTGGGCGATTCCTACGAGATTGACGATGCGGCAACGTCGGCGACGGAGTATATCTTTTCCGAAGTGCCCGAGTTTCCACCCGAACAGCTCCACAACTTCCACGACGCCGGCGACGCCGACTGGGTCAAGTTCTACGGCCATGGCGGCAGGCCCTATACGATTCGCGTCGAGAATCCGGGAACCAGTTGCGATGCGGTGATCGAATTGTATGACCGTCCGACGACGACGAGCTGGATTGCACGGGCGGACTATCGGGGGCCGGGCCAGCCGGAGGAGCTGCCGAGGACTCTTCCGACGACGGGAACCTACTACGTCAAGGTCTATAACGCCAATGCGGCAGTGTTCGGCGAAGGAACCAGCTACACGCTTCGGCTGACGTGCGACACGGGCGCGGGGATAGGGCTGGCGACAGCGCTGGGCAGCAACCGGCTGCTGTGCAGTTGGACCAACGGGATGCAGGCGGGCGATCGGGGTCACAATCTCTATCGCAAGACGCCGGAGGCATCGAATTGGACGCTGGTCAACGGCGCGCCGATTCCGACGAACAGCTTCATAGACACGAATCTTCAGTCGAGCACGCAGTACAACTACATGGTGACCGTGGTGCAAGGCGATGGTTCGGAGACGCCGCCGTTGGGGAGATTCTACGGCGTGACCTCGGCGACGCTGACCTCGCCGACGCTGGCCGCCGAACCGGCGTTCACGTCGGGAACGAGCAATCAGGCGGCGTGGAGTCCGGTGACGCTGGCGGCGGCCTATTGGCTGGAGTGGGCCGACAACGGGGCGTTCACGTCGGCGCAGAACTCGGGTTGGACCAGCGCCACGCAGGCGACGGCGACGGGGTTGAGCGATGGGGCGACCTATTACTATCGGGTCAAGTGTCGCCGCGCGCTATTGGACGAGAGCGCCTGGTCGAACGTCGTGAGCTCGCGCCAGGACGCTTCGGCGCCGCAGACGGCGGTCGGCGCGCTTGCGACGTATCAGGGCACGGCGACGTTTCCGATTCCATGGAGCGGGAGCGATGCGGTGAGCGGGCTGGCGTCGGTGCGATTGTTCTATCGGCACGGAATAGCGGGAATCTTCACACAATACGGCGGCACGTTCGCGGCCAGTCCGATTAGTTTCAATTCGACCGGGACGGGTGGCGATGGCGACTACTACTTCTACACGGTCGGCACTGACAACGTCGGCAATGTCGAGAGTGCGCCCGTAGCGCCCGACGCGCAAACCACGGTGCTGACCACGCCCTCGCCGACGCCCGTTATGGCCGCCGAACCGGCGTTTACCCGCGGGACCTCGAATTCCGTGACATGGAGCGCGGTGGCGGGAGCGGCGGCATACACTTGCCAGCGCGACACGACGGTCGCCTTTGCCGCGCCGACGAGCTCGGGCTGGATTGCGGCGACGCAGTGGACAGCGGGCGGCCTGGTCAGTGGGACCACGTATTACTATCAAGCCAAGAGCCGCAACGCCGCGCTGGTCGAAAGCGCGTGGTCGAACGTCGTCCACTCGCGCCAGGATGCCGCCCCACCGACCGCCCCCGGCCGGCCAACCGACGCCGGGGCGTTCACGTCTTCGACCTCGGTGCGGTTCAACTGGACGGCGGCCGGCGACACGATTTCGGGCGTGGCGTCCTACGATTTGCAGGTGGGAACGACGCCCGGCGGCACCAACGTCTTCAATGCAAACGGCGGGAACGTTCTCACGCGCACCGTGACGGGAGCCAACGGCCAACCGTTCTACGGGCGGGTGCGGGCGCGCGATGCCGTGGGCAACATCGGTCCCTGGTCGCTGAATTCCAACGGGATCACGATTGACACGACCAAGCCGCGGTTGACGGCTGCGACTGCCGGCGACAACGTCTCGGTGGACATCACATTCAGCGAGCCTGTCGTTCAAGCCAACATCACATCGAACTACACCTGTACGGGCGGCCTGCAGATTCTTCAGGCCAGCCAATCGAGCGCGGCGCAATACCGGCTCTACACCTCGGCGCAGAGCCCGGGAACGCAATACACCGTGCAGGCCGGCGGATCGCTGCGCGACCGCGCGGGCAACGCGCTGGACCCCGCCGCCGCTTCTCGCAAGTTCACAGGCGGCGCCAAGACTGGTGCCCTTCGATGGCAATTGTATCCGTAAGGTGGAGTATCAGCGGGAAAAACCGGCATTTCGACACAAAGATGGCCTTCGTGCGGCTTTGAATGTAGCGGAACAATGCGTTTCTCCGTGATTTGGCCCAGTGGCATCCAGACCCCTGCCTTCTTGCCACGGTTTCATGTTTTGCAGGATTGAATCCGCGTGAGGTCTTTGTTAAAAAGTCAGTGCCGCAATTGGGTAATGACAGCATGAACTACTTGGCCGTGAAAACTGTGCGATTCCATGGCACTCGTGCTCATGACTGCCCATTGAATGAAGAACGTGTGCTTTGCGAGGGTTGATATGCGTGGCTTGGCGCGTATTGGGGGCTGTCGAAAAGGAGGGCATTTCCCTTGTCTATTGAGGGCGGGGCGCGGCGGCAGGTGGTTTTTGCGGTTGTCGTCGAGAAAGTGACTTTGGGGCAAGTTTTCGGGCCTTTCCGGCTGGCCAGCGCGGGATGCTGCTTGACCGTTTGCCCGGTCATTTGTGGCTGGCCCAATGAGAGGATGGAACAATACTGACTGGCCTGTGTGAGAAAGCTCCGCTTTTGCCGGGGCTTAAAGGTACCGAAAGCAATCACGATCGCGCTGTTCCTGAAGCGCGCTTCTTCGCTCTCGAGACGCCGTAGAAATCTCAACCAAACGGTTGAGCGATTTGGCGAACCTGTTCGAGAACACCCAACCCTCGCGGTAGCCGTGCCGTTTGTTGAAGCGCGAGACGTGGTCAATGAGGCCGAGGCGACGCATTTTGGCGCGAACGGTTTCGAGAGATCGCCGGCTGAAGCCGTATTTGTCTGCGACCGGTTCCAAGGCGGGCAGGAACTGATCCCGCGCCCATTTGAGCTCGACGAAAATCGCGAGAAAGATCCGCTGATGGTTTTTGTTTCCCGGAAAAAGAACTGGCGCGAATTCATCAAGAGCTTCGATCCGAGCGATCTTGTTGTGATTGAGGTCAACCTTGGTGCTTGCCATCTTGAAAGCCAGAGGCGTCTCGGCCGCCGCCTTGCCGAACGCGCTGGCGCAGTTCATAACGCTGCTTGGCGATTGCCATCGCTTGCGGTCGCAGCTGAGTCCCAAAGGTGGTCTCGATGTAAAGGATCGTGCAGTAGGCCTCGACGTAGATGTGATTAAAGAGCCGCTGAAACCGCCAGCGAACGCCTTGGCGGGTCATGTGGAAAACCCGTTCCATCTTTGAACCGTAGTTCTTTCGCAGCACCAGATGCCTCAAAACACCCTCCTTCATCTCAACCGAAACATCACCTTTCTCAAAAAGCGGCTTGAGGCGTTCCAGGAACTCCTTATCCTTCGTTGTCATCTTCATGTTTCGACACCAGAATATCATTGCCATACTGCGCAAGCGCCACCTCGCGCGCCTGACACATGAACAAGAGCGTGATGAAACGCCGCACCTTATCGAGGCGGCTGTTCTCATGAAGCGCCGGGAAAGCGCTGAACATGCGGCTGCCGCAATCCAGCCCGTCCAGAATGGCCTTGCGGTATTCCTCCAACTTGAACTCATCAAAACCGGCGAAGGCGGAAAGGGCGGCGAGGCCAGAGGTTGCGATAAACGAATCGAGATCGGCCACAAGCCCCGGCACACTCTCGACACTCGGCATCTGCTCCATTTCCATCGCTTCGGATCGAGAGTCCGCCAGCATGCGCCGAATCTCTTCCCGCCGCGCCGCTTTCCGCTGCCGGCTTTCGCGCATTCTCTCGCGAAAGTAATGAGGATCGAAAACCGCTTCATCAAATAGGAACCGCGACGGCACCACAGCGCCACATTTCCGGCACGCGTAGTGAAACGTTCGCCTGATCAGTCGAGCGTCACAGCAGGAACTTCGTTGGAACTCCATGGTCGGGTCCATCGTGGTGCTGCAGTCAGTGCAACGGCAACGGCTGGGCCCGGTCATTACAAGCGCGCCGCCACACGAGGGGCACTGCTGGACGCTGAGCACAACCGCATAGTAATAACGGCGGGCGGACTCTTTGAACTGAGCCACCCGCGCCAGCACGCGCGCCATGCCTTGCATCAGCGGGTTCCCCATCCAGCGCCATTCGCAGTATTGCGTATCATCCATTCTTTCTTGCCAACCCCGTGCCCGTAACATTTGACTGGTCATCTCTGGGCTGTATGGAAAAGGCGGCCATGGAATAGCGGGACGTGCCGCCGTGAAAGGCCAACGTAAGCGCGTAAGTGGGATCATTGATTGGATCCAGGACCGGGAACCCCTGGCCCTGTTCGAATGACCGTCCATCCACCATTACAACGTAGTTGCCCTGAGGAAGCGGGCCGAGGCGAAACCGCCTCCTATCCTTCAACTCCATGCGAGCAATTGGCCGGCAATGCTCAACGACATAGATGGACGAATCGAATGTAACATCGCGTGAGACAAAGAGCCTGATTGAAGTGTTCGGTTTCACATCTCCGGTGAAACGGCCCGACACGTTGAACAACGGCGGTCGAACATGTAGCACTCCACACGGATTCTTGTCGATCCACTCCGAGAGATTTCCTGCAAGTAGTAGCGGGTGTTTCTGCTCTCCGAAATCTCTTTCCGTACAGCCAGCCAGCATTAGCGCTACCACAGCGACACCAATCATGCGGTACATCATCCAGACAGTGTTGATTTGTGGCATACTTGGATAGAGGAAGTACCGGGACCTTATAAATCTTGCGTTTCTCGGGCGCCTACGAACCGCAAAAGATATAAACCACCGGGTCTCCTCCATGGACCGAGGTGATCAGACAATGGCCGGAAGACCCTACAAGTGCCCCTACTGCGGCGCGACCGAAACAACCTGGAAAGGCTACCGCGTCCGCACGGAGGGCAAGGTGCGGCTGCGGCGCTGCAGGAAATGCAAGCGCAAGTTCACAACCCGGTGCCTCTTGGGAAACGAACGAGCCGCTGAAGCAAGAGAAGCAGGAGGCGAATCGCCGTGCCCACCATAAGCACAAAGCCGGAAAAGGAATTCAAAGTGGGCGCCGTGCGCGCCGCCATCTGGGCCAACCCGCGCACGGCATCCGATGGGCGCTCATTCAGCAGCCACAAAGTCATGCTCGAGCGCGTCTACAAAGATGCCGGCGGCTTCAAATCCACGAGCAGCCTCGACGTCAACGACATTCCGAAGGCAATTCTCGCGCTGAAGAAGGCTTACGAGTACCTGCTCTGCGCCGAACAAGAACGGGAGAACCCGCCGCAGGACGAGGTTCCCATCCCTTGGGCGTCGGCACGCGTGCCATGACCTGCAATGACGATGAGTGCGGCTTTCTCATCGGCAATGACCGATTCGGCTGGACGGATTTTCAACGGGTGAAGTACCTGCGCCGGTTCCTCAGAGATGGCAACAGGCGCCTGGAATTGCTCAAACGCGACCCCCTTGGAAACACGGAACAGATCGAGCACGAAAAGGCCCGAATCGCCGCCACAAAGGGAGAACTGGAAAGACTGGAAAGGATGTCGCTTTCATCCTGAACGCACAATTCACCTTTGGGCGTTCAGCAGTTCTGTCACTGTTGCTTCCGAAAGCGACCCGGAAAGTTCTCGTGTTTTCCCATACCGCCCCTTCGAGATCACCCGCGCGTTGATAAGACCATAGAGGTCCAGGAAACTCACCATATCGGAGAAGCGCCGCTGAGTCAGCGCATGGTTGTCTTCCGTGACGCACAGGTCGCAGTAGAAGCGATAGGCATGGCCGGTCGTAAGCCGCCCCTTCTGACTTCTCAAACCCAAGTAACTGGCCTCAAGCGCCAGCCGCTGCTGAGGAGCCAATGCGCGAATCAACTCCTCAGTCTTATCGATCTCCAACATGCTATCCGCCCTATCCACTTCCGTCTCGCCAAGAAAGCCCGAGGACTCCTCGGCAATTCTCACAGCCTTCACGAGCAGTTCGACCGCCTTCCGCGCATCGCCTGTTTCGCGCGAAGCGTAACCTGCGATCTTCCGGATGGCGCCCGAATCCACTTTCTTCACATTCAATGCCTTCTCGACACGCAATTTGAGAATCTCAACCAAGTCATACGCATCATACGGCTCGAAGATCAAGTCGGTCTTCTTGAGCACCGACAGAATTCGCGGGTCTATCGTTTTCTCCCACTCAAGACGGTTCGTTAGAAAAACGTAGAAGAGCGTAGCCTGGACTTTCTTGGGCAGCGTCTTGGCGAGAAACGTGTAGAACAAGTCGCTGTCCATCGTGATGTTGTCCACTTCGTCCACCATGATGCAAACAACACCGCGCGTACCGCCCAGTGCACTGATCACCGTCTCCTGAATATGCTCCAAGGCAATCCCCTTCCGGTAACGCCGTGTGTGACCATCCAGAGCGATGGCGAGTTCGTTCAGTGCACCGAAACATGTCTTGGGAGTTGTGAGATCAACGTAGAAATAGCGGAACGAGACGCCCTTGTTCTCGCACATCGCGCAAAGCGTCGAAAGAAAATGCAGACATGTAACCGACTTGCCCGTTCCTGATGGCCCATAGATGAGAACGTTGGGCGGCGGCGTTCCGCCAAGCACAGGTGCGATATGCCGGGCGAGCCGCTCCATTTGCTTCTGCCGAATGTTCCGGTGAAAGATCTCGCGCAGCGCTGCGACCCTCTCGGCTTCTGGCAGCTTTTCATCGTCCAGTAAGGCTGGGTTTGTCGTAATCCGACGTTGAGTGGCTGAAAGGAAGGCTTCGGCGATGAGGGACTCGGTCCCAATCGCTCGCCCTTCCTCCTGCGTTTTTGCATCGGAAATCTTCTGAGGCATGCTCCTGAGGAAGGGGGTGGGGGTATATAAAGACTGTGTGTCACTCGCCAATAGCGGCACAGAACTGTGAGTAGCCTTCCTGTGGAGAATAGCGCGGCTCTTGGTTGGCTTGGTTGTTGCTCCTTCCTTCCTTCCTTCCTTCCTTCCTTTCCTTATCTCTAATATCTATCTCAGAATACCACATAGAATAAGGATTTATAAACGTCGTCCCGCAGCAGTGGTGAAGAACAGCAGAGTTGGTGCAAACAGCCCACACCCGACGCTTGGCTGGACAGGACAGTTACACCCAGTTCGAACAGCCAACAGGCGCAATTCTGCTGCATCCCAATGCCGAGAAATGGCAAACTATATATACCAGTATAGGCAAAAGAACACTGTATGAAAGAAATCCCCAGTCCAAAGTGTCTATGGATTGCTCTGCTCTTGGGTGGTTCGCTCGCCACACCTACCGTGTGGGCTGCTTCGCTCGGGCTCAATCAATTACTCCAGCCCCTGGCCTATCTCGACCTCTCGCACACTTACGATCAATACTCGGCGATCATAGACCTGTTCATCTACGCGCTGGTCTTTGTCGGAGCGGCGCAGGTCAGCCTGGCGCGGCGATACACAGGCCGTGGCGGCCGCGCGATATGCGCGGGCGTGGGACTGGCCCTGGCCATCGGCATGGTCATCGCAGAATCACAATTCGACTTCAGTCTCCGATCCTTCGGTCCGGTAGCCGCGCTGGTTCTGGTCCTGGTGTTTGGAATCATGATCTTCAGTCTGCTCCACTACGCCGGCATATCGCGCATTCACTCACTGGCCGCCGCATACATCATGATCTTCGTCATCATGCTGGGCGTAGCGCCGGAGTTTCTCAACTGGCTTAGCGACACAGCGCCGCTTCTCATCCTGCTTATTCTCGGACTTTTGCTCGCGGCGCTCGGCTCCCTTATGCTCTCAGCGGTCCCCGTCGGCGGAAGCCGACACAGGTTTGATGCCAGCTTCCGCCACGCCATGGACGATGATCCCATTCACCGGTGGGACCGCAACATGACCGACAAAGCAAAACGATTCATCAAACACCGCCTCAGGCCAACGGCCAAAAAGGCCTACAAAGAAGCCAAAACGGTCTCAAATGACTTGGATTCAATTGAAGCAGAAATCCGCCGTCACGCAGGCAATCCGCAACACACCCCGGAAATCGTCAAAACGATCCAGGCCGCGGTGCCGGACATCGAAGACCTCAAGCGCATGGTCAGCAACCTTCGAAGCCTGCATGAGAAGATCAAGGGCCTCGACACAACGCTCCTCTCGCACAAATCCCGCGAACGCGGCTCAGAGGCCGACGCCCAAGCGCGCGCGCTTCTCGACAAGGAAATGCGCGACGAGATCGAACGCCTCGATCTCGAGAAGAAGGCCGGCCAAATCGAAGACGCCATGCAACACCACGTCGCCGAGATGACCTACCACCTCGCCCAGGCCATGACCGCCATCCAAGCCAACCAAACCGACCAAGCCCTCACCGCCATCCACAACGCCAAATCCAACCAACAAGCCATCGCCGAACTCGCCCACCTCATCAGGAAACTCGAAGAATACCTCCTTGCACTAGCGAAATCTGATGTGCGACTGGAGGCAGGAGCAACTTCGCCTCCGTAAACCTATCTATTACTCGACGAGCGGGCAACTTTTACGACGAAAGGCGGCGCCTCTGATCAGGCGGCACGCCGACCCGGTCTGTCTTCGTGCCCCGCCCAAACACGTTGCGGGCATCTTGAACCTGTCATGCGTCGCGTCAAGCGCCATCGCGCCTCACTTGCACCAGGGACCGGCACAGGTAGAAACTGTCAAACGGCACCATCATGCGTGCATTGCAGGCAAAAACAAACCCTCAAATCATACGTGCATCGGCCATCTTTGGCTGGCCACGCGAAGCCTGGCAGGAATAATGCTGGCGGCTTCCGTGCGTCCCCATCCTCAGGCGGGCCCACAACAAGGCGGCACCTCGTTCGCATTCCGCGCCATTTGACTCTCCTACAAGATGGACCGGCGCGCATCATTGAGTACCGACAGCCTCTAAGTCGAAGCTATGCCACGCATCACGCGAAATCCCTCATGGTTGCCCAAGATATATGAGGGATAGTGGTATCGAGTGGAAGAGCGAGTGCCCCGCGCGCTGCACTTGCACGAACCGCCACGCAAGACTCGGTGGTCCTTACAACCCATAGGAATCGACTCTGCCGACTTTCGTTCATAAAGCCGAAAACCTCCCTGACACCATTCCAGCACGTTCCCATGCATATCGTACAGTCCCCACGCATTAGGTCTTTTCAGTCCAACGGGATGGACCTGACCACCGGAATTGCGATCATACCAAGCGTAATCCGAAAGAAGACTTGGATCATCGCCAAAGCACCAGTCTGTCTTGGATCCAGCGCGACACGCATATTCCCACTCGGACTCGGACGGCAACCAAAACGCACAATTCTCGGTCTTTTCCATCAGCCTGTTAAGAAACGCCTCTATCTCGTCGCGGGAGATACAGTCCACAGGGTAATCCGGTCCTCGAGAATTCTCATGGTTGAATCCCATCACTGCCTTAAACTGAGCCTCAGTAACCGGGGTGCGCCCCAGCCAGAAGCCAGCAACCTCGACGCGATGTAACGGCAATTCCTCCGCTTCATAGTATGGCGGCTCACCGTCACAAACATACGATGGAGCACACCAGGTGCCATCCTTCCGAAAATGACCAAACACTCCAAAATGCCCGTTGTGCACATTCGGCAAGCCAATCTCCGTCTCGGCGCGGCCGCTTCCCATATAGTATACTCCCCCCTCAATCCATACCATATCCATGCTTACACCATTTCCTAATGGCATACTATAATCACAAACCGGACCGCTTCTTTTTGGTTTAATCCCAATAGGAAACCACCTCATTGTGGGAAATCGAGCTCTCTTTAGTGCCTCTCTTAGGTCGCCAACACGCTGGAAGCGCCAATATGGGAATTTAGCAAGACAGCGTTGAACGACGTCGGCCAGCGTATCCGAAATGCCGGCAATTGGCGGTGGTGGCGTATTAAGGTGTTTTCCGCGTATCTCCTCTGGCGTGCCGTCGAAAGGGGGGTCTCCGTCAAGGATTTCATACAGGATTACTCCGAGACTATATATATCCGAAGTCGGTCTAAGGTCTTTGCTTCTTGCGGAGCGTATCTGTTCGGGACTCATGTAGGTTGGCGTACCGACCAGTGAGCCGGTGTGCGAGGTGGTCGTGACGGTTGAAGACAAGTTGTAAGCGCACCGGGATGTTCCAAAGTCAGCTGCCTTTAGTGTGCCGTCTACGAAAAGGAAATTGTCCGGTTTTAGATCCAGATGGACTGTTCGAACGCCATGCATTTGTGATGCTGCCCAGCACATCGTAAAGAAGTGGTCCATTCCTTCTTCGCGCCTCTTATCGCGATTATGGCGATTCTCGATCAGCCACTTTCTGAAGGATCCTCCTGACGCGTATTCCATGGAAAGGAGCAACAGCCCCGTGTCCTGCCAGGGAACGAAATGCAGCCCGTGTTGTTGGATAATGCTGTTGTATCCTGCCAGCCTGTTGCACATGCGTCTTTCCTGTTCCAGTTGCATTTCTGCGATGCTTCTGTCGCAAGGCCCAACATCAACGACCTTGAGGGCTACATCTTCGTTTCGCAGGGAATCATGTGCAAGGTACACCGCGGCAAAGCCACCTTCGCCTATGAGCGATTTGATTTGAAAGCGGTTCAAAAGGGGTGTGCCGGGTTGGAGGTTTCTTGCTGCACTGCCAGCTGGCCGTCGGGGCTCTGAAAAAAACACGTTCGTGGTTTTAGGATCTGCGTTACTGTTTCTCGAGCCGGGCGTGTCGGAACGTTCATCGCGCATGATACCCCTCCTTGTTCGGAATAATATGAGCGATTCATTGTCATTTTCGCGATTATGGAATGCTTGCATCGTAATGAGATATAGCGACCATCAGAGAAATGCGTATAATCTCAAAGGAGACAGAGTCAAAGCGTGCGAATCCAATCGCAACAGCTCGTGTGGTGAATCCGGTCATTATCCGACTCGTCGCATTCGCTGAATAAGGCGCGGATGCTCCTCGAGCACCTTCTGAAAGTTCAAGAGGAGCCTTGCGGCTTGGCCTTCCGTGATTTCGGAGGGCAGCAGATGCCCATACTTGGCAACATATTCACGCACAGCGGCCATTCGGTCAGAAGCGGTGAGGTCCTTGTAGTAGAAGTAAACGCGCGCGTTGATCTGGTTCTGGGCGTACTCGCTGCCCATACGCTTGGCAACCACTCGTGTGACCGCGAGGAGGCCGCCTTCATTGCCCGTGCGCACCATCTCGAAGGCTGCTTTGAAGCCCTCACTTCCGAATTCCTCCTGGAGAATGCTGATGCAGTGAGACCAGTCATGAGGTGGACTCACGGGGCGCGGCGGATTCAGGTGCAGGATTGTGTTCTCGATATGACAGACCAATTGACTCATGAACGCCACGTATGCGTCCCAATTGGTAAAAACAGCGCTGCGCATTGGAAATGTGTTGAGTGCGCGGTCCGCATCCGCCGCGGTGGGATCCAGAGTGCGGCTGGGGTCAATGCTTGCGAGCAATGCATCGAGTTTGGTCATCGTGCCCCCCGTTCTACAGTCTTCGAAAGATGTTCGAGGTTTGTTGCAGGCCGTGAACGTAGCTGCGAATCAGCTCCTCATAGTCCCGCGCGTAACGCTCGGGTTGGTCGCGGCGGATGGAAGGGGACAGGAACCGCCCGCAGGCGGTGATGAATTGACGGCAAATCTCAACTTGATGTTCCCAAGAGTTTCTGGCGACATGACGGTCGAAGACATCCCTGATGTAGTACTCGACTGCCTGCCCCTTCAAATGTTCCGCGATGAGGTCACAAATCGAGCGTAACCCGCCAGAGGTGCCATCATGGGCGTCATGAAAGGCATCAAGATACCCACCTCGTCTTTGCTGGCGATAGGCGCGTTCAATGATCTCTTTGGCCGCGCTTCTGGCTTGGGAGGCGGGAATCGCGCCTCCAATGGCAATGCACCGTGAGTGATGGTAGGCGTAATAGAGGCCGGTGACGTGTTCGAACTCGTCCATCGTCCCAACGGTGTTGCGCTCCAAAGCGAACTGCATGCGCGCTTCGT
>Ga0315274_10003939_pt1 | contig 21945 bp, 15 predicted proteins | sample YL17G02_20_MG_FD_203700 | JGI IMG/M metagenome (GOLD analysis project Ga0315274, IMG submission 203700) | Sediment microbial communities from Yellowstone Lake, YNP, Wyoming, USA - YL17G02_20 | ecosystem: Environmental > Aquatic > Freshwater > Lake > Sediment | place: USA: Wyoming | collected...
AGCCCTGAGAGCGAGCCACTTCAGAAGGCGATACTCTCCTCCGCCTTTGACGTCGAGGACGCTGAAATTCTGGTATCCTGCCTCGAGCGGAAGTCGATTCTCCAGTCTACCTCTATTGAAGCGAACCTCCATCCCAACCACTCCCGTCTCCCCGATTTTGTAAGATGCCCCGCCCCTGAGATTCCACTCGTCCAGGACCTCGTCGTATTCGTTGACCCACACAAGCACGTTATCCTCATTGCGGAGCCAGGATTCTTCTCTCAAAATATCAAAGTAACCACTCACCGTGAGCGGGAAACCCAATCCCGAAAAAATCCAGCGAGTCGCGAAGAAATCGAAGACGTTTGACTCAGAAGAGACCTTAAGTTTCATACGGATTTCTGTTCTCGGCTCTGGATTCAATAGAAAGCGTCGTGACCAGTTCATGTTCAACGTCTGGTCATTGTCAAACGAAGAGTGCCGGTAGTTCAACACGCCGCGCAGCTTGCCCTTGAAGTCGAGCAAGGCGTGCGATGAAACAGTGAGTATGGCTCGGTTTCGGATGTAAGCATCGTCGTGAAAGGCATCGGTGCTTTTCGCCTCGACAAGCTGAGAACCCAGGTCCACGTTTCCCCCGACTTGCAGCCACTTGGTCGCCAGAACCACAAGACCCACGCCTCCTCCAAAATCGTCAACACTGTTGGTCAAGTCGTACAAGAGTCGCACAGGTTTGTTTTCAGAATCGAATGTTCCCCATCCGTGCACCCCTAAGAAAGCTTTGCCAAAGACCCTGTGAGTGTAGTATCCCTCAACTGCGCTACTCGTTATCTCGCTATCGACCAGAGTTGTCTCTGGAACCACAATTTCACTCTTGGGAACGCTTACTCTGAACAATCTCCTTGAGTTCCGGTCGGCAACTCTGTTGAAGTCGAGAATTCGAGTCGATACGGTCGCCCCGCCCGCATAGTTGCCCTTGCCTCTGAGTACGACAAGCCCCCCGGCCTGCCATATGCCGACGTCTTGCCAGCGGAAGTCGTCTTTCTCGTCAGCCCACTTGCCGTAGCTGGCCCATGAATCTACGTTCCTCGTGCTCTTGTCCATGACGAGAGCGGCGATGTTACCCGTGAAATCGTAGAGGTTGACCTGGTTGTTCTCGTCTTCCATTGCCACAGTCAGGTTCCCCATGCCGGCAAGACGAATCGTCCCGGGTCCCTCAATAAGCTCAACGCCGGTACCACGAAGCCACATTGTCTCCAGGTAAGCGGAAGAAGGCCCCGGAATAGCAAGCATTGCAGCTGAGACAATCAGCAAAAGAAGCAGTGCGCTTCTTTCTCTGCGCATAGCAAAGTCTCCTTTCCCGTTCCAACCCCGCTATGAGCCCATCTCCAGTTGCCAGGGAACCCTTCAGCAAGGTAACAAAAAAACGGCAACACAGGGCCATTTGCGAATCGAAAAACATCAGTGAATTTTAGTGGTCAAAGCACGAAGTGTCAAGAAAAAAAGAGCCCCGGAGCCACATGCCCCGGGGCCCGAAAAGCGTCGATTCGGAGCAAGCTAGTGCCTGAACCTCAAAACGAGAGGAGTCGAGCCGCTGTGAGTCTGCCGTGATCCATTCATGACGGCCACTGCGAAGTTGTATGTCTTGTCTGGGTAGAAGAAGACGTCTTCGGTTTCGTGACCGGTGCGCATTGCTCTTTTGATTTCGACCGTCCAGTGACCGGCATTCCAATAGCCCTTGGCAAAAACATCCGCCCTGCTCCCGGTTGGCCATCTCACGAGATAGCCGGGCACGTAGTCAAACCCTTCCGGGTTCAACGTGTCGCCCCAAGTACGGCTTGAGTACGGATTGACTATGTCGCACTTGTTGAACCCTCGGCCAAAAGGGCCGGGGTCAAAGACACACTTCGCAGGGCTCAAGCCCCCGTTGTCGCGTTCCACGATGTACCTCGGCACGAAGGTTGGCTCTCTCCAGTTGATCCTCCATGTCCCGTTGCCGGCGTCCCCCTTGAGCGCGGAAGAATCAGCGTACATATCATCGCAACAACTCACTTGATTTGTCCTGGCGTCCAACCAGTACCAGACATCAAGCACGCCGGAGACAGGATGCATGTTTCCGTGACACGCGACCTGACATCCGCGCGAGGCGAACGTTCCCGTGGCGTCGCCGGCGGAAATGATCTCAAAAGCCAAAGCGAACCTGTCTTCTTTCTCGATTTCCCACGCCCGCTTTGACCAGCTCTCAGGTGCCACCAAGCCAAAATCCGTTCCACAGTCTCTGTCGTCCCAGGGCATACCGCTGTAAATCAGGCGATCTGGAAACACATCTTCCGTGCTGTCAGCCCACTGAAGCAGGAAGTAAACGGTATCAGGATAGGGAGTGTAAACGGATTTGATCCTGAGGTAGAAGTTACCCCCACCGTTACCGTTTTCATCTCCCATAGCAACCATAAGCTCGGGAGCTGAATACCACTCCCTGTCAAGCGCTCTTCCATCGATTCGAGGAGCCAAGGTCGTGGGAATAGATTCGAGGACAACGTCAGGAGTAGGCCACGTGCTCTTCTCACTGCAACCAGAGCCGAGAATAAGAAACAGTGCAATGCCCCCTAGAGCAGAGCGAAGGAAAAAGAGTTTCTTCATTTGAGCAAACCTCTCGTTGTACAGTATGACCTCCATGACCTCCCGGCAGCATTCTCCGCCAAAAAAAGATTAGAGAGTGCATGCGGCGTTGTCAAGTTCAAAAAAGCTCAGAGACCACAGAAAGAGATTTCTGATGCCGCGAAGGAAGCTTCTTGCACCGGAACATGCTTCCTATTTCGAGGCGTACACGCGATAATCAATCTCAGGAAATATGTTGTCCTTCCACTCCATTTCCTCGAGCTTCCCCACGTCGATGCAATTGGACTTTAAGGCGTTGTAGAGTTCGGTAAACCTACATACGTGCTCCTTCGTTCTTCTTATCGCGTAGGGAACCATGGTGCCAGACGTCATTATGAATGCCCAGTCGCTGCTCTGGGCCAGCAGAAGCTCGCGGGCGGCCTGAGTCATTGCGCGTTGTTCCAGCTGCGTCGGTTTCTTTAACGTTGCAGTCAGTTCGACCATCCTCCTGGCCGCCATGTGAAGGTGTGGATAAATCCAGTCGTTACTACCTTCGAGCCACACCTCGCTGTAGCCCTTCCAGCCCCAGCTCGAAAGAGATGGAGTCGCAATCTGGCCCTGGGGATTCTCATCGAGGTATTGACTGGGTGTCACAAGTTTAAGAGTTGTCTGGTCGTAAGCGACCTTCCTGATCAGAAACTCTATCCATTGTGGCCCCTCGTACCACCAGTGCCCGAAGAGTTCGGCGTCGTATGGCGCTACTATGATGGGCCTACGACCCTCCATTTTTTCGTAAAGATACTCTACCTGTCTCTCTCTGTTGAACATGAAGTTTGCTGCATGAGTGGCCGCTTTCTCACGCGCCGCGTTTGGATCATATATTTCCTTGTGCGGAGTGTGTCCGGTCACGCGATAATACTTAATTCCCGTGTTCTTCCTCTTTCCGTCGGCGCAGATGAAAGACTTGATGTACTCGTAGTCCATGTCGTAGCCAATGTCCCTGTAGAATTCCCTGTACCAGTAGTCGCCTGGATAACCTTCTACGGAGCTCCAGACTTGCTTGGACGATTCGAGGTCTCTTCCGAAAGCGGCGGTTCCGGAAGGGCAGAAAATCGGAGCAAAGACTCCATACTTCGGCCTGGGTGAGGCGTGCAGTACTCCGTGGGCGTCAGTGAAAAAGAATTTGAGCCCTGCTTCTTTGAGGAAACTATCTATACCAGGTTCGTATCCACATTCAGGAAGCCACATGCCGCGCGGCTTGCGTCCGAAACATTTCTCGTGTTGCCCTGCCGCGATGAGAATCTGAGCCCGCACGGCCTCAGGGACTATCGTCATGAGCGGAAGATATCCATGCGTGGCCGCGCAAGGTATGAGCTCAACGCCACCTTGTTCCTGGAGGTCGCGAAAACCTTGAGTGAGGTCTTTTCGGCACCTGACCACGAAGTAGTCTCTGGCACTCGTGAAGTTGTTCAGATACATTCGAGCAAGCTCGTTGAAGCTCGAGTCGCCGTGAGTTCGTTCTATCTCTTTGCGAGCAAGTTCGATCAGTCTCTCGACGTGCCGAACGTAACGATCCTGGAGCAGCGGATCCCGCAGCATGGCTACAAGACTCGGACTCAGAGAAATCGTCAGCCTGTAAGGAACATGTTCGGCACTCAGTTTCTCCAGAACCAGCAGAAGTGGAATGTAAGTCTCCGTAATACTCTCGTAAAGCCAGTCCTCTTCCAGGAAAAGCTCGTATTCCGGATGCCTCACGTAAGGAAGGTGTGCGTGAAGTACTAGACAGAGATAACCTTTGTGATTCTCGCTCATCTTTTCACCATTTGATCAAATTAGACGTCTGCCCGCATGGATTGACGTCTCCGTCCCACCTAGCTCTCCGGTATGCCAGCACCCGAGTACCGGAGAATCTCACTCTCTCGTCTGCCGCGTGACCCTGTTTACCTTAAGCTCTACGTGTTCTTTCCCGGCGCCTTCGGACGAACTGGCCGACACATCTATTTCCCTGGTACCTTCCGAAAGATGACATCTGAAGGAGAATGTTCCGTCGTCTCTGAGACGCCAGTTCTCGCCGTTGATCGTTAGGACGGACCCGGGAACGGTAGCGCCGTATACGATTAGATCTGTGTCTATCGTGAGCCAGAACGGTTTGGCCACTTTCTTTTTTCCGGGTATCTCGCGCATGCCGGGGCTGAAAAGCGGCGATGCAAGCCTGACTTCGAGCTCACGCGCCAGTCTTTCGTGAAGCTCCGGAGAACTCACACCACGAGTGAGGCCACCGGATAGAGCATACATTTCCTCATACTCCGGCGACAGGCTCATCCACTTCTCATCCAGCACGTCGGACATCCTATCGCGAGGCGTACTCACAACATTGGAGCTAACGAGACAAACGAATTTCCCTTTGGCTGTAAGAAGACCTATGTCTACGCGATAGGTTCTCCCGGGCCCGCCGACGTTTATGTACCAATTCCGAGCCTCTGGAGTGAGAAAGATGTCAAAGAGCGCTCTCTCAACACCTGCACGTTCACCGTCCCTGGTGTAGACCCTCAGTATCCTTCGAGCATTGAGTTGAGCGCGGCCAAGACTCCGGAGGGCATGAGACAGTGTCCCTTCTGTGATCTCCCAGTAAACGTAAATCCAGTAAGGATCCCTGGGCATGGCGACCACGAGATCCCTTCCGTACGAGTCCGGCAGCTTGAATTGAGACTCTGGTTCGACCCAACCAGACCCACGCGCTTCAAGCACCCTGGCCTCCTCTTTCACTTTTTCGACCGGGGGAATCGCTTGCGAGAGTTGTGTACGGCGCTTTCTTGAGCCTCGAGCAGTGCCAACCTTCGCAACGCTTTTTCTTACGCGCCCCTTTGCCGTGCCCCTGCGGACTCTCTTCCGCACGCCCGCTGAGCCAGCGCCCGCCCCGGAACGAGTCTTGCTCGATGCCCTGCTTGTTCTCTTCTTTGCCCCGGTCTTCCCCTTTCTCTCATTGACGGCCTTGCGGGGTCGAGGCTTCTCTTTCTGCCCCCTCAATGCTATCTCCTCCTTCCCGTTTGCGCTCCTTAAGTTCCGGCTCCACAGTTCCGGCTCCACGCTTCAGTGGTCCGGACTGGTGTGCTGCATCTTTGACTTAAGAGAGGTCATCTCAGTTAACACTTCAGTTAACACTTCGGATTTGATTTCTTCGAGTCTTTCTCTGGATTTTGCCTCGAATCTTGCTACGAGAGCGGGCTGCGTGTTCGATGCTCGAACAAGACCCCAACCGTCTCCGAACAGTATCCGCGCACCGTCTATCTCAATGACGGCATGGTTCTTCTTGAAAGACTCCTTCAATCTATCCACCAGGGCGAACTTGAGCTCGTCGGGACACTCCAACCTCATCTCGGGTGTGGATACGTACTGCGGTAGTTCATCGACGAGACCGGAAAGGGGTTTTTCGGCCTTCGAAACCAAAGCCAACAACCTTACCGAGGCAAAGATGGCGTCGTCGTAGCCATAGTAGTCGTCTGCAAAGAACATGTGACCTGACATTTCGCCGGCCAGGAGTCCCTTCTCTTCCTTGAGCTTTCGCTTTATGAGGGAATGGCCCGTCTTCCACATGAGTGGCCTTCCCCCAAGGGCCTCTATGTGCTCCTGCAGCCCCTGAGAACACTTCACGTCGAAGATTATGGTCCCGCCCGGAGTCTTCTTGAGAATCTCGCCAGCGAAAATCGCAACGAGCTGGTCTCCCCAGACGATCCTCCCCTTGTCATCAATCGCCCCTATCCTGTCGCCGTCTCCATCGAAGGCTATCCCCAGATCAAGCCCCTGATTCAGCACGGTCTTTCTGAGTTCCTCAACGTTTTCTGGAATCGTTGGGTCCGGAAGGTGGTTGGGAAAACGCCCGTCGGGTTCACAAAATAGAGGAATTGTTTCAACTCCAAGACCTCTGAAAAGCTTCAGAGCGATTGGCCCCACTGTTCCGTTCCCGGTGTCAATGCCTACCCGGAGTTTTCTCGCAATTCTGATTCTACTCGAAATCTCCTCGATGTAAGCTGGCACTATCGCGCTCACACTCGAACTCCCCTTACCCGAGGAGTAGCTAGACGATTCTATGATCTTCCTGATGCCCTGTATTTCGGGTCCGTAGAGCGAGAGTTCCCCCTTTGAAAGCTTGAATCCGTTGTATTGGATAGGATTGTGGCTACCTGTTATTACTGCGGACGCCCCCGAACCGAGTTTGAACAAAGAGAAGTAGACTAACGGAGTGGGAACCACGCCGAGCTCAACTGCGTCGCAACCGCTGGCAGCCAACCCACTCGAAAAGCCGGCGTTCAGCCTGGGAGAGCTCAACCTCACGTCCCTGCCGACGGTAACTGTGCCCGAGCCGCCGATGAAAGTCCCGAATGCTCTGCCGACGGCCGAGGCGACTTCGCCGGTAAGTTCACCTTCGGCCAGTCCGCGAATGTCATATTCGCGGAAGATGTACGGATTGATTGCCATCTGATCTCTCCTCCTGATTTCTCCACTGATCTATCCTCTCGACTCGTGCTCCCGGATCGCCCTGTTGACTCGCAGCGACATATCTGCGCGTGGACGACTCAAGGCAGAAGATTCTAGCACTTGTCTTTTGACCCGAGGAAGGCATTTATGAAAGGATCTATGTCGCCGTCCAGGACTCGTCCGACGTCCGATGTCTCATGGCCGGTCCTGTGATCCTTGACAAGCGTGTAAGGCTGAAACACGTAGGATCTTATCTGGCTACCCCACGCGATGTCTTTCTTGCCGTTGTGGAGCTTGTCGAGTTTCTTTCTTTTCTCTTCCTGGTAATAAACGTAGAGTCTGGCTCTAAGTATTTTCATGGCATTGTCGCGGTTCCGATACTGTGACCTTTCGCTCTGGCATTGGACAACTATTCCGGTCGAAATGTGCGTCATGCGCACGGCTGAGTCGGTCTTGTTTACGTGCTGGCCACCTGCTCCGCTGGCGCGGAACGTGTCGACCCGAAGATCGCCTTCCTTTATGTCGATTTCTATTGCCTCGTCCACCTGGGGAAACACGAAAACCGAAGCAAAAGACGTGTGTCTCCTCTGGGCAGCATCGAAAGGCGATATTCTGACAAGCCTGTGGACGCCGCTCTCGCCCCGCATGTATCCATAGGCGTACTCCCCGTCCACCTGGATAGTCACGTCCTTTATTCCCGCCTCTTCGCCGGCCTGGTAGTCGAGGATTGAATAGCCAAAGCTTCTTGACTCGATCCATCTCAAGTACATGCGCATCAGCATCTGCGCCCAGTCCTGTGACTCCGTCCCCCCCGCCCCAGGATGAATGCTCACTATCGCACCGTCCTTGTCGTGTTCGCCGGCCAGAAGACTCTTGAGCCTGAACTCGCCCAGCAATTTTTCCGTCCTGTTGCAGTCTGAGATCACTTCTTTGAGCACGACGTCGTCCTGCTCTTCCTCGGCGAGTTCAAAAAGAACTTTGACCTCATTGATTTTTTCACTGAGAGAATTCCACTCGTCCACCGCCCTTTTTGACGAGGCCAGTTGTTGCACTACCTGCTTGGAGTCTTCCCTGTCCCAGAAGCCGGGCTTGGACATTTCCTCTTCGATTCGCGCAATGCTGCTCCGTTTCGAGGCGACGTCAAAGACAATCGCTCAATTCGCTAATAGATTTTTCACACGTTTCAATCCGTGCCCTGGTTTCCTCCCACACTTGAACTCATCCTCCTCTCTTGGATTTCAGTAACCCTTGTAGTCTTTCCCAGACTTGGGCCGTCTTCTCTTCAAGTTCTCGAAGTCCAGCGTTGTTCTCGATGTGAAAATCAGCTCTCGCAACTTTCTCCGCCCGGGGAAGTTGAGAGCGTATCCTAAAAAGCGCCTCTTCGGCCCCCAGCGAATCTCGCTCGCGCATCCTCGCCTGCTGGACGCCCTCGCTGCAAGAAACTACCACAACGGCGTCGAAGATTTCAACGAGATTCCATTCAAAGATGAGAGCGGCATCTGCGACGATTACACCCTCGAATCCTTCGCGAATTGCGTCTGCGATCTGCCCGCAGATGTCTTTGATGAGAAGCGGATGTACCACTCTGTTGAGTTTCTCAAGGCTCGCCCTATCGCAAAAGACAATTCGAGCCAGCGCTCTCCTGTCCAGTTGACCTTCGCGATCCAGTATACGATTACCAAACACTCCGGCCAGTTCGGAGAGAACGCCGCCTGTTTCCTCAACTATTCGGCGGCCTATGTCATCGGCGTCGATTATTCTGGCGCCAAGACTCTCGAAGAAGCGGCAAACGGAGGTCTTACCAGACGCTATGCCACCCGTCACGGCAACTGTCAGAATGTGGCCGTCAGTGTGTTTCGAACCAGTTTTCACCCTTACCGATCTCCACTCTCACGGGCACCTTAAGCTTGATGGCATGCTCCATCTCACGGCGCACCAGCTCGCTGAGTTTCGCCTCTTCTTCTTTCGGCAGCTCGAACAGCAACTCATCGTGAATCTGAAGAATGAGCCGCGCCTTCAGACCAAGTTCTTCAAGCTTCTTCGCAATAGCAATCATTGCGAGCTTTATCATGTCTGCCGCCGAGCCTTGAATTGGCGTATTGATTGCCATTCTTTCGGCCTCGGCCCTCACACGCGAGTTTTCACTCTTCAATGCTTCAAGGGGTCTGCGTCTACCCAGTATCGTCGTAGCATACCCCTTGCGCCTTGCCTCCTCGATCGCAACGCGGACATACTCCGCCACGCCCGGATAGAGCCTGTAGTAACCCGAAATAAATTCCTTAGCTTCGTAAGTTGTGATGCCCAATTCCTTCGAGAGACCATACGGACTCATCCCATACATGATTCCGAAATTGACCACCTTGGCACGGGCTCTAAGCTCAGGAGGTACCGATTCGGGGGGCAAGCCGAAAAGAAGGGCGGCAGTGTTCGAGTGAATATCTGCACCCTTCTCAAACGTCTCTATTAGTTTCTCGTCGCCAGAGTAGTGCGCCATGAGTCTCAGTTCGACCTGCGAATAGTCCGCTGAAAGGAGAATCCATCCCTTTTCGCCGGCCGTGAACGCCTTCCTGATCTCTCTGCCTTGCTCGCTCCTGGCTGGTATGTTCTGCAGATTAGGGTCGCTCATTGAGAGCCTGCCCGTAGCAGTGACGGCCTGGTTGAAGCTGGCGTGGAGACGACGCGTCGAGGGATTGAGCATCCTGGGAAAAACATCCACGTAGGTGCTCTTCAGTTTCGTGAGCTGACGGTACCTGAGGATCTGGTGTGCTATGTCGTGATGAAAGGCGAGCTGCTCCAAAACCTCCTCGTCTGTGGAGTGTTCCCTTTTCTCTCTTGTCTTTTTCACGGACGGAAGCCTCAGGTCCTGGAACAAAACCTTCGACAGTTGGGCAGGCGAGTTCAGGTTGAAATGACACCCCGCCAATTCGAATATCTTTCTCTCAACACTGTCTATGTCCTTGGCAAGTCTGTTTGACATGTCCTTCAAGAAATCTACGTCCACTGCCACACCCAGTTTTTCCATCTCGAACAGGACGGACGCAAGAGGAAGCTCCACTTGTTCGTAGAGCCGAACAAGTCCCATCTCATCGAGGCGCGGTGACATGATTTCCTCCAGTCTCAGCGCAATGAGGGCGCATCCGCAGCCGTATTGCGCAATCTTGTCAGGAGGCACGTCCTCGAGAGAGACCTTTCCCCTGGAGCTCCCCAGGAAAGACTCGATGCTCTCCCACTCAACTCCCAGGTATCTCTTGGCAAGCGAAGGAATACTGTTCGCAAAAGGCGAATCAATGAGATACGCCGCCAGCATCGTATCGAAAACTGTACTTTCGACCCGCGTTCCAACAACGGAGAGTGAGGTGAGCAGAGTCTTAAAGTCGTGGGTGCACTTGAGAAGGTCCGGGGCCGACATGAGGACTGCCAGCGCCTCGGACACGTGATCGACCGCAAGAAGATCTTGACCGCAGAGATTCCGGCCTGCTCGATGGAACGGCAGGTAGAAACATTCCTTTGCAGAGGCTGCTACGGCAAGGCCTATCGGAAGTGAGAAACGGTGGCTCCCAGGAAGGACGCTCAAGCCAACTTTCTTCCACGAGTGGATCTTCCTACGGAACTCATCCAGTTCGCCTTCGGTCCGTAGGACGACCCATTCGAATTCCAGCCTGGAAGGCTCAAAGATCAGAGAAACGAGCCTCCTTAGTTCAAGTTCTTCGAGAAGCGCCTTGAGCTTTTCGTTCCTGGGCTCGCCGGGTCGCAAGTCATCAAGTCCGATCGAGACGGGAACATCGAGGTTGATGCTGGCAAGCTCGCGGGAAAGCCGTGCCTGCTCGGAGAACTGTGAGAGTTTCTCGGAAAGTCGCTTCTCTTCCTCAATGGGAAGCCTACTCAGGATTTCCTCGAGGCTCCCGTACTTCGACACGAGTTTGGAAGCGGTTTTTGGCCCTATCCCCGGAACGCCAGGAATGTTGTCGGAAGAATCACCCATCAGTGCCAGCACATCGACTACCTTCTCGGGCCCGACCCCAAAGCGTTCCTCGACCTGTTTTCTGTCAACCCACACCGGGTCTTCTCCGGCCTTGCGCGGGCTGAGAATCCTCACGTTCTCTCCAACCAGTTGGCAAAAATCCTTGTCTCCCGAGACCAGAACTACTTCTACTCCTTCTCCAGTGAGACGCTTTGCCAGAGTGCCCATAACGTCGTCTGCCTCGAAACCCCGGGCCTCGATGATCTTCAGTCCCATTGCGCTGACGAGCTCAAGAATGCGAGGAAACTGGGTCTGCATTTCCTCCGGCATCTTTTCGCGATTGGCCTTGTACTCCGGAAATCGCGTGTGTCTGAAAGTTGGAACTCGCGAGTCAAAAACCACGCTGATGTAGTCTGGTTTCTCCTCCCTCAAGAGCTTTAACAGCGTATTTGCGACGCCGTAGACAGCGCTCGTGTTTTCGCCCTTAGAGTTCACGAGAGGACGCCCCACGAAAGCGAAATAGGACCTGTAGGCCAGAGCAGAACCGTCAACCAAGTAAACGCGTGGTTTCATGGAGACCACTCCGCACCAAGCTCGTCAGGCCGTGCCGGCGCAGGTGTAGAGCTTGTGCTCAAAGATATATGCGGCGACGGAGGGAGGAACAAGGTATCTAATCGAGCGCCCGGAGGCGACTCGCTCTCGGATGTCTGTGGAAGAAATGCCTACAAGCACGCCATCCAATATCCGAACGCACTCACGCAGCCAGGGCTCAAGTTTTGTGAGGTCAAAGCCGGGGCGGCTCACGACAACAGGTCGACACTTTGAGACCAGCCCGTGAGGATCTTTCCACGTTGATATCTCGAGAATGCTATCTGCACCAACGATGAGGAAAAGCTCTGCTCGATCTCCCAGGGCATGTCTGAAATGAGAGACTGTCTCTATCGTGAAAGACGTGCTTTCGCGTCTTACTTCAAGATCAGAGAGTCCAAAATGCTCGTTTCCCTCTATCCCGAGCCTGGTCATCTCCAGACGCGATTCGGGGCTCGATATCCTGAGACTATCCTTGTGAGGAGGAATCCCGGAAGGTACGAAAACGACTTCATCAAGACCCAGCCTTTCACCCGCCTCCTGAGCGGCTATGAGATGCCCCACGTGGATAGGATCAAACGTGCCTCCGAAAAGGCCGACTTTCACTATTTCACTCTCCGACGCAACAATTCAGGTAGGAATACGCACGAAGGGACTCAACGTTTTTCTTCGACCTGCTTTACTTTGTTCCCTATTTTCTTCATCTTGTCTTTGGCGAGGTCAGAGACTTCCGCGTCCTTGTTTCTCGTCATCAAGTCCCGGTAGCCATCCAATGCCTTTACCCAGTTTCGTTCGCGCTCATAGGACTCGGCAATTCCGAAAAATGCCCATTCGGCCCACGAAGAATCAGCGTATTTCTCCAGCACTTCTTCGAAACAGCTTCGCGCCGCGGCGGAATCTCCCAGCTTCAGATAGAGTCGCCCACTTAGACAGAGCTTCTGTGCCAAGGTTGCTCGGCACTCACCGAGCTTCTGCTCAGACTTGGCCACGAAGGCCCCTTCCGGGTAAGTATCGATGTAGGCACGAAAAAGTGCTATGGCCCTCTCCGTTGAAGTCTGGTCGTAAGGAGATGACCGTCGCTCCTTGTAAGCGCACATACCCAGCATGAAAGTCGCCTCTTCGGCATAGCTCCCGCGGGGAAAATCTCTCACAATTCTCTCGAATTCCACCTCGGCCAAGGGATACTCTTTGGTTTCATAATGGCACTTTCCGAGAAAGAAAGTGCCCGGTTCGGCGTACTTGCTGCCAGGGAATTGAGCCAACAGGACTTTGAATTGCTCGATGGCCTCAACGTACCTGCGTGCGTCGTACCTCTTCCTGGCATTATCGAATTGTGAAGTTGGATTCGTTGGTCGAGTACTGTCAGTGGTTGCGCAAGAAACGACAAAGCTCGCAGCGAAACCAAGCGACAATAGATAGACAAAGATTCTTCTAGACATCATCTTTCTTGTGTTTCCTTCTTGTTTCCTTCTTGTTTCCTTCTTGTTTCCTTCTTGTTTCCTTCTTGTTTCCTTCTTGCTCCCGTTGTCTTCCTTTCTCGTTCCGTTCTTGTCCCTTCTTATCCCCTTCGTCTTCCTTTCTACACCCGTTTCTTCTCGCGCGGACCTTTCGGGAATTCGGAATCAAGCTCCTCCAACGGTACGATTGTCGCGGGCAACAGGACTACTCCTTGTTTGAATAGAATAGATAGACCAGGCCTGCCACGATTGCCGCAACGACGAGGGGCTCGACAAACGCGCTAAGCTTTCCAGCAGGCAAAGTGCCTTTTTGCCAGTCCTGGCTTTTGCCTTCCAGGAATGACAACCTGGATGCCGGCACTACGTCCCTCTGCGTGGCACCGCCTTCGCCAACCCAAATCAACTTGCCGGAGGTCTCGTCGATCAGTCTCCCATAAAGGGAGGCAACCGCAACGCGTTCCACCTTCTTCCGACCAAAGTAGTGAGGTCGCCACGCCCTTGGGTATTCCATACCGAGCTCCGTAATTCTGTACTCCAGAATCAGCACTCCGGTTTCATTCTCTTGTGCCGCTGTGAATTCCGAGCTGACGCTCGCGCCGACAGTGTCGGCCTCTGAAGTGTCAGAGGCAACCGACGCAGGAGGAAGTGCCGATACTATCACCTGAACGCCTTTCTCTCTCAGTCTCCCCCCGAGCAGGTTCTCTATCATCCATGTCGCGTCATGAGCAGTTGCTGCCCTCAAATGCACAAGCCCGCTTAGAGGAAAAGGCAACGCTTGAACGAGCGAATCCACAGCAGCCGACGTGGCCTTCTCCATGAGCGCCACATTCGTCATTGAACCTTTACCGAGCACGTCAACGCCTGAGGCAAAGGTAGGGCAAAGAACGGGGATTGTCAGAATCACAACGATGAGCCACTGCAACAGACAGCTTCTTTTCACTCGACTCTCCTTCTTTTTGGTTACAGTTATCGTTTTGTGACTTCGTCCGACATCGTCTTCTCAAGAAACCGCCTTCCCGAAAAGATCGTATTCGTTGGAATCGACTACTAGAACCTTCATGAACTGACCACTGCGCAGACCAACTCCGCTCACATGAACTACGCCGTCGATCTCTGGAGCTTGCCATTCTGTTCTGGCAGCGACTTTACTCCCTGCTGCCTCGATGCTGTCCGTAAGAACGGTCACTTCCCTGCCAAGCATTGCGGCGTTTTTCGATCTGGAAATCTCTTGCTGTGCCTCCATTATTCTATGAAGGCGCTCCTTTTTTACTTCCTCTGGCACCTGATCGGGCAAGTTCATCGCCCGCGTGTTCTCTTCTCTGGAATATACGAAGGTTCCGAGATAATCAAACCTAAAATGCTTGAGAAATGCCAGGAGCTCCGCGAACTCTTTTTCCCCCTCTCCCGGAAAACCAACCATCACGGTTGTTCTGAGGGAGATACCGGGTATTGTACTTCTGATCTTCTCAAGGATTCTGACGAGTGCGCGCTGCGAGATGCGCCTTCGCATCAGCCTGAGCACTCTTTCGGAAACGTGTTGGATGGGTACGTCGGCGTACCTGCACATTTTTTGATTGCCGGTGAATGCTTCCATTACCTCGTCCGACCAATGTGCAGGGTGAGTGTACAGAAGTCTTATCCAGGCGATACCTTCGACGTGGGCCAGACGTCTCAAGAGTGACGCCAGCCTCGGCTGCCCGTAGAGATCTGCGCCATAGTCTGTCGTGTCCTGCGCTATGAGCGAGAGCTCGCGCACACCGCATTCCGCCAAAAGCGAGGCTTCGTCAACAAGACTCTTCATAGAGCGACTGACAAAGTCTCCCCGGATGCGAGGAATCAGGCAGTAGGAACATCTGTTGTTGCAGCCTTCGGCGATCTTGAGATACGCAGTGTGTCTGCCAGTGGAGACTGCCCTCGGGTAAAGGTGACGGACGAGGGAGTCGGAATCCCCCAGGAAGCTTGCCTTGCGGCCGTTTTCCGCCAGCGCGAATTCGCACGCCTCGGCTATCTTCAGTCTGTCACGCGGCCCCACTATTGCGTCGACTTCGGGAAAATCTCTGAAAACACGTTCCCTCGCCAGGGCCGGCAAGCAACCGGTGACGACGAGACCCTTGAGGTTGCCGTCTCTCTTGAGGCACGCGGCATCTCTTATCCACTGCTCCGCCTCTTCCCTGGCAGATTCTAGAAAAGAACAAGTGTTGATCACTGTCACGTCGGCCTCACGCATCTCGCTCCTTGCGTCAAAACCGCGTTCGGCCAAACGTGCGAGCATCACTTCCGAATCAACGAGGTTTTTTGGACAGCCAAGCGAAATGAGAGCGACCGATCGACCTGCGTTATGGCGGGCCCGGGCCCTGAGACTCTTTCTCAAAGAGTCCTCCTTGATCAAGGAAGGATTCGTTGACCAGGACGTCACGGGGTTTGCTGCCATCGGCAGGCCCTACGACTCCAATCTCCTCAAGCCTATCCATGAGCCTTGCGGCCCTGGAGTAACCCACTTTGAGCCGCCTCTGGAGCAAAGACACAGAGCCGTGGCGATGAGTTATGACCACTCTGACTGCGTCTTCCAGTAGCTCATCTTCCGCACCCGTCCCACCTTCATCGGCTGCGGTGGCCTCTGTAAGATCAACGAGCGGTCTTGCCATCCAAGCGTACTCTCTCAGATAAGAGACCACCCGTTCGATGTCCTTCTCGGAAACGTACGATCCGTGAAGTCTTGCAGGTTCGGCGCGCCCAGCTGGCAGAAACAACATGTCGCCGCTGCCGAGCAATGTCTCGGCTCCGTTCATGTCCAGTATCGTTCTCGAATCCACCTTGGAGGCCACCTGGAACGCTAGTCGTGTCGGGAAGTTTGCCTTTATTACACCCGTTATGACGTCAACGCTGGGCCTCTGGGTAGCAAGTATGAGATGAATCCCGACCGCACGAGCCATCTGGGCGAGCCTGGAGATGGGCTCCTCAATTTCGGTGGGCAGCATGCACATCAGGTCGGCAAGCTCGTCTATGATAACCACAAGGTATGGCAGTTCCTCTGCACCTTCCTCTCGAACACGCTCGTTGAAGCTATCGATGTTCCTGACAGCCTTTGCCGCGAGAACGTGGTATCTTCGCTCCATCTCTTTCACAACCCATCTGAGACTCTTGCTTGCCTCTCTGGCGTTGCTGATAACCGGCATTACAAGGTGCGGAGTTCCGTTGTAGGCAGTCAGTTCAAGTTTCTTTGGATCAATCATCAGAAGGTTAAGTTCCCTGGGTGACAGTCTATAGAGAAGGCTCAATATGATGCTGCTGATGCAGACGCTCTTCCCCGAGCCAGTAGCGCCCGCGATAAGAAGATGTGGCATCCTGGAAAGGTCCGCATAGAAACACGCACCCAGGGTGTCTTTCCCGAGGGCCAAGACCAGCCGCCCCTCCTGCTTACTGAAAGCGTCTGAGGAAAGGAGTTCCTTTATGTACACAATCGAAGGCTCCTTGTTGGGGACTTCGATTCCCACCGCTGCTTTGCCAGGAACCGGAGTGAGCAACCTTATCCGCGAGACTTTGAGTCCGAGAGCCAGGTCTTCTGCGCGACTGGCGATTTGATTGACGGTGATACCTGCACCCGGTTCAAAATCGAACCTTGTGATGACCGGACCTGGATGTACTTCAACCACCCTTCCCGTCACGTCGAAATTCGCGAGCTTCGCTTCTATCATCTTCGATGACTCAAGAAGCTCTTCCTTTGACATGTAGGTTTCGGGCCCCGAAGGATCATCAAGAAGAGAAAGAGTAGGCAGGGAGAACGGAGGCTCACTTGCAGGAAGCTCTTCACCCTTCGATTCTCCTGTTCCAATGGAAAGCGGCCTTGAAGCAACGCCGGCTCCGACCATCGCAGGAATTTCCATCTGAGCGACAGGTCGCCGTTCCGAAACGGAACGAGCAATCCTCGGTTCGGGAGAAGCCTTTGTCGTCGCCGGCTCACCGCCCCTCACCGGTGTGTGCGCCATCCTCTCTGTGGGTCTCTCAGCGGGTCGGCGGATTTTTGTGTCGCGGACTCTTTCTTCTCTGAGCTCTCTCACTTTAGTGATTACCGCTTTCATCATGCCTGCGATCAGAAGCCCCGCTTTCTGCAAGAATCTAAGAGCTCCCAGTCCAGGCACGAGGCCTGTCTCGAGTCCGATGAGAAAGAGAACGACAACAACACACCAGGACACGATGGGCGCCCCGAAGAAACCCAATGAGGACTGAGCCCCGTAGACTAATTCAAGACCGGACTTGCCACTCAGACGTCCGGCCTGGATTAGAGACAGGCCGGGGAGAAGCGCCAGGCTGACGGTGAGGACCCAGATCAGACCGAGAGAAAACAGAGTCTGAAACAACAGTCTATGGGTAGGCTTTCTTGCAAAGCGGTTCCAGGACCACACCAGCAGAAGAATGCCGATGGGCCAAGGAAAGATAAAGCCGAACTGGACAAAGCACCAGTCAGCAAGCCCAGCGCCGAGCGAACCGAACGCGTTTGCGACGTTGCCTTCGTGCGCTCTGAGAAGACCTATGTCCTCCTCGTGGTAGCTGATGAGACTGGACAGGAGCATCACCCCTGCCACAAGCAACAAAGTCCCTGCAATGAATGAATAAGTTCCAGAGGTCCTCTTACCCACGGGGCACGGCTCTCCTTTCCGTACAGGCTGTTACCCCAGAACGCTCCTCTAGGTACCAAGCTCCCACGAAGAAAGATACTTTCTTTGCTCATCCGTCAAGCTATCGATGCGAATTCCCATTGCATCAAGCTTGAGTTTAGCGACCTGCTGGTCTATTTCAGGTGGAACCGGGTAAACTCTCTTTTCGAGCTTCGCCCCGTTCTTTGCAAGATATTCCACGCACAGCGCCTGATTAGCGAAGCTCATGTCCATGACGGTTGCGGGATGCCCTTCACCGGCGGCAAGATTGATCAGACGGCCTTCACCCAGCACGTATATCCTGTGGCCGTTCTTCAGAATGTACTCGTCAACGGAATCGCGCAATCTCCGCTTTCCCGTGCTAATCTTGCCGAGAGCGTCCAGGTCGAGCTCCACGTTAAAGTGGCCGGAGTTGGCGACGATGGCACCATCTTTCATGGCCTCGAAATGCGTACCGCTTATGACGCTCACGTCACCCGTGAGCGTGACAAAGACGTCTCCAATCAAGGCGGCGTCTGCGATTGGCATGACCCTATAGCCATCCATGACCGCTTCGATGGCCCTAAGGGGATCCACTTCGGTCACGATCACGTTGGCCCCCATGCCTTTCGCCCTCATGGCGACTCCTCTCCCGCACCAACCGTAGCCGCACACAACGAAATCGAGACCCGCGAGAAGCACGTTTGTGCATCTCAAGATGCCGTCTATTGTGCTCTGGCCCGTCCCGTAGCGATTGTCAAAAAAATGCTTGGTATTGGCGTCGTTCACTGCAATTATGGGGTAGGCAAGCACCTTGCTGGTCTCGAGGCTGCGCAACCGCGTCACACCCGTCGTTGTCTCCTCTGTTCCGCCGATCACTCCCGGGATCAAATCTTTCCTCCGTGTGTGGAGCTCCGACACCAGATCGGCACCGTCATCCATCGTCACCATCGGCTTTATGTCAAGAGCAGAGCTTATGTGCTGATAGTAAAGGCTCTTGTCCTCTCCCTTCACGGAGAAGACTGATGCCCCAAAGTCCGCCACCATAGAAGCGGCCACGTCGTCCTGGGTGCTGAGGGGGTTTGACGCGCACAACCTCACCTGCGCCCCTCCCTCCGTCAGCGTTCTGACCAGATTCGCAGTCTCACTCGTTACATGAAGACACGCTGCTATCCTTAATCCTTTGAGGGGGTTCTCTCGTGCAAATCTCTCCCTTATTGTCCTCAGGACAGGCATGCCTCTGTCTGCCCATTCGATCCTGGCTCGTCCAGCCGCGCTCAGGTCCAGATTCTTTACGTCATGCATCTTTGGCGCTCCCATCTGCACTCAAACCCCCTTCTTCAGAACGTCAACCATATCGCGAAATTCCCAGGTGAAGTTTGAATCTTCACGCCCAAAATGACCGTACACGGCCGTGGACCTGTATATCGGACGCCTGAGCTTTAGTCTTTCAATTATTCCTTCAGGAGTGAGATCGAAGTGCTTCTTCACGAGCTCCGCGATCTCCTCGTCGGGAAGCACGCCAGTCCCAAAAGTGTCTACGGTGATCGAGACGGGTTGGGCGATCCCGATCGCGTAGGCGACCTGTATCTCGCACCTGATCGCAAGACCGGCAGCCACGATGTTTTTCGCGACGTGCCTGCAGGCGTAGGAGGCAGATCTATCGACCTTGGAGGGGTCTTTCCCCGAGAAACACCCGCCCCCGTGACTACCGACGCCACCGTATGTATCAACTATTATCTTTCTTCCCGTAAGACCTGTGTCTGCAAGCGGGCCGCCTTTGACGAATCTTCCGGTAGGATTTACGAAGTAGTTTACTTTTCTACCTTGCAGCATTTCCCCAGGAATCACAGCTTTAATCACCGACTCGACGACGTCGTTTTCAATCTTGGCGTGTGAAACGTCTGGATGATGCTGGCTGGAAACGATCACGGTCTCCACCCCTACAGGCTTGCCCTCTTCATACCGAACCGTGACCTGAGTTTTTCCGTCCGGTCTCAAATAGGGGAGTATTCCTGCCTTCCTGACGTGCGCCAGTCTCTTGGCAAGGCGATGTGCAAGTAATATCGGCAACGGCATAAGCTCAGGAGTCTCCGTAGTCGCGTACCCAAACATGAGACCCTGGTCACCCGCGCCCTGTCTGTCAACACCCAGCGCTATGTCCTCCGACTGGTCATCGATCGAAGTGAGGACGGCGCAGGTTTCGTAATCAAAGCCGTAACTGGCATCCGTGTACCCTATGTCCCTTACGATCGAGCGAACGATTTCAGGTATCCCAACGTAGCAGGAAGTACTGATCTCGCCGGCCACGAACACCAAACCCGTGGTGACAAGGGTTTCACAGGCTACCCTGCATGGAGGGTCGAGTTCGATTATGGAGTCGAGAATGCCGTCTGAAATCTGGTCCGCAACTTTGTCTGGATGTCCCTCCGTTACCGATTCGGACGTAAAGAGATGATTCTTCCCCATTCAACAATCCTCCGGATTACTACGTCAACTGGACCTCAGAAGAGTCTCCGACGTTCACCTTCTTGAACGCTCCTCGCACCACGGCATTTTCGCCCACCACTGAAGCGTCAAGGAGGATATCCTCTACACAAGCATGGGCGTTGATAATGCAATTTCGTACGATCGAGTTGTTGACTACCGCGCCTGCATCTATGGAGACATGCGGTCCGAGTACACAATTGCTGATTCTAGCAGATTTGTCGATCGCCACGGGAGGTACGACGATGCTACCCGATATCCTTGGCTGATGTCGAACCAGCTCCAGGAGATCACGATTGGCAATAAGGAGAGTCTCGGTTTTGCCGCAATCATACCAACCGTGGATCGAAAACGTGTGCATGTCAGACCCGCGGTCAAGCATCAATTGCAGCGCATCCGTCAGTTGAAATTCGCCCTTGGTCCTTATCTTTTTTCGTATGATTTCGCGAATGCATTCGAAGAGAAGCTCCGTCTGAGCAACGTAGTAGACCCCGACTATGGCCAGATTGCTGGGCGGGACTTCGGGTTTCTCGACGAGCCGCTCAACACGGTCTTGGGTCACCTGAACGACACCGAAATTTCTCGGATCTGTGACTTCCTTGACGCCAATGTAGTTCACCTTTCCGCCCACAACCTTTGAGAAGTCCGCCTTGAAAATCGTGTCTCCGAGGACGATTAGAACAGGAGACTTCTTCACATGAGGTTCGGTCAAATGGACTGCGTGGCCGAGCCCCTTTCGTTCCTCCTGCTCTACGTACGTCACTCTTAGAGAGTAATTCTTTTCTACATATTGCCTTATCCTGTCTCCCATGTATCCCACGACCATTACTACTTCCTGTATCCCGAGCTCCGGAAGTTGATCAAGGATGTGAGCCAGGATGGGCTTGCCGGCAACATTCATCAGTGCTTTGGGAACCGTGTGCGTGTGTGGTCTCAGTCGTGCTCCCACGCCAGCAACTGGTATTATTGCCTTCGTCCTCATACGCTGGTTTCCTCCAACAATCTACTCTTGAGTTCGTTGATTCTACGTACCGGAGTCGGATCTTCACGATAGAGCATGGCAAGGTAGATGCTAACGAAATCACCCAGGTAAATCAATGAAAAGATTCTCGTAAGAAGACTCTGCCCTTCGCTCCAGACCTCTCTCGCCTGTACTCCGTCACCTCTCATCAGCTCAAGAGTAATGCCTATCCGTTTCGCGACCCTCTGGTGCTCACCGGAGTCTCTGAGGACCATCACCTGCGTAGGTGTTCCGAGCGCTTTCAATCCGCGCCAGCCCACGATCTCATTGTGATTGAGTTCGGGAAACTCGTTGGCGTAAGCCAACGTCTTACTGTTCTCGTTAAGCTGACACTTCCACCTTAGTGATGCGCAAGACGTGAGCCTGCTTCCGTAGACAATGACGAGCTTGTTGAGAAGCTCCGCGGCCAGTTTCTTGGCAGGATTGTGAGATGTAGGGGTCTCCTCGTGATAGATTTGTGCTTTGCTTCTCAGCAACGAGACGGTTTCACTCGTTTCTCCGGACTCCTCAGACAGAACAGACATCCGTCGCAGCACATCATACATCATGAAGAAGGAGTACCCGATCGCAGCTCTCGGCGGTAATCCCTCTTCTATCTTGAGGAAGGGCACTCCGTCCACCAGGGCGCGCCTCTGGAGCTCACCACCTGAGCCGAGACAGATGATACCCGCGTCCTTCTTCTTGGCATTTTCGTACTGCGAGAGCGACTCCTCTGTATTGCCTGAGTAACTCGAGCAGAAAAGCAGG
>Ga0315274_10003940_pt1 | contig 21945 bp, 18 predicted proteins | sample YL17G02_20_MG_FD_203700 | JGI IMG/M metagenome (GOLD analysis project Ga0315274, IMG submission 203700) | Sediment microbial communities from Yellowstone Lake, YNP, Wyoming, USA - YL17G02_20 | ecosystem: Environmental > Aquatic > Freshwater > Lake > Sediment | place: USA: Wyoming | collected...
GTTCTTCTTGAACCCGGAGTGGATCGCGGCGACGACGAAGTCGAGCTCCTTGAGAAGGGAGCCCGGGAAGTCGAGCGAGCCGTCGGCGAGGATATCGACCTCGGTTCCCTTGAGGAGGCGGAAGCGTTTCGGCTTGAGCGAGCGGTTGAGGGCGTCGATCTCCTTCATCTGCCGGCGCAGGCGGTCGGGGGAGAGGCCGCGGGCGTATTTCACGCTCTGGGAGTGGTCGCAGATCGCGATGTAGGAATAGCCCATGCGGAGGCCGAGGTCGGCGATCTCGCGCAGGGTGAGCGTCCCGTCGCTCGCGTCGGAGTGGACGTGGAGGTCGCCCTTGATGTCGCCGTAGTCGAGGATGGCCGGGAGGCGGCGGGCGAGGGCGAGCTCGACCTCGCCGCGGTCCTCGCGCATCTCGGGCGGGACCCAGGCCAGGCCGAGGGTGGCGTAGACCTCCTCCTCGGCGGCGCCCGCGATCTTCCGCTCGCCCTTGAAGACGCCGTACTCGGAGATCTTGAGGCCTTTGTCCTTGGCCATGGAGCGGAGCTTGATGTTGTGGGCCTTGGAGCCCGTGAAATACTGGAGGGCGGCCCCGTAGGAGGAGCGGTCCACGAGGCGGAGGTCAACCTGGCGCTCGCCGTCCTCGGTCGCGACCATGACCGAGGCTTTTGTGGCGCCTGCGGCCAGGACGCGCTTGACGCCGGGGGCGCGGGTGAAGCGCTCGATGATGCGGGCGCCGTCCTTGCCGCCGCTCTTTTTGGCGCAGACTAAGATGTCGATGTCGCCAACGGTCTCTTTCATACGGCGGAGCGACCCGGCCGCCTCGATCCGGTCGACCAGGCCGGATTCCTTGAGGTGATCGATCAGGGAGGCGGCGACGCGGAGGGCCGCCCAGATCGAGACGCGCTGGGAGGCCTTCTCGAAGAGCTCGATCCCCTTGCGGATGTTCTCGACTTTTTTGTCGCCCATACCGCGGAGGGCGGCCAGGCGGCCGTCGGCGATGACCTTCTTGAGGTCGGAGAGGGAGGCGACGCCGAGCTCGTCGTGCATGAGCTTGATCGTTTTCGCGCCCAGGGTCTGGATGTCGAGGAGGGTCAGGAGGCCGGGCGGGATATCGGACAGGGCTTCCTTATACTTCTGCATCTCGCCGGTTGCGAGGTATTCGCCGATCTTCTTGGCGATGCCGCTCCCGATACCGGGGATGTCCTCGAGCTTGCCGGCGGCGGCGATCCGGGCGACGTCGTCCGTCATCTCGTCGAGGATGCGGGCGGCGCGGCGGTAGGCGAGGACCTTGAAGGCCTGCTCGCCCTTGATGTCGAGGGCGTCGGCGATGCGGTCGAAGAGGACGGCGAGTTCCTTGTTTTTCATGGGGTTCTCGGTGGGCGCTTCAGGTTTTTTCTGACATTGGCCAACTTCCATAGGATGGCCGGATGTCCCTTGAATCTCGCGGCTTCTTCCGGCGCGCCCGGAAAGAGGAGCTCCGTCTTGAGTTCGTCTTCATAAATAGCCTTGATGTATTCCTCCTCATTGGGATCCAGTTTGAGAAATGGGTCGACGATCGCCCATGCCTTTTCAATGAGTTCTTTGGCCGGGGGAACAGAGCTTAACGCCAGCATCGGACCGAGCCGTTCGACGGCGATTCGGTCCGTAACGAGACCCTCGAGACGCGAACGGCCATAGCTGGGAAGGGGATGATCAAGAACGGCCGACATCGCGATGAACCTGGCTCGGAAAAGAACGGACTTCAGGACATTATCGGCGGACTCCTTTATGTGGGCGGTGTCCCAGACGTCCTTTGCCGCGCCGCGCTCCAGGAAGGCGAGCAGTTTTCCAATTATGAGTTCTTCCCTGCCGACGACCAGAACCTCCGGCCGGTCCAACTCGCCGGGCTGCCAGAGCGGCTTCTTATCCGTGCCCGCTATGGGTACCCTGAAGAGAAAATTCAGGTCTATTTCGATTCGATCGTTTTGACTCAGAACGGATCGGTAGAGCAGGTATAGCTTCCTGCCCGCAAAAGCATCCGCCGATTTCTGAACCAGATATCCCCGACGGCGAGCGAGATCCGCCACGGCCGCCTCCAGCCGCGGGCGCGCCTCGAGCATTTTCTCCCGTTCGGCGCCGCCGATATAGTTGAAATCCAAGTCCACCGAAAGCCTGAGGGGACGGCCGAAGCAGAGGTTGAGCGCCGTCCCTCCCTTGAGGGCGAGAATTCCGCCGAGCAGGGGATGCCGCGCGATATCCCCGGCCATTTCTCCAAGCCGGACGACTTTTTCCAGCGCCGCTATCTGGAAGCCTGTTTGGGCGGAACAGCGCTCAAGGAATTCGAGGCTAGGTCTCATCCGGCTCTCCCAACTGCAAAAGCGACTTGGGCAGGATCAGGTTCCACCGTGTTGACAGTGAACCGCCACGGCTTCCCCGTTCAAGATAATGGGGAGACCGCGGCCGGCGCTGCTCCATTCGACGAATGACGTTTTCGGAGACATGAAAACTTTTTCTGAATTTATCCAAGAACCAGCCGATCGAGGCCCAAAGATAGGCCGTGTCGTAGCGCTTAAGGATCTCCTCGAGAAGATCGAGATCAAGGACCGGAAAGCCGGCCGCTGAGCGCACTAGTTCCTCCAGCCCGCCGGCAAGGGCCGGCCGGCGGAATCCCTCGACGAGCGTTCTCTCGGGTGTGGTTACTTCGAGTAGTTTTCCCCGCCGTTCTATTCTTTGGGTCGCGAAATATGTTCCAGCCTTATTTCTCATGGAATGGGGATGATCTAAGAAATAGATGCGCCAGCCGTCCAGGCGGAGCGGCCTTCGCCGCTTTCTCGTGTAAACGGCGCCCTGGTTCCAGAGGGAGTGTGCCGCGCCGAGAAGCTCGAGGGCGCTATGATGCGAAAAAACGGCGTCGGGTCGAACCGCTTGCGCCACGAGGAAAGGATCCGGCTGGAATTGAACGGTGTTCAAAGCGGGCGGTATGACCGCATAGACGCCGCGAGTCACCAGGCTCAGCCGTTTTTTTTCAAGATAATGCTTGAGACGTTCCACTGTCCCGGACCGACCGCCGGGCACCTCCAAAACCTTCGCGGCCTCATCGAGGGAAAAAACGGGATGCGTGGCAAAGAATTCGCTCGTTCTCATTTTTTAATCCGTTTCCCTATAGGGAATATTTCCCCCTATTTACGCGCGGAATGTCAACTCTGGCTCTAAATGGACTTGACCCGTTCGCCGACGCTACCCCGCCTTGAAGGCGGGGCTTTGAATCGGAGCCCCACCTTTCAACACTCATAAGCCGTTTCCGGCTTATGAGTGCCGGCATTCATGCCGGGAAGCAGCCTTGCAGCACTCAGGGCTTCCATGAGTGTCGAGGGGTTGACATTTCGCGCTATTACGGGGGATAGTATGCCCTGTTCATGCGCGATGTGTCAAGTAATATTTTGATATCGAGGCGAACCAGGCAGTTCCCTTCTATCAGGGGTTTCCGCCGGGGCGCCTCTTCATTGCGGCCGCATAGCCGAAGCCATAAAAATAGGCGCGCCAGCTTTTATCCGTCGAGCCGAATTGGTTATCCCCCATGAAATAATCCAGAAGCGCTTCCCTGAGCCGTGTCAACTCGCGAAGTCGCCCACGATGCTTTGGATCGGCGATCGTCAGGTCCAAAAGTTCGAGAAATCGATCCACCGCCAGCCGGCTGTATTCGGCGTTGTTCCGATTGCGCCAATTGAGGGCCCGTTCCACTTCGCTTCCGACGTTGGCCAGCTGCTCCATCAACGAAAAGCTCCGCCAGCGCCCCGCCGCGAGCTCTCGATGTTGAACGCTCATGATTTAATCAACCGGTTGACGACACGAACAACGCCGCGTCGATGATTTTCACAGTTCGTTTATACCATAGGCCGCCCGCGAGCGAAAGGCCTGCTTATGCGATTGCCGGTCGTTTTAATGATAGAGAAGGCCGCCAAGTGGTAATTTAACGCAATCGGAGACGTTTTTCACGGGTTCCTCCCCGACCGATAGGGGAGGAGGGCTTCCCTGTCCGCCTCGGCCTCAGCCGCGGCCGGTAGAGCCGGGCGACCTCGTCTTGAGGAAGAAATCCGAGCGCTTTTTCCAGGAGGTTTTCCAGTTCTTTCTTGAACGGATAGCGCGGATTCAGGCCGAATAGGCGAACCCTTCCCAAAAGCCGGCTGTAAACGACGCTCCCGGCCTCCAGCTTCAGAAGCTGAACTTGGACCGTATTCAGGTTTAAGCTTAATGTCCGGGCGATCTCACGCGGGTAGGCTTCGCCCCGGGTTAAAAGAAAGAGAAGGATCTTTTCTTTTTTGTCCGATCCGAAAAGGGCTTCCAGCATCGCTTTCTCCCGCCGCCGGGCGGATTTCATGGGGCGCCGGAGAAAGACAGGCTGCCCCCCTGAGCCCAGCCGGCGGCGGAATTACCTGTAGGGGACCGCCCAGATCGAGTACAGCCAGGGAGTCGACTTTTCCAGTAAGAAGCAGATGAGGAACTTTTTCGCCGTTTCATGGAAAGCCATGGGATTGCTGATGTAGCTCGGCATTGTCAGGACCGACGTGGCCGGATAGATTTCGGTCAAGGGAACGGCCTCTGATCCGACGGGTTTGCCCTTCGTGCTGTAGTACATAGCCAGAAGCTGTCCACCTTTGATTTTATAACCCCGGTCCACGAGAATCAGCGGCTGGGAAGACGAAGGCAGCGTCCGGGCGGGGCTCGATGGGGCGTTATGCTCCGAGTAGACAAGGAGGAACCTGTTCTTGTCCGAGTTGAATTCAACCGCGGCTCTCGTCTGAATGGCGAGGGTTCGCGGGACCTTGACCGTTTTGGAGACAAGTTTTCCTTGGCCGTCCATGAGCCGGGCGTAGTTTTCCTTGAATGTCATGGAGCCCGGCATCGGCTGGTCGGTTTTGTCCCATGTCAGAAAGATGAGATTCCGGTCCGGGCTCCTGGCCGAATTGACCTCCGCGCCCACCTTGACCTTCACCCCGGGATAGATCTTGCCCGGCGTCGCGACCTTTCCCTTGAGGTCGGTGAACCAAACCACGGGCTGGACATACGATCCGCCGGCCCGTTCGGGGCATCCCCAGAGGAGCTTTCCGTTGACTTCCCTGAACGTGTTCGGCGTGAAGAGGATGATAACGGTCACGGCGCCCGGGTAGCTCTGCGTGGTGTCATTTTTGACGCAGGTCCGGTCCTGGACGCACTTGAGTTTCGCGTCGACGGTCGTCATATAAAATCCGTTTTTGGCGTCCGTCGCGGAAGTATAGTATTCCGCATAGGCCACGGCGTATTGTTTTTGGCCCGGAGCCCAAGCAGCCCGGACTTCATAAGTCCAGGCGCCGGAGACTTTCGGTCTGATGACCGTCGGGGTGGATCGGTCCAGGCCGGCGGCCGCCGCATTCTTTCCCGTCCCGTCCAGGATCTTCCCGTAAATAATTTCCTTGTCGGCGTCGACCCAAACGAAGAGGAAAACGTTCTCAGCTTCATTGTAGACGAGATCGACGCAGTAGATCCCCCAGGGGCCGGCCGCGGTATGGACCGGGGTCAGGGGACCGGCCGGCTTTCCGTTGGATGCGAAGACCCGGCTGTAGAGGCTGACGGAATTCTTGTAGGAGTTGAGAAAGAAGAGTACAAATTTCTTCGAGGTTGAATTATAGCCGACTTCTTCCAAATCCCAGTTCCCGGGCGGCGTGGGCGTTATATCGATCGAGGCGGGGATGGCGGCATCGGAGGGCGCGAAGGTTTGTCCCGGATTCGCCTTCGGCAACAAGAGAAGGAGCAGGCAGCCGAGGACGTTCGGAAAGAGAAGAACACGGATCCGGGATTTTTCAGCGGCCATGATCATTCCTCCTTTTGAAAAAGCTCGCAAACGGTCTTTATGGGGGGAAATCATGCGGATTTCCCCTCCCCGGCTATATCTATACCGACGGAGCGACGGGTGTCAAGACGTTCCGTCGAAGCGGGGAACACCTCTGTCCCCGGATTTCCGACCGTTGATCAGTTTTCAACTTTCCTATGATTGCCGATAGTCTATGAGGCGATTAAGCCGTCCTCAGGCCCCCGTAGCGGAGGGGGGCCCCGCTTCGGGGGGAACCGACGGTCAGCCCAGATTTCCGTTGACGCGGTGCGCACAAACGCTATAATTGTGGCCGTGTGCGTAGTAAATCCGGGGACACGTCACTTAATCAAGAGATTAAGTACATGTCCCCGGATTTGGGCATCTCAAACGCCTCGATCCTGATTCGAATTTCGGCAAGGGAGAATACCGCTCATGAACCTCCATTGGGCTGATATTACCGTCTTCGCCGTCTTCTTTCTGATCGTCATCGGCGTGAGCATGTACAAGAGCCGCCGCGAGAGGTCCGGGGAGGATTTCTTCCTGGCGGGGCGCGGCCTGGTCTGGCCGCTGATCGGGTTCTCGCTCATCGCGGCCAACATCTCGACCGAGCACTTCGTGGGCATGTCGGGCCAGGGGGCGGGGATCTCCGGCCTGGCCGTGGCCAGCTACGAGTGGATGGCGGCCATCACCCTCGTCGTCGTGGCCCTTTTCTTCCTGCCCAAATTCCTGAAGGCCGGTATTTATACCATTCCCGAATACCTCGAGTACCGCTACACCCCGGCCGCGCGCGGATTGATGGCGTTTTATCTCCTGATCATGTACGTCGCGGTCAGCATCGCGGCGGTCGTCTACACGGGTGCGCTGGCGCTCAACACGATCTTCGGCATGGATCTGGTCAAGGCCGTCTGGCTGATCGGGATCCTGGCCGCGATTTATACGACCTGGGGAGGGCTCAAAGCGGTCGCCTGGGCGGACTTGTTCCAGGGGTCGGCCCTGATCCTGGGCGGGATCGTGACCCTGATAATCGGCCTCAAGGCCGTGGGCGGATGGGGCGCATTCTTCGCGGCCAACAGCGAGAAGCTCCACGTCATCATGCCGGCCAACCACCCCGTCATCCCCTGGACGACGCTGTTGATCGGCTTGTGGATCCCGAATTTCTACTACTGGGGCCTCAACCAGTTCATCACCCAGCGGACGCTGGCCGCTAAAAGCTTGCGGCAGGGGCAGTTGGGGATCATATTCGCGGCGTTTCTCAAGCTCCTGATTCCGTTCATCATCATTATGCCCGGGATCATCTCCTGGCAGCTGTTCCGGGCGGAGCTCACGGCGCCGGGCGCGACCACGGACCAGGCCTACCCGCTCCTGATCAAGAACCTGGTCGGGCCGGGGCTGCGCGGATTTATTTTGGCGGCCATCTCGGGCGCCGTCATCAGCACGCTCGGCTCGCTCCTCAACAGCGTCGCGACCTTGCTGACGATGGATCTTTACAAGCGCCATGTCAAGAAGGACGCGAGCTCGGAATCGCTGATCCGGATCGGGCGCTGGGCGACCCTCGTTTTCGTCGTTGCGGTGTGTTTGATCGCGCCGCAGCTCGGCAACCCGAAATTCAAGGGGATTTTCAATTACATCCAGGAGTTCCAGGGCTTCATCTCGCCCGGGGTGCTGGCGGCCTTCGTCTTCGGGCTGTTTATTAAAAAGACGCCCAGGTTCGGGGGCGTGACGGCGCTGCTGCTGAACGTCCCGATCTACGGGGCGCTTCTTGTTTGGGCGAGGAACATCGCCTTTCTCAACAGGATCGGGATCACCTTCGCGGCGATCATTGTTGTCCTGGCCGTGATCACGGCGCTGCGGCCTCTCAAGGTGCCGGTGACGATGCCCGAGCAGAAGGGGTTCGACATGACCCCGGCGCCGTCGCTGAAGTGGCTGGGGCCGCTGGTCGTCGCTATGACCCTGGCGTTGTATGTGATTTTCTGGTAGTGAAATTTGGGGACACGTTACCGAATCAAGAGATTCGGTACATGTCCCCAAATTTCACCGTGGCCTCGCTATCCCGCCCTCTAAGATCTACCTTGGTTCGAAGGGTATCTCGCTTGGACGATGAGAATCGGTTCGGTTCGGATAAGATAAATCCAATTTCCGCCTTGACGGTCCGGGGGGAAAGTCAAATAATGAGATTAAATGGATAATTGTTTGGGGAGGAGGACGACATGGCGGATCGCAGGGAGTTTTTGAGGCAGGCGGCGGCGGGAGCGGTCGGGTTGAAATTCCTCAGAAAAGGCGAGAAGGCCGCCCCAATCACCTTTTCCCCGAATGGTTCCCCGAATGTCCCGCTTTCTCCCGACTACATCGAGGATATCGAGGGGCTGGGGCGGGGCGTGGGTTGGCCCGGGGAGGAAGGGCAAGCGCCGTCGCCCTACGGCGACATGTTCGTCATGGAGAGCGCGCCCGGGCCCGAGACCGTCATCAACGGCAAGAGCTACGTCTATTTCGGAGGCACGGGCTATTTCGCGCTTCACGATCACCCCGACGTCATCGCGGCCGGGATCGAGGCCTTCCGGATTTACGGCACTCACAGCGCGACGACGCGGGCGGGGTTCGGGAACAACCCGGTCCTGCTCGAGTGCGAACGGAAGCTGGCCGACTACTTCGGGACCGAGGACGCGGTCCATTTCGTGAGCGGATATTTCGACGGCCTGATCATGGCCCAGGCGCTGGCGGATAAATATGATATTGCCTTTATCGACGAGACGGCCCACTTCAGCGTCAGGGACGGGATCGCAGCGGCCCGCAAGCCCTTCGTCACGTTCCGGCACCGGGACCCGGAGGATTTGGGGCGAAAGCTGAAGAGAGAGCTCAAGGCCGGACAGAGGCCGCTCCTGATGACGGACGGGATCTTCCCGACCTTCGGGGTCATCGCGCCCGTGCCGGAGTACGTCAAGGTCATGGAGCCGTATGGCGGGATCATCGCTCTCGACGACTCGCACGCGGTCGGGGTGCTGGGCAAGAACGGGCGCGGGACGATCGAGCACTTCGGGCTGGCGGCGGGGGAGCGGCTCGTCACGGCCGGGACGCTGAGCAAGGCCTTCGGCGGGCACGGAGGTTTTGTGGTGGGGTCGAAGTCGCTCTGCGCCAGGATCAGGGCGCTCGGGATCTATTCGGGAGCGACGCCGTCTCCGACGCCGGCCGTCGCGGCCTCGATCAAAGGGATCGAGATCGTCAAGGGTCATCCCGAGATGAGGGAGCGGCTGTGGAAGAACGTCGCGGCGGTCAAGGGCGGGATGCGCAAGCTCGGGTTCGAGATGAACGACACCCCGGTGCCGATCGTGACCTGGATGATGGGGTCGGCCGAGGAGATGAAAAAAGCGCAGAGGACGCTCATGGAGAGGGGCGTCGCGGTCGCTTATTTGAAATACGTGGGCGCTCCGGAGGGCGGCGTGCTGCGGGCTTCGATCTTCAGCGAGCACACGGCCGGGCACATCGAGATGCTGTTGAGCGAGCTTTCCGCATTACTAAAAAGGTGACGCTGATGCCATTTCCCAATTTCCGCAAATAATTGGGGAATTGCATAAGCGTCACCAATTAAAAGGAGAGGAACATGGCGCTGACGAGAAAGAACTTCCTGAAATATCTGGGGCTGGGGGCGGCGGCGACGGCCTTGTCTCCGGCGCGAGCGGCGGCGGGCCGGCCGGCCGCAACCCGCGCACTCGAGGAGATGCGGGCCGTCGCTAAAACCATGAAAATCAAGGACATCGAGATCTACGCCTTCGACATCAAACTGATCGCTCCCTTCGTGATCTCGATCGGCAGGATGGACAGCGCGACCGATGTTCTGGTCCGGGTGCGGACGGACTCCGGGATTGTCGGGATCGGGGAAGCCTGTCCCTTCCCGCCCATCACGGGCGAGACCCAGGAGACGAACATCGCGGCCGCCCGGAGTCTGCGCGACATGTTTGTCGGCAAGGACCCGCTGGCGATCGAGGCCTTCGTGCGCGGGGCGGGGCCGATCGTCCATACCAACCCTTCGATCGTCGCGGCCTTCGACATGGCTCTCTATGACATCCTGGGCAAGGCGGCCGGGCTCCCCGTCTACCGGCTGCTGGGCGGCGGCGATCGGACGCGCTTCGAGACCGACATCACAGTTTCGCTCGAGACGCCCGAAAACATGGCCGCCGAGGCAAAGACCTACGCGGAGCGCGGATACAGAACAATCAAGGTCAAGGTCGGGCAGGATGTGGCCTTGGATGCGGCCCGGATCAAGGGGATCAGGGAGGCGGTCGGCGACAAGGTCGCGCTCCGGATTGACGCCAACCAGGGCTGGACCGTGCCCCAAGCTAAGGACGTTCTCGATCGCCTGGCAGAGTTCCGGATTCAGTTCTGCGAGCAGCCGGTTCCGGCCTCGGACGTGGCGGGTTTGCGGGAAGTGCGGCGCGAGAGCCCGATCCCGATCATGGCCGACGAAGCCCTGTTCGGGGCGTCCGATGCGATCAGGCTCATCCGCGAGGAGGCCTGCGACTACTTCAACATCAAGCTCATGAAGGCGGGCGGAATTTTCAACAGCGTCAAGATCGCCCATATTGCCGACGCCGCCGGCATCAAGTGCATGGTCGGCTGCATGCTCGAGAGCCGGCTGGGGCTCACGGCTGCGGCGCATGTTGTGGCCGCGAACGCCAATATCTGGTTCGCCGACCTGGACGGGAACGCCGAGCACGTCGTGGACCCGATCGTCGACGGCGTGAAGCTCGAGCGCGACGAGCTCGTCCTGCCCGACAAGCCCGGCCTGGGTTGCGACGTCGACCCCGCCTTCCTTAAAAAACTTAAAAAGATCTAAGGGAGGGTCAAACCTACACTAAGTGACAAAGTGTAGGTTTGACCCTGGGATTTTGATATAATTCCGGCATGAGGGTTGTGCTGGCGGGATACAACATCGATCGCGAGGTCATCGAAGCTCTCAAGCGTCATGAGCCCAACCGCCTCGATGTGACCCCCGAGACGCTCGCGGCCGCCTACGCCCGCATTTCCCGCAACCCCAAGCCCGTCGACGAGCTCCGCGCCGAAGCCAGAATCGAGGTCGGCGGGGCGCGCCGTTCGAACAAGAACATCATCTTCGCCATGGGCCACCACTCGGTGGCCGAGCACGCCGTCTTCAACTTCGACGTCATGGGGGTGAGCCGACTGGCGATCGAGGAGCTCGAGCGCTTCCGCCTCTCCTCCTACACGGAGAAGTCCCAACGCTACATAACGCTCGGCGACGATTTCCTGGTTCCGGAGGAGGTTAAAAAAGCCGGCCCCGCCTGCGAAAAGCTCTATACAGGGACGATACGGGCCCAAAACGCCCTCTACCATTCCCTGTGTAAGCGGCTTCTGCCATATGTAATTGATAAAAATAAAGATATAGACGATGAACCAGGAAGCAAAGGCCTCCTCGAAGGGTGGGCCAAGGAGGACGCACGTTATATCGTGAGCCTGGCCACCCACGGTCAGCTGGGGATGACGATCAACGCCCGGAACCTGGAGCTTCTGGTGCGGCGATTCGCCGCCAAGCGCCTGGCCGAGTTTCGGGAGCTCAACGAGCGTCTGTATGGGCTGGCCAAGGAGGTGGCGCCGTCCATCATCCTTTTCACCGAGGCGAGCCCGTTCGACGAGGGCGCCTACGAGGACCTCGCCGAGGAAGCCAAGCGCGAGGAGGTCGCCGATTTCGAGCGCTCCGAACGAGAGCGGAAAGGGCGCGGCCAGACGGCCCACCGCCTTTCCGACCCGCGCGCGGACGAGGAGGAGGAGACCGTACGGCTGGCCGCTCACTCCTCCGACGCCGACGACCGCGTCCTGGTCGCCATGCTGTTTGCGACGTCGGGGCTTTCGTTCCGGGAGTGGCGGCGGCGGGTGGCCCGGATGTCCCCGGACGAGAAGTTCCGGGTTTATAAAACGGCCTTCCGGCGGATGGAGTTTTACGATTTCCCGCTCCGCGAGTTCGAGCACGCCGACCTGTCCTTTGAACTGGTCGTCTCGGCGTCCTGCTTCGCCCAGCTCAAGCGGCACCGGATGGCGACGTTGACCAGCCAGCGCTACGACCCCGAGCTCGGCGTCACGCTGCCGCCCGCGATCGAGGCGATCGGCGCGCACGGGGAATTCATGGACGTCGTAGGGCGGACGAACGAGACCTACGACGCGCTCAAGAGCGAAGCGAGGGTCGGAGATGCGGCCGATTATGTGCTGACGAACGCGCACCGGCGCCGGGTCCTCCTCAAGGTCAACGTGAGGGAGCTGTACCATATCTCGCGGCTGAGGGAAGATGCGACGGCCCAGTGGGAGATCAGGGCGGCGGCGGGGAGGATGTCGGCCCTGGCGCGCGAAGTCATGCCGATGACCTGCCTGATGCTCGGCGGCAAGGACGCCTACCCGGGGCTTTACGAGCGGATTTTCGGCGAACGTCCCGGCGCCCAATCCCCCTCGATCAAGAAATAATGAGAAAACAGATAATCGTTATTTCGGCCGTCTTGATGGCCATGCTTTTGATAATGCTCCTGACCGGCACCATCGGCCTCAAGAAGCGGGCCGAGACGATCGCTGATCCTCAGCCCCAAATTCTGGACCATTCCAAGGGGGGGTATTCCTACCCGGGGCGGGCGTCGGCTTCCTCGCGGCTGCTCGAAGGCATTCCGGACGTTCGGCAGTCGACAGATTACTCCCACGGCGCCGCGGCCCTCCAGGCCGTCCTCCACTACTGGGGGATCGATGTGCGCGAAGGGGATCTTATGACAGCCCTGAGGTCGGACCTGGAGCAGGGTACGCATCCTGACGCGATCGTCAGGGGAGCGCTCAAATTCGGTCTCAAGGCGGAGCTCCGGGAAAATTTGACCGTCGCCGACCTCGAAGAGTCCTTGCGGCGCGGCGTACCGCCCATCGTGGACATCCAGGCTTGGACGCAATCGGATCTGAAGAGTTCCGACTTCCGCTGGGACAATATGTGGGAGGACGGGCATTATGTCATCCTGATCGGAGTCGAGGGCGACAACCTTGTTTTCGAGGATCCGTCGCTCCTGGGGACGCGTGGCTATATTCCGCGTACGGAGTTCATCGGCCGCTGGCACGATTACGAGGGCGAACCGCCCTACAGCCCGTCCGACGCCGGCGACCGCGCCTATGTCCGGATGGCCATCTTCATCGAGGGCACCAGGCCCGCCGAGGTCCCGCCCCTCACCAAGATCGATTGAAATAATTCTGGGGACACATCACTTAATTCGGGGGGGAGAATAATTAAGTGATGTGTCCCCAGAATTATTTTCGCATATAATGGCCGCATGGCGGAGATTCTGACCCTCGACCGAATCAAGGAGGCCCTCAGGGGGCTGGATATCGTCGGCGCCATGGAGGAGGGATTCGTCGCCTACTCGCGGGGCCGCGTTGTCGTCCCGCCCGTGGGCGAGATGATCTTCGAGGACCCTCCCGGCGACGTCCACATTAAGTACGGTTTCATCAGGGGCGACGACATCTATGTCATCAAGGTCGCTTCGGGCTTCTACGAGAATCCGAAGCTGGGGCTGTCGTCGTCGAACGGCCTGATGCTCCTCTTCAGCCAAAAAACGGGCGAGCCTCTGGCCGTCCTCCTCGAAGAGGGCTATCTCACCAACGTCCGGACGGCGGCGGCCGGCGCGGTCGCCGCCAAATACCTCGCCCCGCGCGCGGTGAGGAGGATTGGGATTCTCGGCGCCGGGATCCAGGGGCGGATGCAGCTCGAGTATCTTCGGGGCGTGCGGAATTGCCGCGACGCCACGGTCTGGGGGACCGGGGACGAGGAGCTTGCCGCCTACAAAAAGGACATGGAGGCGATCGGCTTCCGGGTGCGGACGACCCGGGACGCCGGAGAGGTCGCCGCCGAATGCAATCTCATCGTGACCTGCACGCCGTCGCGGAAGCCGCTGCTCACGGCCGCGCAGATAAAGCCCGGCACCCACATCACGGCCATGGGATCCGACACGCCCGAGAAGCAGGAGCTCGATCCCGCGATATTGAGGATGGCCGACCGCGTCGTCGTCGACAGCCTGAGCCAGGCGCGCCTGCGCGGCGAATGCTTCAAGGCCTTCGAGACGGGAGCGATTACGCCGGAGGATGTCGTCGAATTGGGCGCGGTCATCGAGGACGCGAAGCTCCAACGCGCCTCGGACGCCGAGACGACGGTCGCGGACCTCACCGGAGTCGCCGTCCAGGACATCCAGATCGCCAAAGCAGTCTGGAAAAACTCCGCTATCTCTTGACACCTCGTAGAAAACGAAGTATCTTCATTGTAGATACATCGAGAAAAAAACATGGTCACAAAAATTCAAAAATGGGGAAACAGCTTGGCGGTTCGCATCCCGAAATCATTCGCCAATGAGATGCGGCTTAAAGAAAATTCGTCTATAGAAATAGTCATGAAGGAAGAAACCTTGATTATCACTCCCTATGACGAAAAGGAGCGGTCCTTGGAAATGCTGTTGTCGCAAGTCACCGAGGACAATCTCCATCATTCCTGGGAGACGGGCGAACCCCAGGGCAACGAGTTGTTATGAAGCCTCCGGCTTATATTCCCCAGCGGGGCGATGTCGTCTGGGTTTCGCTGACACCTCAATCGGGGCACGAACAGGCGGGCCGCCGGCCCGCTGTGGTGATTTCGCCGGGAGCTTATAACGGGAAAGTCGGGCTTGCCCTATTTTGCCCGATTACGAATCAGGTCAAAGGCTATCCTTTTGAGGTGCCGATTCCTCCAGGACTCCCGGTGACGGGCGCCGTCTTATCCGATCAGATTAAGAGCCTGGATTGGCGCGCACGAAAGGCCGAGAGGATCTGTTCACTTCCCGGCCGTTCCGTCAGAGACGTTCTCGAAAAGTCCCGGACGCTGCTCTGATTAATGATCCGGAAATTAGACGAGCGTTGCCCGGGGAGAATTGCACTAAGTGATAAAGTGCAGGCTTGACCCCGGCTGGCCGCCCCGGCTTATCGGCTTACTTCCCGAGAGCGGCCAACTTGGAGGCCATCGTCGCGTCCTTGTCGAGGCGGTGATCGACGCGGAGGTCGATATGGATGCGCTTGGCGCCCATCCTGACCAGAGCCTCGTCAGTCTTTGCGACAACCGTAAAAAGCGCGGCCAGGTCGGGGGCTTCGATCGTCGTCGACATCGCGCTCGTCGTCGTCTTCAAGCCCGAGCCTTCGAGGACCTTCAGGACTTCCCGGACGTAGCGGCTGACGGAAGCGCCCTCGCTCGTCGGGAAGATCGCCAATTCAGCGATGATCACGGGCGGACGACCTCGGTCTTGGCCATCGGCCGGCTGCAGCACATCAGGACGTGCTCTTCGACGCAGCCGCAGGCCTCATCCACGATGACCCGGTAGCCGCAGACGCCGCACTGGAGGGCCGGGTAGGCCTTCGGGGCAGGAGCGGGGCGCGCGGCTTTCTTGACGGCCTTACGTGCTTTTTTCAGGGTTTTCTTGGTTTTGGCCTTGGGCTTGGCTTTTTTCTTGGCTTTGGCGGGCATTTTAACCTCCATCATTCCTATCGCAAGTCTTTGATTCCAATTACCATATCTCGACCGGCGATGTCAAATGGTTTCACTGGCTCTGAGCGAATTGTCAAACGGATTGGAACGCGCGCGGAACGCTTGATTAGGTAAAGAGATTTGCGTCTCCGTATTATAGTCAGTTTGGAAATCGGACGGACGCTGCCAGGGGAGAATTGCACTTAGTAACAAAGTGTAGGTTTGACCCCGACTTTTACCGAAGGATGAGCTTGTAGAAATTTTTCTTGCCGACCTTGAGGACGTATTCGGGCTTGGCGGCGAAGTCGATCCGGTAGGCGATATCCTCGACGCGCTTGCCGTCGAGGTAGACGCCGCCCTGCTGGATGATCCGCTTGGCCTCGCCCCGCGACGGGAAGATTCCGCATTCGGTCATGACCTGAACGAGCGGCGCCTCCTTGGCCACTCCCGCGAGGCGAACGCCCCTTTCCTGGAGCTCATTCGGCACTTCCTTGTTGCGGAAAACGCGATCGAACTCCGCGGCGGCCTTGTCCCCTTCCTCCGCCCCCCAAAAGTCGGCGATGACCGTCTTGGCCAGCCGCACTTTGAGGTCGCGCGGATTGAGACGGCCCGCGGCCGCCTCCTTCTTCCAATCCTCGATCCGGGCGGCCGGCTCGTCGGTCAGGAGCTCGTAGTAGCGGTACATCAAGGGGTCGCTGACCGACATCAGCTTCCCGAACATCTCGGCCGGCGGTTCTGTGATCCCGACGTAATTCCCGAGCGACTTGCTCATCTTCTCGACGCCGTCCAGCCCCTCGAGCAGGGGCAGGGTGATGACGATCTGGGGCTCCTGGCCGTATTCGCGCTGGATGTCGCGGCCGACCAGGAGGTTGAATTTCTGGTCGGTGCCGCCCATCTCCACGTCGCAGCGGAGGGCGACCGAGTCGTAGGCCTGGTAGAGCGGGTAGAGGATCTCGTGGACCGAGATGGGGAGGCCGGTCTTGTAGCGCTTGGTGAAGTCGTCCCGCTCCAGGATGCGGGCGACCGTGTACTTGGCGGCGAGCTGGATGATCTCGAAGCTGGTCAGCGCGCCCAGCCAGCGCGAGTTGAAGTCGATGATCGTTTTATGCGCGTCGAGGATCTTGAAGACCTGGGCCTTGTAGGTCTCGGCGTTGCGGGCGATCTCCTCGCGGGTCATCGGAGGCCGGGTCGCGTTGCGCCCGGACGGGTCCCCGATCAGCCCGGTGAAGTCCCCGATCAGGAAGATGACGTCGTGACCGAGATCCTGGAAGTGCTTCATCTTGCGGAGGATGACGGTGTGGCCTAGATGGAGATCGGGGGCGGTCGGGTCGAAGCCGACCTTGACCTTGAGGGGTCGGTTCTCCCGGACCGAGCGCTCGATCTTGGCCCGGAGCTCGTCCTCCTGGATGATTTCGACGCAGCCCTTCTTGATGTACGCGAGTTGTTCGGCGACCGGTTTCATGACGGCTTGTCCTTTGTTTCTTCGGCCGATCATGGCTCCGATCGGCCTTTCTATTATATGAATTTCCGGCCGTTTGTGAAAGCCGGAGCGGTCCGAGCGGTCTGGGCGGCGGGGCAGATGAAAAGATCGATGTCCCCGTCGCCGTCGATGTCGGCCGGCACGAGCCAGATGATCCAGCAGTTAGACGTGGGGGACGACTGGGGGATCTGCGAGGTCGCGTCGCGGCATAGCGGTTGCCGGCGCGTAACTAAAGCGGCCTGTCCCGTCGTTGAGAAGGATGTCGTCCCGTTCGCCGGGCGATCCCGACGCCGATTCTCCTATCCCGGATCTGGAGGCGGTTCATTTCGTCTTTCCCTGGGCTGTGTTGGAATATAAGGAATTGCCGACCGAGTTGAACGCCCGGACCCGGTACTTATAGAACGTCCGGGCGTCAAGCCCTTGGTCCTGATACGTTTGGACATTGGCTTGAGTCCGGGCAATCTTCGTCCATTTCCCGCCAACGCTTTTTTTGCGCTGGACCTCGAAGCCCGATTCGTTCTTCGAACGGTCTTGCCATTTCAGCCGGATCTTGTTCGCCGACAAGACCGTTACAGCCGATTGGCCGGGATTTATGGGAACCGGCGGGCGATCGCATGTTCCTTTCAAATAGAATACTTCGCAATCCGAATCATAGACGTCTCCCATGAAATCCCAAAAACCATAATGAATGGAGAACGAGGGCCCCACCGTAAAAAATCGGGACCCGTGGAACCAATATATGCCGGTCATTTTTTGGGCCGTTTCCAGAAATTTCCCGGTGTAATTATTGGTATAAATCAGCAGGCCCTCTTCCATTAGAGGTTTCAACTTATAGGTCACGTGAACGAAATCATGTCCATCGATGTCGATATTGTGGAAATGCAAAGATGCGGAATGAGGCATTGGAACAGGGGTTGAAAACTTCCCTGAAATATTGTTGGTGTAAAACAAACGAGGTGTCCAGACTGGCCCCGTATCGTCACGGTAGATTATATGAGCGTTTCCGAGGCTGTCGACCGCAATTTGTGGGGAGTCAACGTCTGTGTGCTTTTTGGCTTGGACAGCAACAGGCTTAATGAAATCGCCCCCTCTGTTGTGAGTGTAATATATTCCTGGCTTCTCGATATAAAAAGCGACGACATGGAAATACCCGTCTCCATCGATCATAGAGTCATAGTTAAAAATCCAGCTCGACTTGGCCGCAAGTTGAGGATCACTCCACTTTCCGCCAGATTTTTTCATAACGAGAAGATAACGCTCCGACCAACTACCGCGGTAGCAACCTGATATGAACGAAAGGCACGGATTATTATCAGGGTCGATATGGATGAGCGGACCCTGCGGTGCACTCGCAACTTCCCCATTCCCATTAACTATAAGGGAGGGAGCGTCAAAGCTGCCCTTTGCGTTGGAGACGTAGTAAATATCACTGTCTGCCAAGGTGTACGTGCTTATCGTCCTGCAGAAAACAATGTGGGCGGATCCTTTGGAATCAACGGCGATGGAGGGATCCATTGAATACCAGTCAGCGGAAACCGGAATTTTTTGGGGGCTGCAAAACGAGCCCGTTTTGTTGTTTGAATAAAAAATATCGGAGGTGAGTCCGTCGGGGGCCCCTTTCCGGTAGTAATAACCGGCCCACGCGATGTGGGCGACCCCATTTTTATCCACCGCTATCGCCGTCTGGGTCTCGAGCCGGTTCTTGTTCTTGGAGATGTTGACGGGCTTCTCAAACTTGACCGCTTTGTCCGGTTGAAAGGCCCGCGCCGCCCAACATACGGAGATCAACGGAACTAAAGCCAAAAACAACCGAAAAAGGCCTTTTTTGGCAGACATAATCCCTCCTCTCCCCGGAATCACAAAAAATTATGTGTAGAAGAATCTCCTCTCATGATCACGATGGAATGATACTTCCGGCCGCGCGTCGGTGTCAATAACTTGAACCGGCTCTAAAGCCCAGGGAGAGACGCGGTTCCGGCAGCGGGCGAGAAGGATCAAAAAGGTGTTGCAATTCGCGCTCAATCTTAAATAATAAAGAATGTTGGAGGATGTACATGAGACAATGCTTCAAATTCGTGGGGCTGCGGCCGGTTCGCTACGCCCTGGCGCTCACCGCTCTGGGGCTCGTGGCCCCGCTCGTCGGGGCGCAGCGGCAGATCACGTCCCCCCGGGAATTCTTCGGGTACGAGCTCGGCAGCGACCGCAAGATCGCGCCCTGGGACCGAATCGTCGACTATTTCGGGCGCCTGGAGAAAGAAAGCGACAAGCTCAAAGTCGTCGCCATGGGACCCTCGACCGAGGGGCATCCCTTCCTGCTCGTCATCGTCTCCTCTCCCGCCAATCTCGCCTCCCTCGACCGGCTGCGGGAGATCAACGCCAGGATCAGCGACCCGCGGGGCATCGCCGAGCCGGAGATCAAAGACCTGGTGGCTCAGGGCCGGGCGGTCGTCTGCCAGTCCATGAGCCTGCACGCCACCGAGATCGGGGGCACCCAGATGGCGCCCGAGCTCGCCTATGACCTCGTGAGCCGCGCCGATGAGGAGACGCAGCGCATCCTGGACAATGTCATTTTCCTCATGATCCCGAGCTTCAACCCGGACGGCCAGATCATGGTCACCGACTGGTATAACAAAACCCTGGGCACGGAATACGAAGGCACCAGCCCGCCCTGGCTTTACCATAAGTACGCCGGCCACGACAACAACCGCGATGCCGACTTCATCAACCTGGCCGAATCCTCGTACGCCGCCAGGATATTGTTCAGGGAGTGGATCCCTCAGGCCTACCTTGACCATCATCATATGGGAGGCTACGGAGCCCGCCTCTATGTTCCTCCCTACGGCGAGCCCATTCGTCCCCACGCCGACCCGCTCATCTGGCGCGAACACAGCTGGTACGGCGCCCACATCGCCTACCGGCTTGAAGAGGCGGGCAAGGCCGGGATCCTCAACGCCGCCCAGTACCCCGGCTGGGGCCATTTCGGCTGGCACTGGATCGCTCCTTTTCACAATATCGCCGGGATGCTGACCGAGTCGGCCGGCGCGAACCTGGCGACGTCCCTTTACGTCCATCCCGAGCAGTTGCGAGGGGGCGCCCGGCAGTTTCCCGAGTACGAGGCTCAGTCGACGTTCCCGAATCCGTGGCCGGGCGGCTGGTGGAAGCTCCGCGACATCGTCGAGCAGCAGAAGATCGCCGCCTGGGCGCTCCTCGATATCGCGGCCAGAAACAGGGAGACCGTGCTCTGGAACGCCTACCAGAAGGCCAAGAGACAGACGGATCGGGGCGCTCAGGGCAAGCCCGCGGCCTATATAGTCCCCGCCGCGCAACACGACCCCCTGACGGCCCGCAAGATGATCAACACGCTGCGGCTTTCCGGGATCGAGATCCGGCGGGCCGGGAAAGAATTCATCGCCGGGGATGTCATCTATCCGGAAGGCTCTTTCCTGATCTCCCTGGCGCAGCCCAAGATGGGATTGATCCGGAACCTCCTCGGCCGGACCCTCTATGTCGACAATGAATGGACGCGGGACAAAGACGGCTCCCCCCTCCGGCCCTACGATACGGCGACGCACACCATGGCCGAGTTTATGGGAGTCCATGTTGTCCCGGTCGACGAGAGGATCGGCGGGGATTTTCAAACGTTGAACGAAGACGTCCCGATGATCGGACGGGTCGAGGCTGGGGGCGCGGGATTCGTGCTCGACGGCCGGCTGAACGCCGGCTTCAAGGCCGTCAATCTTCTGCTCGATAAAGGGATCGCGGTCCGGCGCGTCGACAAACCGACCCCCCCATCCGCCCTCCGGCCCGGAGATTTCCTCGTCGCCGGCGGCCCGCAAGCCATCCTCGAGGAAACGGCCAAGCTGACGGGCGTCGACTTCAGGACGCTTGAAGCCCTCCCCACGGAAGGAATCCACGGCGTCCGGAGGATGCGCGCCGGGATGTATCAGCGCTATTGGGGCGGCAATATCGACGAAGGCTGGACCCGCTTTCTCCTGGAACAATTCGCCTTCCCCTACACGACCGTGATGGACTCCGAGATCAAGCGGGGCGGCCTCAACGCAAAATACGACGTCATCATCCTGCCTCACGACTCGACGGGCATGCTGACCGGCGAGAAACCCGAGTCCTACGGCGGCCCCCCGCCGGCCTATCCGCCCGAGTACAGGAGCGGTTTCGGGAAAGAGGGCGTCGAGGCGCTGAGGGCGTTCGTGGAAAAGGGAGGGACTCTAGTGACGCTGGGCGAGGCGTCGAGTTTCGCCATCGAGAAACTCGGGCTGAGCGTTCGGGATGTCACGGACGGAACAAGCTCGAAGGAGTTCTTTTGCCCCGGCTCGACCCTCAAGGCGACCTTCGATAACTCCCACCCGCTGGCTTACGGGATGCCGGCCGAAGGCCTGGTTCTTTTCTGGTCCAGCCCGGCCTTCGAAATCGTCCCCAGCCAGCACAACGAACGCTATGAGACGATCGTGCGATATGCCGACCGGGACATCCTGCAGAGCGGCTGGCTCATCGGGGAGAAGCGGTTGTCCAACAAGGCGGCCATGGTTTCCGCCGAGCTGGGCAAGGGACGGGTGATCCTCATCGGGTTCCGGGCCCAGCACCGGAGCCAGACTCACGGGACCTTCAAGCTTTTCTTCAACGCCCTGCTGCGCTGACCCTGTTGGCCTTAGAACGTTGCGGGTTGGGGCGGGGGAGCCCGGCGGCCCCGGCATTCATGCCGGCACTCATAAGCCTGGAACGGCCTATGAGTACAGGCGAAGACGCCGGGGAGCAGCCTTGCAGCACTCAGGGCTTCCATGAGTGTCGAGGGGTTGACTTGCTTAGAAGCGGACCTCGGTTTTCCGCCCTCAGCGGAGGAAGATGCGGCGGCCGCGGACCTCGATCCGCCCCTCGAAGAAGAGCCGGACGGCCTCGGGATAGATCTTGTGCTCCTGCTCGAGGATGCGCGCGCTCAGGGTTTCCTCGCTGTCGTCCTGGAGGACGGGCACGACGGCCTGCAGGATGATCGGCCCCATGTCGACCTCTTCGGCCACGAAGTGGACCGTCGCCCCCGAATAGCGAACGCCCCATTCGATGGCTTTCTGCTGGACGTGGAGGCCGGGGAAGGCGGGGAGGAGGGCCGGGTGGATGTTC
>Ga0315274_10003941_pt1 | contig 21940 bp, 17 predicted proteins | sample YL17G02_20_MG_FD_203700 | JGI IMG/M metagenome (GOLD analysis project Ga0315274, IMG submission 203700) | Sediment microbial communities from Yellowstone Lake, YNP, Wyoming, USA - YL17G02_20 | ecosystem: Environmental > Aquatic > Freshwater > Lake > Sediment | place: USA: Wyoming | collected...
GACGACGCAATCCCGTTGCCCGCACGCATGACGCTGAGATTGCTTCGTCGCCGGAAGCCGGCTCCTCGCAATGACACAGTACGCATCGAGCGATTATCACTTGAACGACCGGTAGGGCAACCTTCCGGACTGCGTGCAAGGAATCCGATGATTCGCGCCGGGCCGCGTTCCCGCCTGCTCACTTCCTCGGAAACAGCTTGCGGAAGTAGATGCTGTCCAGACCGAAGTAGTATCCCGGCTGGCCGGTTTCGCGGATGATCGAAGCCGGATCGCGGCCCACGCAGACGAACCGCAGGCGGTGTTCGCCTTTGGCGAGCGAGTGAGTTCCGAGATTTTCCGTGCGCACGATGGTGTCGGGGTTGCGCAGGTTTCGCGCGCCGCCGACTTTCTTTCCGTCGAGCCAAACCTCGTAAATCCCATAATCGCGCGAGCGCGTCAGGTCGGCCTTCAGGATGTAGCGGCCCTCTTCGGGCACCTCGAACGGGACCTCGATCCAGGCGTTTTGGTCCGCCGGCCGGAAGAACAGTTGCGCGCCGCCCGAATAGCCGCCCTTCTGCACTTCGACCTCGCCGGGCACGCTGTTGACGCGGCCCAGGAGCGACTCGGCCTCGATCGTTTTCCCGCGCACAATCCGTTCGGCCGCCGGCGGCAGCGTCGCAAAGCGTTTGGCTTCGCCCTTTTGATACCAGAACGCAACCGATGAGAAGTTGTCGGCCCGCTCCTCAAAACCCGACTTCACTTTGCCGTCGGATCGAAACGTTACGCCTTTGTGCTCGATCGTCACGCGCAGCGACTTGTGAAACCGCACGGGGTCGGGAATGTGCCAGCGATAGGCCGTGCCGCGGTCGTCGGCGCTGAATCCCTCCCAGACGCTCACGCCGTAGAAGGGATTGTTGAACTGGCGAAATCCCCAGGCATCGCAGAAGTAGTCCTCGGTGCCCGTTCCGCGAAGCCGCGGCTCCTTCTCGCCATCAATGTAGAAGCGGTCGTCGCCTTCGCCGAACCAACTCTCTTCGTCCGCATGAACCGACAGCACCGTTCCCACATAGACGCCTTCGCCCTCGGCGTCGAGAATCAGATAGTCGTCGCCGGCCTTGCAGGGAAATTCCTGGCGATATTGCGCGTGGAAATACATCGTGTCGGCGGGAAGGCCCGGCAACTTCTGCCAGTCCACGTAGTAGTAGAGGGCCTGCACCCTTTTGTCGGGCGAATCGTTCGACACGGTGACCCGCGCCGACTTGTGGAACGGCATCGGCCAATAACAATTGCGCGCGCGGCCATCCGACGAGACCGCCACCGGAAACGAATTGAGCGGCACGTCGAGGCCGTGGCCGACTGCAAAGAAATCGCCGATGGGCGCCTCGACGCTTGGCTCCTTCTCGCCGTCCCAGTAAATGCGAAGCGTCATCGAGCGCGGATAGTATTTGTCCTCGGCGGCGATGGTGAACCAGACGTGGGTGATACGGCCCGGCCCCTGAAGGTCGGCGATGGTGAGCGTTTCGCCGGGCTTGATGGGGCGGGCGTCGGCGTTGCCGTTGCGCCAGTTCTTGTCGGCCGAGGACGAGCGGAAGCTCTCGAAGCTGCCCGGCCTTTCGAGCGTAGTGAGAAGCGAAGCTTGCGGGCGAACCCAACGGCTCGGTGTGGAAGCACAACCAAGCGCGAGCGCCGTCATCGCGCACAGCGCCAGCTGAAGTCGAAGATTCCGAATCATCGCCGCCTCCTATCTTCTATTGTGTGGTCTGCGGGCAAGCGTGCCGCAGTCCATATCGAAGAAACGTTTCCTATGTCCTCAGCCCTTCGCCGGGGCGCTGGCCGGCGGCGGCACCACTTCGGAGATGCACTTGGCCTGCGTATAAAGCAGGTAGTAGTCGCGTCCGCCCGCCTTCGAATCGGTTCCCGACATGTTGAACCCGCCGAAGGGATGAACCCCGACCAGCGCGCCCGTACTCTTGCGATTGAAATACAGATTGCCGACGTGGACCTCGTCGGCCGCCCAACGCATCTTGTCGCGGTTGCGCGTATAGACCGACCCCGTCAGGCCATACTCGCTGTCATTGGCGATGTTGATCGCGTCGCGGAAATCCTGCGCGCGGATGATCGTCAGAACCGGCCCGAAGATCTCTTCCTGCGCAATCGTCGCCTTGCGATCCACGTCGGCAATGATCGTCGGCTCGACGAAAAAGCCGTGGTCGCTCCACCGATTGCCGCCGAACACCAGGCGGCCCTCGCGCTTGCCCATGTCAATGTAGTCGAGCATCTTCGCCATCGCGGCCATGTTGATAACCGGCCCGACGTAGGTCTCCGGGTCTTTCGCGGGTCCGACCTTGAGGCGCTTGGTCTTCTCGACCAGCCGCTCGATGAATTCATCGTAAACGCTCGTGTCCACGATTGCGCGCGAACAGGCCGAGCACTTTTGGCCCGAATAGCCGAACGCCGAAACCATGACGCCCTGCGCGGCCGCGTCGAGATCGGCCTCCCCGTCCACGATGATCGGGTCTTTGCCGCCCATTTCGGCAATGACGCGCTTGATCCATTTCTGCCCGGCCTCGATCCGCGACGCGATCTCATTGATCCGCAGCCCGACGGCCTTCGATCCGGTGAACGTGATGAACCGCGTGCGCGGATGACCGACGAGAGAATCGCCGATGCTGCCGCCGGGACCGGTCAGCAGATTGACCACGCCGGGCGGAAGTCCGGCCTCTTCGACCAGTTGAACATATTGCTTGGCGATACCGGGCGCGTCGCTCGAAGGCTTGAGAACCGCCGTGTTGCCGGCGGCCCATGTCATGGTGGTTATCCCCGCGAGAATGGCCAACGGAAAGTTCCACGGCGGGATGGCGATGCCGACGCCCAGCGGGATATAGCGCAGTTCGTTGCGCTCGGTCGGAATGCGGGTCAGCGGCTGCTCTTCGGCGAAGCGCAGAACCTCGCGCCCGTAGAAGTCCACCAGATCAATCGCCTCGGCCACGTCGGCATCGGCCTCGATCCAGCTCTTGCCCACCTCAAAAACCATCCAGGCGGCCAGCTCGAATCGCCGCTCGCGAAACAGGTCGGCCAGGCGAAAGCAGATTTGGGCGCGCTCTTCGGCGGGCGTTTGCCTCCACGTCTCAAACGTCCGGTCGGCGATCTCGATGGCGCGCGCCGCCTCGGCCGTCGTTGACTTCTGGAAAACGCCGACGATCTGATCCGGGTCCGACGGGTTGTGCGAAAGGAACTGATCTTTGCAGCGCACGCGCTCGCCGCCCAGCACCAGCGACCACTCCTGGCCGAGCATCGCCTCGACCTTGGCGATCGCTTCTTGCATCTTGCGTCGGTTCTCTTCCTTCGAAAAATCCATGAACGGCGTAACCTTGAACTCAGGGAGATTCATGCTGTCCTCCGAATGGGTATGGTGTGAGATCTGCTTTCTGCAGTTTCCGTCCGTGCCGGTCCGTGTCCGTCCGTGTTCGTCCGTGTCGGTCTTGCCTCTCTCATACCTTCGCCTCATCCCACTGCCGGCGCAGAAACTCGACGGCCTTGGGAATCTCGACCATCTTGTCGCCCTTGCAGCCGCATTCGAGGCTGCAATAGTCGCGATAGCCGATCTTTTTCAGCCCCTTGAAACCGCCGACGAAACTGCGCTCGTCCTGGCCCGGCATTACGCGGCTGGCGCTGGCCAGGTGGACGTGGTGAAGGTAGCTGCCGGCGTCGAGGAAGGCGTAGTAGTCGTCCTTCTCTTCCTTGTTCATGTGATAGAAATCGCCCATCATGGCGACGCCGGGATTGTCGAGCGCGCGGCAGAGGCAAGCGGCCACGGCCAGTTGGCGTAGGAACATCGCCTCGCCCTTGTTGAGCGGTTCGAGCAGAATCCGCGTGCCGTGCTTGGCCGCCCACTCGCCCAGTTCGGCCAACTGCGGCATCAGGAGTTTCTGGCCTTCGACGAAACTCAGTTTCATCTGGTCGTTGAACGCCGGGACAACAATCAGGCCGGTGGACTTGAGTTCGCCCGCCGCTTCGAGGATTCTCTTGATGTCATCGAAGGCTTTCTTGCGTTTCTCGGCAGTCTCGGCCATCAGGCATTCATTATAGCCGGCACAGATGGCGCTCACTTTGATCTTCGTGCCGGCGAGGGCTTCCTGAATCTGCTTGACGCGGCCATTGAGCCCGCCGCCGCCGAACTCCACGCCGTTGAAGCCCCACTTCTCCATGTTGGCGAGTTTCTCTTTGAGCTCCTTGCCGGGAATGATCCCGTCCTGGCTGGAGAGATTGAGTTGCGCCTCGCCCGCGCTTTCGGCGGCCTGTGCGCGCGATGCCGGGAGCGCGCCGGCGCCCGCCACAGCGGCCGCGGCCCCCGCGATCGCCGTTCTTGCGAAAAACTCTCGTCGGTCCATTGCCATGTCTCTTGCCCCCTTTTATGGAGTAGGACAGGTTGGCAACCTATCCAAAATGTGGCTCTTCACGCCGCCTTCTTCGCCTTCTTGCCTTTGGTGCCCTGCTTCTTCGCCGGCTGCTTCTTGGGCGGTTCCTTCGGCGCTTCCTCGATGATCTCCGACGTGTCTTTCAGGTCGGCGCGCAGCCGCGCCAACTCGGACTTCATTTTCCCGACCACGTCCGCATAGGCCGGATCGCTATAGACGTTCTTCATCTCGCGCGGATCCTTCTTCAGATCGAACAATTCCCATTCGTTGATCGTGTAGTAGTGGATCAACTTGTGCTCTTCGGTCCGCACGCCATACTGGGGCCGCGCGCGATGGGCCGCCGGATACTCGTAGTAGTGATAGTACATCGAAGTGCGCCAGTCTTTGGGCCTCTCGCCGCGCAACAGCGGCCGGATGCTGCGCCCCTGGATGTCGCCGGGAATCGGAACGCCCGCGCAGTCGAGCAGGGTCGGCGCATAGTCCACGTTGAGAATGATGCGGTCGTTGACCGTGCCGGGTTTGATCTCCTGCGGATAGCGCACCAGGAATGGAACGCGCAGCGATTCCTCGTACATGAACCGCTTGTCGAACCAGCCGTGGTCGGCGAGGAAGAAGCCGTTGTCCGCGGTGTAGATGACGATCGTGTTGTCGGCCAGTCCCGCGCTCTGGAGATAGTCGAGCATGCGGCCGACGTTGTCATCCACCGAGGCCACGCAACGGCAGTAGTCCTTGATGAATCGCTGGTAGTTCCACTGGCGGCGTTCGTCGAGCGGGAGATTGGGCGGCAGGCCCTTGCCCACGTAGTCGGGCATGTCGGCCACGCGCATTTCCGCCTCGGCCATCGCGCTCGAACGGCCGACGTAGTCGTCCTTGAACGTCGCCGGATCGGGCATCTGAACGTCCTTATACATGTCGGCGTGCTTGGCGTCGGGTTCCCAACCGCGATGAGGCGCCTTGTGGTGGTAGAGGAGGCAAAACGGCTGGTCCTTCGACTTCTTCACGAAATCAATCGCCAGGTCGGTGATGATGTCGGTCACATAGCCCTCGTGCTTTTTCTTCTCGCCCATTTCGATCAGGACCGGATTGTTATAAATGCCCTGCCCCGGCAAAATGTTCCAGTAGTTAAAACCGGTCGGATCGGTCACGAGGTGCCACTTGCCGACGATCCCTGTTTTGTAGCCGGCCTTTTGGAGCAGCTTGGGAAAGGTCGGCTGGCTGCCGTCAAACCGCTGATGCGCCCCGTTGTCCAGGACGCCGTTGATATGGCTGTACTTGCCGGTGAGAATCGCCGCGCGGCTCGGCCCGCACAGCGAATTGGTCACGAAGCAGTTGGTGAAGCGCATCCCCTCGTTGGCGATGCGGTCGAGATTGGGCGTTTTGTTAATCTTGCTCCCATAGCAGCTGAGGGCGTGAGCCGCGTGGTCGTCCGTCATGATATAGACGATGTTTGGTTTCTTCCCGCCCTCGGCGGCGAACGCCGCGCCCAGCTGACCGGCCAGCGCCAGACCGCCCATGGTTCGGATCATTTCACGGCGTGTGATGCTTGTTCCCGACATGGTTTTTCCTCCTCACTTTTTGGGCTCTCTGACGAAAATCTGTTTGTAGTTCCCACTTTAGTGGGTGGGAGAAAGAATGAACCCACTGAAGTGGGAACTACAAACATTGCGCCATTGTTCTCCCGTACTCCCACGATTGCCTTTTATCGGCCCGGCGTCGGTTTGTCCAGAGCATCCAGAGCGGCTTGGGCCAAAGAGGCAAGAACTTCGTCGCGCAACGCCACGCGAAGAATGTCGGTCACGCGCTGCTTGTCTGCTGTGGCAAGTCCATCGCCCCGGTGGCGCGCCAGCCGAATGGCCGCAAAGGTTCGCGCCACCGCGCTCTCGGACGCCAGACGCTTCAAGGCTTCGGCGTCCATCGCCGCCAGAGCCGTATCCGTCGTCTCGTTCGTCTCCGGCTCCAGACGCTCCAGGAGAGTCGGTTCCTGCAAGGCGATGCGATAAACGATCGCATCCTTCTCCCCCGCTCGTTGGCCGCCTTCGGCAAGAATCACCTTGTCGGCCAGCCGCGCGGTCATGGCCACGAGGTCGTCCATCGTCTGGGTCTTCGGCAGGCCGTCGCGCGTCCGGTTCTCATAGACGGTCGGCAGTTTCCAGTCGGGATGGGCTTCCATGGCTTTGGCCCCGAGAAGCACTCCGAGGACGGCGCCGCACGTCGCCGCGTCGCAGTCGGCGTCGTAGCCGAGCGCATAGGAAAGCCGCAGCGTTTGCACGAAATCGCCCTTGCCGTAAAGAAGCGCCGTCAACACCAGCCCGCCGTTGGTCACGGTGGCGTTCATGTTCCATTTTCGCTCGTCGCGATACTTCTTCTGAATCTTCGCGCGCGTGGCCTTCCAGTCGTCGGGCGACTCGCGCCACCAAGCCAGAACGTCTTTGACCATCTCGGTGTGCTGGCTCGACGGGTCCACGGCCCCAAGCGATCGCACGACCAGTCGCTCAACGTCGTGCTCGAAAAACGCGAGCGAGATCATCGCGGTCCAATAAGCGCACGCCTGAATCGGCTCGCCCCTGACCGCGATGCGCGTGTAGTGGGCGCCGATTCGTCCGGCTGCTTGCGGCATCCCCGGCGCCAGAAACCCATAGCTTTCGGCGCAGAACTGTCCCGACAGGTTATATCGCGCATGGGGATTCAGCGCGCCGTGCGACGTCCACGGCGGCACGATCCCCTGGCCCATGAGCTCGCGCGCCTTCTTGTTGGAAACGTAAACGCTTTGATTGATGGAGCGCACCCACTCGCGGGCCAGTTCGGGATAGGGCACCTCGAGAACGCATAGGCGATCCATCGCCAGCAGATTGACCCACTCGACGTCGGTGTCGTCGTCGCTTCGGCAACGGGGCAGGTTCGGCGTAAAGTCGGGCAGTGGTCCGGGGGCGTCTTTGTACTTAAACTCGAAAGGCAGCCCCTGGATGTCGCCGATCATGTGGCCGGCCCAGCCGCCGCGAATGCGATCGAGCAGTTCGGCCTTCGAAAGCCGGCGCGCCTCGTCGCCCTGACCCGGAAGGGCCAAAAGGAGCGCGACAGTGAGAAAAAATCCCCGGAGCGTTTTTCGTCTCATAGCCCACTCTTTTCTCTTGTGCGAAAGTGCGCTCAGCAAGACTATCCCATAGCGAGCAGCGTTCGGGCCGTCAAGCAAAGACGAAAATCATCGCCGGCTCATCTCCAGTCGGTTTGCATACCACGACGACGTCGGGGCGGTCGTTCTCACACCTTGTTGGCTACCGTCTTTCCGGAAACGCAAGGTCATTAGAGACGAAAGGGGGCGAGCAATGGTTGAGAGCCGGCGGTGGCGGACACAAGCACAGCGTCTCACCTCCGAAAACGCCCGTCCAGCGACCCATCGGATTCTTCTCGTTCTCTACTGTCTCCTGCTCTACCTCCCCGCCATGTTTCGCGGATTCATCAATTTTGACGAGACTCGTTATGCGGAGATCGTCCGCGAAATGCTGGAAAACGGCGACTGGATTGTTCCCCATCTGAACTACGTTCCCTACTTCATGAAGCCGCCGCTTGTCTATTGGCTGGCGGCAGGATTGGCCAAAGCGTTCGGCTTCCATCCCTTTGCGATGCGGTTGGCCCCCTTTCTGGCGGCCATTCTGACCGTGCTGGCAACCTACGAACTGGCCACGGCTCTGGGTTCGCGCCGAACGGGTTTGGTCGGGGCGGCGCTGCTGGCCACGTGCGGCCTGTTCTACATTCTGGCGGTGGCGCTTGTCACCGACATGATTTTCAGCGCCTTTCTCGTGGGCGCGTGGTTGTGCTTTTGGCGTTTCTACGAGAGCGCGGCGCAGAAAAAACGCTGGATCGCGCTCTTCTGGCTTTGCGCGGCGCTCTCGTGTCTGACCAAGGGTCCTTTGGGACTTGCCCTTCTCTTCTTTACCATCGGGTGCTTTGTCGCGCTTCGCCGAGAGTGGTCCTATGCGCTCAAAGTGCGCCCCCTCCTGGGACTGGTCATCCTGGCGGCGGTCAACCTTCCCTGGATCATTCTGATCGGCCGGCGCGATCCGCGTTTCGTAGAGTTCTTTTACGTTCAAATCAGTCTGGCGGGCGTTCACAGCGCTGCGCTCATGCACAAGGAGCCTTTCTATTACTACCTCACGCAGTTTCCGCTCGGCCTGTTTCCCTGGACGCTTCCGGCCATTGTCGCGCTGCTTGTTTCGATTCGGGATTTTCTCAGGCAGCGTCGCAACGTCGCTCCGGCTGGGCTGGTTTTCCTGGTGAGTGTGTTTCTGGGCGGGTTGGTGTTTCTGAGCATTCCCGCGGCCAAGTTGGTCACCTATATTCTGCCGATTTTTCCCGCCGCGGCCCTGCTGGCCGCCCACTCCCTCCGGCAAGTCAGAAACGAAACGCCCTGGGTGCGGTGGCTCGTTCCCGCGCAGACCGGCGTCCTTCTGGCGAGCTTGTTGGTCGGTCTCCTCTTCTTCGAGGAAGGCCCCCACGTCTCGGCCGTCGTCAGCAGCCCCGCCTTTCCAATGGCGGTGGCTGTGGCAACCTTCGCCGTACTCGGCGCGGTCCTCGCCTCGGTGATCTCGCTGCGAGGCGGGTTTCACGCCGGCCTCCTGGCGCTGGGAATCACCGTTTCCCTGGCGTTCCCTTCGGGCCTGATCCTGCTCCCCCGGTTGGCCACCTGGCGGACATCCGAACGGCTGTGCGCTTCATTTCGAAACGAGCTGGCTGCCGCCGACCTGGTTGTCACGTCCGATTCGGACGATTTCTCCGTGCCGTTGGCGCTCCGGCGGCGCGTGGCCGTCGTCGGGCAGGCCAACGAGCTGGGCATGGGATTGTTTGTGAAGGGTGAACCGGATAGACCCATTCCCGACGATCCCTTTCATCTCAAGGCCAGACATCTCACTTCCCCCTATCTGCTGTCGGCGGATGGTCTGGCGAGAGTCTGGGCGACCACGCCTACCGTCTGTCTGTTCACCAACGACAAGTTCCTTCCGGACTTGCAGGCCCGCTGTCCGAATGTGTGGGTGCTGAGCCGTACGGCCGACACGATCCTGGCGACCAATCGCAATCCCCACTCGCGGTCGGGATCGGCCCAATGAAAAGAACCGGCGGTCAAGCCGCCTGCGGAAAGCGAACGACGAACACACTGCCGCCGCTCGGCCCGGGCCGATAGAAAATCTCGGCGCCCTGCGACTCGCACAGCGATTTCGCGATCGCCAATCCCAGACCCGCTCCGCCGCGCTCGCGCGACCGCGATTTGTCCACGCGGAAGAACCGTTCGAACAAGTAAGGAACATCGGCGGCCGGAACGCCCGGTCCGTCGTCAGCCACCCAAATCTCGCAACCGCCGACCTCAGGATGAACCGAAAGTCTCGCCTTGCCTCCCGGACGATTGTGCTTGATGGCGTTCTCGATCAAGTTGGACAGAATGCGGTCGAGAATGGTCCGATCCGCATGGACGATGGCATTTTCGCGTCCCTCGACCACAAGCGACACACTGCGCAGTTCGGCCGAATGACCGAATTGAGCAACCAACGACTCGAGGTAGGGCCGCAGCTCGATCTCCTCGCGCCGGCTCGAATCGGCCCCCGCCGCTTCGGTCTCCGACAGCGCGAGAAGCGAACTGGAGAGACGCTCGAGACGCTCGACGTCGCCCAGCAGTTCTTCGAGACTGCGGCGGTCGGCAACGGCGTCGGGCGGGCCGAGCAGCGCCGACTGGATGTTGGACTTCAGCAACGCAATCGGCGTACACAACTCGTGGGAGGCGTCGGCCACAAATTGCCTCTCACGGGCAAAGGCTTGCTCAAGGCGCGCGATGAATCCATTGATCGAGACGGCCAGCGTGCGCAGATCGCGCGGCAGGCGGTCGGCGTCCACCCGATAGGCCAGATGGCCCGGCGCGACCGTTTCGACTTCGCTCGAAAGCCGCGTGACCGGAATGATCCCCCATCGGGCGACCACCCACAGGGCGATCGCCGAAACCAACAGCGCCGTCGCGCCGATGGCGATGACGTACTGCAGAAGATCGGCGAGACGGTTGTCGAGATTCTCGGAGGGCTGCGCCAGGAGAACGAAGAAATCCCGCTGGGTTGCTTCATTGGATTGCTTCGCACCCAGTGTGTCGCTGGTCGGCGAGCCATCCTCGCCGCCCGAGCGCATGACACGCGCGCGATAGGCGTCGCTGTCCCATTCGAGATCGAAGCCCCGGCTTTTCCCCGGATCGAGACTGTCGCGGACTTCGGGCGGGACGTTCAGCGCGTCCGTCCCCAGCCGCGGCGACTTGGCGATCACCCGCCCATCGGCGAACATGATCTGATAGAGATCGTGGCGCGAGAGCCGAACGATGCGGGCCATCAGCGGCGCCATCACATCGGCGCCCGCCGGTTCGGACGCCATGGCGGCCTCCACCAGCCGGGCCAGCGTCGCGCATTCCTTGCGAAGATCGTCGTCAAGCGCGTCGAGCAATTCGCTGCGCGACCGGTGATAGGCAACAGCGGCAAACGCGATGACCGTGATGGCCTCGACGCACAGCGTCAGGAAGAGGATTCGGAATCGCAGGGACCATCGCCGCATGGCGGAGAACCTCGCAAGACGTAGCCGTGGCCGCGCACCGTATGGAGCAGCTTGACGTCAAATCCTCCGTCAATCCTCCGCCGGATCTCATAGATGTAGTGTTCGATGATGTTGGAGAACTTCTCCCAATTGTAGTCATAGAGGTGTTCGAGAATCTCGGTCTTGGACACCAGCGCTCCCTGGCGATAAGCGAGATATTCCAGCAGCCGGTACTGGAGCGCGGGCAGAAAGAACTCCTTGCCGCCGCGGCGGACGACGTGCGACCGCGTGTCAATGGTGAGGTCCTCGACCTGGAGGATGGGATCGGGCCGGCCGTGGCGGCGACGGACCAGCGCCTTGCAGCGGGCCAGAAACTCGCCCATGTCGAACGGTTTGGTCAGGTAGTCGTCCGATCCATAGTCGAGACCGTGGACGATGTCCTCTTTCGTCCGACGCGCGGTCAGAATCAGAACCGGCACGGTCCGGCCGGCAGCGCGCAGATTCCGCAGCACGGTCAGACCGTCGCGCTCGGGCAACATCAGATCGAGCACGACCAGATCGTAGTCGTTGGTTTCGGCCATGAACTGGCCGTCCTCGCCGTCGTGCGAAACGTCCACCACAAACGACGGCTGGGTTTCGAGAGCCTTCTTCAGATGTTCCGCCAGACGGACTTCGTCCTCGACCACCAGAACGCGCACGGGCTGTCCCCCCTTTACGCCGGGATCGTTGGTCTTTCTCGCCCATATCCGACGGTCTTGCAAGCGCAATTGTTCCGCGCGACGTGAGCCAAGCCCACTCCGGGGCGCCGGATCAAGCCCTTCAAGATCGTCAAGTCATTCTGACCTCATGTTCGACCGCAAAGGTAGGCTGGAAGCGACGCGGAAAAGCCGATTCTGGTTGCAGTCCAAAAGCCCGCCAAGATTGCAGAAGAGAAGAATCATGCGTCGGTGGATCGCAAGAGCGAAGACGATTTCACGCCGACAACTCCTGGTCGCCGCTGTGACCATCGTGGTCGTGGCTGTTGGTGGCTGGGCCGTTAAGACCTTTCGCCACTATGTCCTGCCCCACCACTTCTATATTGTCGAAAACGCGGGAATCTACCGCGGCGCGCGCCAGACTTCCCCGATTCTCCGCAAACTCATCCGCGAATACGGCATCCGAACGATTGTCAACCTCGACGACAAAGTGCTCGAAAGGGAGGACCGCGACCGGCCGGGCGCCGACCTGTACGCCGACGAGAAGGCCATCGCCAAGGAATACGGCCTTCAGTACTACGGGTTCTGCTGGCAGGGTTCGGGGGTTGGCCCCTATCCGGAATACGACGCGGCGGCGGACATTCTGGCCACCACGGCGAGTCGGCCCATCTTTCTCCACTGCGCCGCGGGCGAGAAACGCACCAACGCCGCCCTGGCCGCCTATTGGATTCGACACCGCGGCTATACGCTCCAGCAGGCGATTGACGGGCTGCTGGCCTACGGACTGAGTCCTGTCAGGAAGCAGGATTTTCTGGCGCATTTGCGCGGTTATTACGAGTACGTAAGAGCCAATCCGCGACCGAAATTGTCCCCCGTCGCCTCCCCAAAGCAGCCGTAGGGGCCGGCGCGGGGGCGGTTTTGCGCGTGTGGTTGATTCGGAATCCATGGGGAGAAAACGGCGTCCAGATGGCCGGACCCATTCAAACGGTCAAGTTCAAATCGGGATTCCAGACATCGTCCTGGTCGTACGGGCTCAAACGCCTGAGCGGGGCGGCCAGAATTGTTCTCCACAATCTTCCCCTGGCCGCACGCTACCTGATGGGCCGACTCCCGAAACCAGTCTCCTTCGCGCCTCACGCCGTCGGGCGTGATTTCTTCGGCCTCAACGTCGCCGCAAGTCCCTCGAAGGACATCGAGGACTATCACCTGGCGCGCCTGGTCGAACTCGGCGTTTCTCAGGTCCGCACCGACTACGCCTACGCTTCGGAACCCGGCCCAACCGAGCGATGGATTGACCGGCTTTGCGCCGAGGGATTCACTGTCCTCGTCCACTTGGTTCAGCCCGCCCAGGAGGCTTCGCGGATGGACCGGAAAGAGACGCAGCAGCGCTGGGTGGGGTTTCTGGAGCGCGTCTTCAGGCGGTTTCGGGGCAAAGTCCGGTGCTACGAAATCGGTTCGACGCCCAACCGCCATAGTTGGTCGGGCTACTCGCTCTCCGACTACGTCACGGCGTTCTCGTTGGCCCAAGAGACAGCCGACCGGTTTGGCGTGGAGTTGATCGGACCCAACATTCAGGACTTCGCGCCCTACTTCCTCGCGGGCGTGCTGGGAGAGCTTCGTCGCGCCGGAGTCTTCCTGCCTCTGGTCACCGACAACCTGTTTGTGGATCGGGCGGGCCAGCCCGAAGAGTACGACGTACATGTGTCTCGTCCCCTGCTGCATTGGGTCCACCGTCTCGACCTCGCGCGCAAGTCCTGGTATCTCGACCTGATTGCCACAGCCAACGGGATGGGGCCTCCAGTATGCACCTACGTTTATTGGACGGTCAATCCGAATCCCGCCAAGCCTCGTCGGCGCTATGTGACCGAGGAGCAGTATGCCAACCACCTGGTGCGCTACTTCGTCAATGCGGCCGCCGCGGGCCACCTGCGGCGGGTCTATTGGGGTCAGATGAGCGGTTTCTTCAAGGGGATCATTGACGACGGCGCTCCGTTGCGCTTCGAGCCGCCCGCGGTGTTTCAGCGGTTGCTGAACGCCGGTTCGCTCGACCACTACCGTCTAAGGCCGGGATTTGGCGCCTTTCGTGTCATGGTCGAGCGCCTCGCCGACACGAATTTTGTCCGCAGACTGTCGGCGGGCAGGAAGGACGCCTGTGTTTTTGAATTCGAAAAGCAGGGAAAACCCTTTTGGGTCGCTTGGGCCAGGAACGGCCATGCGGCCGACCTTGGCGCAACCATCGCGAACCAAAGGATCGCGCGCGTGGTAGATCGCGACGGAAGGGAGGTCGCGGCCAGCGGACCCATTTCTCTTTCCGAGAGCCCCCTTTATCTTTATCCGGCGGCGATCTGAGATCGGAGAACGGAATCGCGGAATCGGGCGCAATCGAATCATGTTGAAATCATCTTCGCCGGTAAGATATGTCAACGACCCTTGGGCCGCGGCAGCAGGAACCTCATGGAAGTCCGCCGTTCACGTTTCGACCTCGTGTTTGTTCGTAGTCGCTCATGACGCTTTCGGCGTCACCCGGAAAGGGATAAGAAGTTCGTAGTAGCGCCGCAAGGCGCGTTTTCGCGTGACTGGCATTCTTGCTTCAGGCCCCGTGTTTCAACGCGCCTTGCGGCGCTACTACGAACTCATTCTCAGGGTGGTTCCCGCTTCAGTGGGTTCTCTTCTTGAACCGCCTGAAGGCGGCGCTAAAAGCGGATTCCCTCAGGAGGCAGCCCATGCAGGTACCTTTCTCCGATTTGACGGCGCAGTATCTCGAAGCGCGCACCGAGATTGACGCCGCCTGGCAGGACACCGTCCTGAAGTCGGCGTTCATCGGCGGCGAACCGGTCAAGCGGTTCGAGACCGAGCTGGCGGCCAGCTTCGGACTGAGTTACGCCTGCGGCGTCTCCAACGGGACCGCCGCCATCGCTATCACGCTGCGGTCGTTCAACCTCCGCCCCGGCGACGAAGTCATCACGACGGTTCATACGGCGGCGCCGACTGCCGAGGCCATCACGCTGGCCGGCGGACGGATCGTCTTTTGCGACATCGAAGAGGAGACGTTCGAGATTGATCCGGCGGCCGTGGCAGCGGCGGTCACTCCGCGCACGCGCGTCATTCTCCCCGTCCACCTCTACGGCCTGTCGGCGCGACTTCGCGAGCTTCTCGTGATCGCCGAAAAGCACAATCTCATGCTCGTTGAAGATTGCGCGCAGGCGCAGGGAACGTTGTACGACGGCAAGCCAGTCGGGACCTACGGCGCGGCGGGATGTCTGTCGTTCTTCCCCTCGAAGAATCTGGGCGCTTTTGGCGACGGCGGCGCGGTCGTCACCAACGACGAGAAGGTCGAGAAGTTTGTCCGCATGTATTCCAACCACGGTCGCGTGTCGAAATTCGACCATACCGTCCAGGGATCGAACGAACGGCTCGACGCCTTGCAGGCGGCGATTATGCTCCCCAAACTGCGGCGGCTCGACCAGTGGGCCGTGCGGCGCCGTCAGGCCGCCGAATGGTATCGCCAGCGACTTTCCGACCTCGAAGAAGTCCGCCTACCGCAACCGATTCCCGAATGCACGCCCACGTGGCATCTGTACGTCATTCGCGTTGCCAATCGCGACGACCTGGCCAAGTTCCTCAAGGACAAGGGCGTTCAAACGGGTCTTCACTATCCGCTGCCGCTGAACCTCCAGCCGGCATTCGCGATGCTGGACAAGCCGGCGGGGTCGTTCCCCGTGGCCGAGCGTCTGACCCAACGCGAAATCCTCTCGCTGCCAATGTTCCCGCACATCCAGGAAGAGCAAGTGGACTATGTCTGCCGGCAGATTCGGGAATACGTGGTGGGCAGTCTGAGAAAGCCGAGGGCAACCGCGCTATGAGTTTGCCGTCCTCAACCGGCCCGGTTCCTTCGACTTGGACGCGGCGCGAGATTCTGGCGGTGGCCTTTCTATTCCTTGGCACAGCGATCCCACTGACCCTTCGTCTGGGAGAGAGGCGACCGACCGAAGCCTCCGAGATTCGCTGCTGGAAAACCGTTTCGGCGATGACCCAAACAAGCGAATGGCTTGTCCCTTATCGCGACGGGAAACCGGCGCTCAACAAGCCGCCGCTGTTCTACTGGGCGGGTGCGGCGATCAGTACGCTGGCGGGGGGCGCCTCCTACGCGACGTGGCGCGCGCCGAGTGTGATCGCGGCGCTCGCCCTGCTGCTGCTGACGTATGCGTGGGGGCGTTCGATCGGCGGCGTCGGGTTGGGACTGGTTTCGGCCGGCGTGACGACCGCGATGATTAAGTTCTACGACCTGGGGCGCGACGGCACGTTCGAAATGATGCTGGCGCTGTTCGCGAGCGCCGCCTTGTTCACGTTCGACCGCATGTACTGGTCGGGTCGGCCATCCCTTGCGCCGTTGCTTTCCCTGTTGTTCATTCTGGCGTTTCTGGCTAAAGCTACGCCGGCGCTGCTCATCGTTGCGTTGCCGATCGTCGTGTTTCTGGTGTTTCGCCGCGAACTCCGCCGCGCGTTGACGCTGCGGGTCGCCCTTTGGACGATCGTGACGCTGGCGCTGTGTCTGGTGTGGTATGCCATCATACTGATTCGTGTTCCGGGCGCGTGGCAGAAGATTTTCAGCGAGGCCGTTCTTCCGATGGGCGTGGAGACGGCCGACCACAGCGCCGAACACTTCCGCGGTCTCTTCTACTTCTTCACGCGGTTCCTCGGGATTTTCGCCATGGGCTCCATCTTCCTTCCGCTGGTTGTCTGGCGAGCGTGGCAAACGCAATTCTGGCGCGACGATCCGAGGCTGCGTTTCTGCGGATGGATTGTCACCAGCCTGCTCGTGGCCTTCTCGTGCTTTCCCCAGAAACAACAGCACTACCTCCTGCCGCTGCTGCCCGCCTATGTTCTCCTGACAGCTGACGCGGTGATCTGGGCCGCCGACGCCCAATCGAAACTGAATTGGGCGTGGTTGGGTCTGCCGGGTCTTGCGCTGGGCGTCAGTCTTTTTGCGTGTGTGATCCCGCTTGTATTCTTCTATCACATAATGTTACAGGTGGGACTCGGTTGGGTGATTGCGCTTTGCGTCGCCGCGGCGTTTCTTGGCGGCGCCATGATTTGGTTCGCCGCGAAGCGGAAATGGCGCGAAGCCGGCATGACGGTCGTTTTGGCCGCGTGGCTTCTCTGCTCCGTCCAGTTTGGGGGCTTCGAGGTCTTGAGGAGCGAGTTCGCAACAGGCGAGTATCAACAACGCAGCGACTATGACGCCGCGCATTGGACGAGATTAAAGGAAACTTACCCGTTTCTCGTGAAGATGCTTCATCAGAAATCACGATTCGCCAAGGAACCGCAGGCCAAGCCATGAACGCGCCCGAACTCTCGATCATCTCGCCGGTCTTCAACGAGGAAGACAACCTGGCGCCTTTGGTCCAGCAATTGGTTGGAGTCCTCTGTCCGCTCAACCGCGCGTATGAACTGATCTTTGTGGACGATGCGAGCACGGACGGCTCGCATGCCAAGCTCCGCGAACTCCAAGAACGGCATCCAGAAATTCGCGTTCTTCGCCACCTGAAGAACTCGGGCGAGAGCGCCGCCGAGCTGACCGGGTTCCGCCACGCACGCGGACAGATCATCGTCACCATTGATTCGGACCTCCAGAACGACCCGGCCGACATTCCCGCCATGCTCCACATGCTCGAAACCTGCGACATCGTCTGCGGCCGGCGCAACAAGCGCGAGGACTCCTGGCTCAAACGCATCTCGTCGCGCGTGGCCAACCGAGTCCGCAACGCGCTGCTTCACGACGAGATCCACGACGCCGGCTGCACCTATCGCGCCCTGCGGCGCGCCGTCATCGAGATCGAACTCATGCCGTTTCGCGGCCTTCACCGCTTCCTCCCCACGATCTGGAAAATCCACGGGTTCCGCGTCAAGGAAATCGCCGTCAACCATCGCCCGCGATTCAAGGGGCAATCGAAATACGGCCTGTGGAACCGCCTCGGCGTCGGCGTTCTCGACATCTTCGCGCTGCGCTGGTATCGCCGCCGCCACCTGCCCGCTCCCCGGCTCGACCATTCCCACTCGGACCTCGCCGACTGATGCTGACGCCCGACCCGGTGCTGTTCTCGTTTCGCGTTTACAGCCAGACGCCGATCGTCGTCACCCCCTGGACGTTTATCGGCCTGGTGGCGAACGTCCTCTTTACGGCGCGCGTCATTATTCAATGGATCGCCAGCGAACGCCGGCGACAGAGCATTGCCCCCGTCACCTTCTGGTGGTGCAGCCTCATTGCCACCGTGATCATGATTTTCTACAGCATCCAGCGGTTCGACGTGGAACCGGGCGTCGTGGCTTTTCTTCTCGGCTACTCGATCAACGTTCTGCCTTACACGCGGAACCTGGCGCTGATCTACGCGCCGCGTCGCCGCTGGCACGTGGCCAGCTACGTCCTGTCGGCCGCCATTTTTGTGTATTCGCTCACGTTTCTGCGGTCGTTCAATCTGCTGCCCGAAGGCGCCACGGCCTGGGTCTATCTGGGCCTGGTCGGCAATGCCGTCTGGAGCACGCGCTTCATCCCGCAGTGGATTTACTCGGAGAAGAAGCGCCAGAGCGTCCTGCCGATGTGGTTCTGGATTTGGAGCCTGGTCGGACAGTTGCTCTGCCTGGCCTATGCGTTGATCCTCCACGACCTCGTGTTCATTCTCGGATTCCTTTTCAACGGAATCCCGATCATCCGCAATATCATGCTCATCCGCCAACACGGGTCGTCGGCAGACGCCGAACACTGAACGGAGACGGAAAGATGGGATCGCTTGAAACCTCGAAAGCCACCCAGGCGGGCGAAGCTCTGACGCCGACCTGGTTCGCCGTTGTCGGCTGCGGCACGATGGGCATGCGGCACACCGAGATCATCCAGGCCACCGAAGGTGCGTCGGTCGTCGCGGCCTTTGACAAGGACGCCGAGAGAGCGCGCGAGCTGGCCAAGAAGTTCGGAGTCCGCCAAGCTGCTTCGTATGAGGAAATCCTCCAGTCCGACGACGTCAACGTTGTCATGCTCTGTACGCCGAGCTCGCTTCACGCCGACTATGGAATCGCCGCCGCCGAAGCGGGCAAAGACATCTTCACCGAGAAGCCGATTGACACCGAACCGGAGCGCGCCCGTCGCCTCATCGCCGCCGCCAAAGCCAACAACGTCTGCCTCTCGGTCGTCTCGCAAAACCGCTGGATCGAAGGCTCGTGGGCGCTCAAGCAGGCGCTCGACCGCCAGATGCTCGGCCGGCCGCTTCACGCCCACGTCTCGGTCAAGTGGCATCGCGACGACAAATACTATACGTCGAGCGACTGGCGCGGGCGCTGGTCGGGCGAAGGCGGCGGCGTCCTGATGAACCAGGGCATCCACTACATTGACCTGCTGCTGTGGTATCTGGGCGAGGTCGCCGAAGTCGAGGCGATGGTCGCCACGTCGCGCGGCGTGATCGAGACCGAAGACATCGGGTTGGGCCTGCTGCGCTTTGCGAGCGGCGCACTGTCCACGATCGAGGTGAGCACGTGCGCTTTTCCGGGATTCTCCGAGCGCCTCGAAATTCACGGCAGCAAAGGCTCGTGCATTCTCGAACAGGGAAAGATCGCCTTCTGGAAAACCAGCGACGGCGCCGAGCCGCCGCTTGCCAACTGGCCGCCCGCGCCGCCCGGTTTGCCGGCCAAGTACGTGCCGTTTCAGCGGCAGTATCAGGATTTTCTCGCCGCCCGCGCCCGCCGCACAACGCCCGTCGTCCGCCCCGCAGAAGCCCTGCGCGTCATCGAAGTGGTGAAGGCTCTCTACGAGTCGTCCAGCACGCACGCAGCGGCTCGTTTGCGCTCGGTCCAGTAGAGCAGATCGCAACAGCCCCCAATTCAGAGCGCGGCTCGCTCGTGTCTCAATGGACGCCGCAGTTCTTCGCGGACGACTCGCCGGAGGGTCTTCTCCAGAGGCTCCTGCCGCTGTCGAATGTGCTCGCGAAGGGCGTTGTTGAGCAGCGTTTGGTAGTTGCCGCCGCCCGCTGCCTCGACGTGCGACTTGAACCAGCCGATAATCTCCTTGTCGAGCCGGATGGTGATCCTGACTTTGCCCGCCGAGGCTGGAATCACCGCTCCCCGGCGAGCTCTGGCGAAATCATAATTCGGCTTCATAGTGCTTCACCTCTGATCGCGTCGCCTTCCTGGCGGAGACAATCCGTATCTTTTCACCTCGCCACGTGTAGGCCACAACAAGCATCCTGCCGAAGCAGTCCACTCCCATCGTCACATAACGTTCCTCACCGCGCTCATGGTCCTCCGTTGTGAGTGCGCGGGGATCCTCAAACACGGCAAAGGTGTCGGCGAACGCGATGCCGTGCTTCTTCTGATTCACCCTGTCCTTGCTTGGGTCCCACTCAAACATGAATGAAGTGTATGCACAGAGATATGCACACGTCAAGGGGTTTTTTACGACGGAAACCCGCACGCAAGAGCGATAAGGGGCCGCTACGGATTCCGCTTGGGCTGCGTGGTCGTCCCGTCGGATGGCGGCGGGGCAGTCGGCAGGCGGTCAATCCGCTGCTTGGCTCGTAGGACGGCGCTTGTGTCGCCGGCGTCGGTCGCCGCTTTCAGATACTTCTCCGCCAGATCCCTGTCTTTTGGATAAAGATCGCTCGCTGCTTTGAGGGCCGTAATAGCCGTGCCGTACTGGCCCAAATCGCCGGCGGTCTCGCGAACGAATTCCGCGACCGAGATGTCGGTCGAAAGCCGGCTCATTCGTTCCATCTGGTCCAGAGCCAGTTGCGCATACCGTTCGGCTTCCTCTTTCAGCTGAGTCCCCGGCGGCGATTGGCCGGCGCGGCGCATGCGGTTCACATAAGAGAGGCGATAGAGAGCAGCGAGGTTAGGATGGATATTGGAATAATCCGGCGCGAGTTTCGCCAGCTTTTCGTAGGCGCTTCTGGCCTGTTCGAGGCATTGAATGACCTGCGCTTCTTCCGCGTCGGGCGCGGGGCCGGCAACTGACCGAGTCTTCATCGGGTCCTCTCCGATCTGGGCCAGCCTGGTCCACACCGCCCCAAGCCTGTAGTGGACCGCCAGAAGCGTCGGGTCCCAGGCGATGGCGGCCTCAAAGTCTTCGGCGGCCTGGTGCAAATCGCGGACCATCTTTTCGCGCGCCGCCGAATCCTGCGGAATCGCCCTATCGAGTAACTGCATCTTCACCATCCCGCGCTCGGCGCATACCCGGCCGCGGAAGAAATGGTAGCTGTGAGCGACTGCCGAGGGAAGAATCATCAGCGCGAGCAACAGCGCCGCGTACGCTATCCAGCGGGGAAACGCGGCCGCCACGGAACGCTCGACGATAGACGATCGGTTGGCCGATGTCTCCTCCGCCGCTCCCGCGAGAGGCAACCGCGCCGCCCTCCTCGCCTGTATCGCTAGGCCGCCCAGGAAACCCATCCCCATCCACAGCGAGCTCGCGCCGGTGGCCAGACGGCTGCCGGGGTAAAAGAGACTGCCGGCCAGCAACGCCAGCACTCCGATGGTGGCCGCAAGCAGAATGCTCCGCGTGCGCACGTCGGGATGTCTGAAAACCCAACGAATGGCGGGGACCAGCAGTGCGCCGAGAAGGAGCAGAAAGGCAGCAAGACCCAAAAGCCCGGTCTCGGTCAGCAGGTCCAGGAAAGAGTTGCGCGTGGAAGGCGTGACGCTGGAAATCTGGTAAAGGTGGTAGTCGGGATTGCGGTAGCTGGGATAGAGAATAAGGAGCGAGCCGGGTCCTCCGCCCAGCAGCGGATAGTCCCTGAAAATCCCCAGTGCTCCGGCCCAGAAAATCCGAAGCGAATCGAAGCTAGGCCGACCCCACCGGAAGTGGCTCACGCTCAGGTTGGGCGTCAGTAGGACCAGTACGGCGAGCATCACTACCAAGAGCCAGTCGCGGCGCCCAGAACCGGGGATGTCACCGACAAAATAGAAGACTGCGCCGAATAGCAGTAAGAAGACCACCCAGACGAGGAAAAGAGAGAAGTATTGACAAAAGAAAACAGTGGCGGCGCACGCCGCCGTGGCAGCCAGGCCGACCCCGCGCCAGAAGAGCGGGTGGCGGACCGGACCGGGATCGAGCGCCATCAAGAGCGCAAAGGGAAAGTAGAGAAGGCAGAAAAACGCATAGTGATCGCCGCCTAGAAACGTTGACATCATATACTGATCGATTTGGCTGAGCATGTACAGCGTCACCCAGAGATGGCTGTACTGCCCGTAACCTACCACCCTCAGATGCCACATCTTAAAGAGGTAGGACAGGACGGAGTGCTGGGGCGG
>Ga0315274_10003943_pt1 | contig 21937 bp, 22 predicted proteins | sample YL17G02_20_MG_FD_203700 | JGI IMG/M metagenome (GOLD analysis project Ga0315274, IMG submission 203700) | Sediment microbial communities from Yellowstone Lake, YNP, Wyoming, USA - YL17G02_20 | ecosystem: Environmental > Aquatic > Freshwater > Lake > Sediment | place: USA: Wyoming | collected...
GGGGTGACCTTAATAAGGCGCAGGATTATTATGAGGAGCTGCTTAACACTTCTAACGCAGGACTTAAGGCGCGCCTCTATTACCGGCTCAGCCAGGTGGGATTTAAAAAAGGAGATACAGCTCAGGGGCAGGAATATCTGGATAAACTGAAAAAAGATTTCCCTGCCAATCCGGAATTAAGATTGAATAAAGACCTCTCTGCGTTTTCCGATTCTCCCTCGGGTTTTTATTATACGGTCCAGGTGGGCTCTTTTTCAAACAGCGCAAATGCAAAAAACCTAATGCAGGCGTTGATTCAAAAAGGCTATTCCGCTTATATTGAAGAGACGAATTCCGGCAGCGCGCCATCTTATCGCGTGAGGGTGGGTAAATTAAGTTCGCGCCAGGAAGCAGTAAATTTAGAAAATAAACTCTCCCAGGAAGGTTATCCTACAAAGGTCTGCCCCTAAATTCAAAATGCAAAAACCGGAGATAATTTTTTTAGTCGGCCCCACCTCAGTTGGTAAAACCCTGGCCGCGGTTAACCTGGCCAAAAAGATAAACGCAGAGATTATTTCCTGCGATTCCATGCAGATTTACAAAGGCATGGATATTCTTACCTCAAAACCGCCAGCCGGCTTAAGAAAAAAGGTAAAACACCATTTAATCAACATGGTTTCACCTACAAAAGAGTATAATGTTGCGCGCTTTCGGAAAGATGCGCTTGGAAAAATAAAAGAAATTATAAAAAAAGGAAAGACCCCGCTTTTTGTAGGCGGCACAGGCCTTTATATGTCTATTCTTTTAGATGGTATATTTAAGACAAGGACGGAAAATAAAACCATCCGCAAAAAACTGTACCAGGAAGCAGAATCCAAAGGAAGCAGTTATTTATATAAAAGATTAAAAGAAGTTGACCCACAGGCTGCTAAAAAGATTCATCCTAATGATACCAGACGCATTGTGCGCGCCTTGGAGGTTTTTGAGGTGACGGGAAAGACGATTTCCCAACTGCAGAGGGAAAGAAGGGGCTTAAACGATGAATATGCGGTAAAAATTTTCTGCCTGAATATGGAGCGCCAGAAACTTTACAGCCGCATTGAGCAGCGCATAGATAAGATGTTTAAGCAAGGAGTATTAGCAGAAGTAAGAAAACTTTTAAGATTAAAATTGAGTAAAACTGCGCGCTATGCAATAGGAATAAATGAATTAAGAGGCTACTTTAACGGATTGTATGATTTAGCTGAAGCAAAGTGCCTGATGAAGAAAAACACCCGCAATTACGCCAAGAGGCAACTCACCTGGTTCAGGAAGGATAAGCGCATTGAATGGATAGTGGTGGGGAAGAAGGAAAACCCTGCCTCGGTAGCGAAAAGGATATATAAGATGCTTTAGGCAGGAAGGGTGGTGTATGCGTTTCTTTAAATTCATCTGTATAATCTGGCTTTTATTTGGGACTTTTTTAATACTTTCCGATCTTAAGCATAACTATGGTAATTATAAGATGCTTATACCTCTTTCATTGGATGAGAGGAGAGCTGTTACTACGGGGAGGGATTTCTATAAGTTTTTAACGTTTTGCGATCGTGCGATTCCTCAAGGAAAGGCTATTAAGTGGATATTTGCGGAAGGCACATTGTGGGAAATACGATACCTTGAGTTTAGGGCAAATTATTATTTATATCCTAGGAGTTACCGCGATAATGCATGCTACATCATTGTGTATAACCGGCAGGATTACAAGGCCCCTCCTGGCTATCGATTACTTTGCATATATGGAGAAAATAAATATATCCTGCTTAAAGAGGCAGATTAATGACAGCCGATATATGTAAATTGATAATTGGCGCGGTAGTCCCCATAATTTCAGGCTACCTTATTCTCGAAATAATCTTATTTAGAAGAATGATGCTGGGCTTTTTGGAAAAATTGGCATTAGCTTACGGCACCGGGATAGGCATGCTGACTTTGTTAATGTTTTACCTTTCGTTATTAAAAGTCAGATTTACTTTTTCTAATATCACGCTAAGCTTGATTTTAACCGTGGTACTTTTTATATCTTTCTTTGCCAAACGCGGAAAGCCTCGGGGATTCTTGGCGCAAAAACAAAGTATTTGCCTTTCCTTTGTAGACAAATTATTAATTGTAGTTATTGCTTTAGTTTCTTTATATGTTTTATTCCAAGCGCTGGTTACGCCTTTAGTAGACTGGGATAGCTGGGCAATATACGGCTTTAAGGCCAAGGTATTTTACCTTGAGAAAAAAGTGCCCCTAGATTTCTTTAAAGATGCAACTAAAAGCTATTCGCATTTCGATTATCCTCTCTTGGTGCCCCTGGCGGAGGCTTGGATTCATATCTGTCTCAATAATTGGAACGACCAGCTGGCCAAAATAATATTCCCTCTGTATTTTATAAGCTTGATATTGATCTTCTATTACGGATTAAAATATTTTTCTAACAGAAGGCCCGCATTATTCTTTACCTCTTTTCTCGTTACTATACCGCAGTTATTCTATATGGGCAGCAGCGGCTACGCAGATTTACCGCTCTTGTTTTATTATTTTACCAGCGTTATTTTCCTATTCCGCGCTTATCATAATGATTTAGACGGGGATTTACTAACCATCTCTAGCATATTCGCAGGATTTTCCGCTTGGACAAAGAATGAAGGATGGGCCGTCAGTTTATTTAATATTCTTATCCTTTTACTTATAATGCTGATTCAGGGCAGGCTGAACCGCCGTAATCTTATTATATTGATAAGATATGCCTTAGTCGTGCTTTTTATAGCGGCCCCTTGGTTTTGGTTCAAGAATTCCTTGGGTCTTCGCAATGAGGTAATAAATAATAATTTGAACATGGCCGATATCCCCGGCAATCTTAAAAGATTTCCTGTAATTTTAGCTTGGATGGGAAGGAATATGATTTTATTGAAGTCTTGGAACTTGCTTTGGCTGTTCTCCGCTATAATTATGATTGCTAACTTTAGAAAAATAATTACTCCGCCTTTATTATTTATATCTTTAGCTTTAATATTGTATTTAGGAGGCGGGATTCTTCTCTACATTGTTGCTCCTCACGATATCACTTATTATCTTAGTTCTACTTTCGATAGATTCTTATTGCATATGGTGCCATTAATTTTATTTTTAGACGGGCTACTTATTTTTGAGAGAGAACGAAGATAAGAACCGCCCTTGAGGTAGCTTACCCGGTTCCGTAAGGACAGGCGCATTGAGTGGGTTGAGGTGCGCGAAAAAGAAACCCCCGCCTCAGTGGCCGCTCGCATCTTCAAGATGCTGTTCGAACCGAGCCTCGTCTCTCGCTAAAAACCCCGTTAGACTTAGCCCCTTTCTGCGTCTATTAGAGTAGAAAGGAGGATAAAAAACTCCCTTGACAATACAACTAAATAGTTGTATACTTTGTTTGGGAGCAAAGAGTTGAATGGCTCCTTACATATGTTTTTATTTTACAACTGAATCAGGGAATTCACCGGTTGAAGAGTTTATCGACTCCCTGGATTACAAAACACAGAGAAAATTCTTTTTTAAGAAAGGTCTGTTAGAAGAATTCGGACCAAGATTGCCTTATCCGCATGCAAAATACATTGGAGATGATATCTTTGAGCTGCGGTTTGAAGGTATTGAAGGCGCAATTAGAGTGTTATACTTCTTCTTTTATAAAAACGAAGCTATTTTTACCAATGGCTTCATAAAAAAGTCGAATAAGACGCCTATAAGAGAAAAAGAATTAGCTATTGTAAGAAGAAAACAATTTTTGGCAAGAAGAGGTGATTTAAAGTGAAACAGGTGAATAGGCATTTGGAAGAAAAATTAAAAGACCCTTATTTTAAAGAACTCTATGAATTAGAGGAGCAAAAGCTGGCTATAGTAAAACGCATTATTGATTATCGGATTAAGAATAACCTTACGCAAGGACAATTAGCTAAAAGGGTAGGCGTAACCCAGCAGCATATATCTAAAATTGAGAATGGGGAATTCAGCAGTATTGCTACTTTGGAGAAGGTATTATTATTTATAGGCTTTACCGTAAAGTTTAAGGTAGTGCCGCTTGCCAAAAGAGTCCAAGAACGAATCCTGAGAAAGACTGTCCTCGCCTAACATGAACTGGTCACAATTTGTGGCCACCTCAATGTAGCGGGTTCTGTCACCACCTGCTAAAAACTAAGTTGACAAATCTATATTTAGCGCTAAAATGACTTTTACTACACTGAGGTAGTAAATGAGACTGAGAGAGTAAAAATTTAAAGGCGCGCTCGATAATTCCGGGCGTGTATTTTTTTGCCCGCCCTATTCAGGGGTTTAGGAAAGGAAGGGTGATGATGAAGAGGAGTTTATTTATTATCGGTGCGGTGTTATGCTGGCAGATGTTTTTATCCTGCGGGAGTGGATTCTGTGCTTCTTCCTGTGAAGAGGAGTGCTATCCGCGTGCCATGCAGAATACGATTGAGGGCAGGGTTGCGCAGATGAACTGCCTACAGACCTGCCGCCAGAGGAAGGTTTGGGAGCAGATGGTTTTGGCTATAGACAGGGTGGCAACACAATTAGCCGAGCAGGCAAAAGATAAAAATTCGCAAGATAATGTTACTATCCCTATGCAGAAGGTTAACTTTGATGAAGCCGAGCCGAATATTCCTCTGTCTGATAGTAGGACATCTTCATTCCGCTTTGGCAGCTCTACGCGCGTTAATACCACGCTTACTAATACCACTCTTATTAGCCCTGTTTTCGTTAATACCACCTTCGCAAATACTACTCAGTGAGGATTAATTCGCAGACGGTCTTCGGCCTACAACTTATGTTGGCTTTGCGCTCCGTAAGTTATCTGCTCATTAGTTTTTAAAAAATAGAAGCATTCCCAGCTAGTTATTTCCCAAGCTGAATTTCGCTTGGGATTTTTATTTACACAAACTGTATGTGTAGGCCTTTTTTGAAGAATATAGCAAGTTTTATAAGTGTGTTTATCGAGAAGCTGTTATTGCGCGGGTTTTCCAAACGCGAAACTGTTTGTTGGGTTGTACGAAGGAATCTTGCTAGGTCTTTCTGCGTATAGCCTCGGCTCTGCCTTAGCTTAGCGATTTGAATAGCAAGATTAGTGTATATTTCCTCTTCTTCAAAGGCCTTGCGGAATTCCTTGTTCTTCAGTTCTTTTTTCAGATAATCGGAGAATTTCTCTACGCCTTTCATATTTTTATATCTCCCTCCTTGATTCTAAGTTCAAAGTCGCGCATCAAATTTTGAGCTTTCTCTATCTCGTTGCCCGGTATTTCATCAGTTTTCTTGACAAAGCCATGGGTAATAATAATGTATCTGCCGTAAAAGAAATATAATAATCTATATTGGGTTGAGGCGAATACAATTCTTAATTCATGTATTTTTCCGCAAACGATATCAGCATATGGCCTCGGCAGGTCCGGGCCGCATTCTTCTAATTTTTCAATCCACTTTGAGATTTTAGCACGTACTTTTAGAGATAAAGAGCTTAAAAATTCTCGCGTGGGACACCTACCGGTTTCTGTTCTGTAAAACAAAACGACGTATTTAACTTTATTTTCCATATTAAGTTTACACTATTTTTAGTGTATTGTCAATATTCATTTTTCTTTACTACTCTCATATTAATAGACGCAGAAAAGAGGATAATCTAACAGTAATTTTTCAGGATAAAATTCTGAACCTATGGAGGGATTTTGCTTGGGATTTTTTGGTTTTATGGGTATAATACTAACGTATGGAACGCGCATTACTTGTTACTATAAAACTGGATTCTGAGAGAGACGACTGGAGCCTTGAGGATACTGCCTTTGAGCTGGAGGAGCTGACTACTTCCTGTGGGGCCGAGGTGATAGATAATATTACCTGTATGCGTGAGAGGCCCACTCCCAAATTTTTTATCGGAAGCGGTAAGGTTGAAGAGATAGCAATGCTTTGTCAGGAGCTGAACGCAGATACTGTAATTTTTAGCCACGATTTATCCGGAACTCAACAGAGAAATCTAGAGGAGGTCATCAATAGAAAAACCATTGACCGCACGCAGTTGATTCTGGATATCTTTGCCAGGCACGCTAAAACTCCCGAAGGAAAAACACAAGTAGAACTGGCGCAGTTGCAATATCTGCTGCCTCGCTTAGTAGGGAAGGGAATAATACTTTCCCGCTTAGGCGGCGGTATCGGAACCAGAGGCCCTGGTGAGCAGAAGTTAGAGGTTGACCGCAGGCACATCAGAAAAAAAATAGATAAATTGCAGGATGACCTGAAACATCTTTCCTTGCACCGCTCAACGCTGCGTAAAAAAAGAAAAGAGAACGCCATACCCACTGTGGCCTTGGTTGGCTATACCAATGCCGGAAAATCCACGCTTTTAAACGCGCTAACCGGCGCAGGCCAGGTGGTAGCTGACAGCCTGTTTACCACGCTGGATCCTTTGTCAAAAAATCTACAACTTCCTAATGGCGAGAATATCGTTATTTCTGATACAGTGGGATTCTTAAATAATCTTCCGCACCATCTCATTGAAGCGTTCAAGGCTACTTTAGAGGAAGTGGTGGAGTCTGACTTGCTAATCCATGTTTTAGATGTGAGTAACCCTTTATTGCAACAGCATAAGAAGGCAGTATTCCAGGTTTTAAAAGAATTAAAGATAGAGCAAAAGCCTGTGATTACCGCCTTAAATAAAATTGACCTGCTGAAAGATAAATTTCTAGAAAAAGACATAAAAGAAAGTTTTACCAATCCAGTTATCATCTCCGCGAAACTTAACCAGAACCTCGATACCCTGCTGCAAAAAATCCAGCAGCATTTTAGTGAACGGATGGTTGATCTGGAGGTTATGATTAAACATAAGCGCATGGATTTGGTGGATTTATTTTATCGCGAAGGTAAGGTCAAAGACATCCAATACCTGCAAAAGGGCATCAAAATTAATCTAAGCCTGCCAAAAATACTCTCTCAGAAGTTATTACATTCCAAAGAGATAGAGAAAGTCTATTAGAATATCTAATAAATTTTATTATTTTTACTTGACAAAATAATTATTTTGTGTTATATTCTTCACTGGACGTAGGAGAGAGAAGAAAGGAATTTAAGATGCCTCTATTTGATATATACATAAGCCCTGATGAGCCGGTTTACGTAATCAGTGTAGTCAGTAAACTGGTGGATTTGCCGGTCTGGACTTTACGGCAACTGGATAAATGCGGGGTGGTCAGGCCGAAAAGGATAGGCAAGAAGAGCCGGCTTTATTCTCTGAAGGATGTGAAGAGATTAGAATATGTGCATTATTTAATGGAGGAGAAACGCGTGAACATACACGGAATAAGAATAATTCTGGAAAAAGAAGTAGAGGAATAATTTTTTTTGCCTTTATATTAGCACTCAGGGGATTGAAGTGCTAATCAAAATATAAAGGGAGACAAGATGAGATTAGATAAATTCACCGCAAGATTACAGGAAGCCTTGCAAGAGGCGATTAGCTTTGCCACTGAATCCGGGCAGCAGCAGGTTGAGCCCGAGCATTTAGTCTATGCCTTAATAAAACAGCAGGATAGCATCATTGCCTCAGTGCTGGATAAATTAGGCATGCAGCCATCCGCAATCATTAAAATAATTGGAGATGATTTACAAAACAAGCCCTCTGTAAGCGGTGCGAATGCGCAAGTTTATTTCTCCGGAAGAATAAACAGGTTGTTTAATAATGCTGCCAGGGAGGCGCAGCAGTTAAAGGACGATTTTATTTCAGGAGAGCATGTCCTTTTAGCCTTATTATCAGACAGCGATTCTGTAATTACCAAAGAATTTAAAAGATTAAATATTGATAAAGAGAAGGTCTTATTAAGCCTTGCCGAGATACGCGGCAGCCATCGCATCACCGATGAAAACCCAGAGGAGAAATTTAATGCCCTGCAGAAATACGGACAGGATATTACAGAATTAGCCCAGAAATCCAAACTTGACCCGGTTATCGGGCGGAATAAGGAAATCCGCAGGCTGATGCAGGTATTATCCCGCAGAACCAAGAATAATCCTGTGTTAATCGGCGAGGCAGGCGTGGGAAAGACTGCCATAGTTGAAGGCCTGGCGCAGCGCATTGTTTCTGGCGATATCCCTGAGGGCCTTAAAAATAAAAGGATAATTGCCCTGGATTTAGGGAATCTCGTGGCAGGCACAAAATTCCGCGGTGAATTTGAAAACAGACTGAAGGCGGTGTTGCGTGAAATACAGAGTCAGAATGGCCAGATTGTCATGTTTATAGATGAGCTGCATACCATTGTAGGTGCAGGAGCTGCAGAAGGCGCAATTGATGCCTCTAATATGTTAAAACCTTTGCTTGCGCGCGGACAGCTGCGTTGTATTGGCGCCACTACCCTGGATGAATACCGCAAGTATATTGAAAAGGACAAGGCTTTAGAAAGGCGCTTCCAGTCTGTATTTGTAGATGAGCCGGATGTGGAAGATACTATTGCCATTTTAAGGGGGCTGAAAGAAAAATACGAAATTCATCACGGCGTGCGTATTAAGGATTCAGCGCTCATTGCTGCTGCCACGTTATCCGAGCGTTATATCACTGACAGGCACCTGCCGGATAAGGCAGTGGATTTGATTGATGAGGCAGCCTCGCACTTGCGGATTGAAATAGACAGTATGCCTCAGGAGATTGATGCTGTCCAGAGAAAGATTATGCAACTGGAGATAGAAAAGCAGGCGCTGAAAAGAGAGAAGGACAAATCTTCACAAGAGAGGCTTAAAAAAATTGAAGAAGATTTAGAAAATCTTAAAAAGGATCTGGAAGGCAAGAAGAAACAGTGGGAACAAGAGAAATCCATTATTTCTAAAATAAAAAAGATAAAAGAAAATATAGAAGAACTTAAAAATGAGGCCAGCAGCGCCGAGAAAATCGGAGATTTGGATAAGGTGGCAGAAATAAAATACGGCAAGCTAGTAGAGTTAGAAAAGGAGCTTCAGAAATATAACACTGAATTTAATAAAACACAGAAAGAATTCGTGATGCTTAGGCAGGAGGTTGATGATGAGGATATCGCAGAGGTGGTCTCAGAATGGACAGGCCTGCCCTTGACTAAACTTATGGAGGCGGATAGTGAAAAATTAGTGAAGATGGAAGAACGCCTTAAGACAAAAGTTGTAGGCCAGGATGAGGCAGTTGAGCTTATTTCAAGCTGCATCAGGCGTTCACGTTCTGGTTTAGCTGATGAACACCGGCCTATGGGTTCTTTTATCTTCTTAGGGCCTACAGGAGTGGGAAAGACAAAACTTGCCAAGACCCTGGCCTGGTTTTTATTTGACGATGAGAATGCTTTAGTGCGGATAGATATGTCAGAATATATGGAGAAGTTTAGCGTTTCTCGTCTTATCGGCGCACCGCCCGGATATGTGGGTTATGAAGAAGGTGGACAACTTACGGAAAAGGTCAGGCGCAGGCCCTATGCAGTTATACTTTTAGATGAAATAGAGAAGGCTCATCCGGAGGTATTTAACCTGCTGCTGCAGATTTTAGACGACGGCAGGCTTACCGACGGACAGGGCCGCACTGTAAATTTCAAAAACACTGTGATTATCATGACCTCTAATATAGGCCAGGAGATTATTCAGCGCCATGGCTCTATCGGTTTTTCCCGTCCATCACCTAGAACTTCAGACGGGATCCCGCCAGGAGCGGGAAAGAACAATAGAGAAGATGCTGCTTATCAGGATATCAAAGAGCAATTACTGGAAGAAGTAAAGAGAACCTTCAGGCCAGAATTATTAAACCGCATAGATGATATCGTTATTTTTAATCCCCTGACAAAAGCAGAGATCAAAAGAATAGTGGACCTGGAATTAGAGCCGCTGTATAAAAAATTAGCCCAGCAGGGTATTTCTCTGGAGGTAACAGAAAAGGCCAAGGATTACCTTGCGGAAAAGGGTTTTGACCTTAATTTCGGAGCGCGGCCCTTAAGGCGAGTGATACAAAAATATCTGCAGGATCCGCTTTCGCTTAAACTTTTGGACGGTTCTTTGAAGGAAGAAAAAAAGATAGTGGCAGATTTAGACTTAAACAAAAATTTAGTCTTTAGATAAGCGGATGAAGAGGTTGACCCCGCCCTTACTTAGAGGCTAATATAGCGTTGTAGGAAGAGCGGGGTTGACCCCGCCCTTCCTTATGGTCTAATATAGTGTTGTAGGAAGAGCGGGGTTGACAAAGCCTGAATTTATGTTAAAATTACCTTTTAGCATTATTAAGGTAAGAGTGCTAAATGAGGAGTGCATATGGTAAGAAACGTTGATTACGAGTCAAGAAGAAAGGCTATCCTTACAGCGACGATAAACAAATACATTCAGGCAGCTACTCCGGTTGCTTCGGAAGATATTGCAGGCGATTTTGACTTGAGCTCAGCTACCATCAGAAATATCTTTGCCGAATTTGAAGAGACAGGCTTCTTGACGCATCCTTATACCTCCGGAGGAAGAATTCCCACTGACAAGGGTTATCGCTACTATGTGGATTTTCTCATTTCTCAAATGGCGCTCTTGGATGAGGAAAAGGAGCATATTGTAAATGAGTACAAAAGGGAAATGAGGCGGTTTGAGGATGCACTGGAAGAAACATCAGAGGTAATCTCTGCGATTACGCACTATGCCGGCATTGTTTCTTTCCTTGATTGGCAGGATAAGTTTTTTTACAAAGGAATAAGCCGTATTATAGAACAGCCGGAATTCCACAGTTTTGATAAGATACGCCTGTTAATCAGGTTAATGGAAGACAAACAGCGCTTACTCGATATTATCAATCGGAATTTTACGGGTAAGATAAAGGTATATATCGGCCAGGAACTGGGTTGTCCTGAAATGGATAATTGTTCTCTGGTGGTTTCCAGCTACAACCTGAAGAACAAGCCTTCGGGCAGGTTAGCGGTATTGGGCCCTATGCGTATGGAATATAAACACATTATTCCCACATTAGAATATATTTCAGACGTATTAACAGGAGTTTTGGATAATATTTAGAGATTGCTATGGAAGAGCATAAAGAGAAAAAAGAAGAAAATATCATTACCCTGGAAGAGTCAGAATACCTGAAATTAAAAGAAGAGGCAGCCAAGGCAGAGGACTACCAGGATAAGATGCTCAGGCTTCAGGCGGATTTTGAGAATACGCGTAAGCGCATAGAAAAGGAAAAACAGGATTTTATAAAGTTTGCCAATGAAGGTATTCTTTCGGAATTATTAAATATCCTTGATGACCTGGAACGCACTGTGGAACTGGCACAGTCCCATCATCAGGACTTGCCGGCATTCTTAAAAGGCGTGGAAATGATACTGGCGCATCTGTATGAGATGTTGAAGGAGTACGGAATAAAACCAATTGAAGCACAAGGCAAATTATTTGACCCGCATTTTCATGAAGCATTGATGCAGATAGAAAATAAAGAACTGCCGGAACATACAATTGTAGAAGAATTACAAAAAGGTTATTTATTAAACGACCGTGTAATTAGAACGGCGAAGGTCAAGGTTTCCAAGAAGTAGGAGGTTGAATATGGCAAAAATTATTGGTATCGATTTAGGGACATCTAATTCCGCTGCAGCAGTAATGGAGGGAGGCAGGCCCGTAATCATCCCTTCTGCTGAAGGCGCGGGAGTTGCTTCAGGTAAGGCCTTTCCGTCTTACGTGGCTTTTACCAAAGACGGGCAGCGTTTAGTCGGCGAGCCGGCAAGGCGCCAGGCAGCCATAAATGCGGAAGGCACAATCCAGGCAGCCAAGCGCAAGATGGGGACAGACCTTAAGTTTAAGGTCTTTGGCAGGGAATATACTCCCCAGCAGATTTCTGCTTTTATTCTGCAGAAGATAAAGCAGGATGCCGAGGCATATCTGGGCGATAAGGTGGAAGAGGTAGTGATTACCTGCCCGGCATATTTTGACGACAACCAGAGAACTGCTACCAAGGATGCCGGAGAAATTGCAGGTTTGAAGATTCTGCGTATCATCAACGAACCTACAGCAGCCTGTCTTGCTTATGGCTTGGAGAAGTCCCAGAAAGAACAGAAGATTATGGTCTTTGATTTGGGCGGCGGGACGCTGGACGTAACCATTATGGAGATGGCGCAAGGCGTATTTGAAGTAAAGGCAACTCACGGCGATACACAGCTCGGCGGGACAGATATGGATAATATTCTTATCGATTGCATCGCCAGCCAATTTAAACGCGAAAGCGGCATTGACCTAAAGAATGACAAAATGGCAATACAGAGATTGCGTGAGGCAGCAGAAAAGGCAAAGGTGGAATTGTCTTCTACGGTGAGCACGGATATAAACCTCCCTTTTATTACTGCTGATGCTACCGGGCCGAAGCATTTAACCATGTCCTTTACGCGGGCAAAACTGGAGGATTTAGTTTCGCCCATTATTGAAAGATGCAGAAAGCCTATGGAGGAAGCGCTTAAAGATGCAAAATTAACCCCCAACGATATCGACCGCGTTATCATGGTCGGTGGACCTACGCGCATGCCCATCGTCCAGAAATTTGTGGAAGATTATGTAGGCAAGAAGATTGAACGCGGGGTTGACCCTATGGAGTGCGTGGCTCTGGGCGCTGCTATCCAGGCTGCCATTATCAAGGGTGATATGAAGGATGTATTGTTGCTTGATGTTACGCCTTTGTCGCTCGGAATTGAAACCTTGGGCGGTGTAAATACCAAGCTCATCGAAAGGAACACTACGATACCCACAAAGAAAAGTCAGATTTTCTCAACTGCAGCAGATAGTCAGACAGCAGTAACTATTCGCGTATTGCAGGGGGAGCGGCCAATGGCTGACGACAATGTGGAATTAGGAAGATTTGATTTAGTGGGTATTCCGGCTGCACCGCGCGGCGTGCCGCAGATAGAGGTTGCTTTTGATATTGACGCCAACGGTATCGTGCATGTCTCTGCCAAGGATTTAGGGACAGGCAAAGAGCAGTCTATACGTATCACGGCACCCAAGAAACTATCCAAAGAAGAAATTGAAAAGATGGTTAAAGACGCGGAGAAATTTGCTGCGGAAGACACAAAACGGAAAGAAGAGGTAGAGGTTGTTAATCAGGCGGATACCCTGGTCTATGCTACAGAAAAATCTCTAAAGGATTTCGGTGATAAGGTCAGTCAGGCAGAGCGCGCTGATATAGAGGTTAAAATTAATGACCTGAAAACAGCGATAAAGGACAAAAACATAGACAGGATTAAGAAGGGAATGGAGGATTTAACCAAGGCCTCGCATAAACTGGCGGAGGAGATTTATAAACAGGCCGGAGCAAAACAACAACAGCAGTCTCAGGCAGCCGGAGGAAGTGCGCAGGAACAACCCGAAGAGCCTAAAGAAGAAAAGAAGAAAGAGGAAGACATTATTGACGCAGATTTTAAGGAAGAAGACGGCAAAAATAAGTAAAAAATTAAAAGTAAAAAGGTAAAGGTTCAAGGTAAAAGTTAAAAGTTTTTGCTTTTTACTTGTACTTTTTACTTTTGCCTTTTGCCTTTTAACTTAATATGATGGCTACGACTAAACGCGACTATTACGAAATTCTAGGTATCAAGAAGAATGCTACGCTGGATGAGATAAAGAAGGCGTATCGGGAACTGGCGCTGCGTTACCATCCGGACAGGGTGCCTTCTGAGCAGAAAAAAGAGGCGGAAGAGAAATTCAAGGAAATTTCCGAGGCCTATGCGGTGTTATCTGATTCGCAAAAACGCGCACTTTATGACCAACACGGCCATGCCGGCATAGATCAAAGATATGCCTACGAAGATATATTTAAAGGAGCGGATTTCAGTAGCGTATTTCAGGATTTGGGAGATTTTGGCGTTGGCGGAGGCCTCTTTGATGAGATATTTAGTGGTTTAGGTTTTGATATTTTTGGCGGTAGGTCAGGCCGCGGTTCCGGCGGCCGGCGCAGAGGCAGGGATTTACAGATATCCGTAGATATAACCCTGGAAGAAGCAGCTACCGGGACTGAAAAGACTATTACTGTTCCGCGTTATGAGACGTGCGCTACCTGTTCAGGCAGCGGTGCCAAGCCAGGTGCCAAAAAAAATACCTGCCCCCAGTGTAAAGGTTCTGGCCGCACAGTAGTTTCTAACGGTTTTTTTCAACTAGCCCAGACCTGTTCCCGTTGTGGTGGAGAAGGTTCTATAACACAGACACCATGCCCTGATTGTCATGGAGAAGGCAGGACTAAAGTAACGCGTAAGATTAAAGTTAAAATACCGGCGGGTGTTGATAGCGGTTCACATCTAAGAGTGCGCGGAGAAGGCGAAGCAGGCACTGCAAACAGAGGCGATTTATATGTTATTATAGGAGTCCAGCCGCATCCTGTTTTCGAAAGGCACGATAATGATGTATTGACAGAGATAAATATAAGTTTAAGCAAGGCGATATTGGGAGACGCAGTAGAAGTGCCCACGCTTGATGGAAAAGTAAGCATGAAAATCCCTGCCGGTACTCAGAGCGGCAGAATATTCCGCCTTAAAGAAAAAGGCATACCGGATTTGCACGGCAGAGGTAATGGCGATGAATTGGTCAGGGTTAATGTTGAGATCCCTACGCGCCTGACTCCGGAGCAGCGTAGGCTCATTGAGGAATTTGCCAAGGCTTCAGGCGAAGATATAACTAAGGAGAGTTTCTCGGATAAAATAAAGAAGGCGTTCAAGTAAAGGGGAAAGATGCCAACCTACGAATATGAATGCACGCACTGCGGACATAGTTTTGAGCTATTTCAGAATATAACTGACAAACCTATAAATAAGTGCCCAAAGTGTAATAAAGAAGTAAATCGGCTCATCGGCGCGGGGTCGGGTATAATTTTTTCCCGCTCTTGGCGGGATTCCGCTAAAGCGGAAAAGGGTTCGGGTTTCTACGCCACGGATTATCGTAAAAAAGTTAAAGGCGCGCAAAGCGATACCTGTCCCAAAGCCAAAGAAGGATGCAATGGCTGCCGAGAAGCGAAATAGACTAGAGATGTCCAGGGTTGTAAAGTTCTGGTTGCCTGTCCTGGTGTGTATGGGTTTTATATTTTATGCCTCCTCAATCCCTGGGCAGGATATACCAGCAGTATTTGTTAACCAGGATATCGTATTTCATATTATTATTTATTTAATGCTTGGTTTTCTTTACGCCCGTGCCTTAAAAAATACCTATACAGATATGGCTGCGGCAAAGATTGTCCTTTTTACAGTGATATTCGGCGCTGTGTATGGGATAACGGATGAACTGCATCAGGCCTTTGTGCCTTATAGAACCGTTTCTGGCCTGGATGTGCTTAATGACGGTATTGGCAGTCTCATAGGGAGTTTAACCCAGCTCTTCCTAAAATGATATTTATATTTGAAGGAAGGGCTGGGTAAATCTACCGGTGGCTAAGATAAAGCCTTTCAAGGCTATTGTTTATAATCAGGAAAAGGTTAAAGACTTAAGCAAGGTCGTCTGCCCACCATACGATATAATCTCTCCCCAACAGCAAGAACATTACCACGATGTCCACCCCTATAACCTTATCCATATACTTTTAGGTAAGGATATTCCCGGAGAAGATAAATACGTGCGCGCAGGCAGTTATTTTAGGGAGTGGCTAAAAAATAAAATACTCATTCAGGATGAACGGCCGGCCATTTATTTTTATAGCCAACAGTATAATATCCGCGGAGAAAAAAAGACAAGGCTTGGTTTTATTTCTCTCCTGTATCTAGGAGATAAAAATTCTCCTATATTCGTCCATGAACACACGCGCCTTGCGCCAAAAGAGGACAGGTTTAAACTTCTCAAACGCGTTAAGGCCAATTTAAGCCCCATATTCGTCGTCTTTTTGGACAAGAAACGCATCATCCGGCGGACCTACCACCAGCACATCCTTGAGAAGAAGCCATTTCTTGATGTAATGGATGAAGATAAAATTATCCACAGGTTATGGAGATTGGATTCGCCAGAGGTAATAGGCGGCATGCAAAACAGCATCTTAGGAGAAAATATCTTTATCGCCGATGGCCATCATCGTTATGAAGTTGCCTGTGCCTACAGGGAAGAAATGAAAAAAAAGCTAGGTACAATAACCGGGGAAGAAGGGTTTAATTATATCTTATCTTATTTTACAAACACTGATTCCCACGGCCTTTCCATATTGCCTATACATCGCTTGCTCAGATTGGATTCTCCACTTGACATGAAAATGTTTTTATCGGCGATTGCCGATTATTTTGATGTAGAGGAGATTAAGGATAAAACGAGATTTTTCTTTTTGATGGAGAAGGGTGGGAGCACAGAACATGTCTTGGGAATGTATAAGGATAAAAAATACTGGCTCCTGCGTTTAAAGAATATCAAGATTCTAGATAAGGAGATTCACGATAAGCCCAAAGAATACAGGTCGCTGGATGTCTCTATTTTGAATCATATGGTTCTGAAAAAGATTTTAGGATTCAGTCCGCAGGACAAGGAAAATCTAAGCTTCACTCCCCAGATAGATGAGTTGATTGAGCGGGTAGATAACGATAATTCATATGTCGCCTTCTTTTTAAATCCAGTGAAGATCCAGCAGATAATCTCAGTTGCCTTGAATGGCGAGAGGATGCCGCCAAAATCAACTTACTTTTATCCCAAGGTTTTATCGGGTTTGGTGATAAATAATCTTAACCAGGACAAGGTTTAGGCTATGGCCTTATTCGGTAAACCCAAATATACGATTGTTAGGTTAAAGAAGAAAGAGATCCCGGATGGCCTTTGGACAAAGTGCGAAGAATGTTCTGAGACCTTATATAATAAAACGCTTGAAGAAAACCTGAAAGTGTGTCCAAAGTGCAATCACCATTTTGTCTTAGGGGCCTATGAGAGGATAGGCATGCTCTTGGATAAAGATTCCTTTCAGGAATACGACAAGGATATGATATCGGCTGACCCATTAGATTTTAAGGGGCCTAAGACCTATAAGGAAAAATTGGCTGCTGACCAGGCTATAACGGGATTAAAGGATGCTGCGGTTTCCGGAGAAGGGCTCCTCGATAATAAAAAGGTAATCCTTGCAGTGACAGATTCACGTTTTATTATGGGTTCGATGGGTTCGGTTGTAGGCGAGAAGATAACCCGCGCCATTGAGGCTGCCACAAAAAATAAACTACCGGTAATCATCGTGTCTGGTTCTGGCGGCGGAGCCAGGATGTATGAGGGCATGTATAGCCTGATGCAGATGTCCAAGACCTGCGCTGCACTTGCTTATCACCATCAGGCCAGGCTCCCTTTTATTTCAGTGCTGACCAACCCTACGATGGCTGGGGTCATGGCTTCGTTTGCCGGAGTGGGAGATGTAATTATTGCTGAGCCGAAGGCATTAATCGGTTTTACAGGGCCGCGTGTTATTGAACAGACCATCAGGCAGAAGTTGCCTCCGGGATTCCAGCGTTCAGAATTTCTCTTAGAGCACGGCCTTATAGATATGATAGTGCACCGTAAGAATTTAAAAACAACCTTAAGCCAATTGCTTGACTATTTGAGTTGAGTTTAATATAATTAGTTAGCGTTAGTTCATAGTTGAGAGTTCATTGTTCATTGTCAGTACTATCAACCATAAACTATGAACTATGAACCATGAACTAAAAGGAGGGATATGGCACAGGTAAGTCTTAAGAATATCTCCAAGATTTTTGCAGGCAATGTAAAGGCAGTGGATAATGTGAGTTTAGGGGTTGAGAATAAAGAATTTATGGTTCTGGTCGGGCCTTCTGGCTGCGGGAAATCCACTACCTTAAGGATGGTTGCAGGCCTTGAAGACATAACTGAAGGCAACATATATATAGGAGATAAACTGGTCAATGACGTTCCGGCAAAAGATAGGGATATCGCTATGGTATTTCAGAATTATGCCCTCTATCCGCATATGACCGTTTTTGGAAACATGTCATTTGGTTTGCGTTTAAGGCACATTCCAAAGGCAGAAATTACCAAGCGCGTGAATGAAGCCGCTGATATATTAGGTATTAGGCGTTTACTAAATCGTAAGCCGCGAGAGCTTTCCGGAGGAGAAAGACAGCGCGTAGCTGTGGGCAGGGCTATTGTAAGAAAGCCGCTGGTCTTTCTATTTGACGAACCCCTAAGCAACCTGGATGCAAAAATGAGGGTCCAGATGCGCACAGAGATACACAAACTCCATATCAGGCTTCAGACTACAATAATATATGTCACACATGACCAGGTTGAGGCTATGACCATGGGTGACAGGATTGCCGTAATGAACGATGGTATTTTACCGCAGGTAGCAGACCCCATAACTATTTATGACCATCCTAAGAATAAATTTGTTGCTGGCTTTATTGGCTCGCCGCCAATGAATTTTATGCAGGGAAGGCTTATTAAGAAAGACGGCAGGATATATTTTGATGAAGGCAAGATTATGGTGAAACTCGTTGAAGAGATGTACCCCAAGATTATGCGCTATGTTGGCCGCGAACTAATCTTCGGTATACGTTCCGAAGATATCTATGATAAATTGTTTGTTTCTGAAGCCCCTCCGGAAAATATTGTCAGAGTAAACTGCGAAGTATACGAGCCCATGGGCTCAGAGGTTTTTCTGTATCTGAACACAGGAAGGCACACCTTTATTGCGCGCGTAGGAGCACATGATAGGCCAAAGCTTAATCAGGATATGGATATGGTCTTTGACATGAGCAAGGTGCACTTTTTCGATAAAGATACTGAAGATACTATTGTATAAATTTTCAGACCTGCCCTTAAAATAAGCCATATCCAAAAGAGATTTTTATGCTAGCCCCCGCCTATATTATTTCATTTTTGTTTTTATATATCGTCCTGCCTATCTATCTAACAATACAGCTCAGCCCTCCAGCGTTCTCCATGTTGTTCTTCTTTTATCTTGCCAATGCCGTAGTTATATTTTATTTGTTTAAGAAAGATTCGCATAAAAAATATCTTCTTGAATACCAATCCCAAAATCTGCAGGAAAAATTAAATATACTAAACGAACAGAATTCCAAGGAATTCAAAAATAGCCTGGCGCTCAAAGCCAAGATAATACGTTATAATAGCCTAAAAAAAGTTGTTGAGGAGGTAAACGAGAACCTAGACTTGGATTATGTAGCGAATACCCTCACCTCGATTGCCTTCTCGGTTATTGCAAATAATAAAGGCGTCTGTGTTTTGTACCTGGTAGATAACCAGACGCAGAAGCTGAGCCTTTTGAAGACTAAAAAAGAGGACAAGAAACTGGTAATTAGGGAAAAGGAGGGCGACATATTTGATTTTTGGGTGTTAAGGCACGCAAGCTCTCTATTGGTCGAAGACATCAAAAAAGATTTCCGCTTTGACCTGGAAAAGTTGATGGCTCAGGATGTAAGGCCAATTTCCTCTTTGATTAGCTCTCCCCTTATAAGCGACAACAGCTTTTTGGGAATATTAAAATTGGATCATCCTCAGCCCGGTTTCTATACGCAGGATGACTTAAGATTCCTGCTGACCATTTGCGATTTAGGGGCAGTGGCGCTGGAAAATAGTGAACTTTTTCAGAAAACCCAGGACCTGGCTATACATGACGGATTGACTTCTTTATATACCAAGGGATACTTTTTAGAGCGGCTCGGAGAGGAATGCAAGAGAGGTATTCATCAGAAGGCTGTATTTTCCCTGCTAATGCTGGATATTGATTTTTTCAAGAGTTATAACGATAAATTTGGGCATATCGCAGGAGACATTGTATTGAAGAACTTAAGCCGCAACATAATGGAATCTTTAAAAGAACTTAATCCTGTCGTAAGCCGTTTCGGCGGAGAAGAATTCTGTATAATCCTGCGGGGGATAGACAAGAGAAAGGCCTATACTATTGCAGATGCACTGCGCGAAAGAATAGAAAAGGGAAAAATAATTTTACGCAGGCACGAAACGAGTATTACCGTCTCAATCGGCTTAGCCGTTTTTCCGCTTGATGCAACCGAGGGAGATGAACTGATATTGAAGGCAGACAGGGCAATGTATAAGGCAAAACAGAACGGAAGAAATCAGGTATGCTGCATTTAACCGCATTAATTTTATTAACTATATTTTTGTATATCCGGCTTAAAAAAAGATTGGCTCGCGGCCTCCTTAAGCATAAAAATATTTATGAACGCTTAAGAGATGAATATGATAATTTGGTTAAAGAGAACGCAAAACTAAAGACAGGTAACTCTATCTTAGAACAGTCCGCTGAGGAAACCATTGCGCTTTATGACATAACCAAGGATATCTGTAAGACCCTCGATGAAGATGGGATATTCAATATTTTTCGCGAACGCATAAACAGGTATATTAAAATAGGAGATTGCAGGTTTTTAAAAAGCGGTGCTGACCTTACGCAGTATAAGGGTTATACGGTGTTGCCTTTGATGATGCATAATCAGGCAATAGGATATTTGGTGGCATGCGATATTAAAGAAGAAGACGGGGATAAATTCCATATCTTGGCCAATCAGTTTCTTTCCGGCCTTAAGAGAGTTCTTTTATACCAAAAAGTTCAAGAGCTCACTATTATAGACGGCCTAACCCAGATATTCAATCGTCGATATTTCCTTGAAAGATTTGACGAAGAAATGAAACGCGCAAAGAAATTCAAGCTTAAGTTCTCTTTTCTTATGGTAGACATAGACCATTTTAAAGACTATAATGACCAACACGGACACCTTGTTGGTGACGCCATTTTAAGAGAGTTGGCGAAGACCATTAAAGAGACTATAAGGCAGATAGATTTTATGGGGCGCTATGGCGGGGAGGAATTATCAATTATTTTATCCGAGACGGATAAAGCCCAGGCGCGTTTCGCTGCAGAACGTATCAGGCAAGCCATAGAATCTAAACATATCACAGTTTATGACGAAGATTTAAAGGTCACAGTAAGTATTGGCGTCTCTACGTTTCCCGATGATGCCAGGGACGCCAAGGTTCTTATTGATAGGGCAGATGGGGCCTTGTATATAGCCAAACAGACAGGCAGGAATAGAATATGTGCGTATGAGGCCCGCTAACTTTTATCTCTTGCCCCGTTAGAAATTTTATGGTAACCTATACGCAATATTTCTAACAGGGCTTGCTAAAATTATTTTTTTAATATAAAATACAACGAAATGGCAAAAAAATGTATCATTGCAATTGACCTTGGGGGGACAAATCTAAAGATTGCGGTCCTGGATTTAAAATATAAGATTAGAGCCAGAGAAGTATTGAGCACCCGCAGCCTCAATAAAAAGGCGGATTTAATTTCTGCTATTTGCCATTCTGTAAAAAGGATTATAGAAAATAACAAGTTAAGTAAAGTAGGTATCTTAGGCATCGGTTTAGGCCTACCCGGGCCTATAGACGCAAAGAAAGGGACAGTGCATTTCTTCCCCAATATACCAGGGTGGAGAGAGGTAAATCTTAAAAGCATATTAGAAAAAAAGTTAAATCTACCGGTATTGCTGGATAACGATGCAAAGCTGATGACTCTTGCAGAGCAAAAATTGGGGATGGCTCGTGGATATAAGAATGTTTTGTGCCTGACGCTAGGCACAGGTGTCGGAGGAGGCATTATTCTTGAAGGCAGTCTCTATCGCGGAGAAAATAATGCTGCCGGAGAGATAGGCCATATGCCCATTAATGAAAACGGCCCCCGCTGTAATTGCGGAGGCATTGCCTGCCTTGAATCATATATCGGTAATAACAGAATTATGCAAGAGGCGCGTCACTTATTCAGGCGTAATATATCCTTAGAAGAGTTGAGTGCATTGGCAAATAAGGGGGATAGGAAGGCAGGAGACCTCTGGGTTAAAATAGGAAGGCGTTTGGGAGTGGCACTTGTGGCTGTGGTAAACCTGCTTAATCTGGATGCCATTGTTATAGGCGGCGGTGTTGCCAATGCCGGTAAAGTATTATTTGATAAGGTAAGAGAGACTATTAATCA
>Ga0315274_10003944_pt1 | contig 21930 bp, 36 predicted proteins | sample YL17G02_20_MG_FD_203700 | JGI IMG/M metagenome (GOLD analysis project Ga0315274, IMG submission 203700) | Sediment microbial communities from Yellowstone Lake, YNP, Wyoming, USA - YL17G02_20 | ecosystem: Environmental > Aquatic > Freshwater > Lake > Sediment | place: USA: Wyoming | collected...
GTGTGCCGCCAGTTACCGTACCGCTGTTTGTAATCGTTCCCGATATAACAGCCGTCACAGTACCTGTAACAATGGCACCAGAAATAGTACCACCGGAAATAGTACCAGTGGATGTTAATGTTCCAGTGAGTTTGCTATTTGTGATTGTGCAAACTAGATTGCCTTTGAAAGTTGGCATTTGTTTTTGATTCCTCCCTTAGTCGGGGGAGTAGTCTTTCAACCACTCCCCCGCCACTTTATTCAAGCGGCGACTAATAGCCTTTCAGCCAGTAACGCCAATCGGTAACGCCGGCGCACCCGCGCCAGTAAATAGAAGCCTTCCAAATCTTGACATTGTTGTCATACCAAGTATCGATAGACGGACCCTCGCGGTTGAAGAACAAAAGTCCCTGCTTAGCATTGCCGATGTACCATTCAGTCGCAGAGCTAATCCACGGCCAAACGATCAGGTTCAAAGAACCCTGCAATACATTGATGTCGTTATCGGCATCACCAGGAGACATACTCGCCTTCAGGATGTTCATTGCCGTATAACGCAGAGAGGGACCGACAATCAGAGTGTCCATTACCAGGCGGATGCGATTACCACGCTCATCATAAGCATTGGTATTTTCCGCTTGGATCAAAGCAGTTTGGAGGTTGGTATAGGTTAGGGCAGTGTCGTTGTCGTTGTCGTAGGAACCACCGACTAGGCTAGGATGAGTAGCAGAAAAGAAAGCATAGCCATCGTAAATGGCAGCAGTAGAACTAAATACACCATAGGCAAGATCTTCCTTCAGATAGGAAACGCCACGCGCCCATGTGCTAGTTACCCGTTTCATAAAGGGAACGAGTTTCTTGCTATCAGCGGCCAGTTCATGCGTTACATTTACGCCATCGGCATAAGGCGCATGAGTGAATGTAGCCAACCAACCCTCCATCGGATCATGGAACTTGATTGGTTCCCCTTCGGGTTTACTAACAGGGACACCCATTCCAGCACCAGAGGCCCAAACTTCAGTAGCGTTATCCGAATTTTCGACTTGGAAAATCTTATCGTAAGTGCTTGGCAGACCTTCGTACTGATCGAAGAAATAAGCGTAAAGGTCACGCCGAAGTGCGTATGCAAAATCTTGAGTTCCGACCATTTCTATCTCCCTCTACGCCGACGGCTGTTTGGCGATCTTGACGAAGACAGTGTTATTAGTCACATCTACGTCTTGAATCCAGAGAGTATCATCAGTAGCATCATCGAAATTGACAGACTGAGCGCCGCCAATATCACAAGTCAATCCCTTGTAGGCAACAGTAATTGAACCAGTATCGGTAGGGTATTCGTAAACAGCTTCTTTGGAAGTGTTCACCAATACTTCAGTTGCCCCGATAATGGCTTTTTCCATTGCTACACCAAGAACAGTATTAGCCCCTGCCGCAGCAGTTACTACAGAACCAGTAACGGTAGCAGACAAGACTAGAAAATCTCCCGCATCAATCGTGAGCGCAGCCATTGCAGTAAGATCCACAAGGTAATGCACGGCGACAATGGGGCCGTAACGATAGCCATACGGCTTATAAACAGTCAAAATTACTCCTCCATGTTGAACTACGTTGTTCGCTTTTGTTACGAACTGCGCAGTTAAGTTTTTATAGTGCTATGCCCTTCTCAATCCTCGGCAAGACCGTAGTAACGAAGTCTTTCACTTGATCTTCATTGTTCGGATCAAAGCCGAACTTCCGGGCTTGTTCTTTCTGAATCTCGCTTAGGACAGGACGGGTAGGTTGATTGATTGGTGCTGCCCCCTCGATACCGGGGATTTTAATTTTCAATGAAAGAGCCTCCTTAAACTTTTTCGCCATCAGGCGCAAGTTTTCCTCGTCCTCTGCGGTAACATTTTCGAGAAAATCGTGGGGAATTTGAAGCTCGGTGAAGATAGCAACCTTCTTTATTGCCAAGTCCTTTTTCTGAATCTCTTTGTCTTTTTCAGTTAGTTTGGCTTCAAGGTCGGACTGCACTTTCTTCGCTTTTTCGATTTCGGAAAGTTCAGCAGTTTTGCGATCTTCTTCCGCCTTGCGGAATGCTTCTAGTTCCTTTAGGACTTTCTCGTTCTGTCTTTGGAGGTAGTAATAATCCTCCGGTTTGATTACCTTCTCTGACTTTTCACCAGGTTTTTCTCCCAGTTTAATTTCTTCTGGGGTTTTTACTTCTTCAGTCATCATTTCTCCTTACGGGTTTTCTTTCTCCGCTTGGTAGCGGGTTTTTTTACTTTCTTCGGCAAATCTTTCGATACGCCATATTTATCAGCCCAGCGTTTAGCAATGCCGGGGTGTTTGGCAAACATAAATTTTTGTTGAGTTTTACTTTTGAATGGCATTTCTATACTCCAAGTGACATTTACAATTGCTGCCGCAAACGGTTTGCCCAGGATAAGTCGGCAGAGTCATGGTGGTATAAGGACCGCCATAGGCAAGACTAGGGCATTGAGTACAGTGCTGTGCGCCATCATCCAGAATCCAGTCAATGATTACCGTTGATTGCATGGACCGTGCCTTCGCTTCATTATAGGAACCCCACACCCTACCCCAACGGTCCAGGCGAAACTCCTGTGCTTCAAAACTAGTATCACGAATATCTTGTACAAAATCAGTAGCCCACTGCTGGTACTTGCCAGTTATCTCAGCAATTAAATCACCAGCGTTTGAGGGAAGTTCTGTCATGGTTTGAAAGGCTTGCGCTTCCATGATTCCGGCAAGGATGGCACGGGTATGGAAGTGGGCTAGGAGGGCCAATAACAAGAGCAGAAAAAAAGTAGTGGCCTTATCTTTCTCCTCAATCCTCTTGGCCGCTTCCCAATCCCGCCTCAGATCTGTGTCAAACTCGTCTTCCAGGTCAAGAATGTATCGCTCCGCATCGGAGGGTTTTTTCATCTTATGCAGGAGGCTGTTTAGTTCCGCCAGTATTGACCTGTCCACTGATATACCCTTCCACCTTAGATTTTACAGTACGTACACCATCTATCACTTCGCGGGGAATACCACCAGGAGTTATCTGACTGCGGATGGCCTTGTCAATGTCGTTTTCTTTGTCAGATTCCGCTTCCTTAAAGATTTTGACAATCTCATCTTCAGTGTAGCCAAACTCGCGCAGGGCTTGCTTGCGACTAATTACATACTTCTCTAATTTCATGGCAATCTCATTGGTTAGAACGCTACGATCCTGCGGAGAAACAGACTTCCAGCGGATTTCAGTCTCTGGTGGAATCTCACCATTATATTGACCTAGATATTTACCCATGGTCAGCAAGATCTGATTCAACCGCTCATAACCATCGCCAAGGGAGATTTGCCGTTCCAGTGCCTTGTTATTCAGCGCGGCATGGGAACGTTCCAAGGATTCACCAGAAGGTAAACCACCAGTTAATTTGCCAAGGGCAGAACGTGGTGTAGCAGAAATCTCACACAAGTTCTCGATCATACCGTCAATTGCCAGGCGGAGATTGGTCAAGTCTGCGGGTACAAGTTGAGAAACCTTTACTTGATTATTGAACATCCAAACTTCACCGGGACCACTCTCTAAACCAGTGTCCGGTACAATCTCTCCCTCTAGCCCAGAAACCGTAGTTTGCGGGAATCCGTGCAAGTCCGCAACCTTCAACAGATCAACGCCCATCTTGTTAATCGCATCCTGGGGACCGATCACGTTTACCAGTTCTGATTCGCCCAAGGCAGTATCTACCAGTTTATTTTTAAAATGCACAACTGGCAGAATATTGAATGGATTCTCCACTCTTTCTATCGGAGTCCAATTCTTTGCCGGACTCTTACTGGTATCATCGGTAGAACTGTATTTTTCAACGCGGTCTGTATAATATTTATTCATCCGCATCATGGCAACGCCATTTTTATCATGGTCATGCCACATTTTAATAGCGTGCTTAAAACGTTCACCGCTAACTTCATCGTACATTGGATAAATTGCATCAGAAGGATTGAAATAGATATGAATATCGTTGTTATCATCTGGCCAAGCAATCAAATAAGAATCGCCAGAGATAATGGAATTACGATGGACTTTAATCGAAGAAGCTAAGGCTTTGTTCTTACGCCACAGATCCCATAACCATTTACGGGCCTTATCATCGTCACAGAGAATACCGTCAATCTTTAGTTTGGCTACCAGGGCATCAACGACGGGAGCGCAGTAGTTAATCACCAGCCCGTAAGTAGATTCCAAAACTTTTTTGGACGCATCGGGCATTTTCAGATCATGGTTGCCATCGTAATACCGCTGGTACTTGTCTATTTTCTCCCAGTAATCCTCAATCGCCTGTCGTTCAAAGTCCATAAATGAAGCCGAAATTAGTCCCATAGTCCCCTCAGCCGGAATAATAATTGAATGTCTTTACCCGCATGTTGCTCCGGTTCAGCCCATAGACAAGCATTGCCAACATAATCACGCAGTCGTCATGCTTTCCTTTCGGCGCTCCCGATTTCAGATGCCCAGTAGGAGAAGTTTGATATTCAAATGCCCTTAGTTCTTCCACCAGTACATCAATCTTGGGATAAGATATTTTCTCTTGCTCCAAGGCCAGGGATAAAGCATCAATCAAATTGGCCTTGCTCAAAGTCTGAATGGTGATACCTTCTACATTCAAGCCGGTATGGCGCAGATCTTCCAGAATCGGAAGTCCCATCGCTGTAGAATCAATATATGTTTTGGCATGGTATTTGGTAGCAAGATTCGTTATTCGTATTTTCTGCGAATTGAAATCCAATTTACCAAACCGCTCAAATGCCACTACATGACCGCTGGCTGTATCCATCACGCCAAGAACCGTGAAGTCCTCGTAACGGGCCACATCGACACTCAAAATATAATTGTGATATTGTTGCGGCGCTTCTAAACTACCCTTAACGCAAGCCTCAATGTTATTGAATACAGCACCAGAATCAGAAATAAATTCTGCCAGAAATTCTTGGCGATAGATGCGGTCTGGCAGAAGTTGTTTCTGTTTCTCCAACTCTATGGCAGGAAAGAAGGGATTAGTCGAAGTGGGGAAACGGAAAGATTGCCAATCGGGATCTACGCCAGAAAGCCCTAACATGTAAATGTCATAGACCCAGTTGAATGCCAATGGGGTAGTGATAAATATTGCCCTGCCCTGCTTGTCGCCCAAGGCCGGTGAAAGGGATTGATACCATGCCACGCGCCCATCTACCCGCGCTGCTTCATCAATAATTACCAGGTCCAAACCAACGGAAACAAGGGAAAGCGGATTGTCGGCTGAGCGGGCCTCAATATAAGTACCATTCTTCAACTCAATTGACTTCTGGGCATTGTGCATGTGTAATACAGCTTCACGCGGCATATACTTCACCACAGTACGCCAGAGGGTTTGAGTAAGGGGATAAGAGGGGGCAACTAACCAGATATGAGCGTTCGGCTTTCTCAGCCCTGCCATAATCGCTTCATTTGCGGCCGCCAGGGACTTACCCCAGCGACGACCACAAATCAGAGTGCGAAAACGGGCTTTACTTTGGTGAAACTCCTTCTGTGCCGGATGCGGGCGATAGGGGATTGTTTTCACTATCTCCGTCATCTGTCTTTGTGTTTTCTTCAGCCTCGCCGTTGGAAAGGTCAAAGTCAGGTTTGCTTGATTCATCATCCATCCATTTGTAGGTAGTTTCAGTAGGCTTTGTGATTGCCTTGGTTTTACCTTCAGAGTAATCGCCAAGGACTTCCAGTAAGAGTTTTGCAGCAGGGATATTAGGAGTTTTGGAAGTAGCAGATCGAATTAGAGCGCGGTATATGTCCGTGCGGGCACGGTGCAGGGCATCATCGGTCAGGGCCGCAACACATTCCCAGAAACCAGGTGCTTGCGACCATTTCTGTAACGTAACAAGGTTTTTGCCAATAGAACGGGCAAAACCTTCAATCTCCTCAGAGTTCGGCCCCTTCTCTATGATGAACTGCATGTAGAGCCGTTGTTCGGGACCAAACTGTTGGAAAAGTTTTGCTATTTCTTCGGTGTCAGACATAAACTAACTTAATTAAGTAGAAGTAATAATCCTAAGAGCCTGTGTACTAGTAGTGGTAACATCTTCAACCGTATAAGTAGTAGCGCAAGAAATTGATCCGCTAGAACTGGTATAAATTACATTTCCGTTCCAATAAGGCCAGTAGGGATATAATGGATAAATTGTTCTTGTTGGAGCAAAGGCTTTGTCCAGCACTTCCTGCAACTCTTTTACTTCTTCCAGACTAAGCGCAAATTCACTCTTACCGATCTTCAAAACTACTTTCTTGATTTTTACAGATTTACTCATTGCTTTCCTCCATTGAATTTATGGACATAAGACATACTACTTTTCTACGATGGTTACTTTCCCTTTAAGGAAATTATCAACCACTTGCTTCCCCAACACACTTTGCAGAGTTTCCTCTTTGGGGGTTTCTTCTGCTTCAATCTTTTCTTCAGTCATTTTTTATGCTCCTATCGGGGAACTTCAAAACACCACCACAAAACTTACAGATAATTTCGCCAAGTGGTTTTACTTCCCCAAGATACTTGCCACAGAGCCAGCAATGTAGTAAAACTGGTCTGTCAGTTTTTTTAGTCATTACATTCCATTTCTCGTTAATTGCCTCAGAGGGAACTTACGCATAATAGGATGTAATGCGGGGTAGGATATGCCTTTGACGCAATAGGTGCGTCCCCGTTGCAACGGATCTCCTGGCCTTCGGCTAAGAGCATATCCCAACCCCTGAACGGTAGCTGCTCTATACAACTAATGGCTTACCGTTGGCCCCACGTTACTCGCGTGAGGGGTGATCCTTGCTGCCCCATCGTGTTAATCCTTCTTCCAGCGCGCAAGCACAGACTGGGGAAGCTAATAACCCTGCCCGAGGCCCCGAGTGGACCACTAGAGCTTCCGAGTGGGACAAGTTGGGCAGGGAGTAAACCAAAATTTATTTTGATTCACTTCGCTCAATCAAATTGTAGAAAGCAATAGCAAGACTGCCGACCAATATCTCCAAATGATCTTCAACCCGCTTTTTTACCTCGTCAGCGGAAAGGGCATCTACATAAGTGTGGATAATATCGTTTGTAACAGAGCGGAGAAAAGCAGAGTACGCATGAACCGTTTCGTGATAGATGTTCTTTAAACAATCCTCATGACTATGAGTCATATCCGGGTGACGTAAATTCCAGTGTGTATAGATCTTCTTATGTACCGTATCTACTTCATTGATCGCACAACACGTTTCCCCTACCGGTAATATCCGATCTGCTTCTGCCATCCAACCTGGAAGGCCAATCAAGGGAAGGATACGATTTAGGTGGGAGAGAATTTCCTTGATGGTCATTCGCTGAATTTCAACTTCGCCAAGTATTCATCGTAAATCTCATGCGGCAAACGACCATGCTTCTTCAAAAACCATTCTTTGCCAATTTCAAGATCTTTACGCCAGTCGATACCGTTAAGTTCCATAGCGCCATGCCCAATGTGGTGGAGTCGAGCGCGACCAATTACATTAACGTAGTCTTTTGCCAAGAGGTGACAACTAAAATCATCATCTACGTACTGTAAAGAAGGAGCATTCTCATCAAAACCGCCTACGTCCCAGAATGCTTTCTTACTAATCATAGATATGCCATCTACGATGCGGGGAACATGATGGAAGCAATGACCAACGGGAACTTGGCTGAAATCTTGAAAGCCTGAAACATTACACGAAGCTGCACCTAACCAACCCAGTTTGTATTGGCTACTAAAACTGGCGTGATCTTCTACCATTAGGTTCAGCCAGTTCGGTGTAACTACCAGATCGTCGTTCATAAACCAAATAAGATCCTGTTTGGCAAATTCAACACCACGGTTTTGTTTTGCACCGTAGTTGTTATGGCAGACTACCAAACTGGTTGGTATATCGAACAGGTCCAGAATCTCTTGTGTCTTTGCCGGATCGGAACCGGAATCACACACCACGACTTCAAAGGGAACCTTATGGTCGTTAAAGATAATCATGGAATCAAGGAGCAGAATTAAAAAGGGGTAAGAGTTAAATGTAGATACTATGACGCTTACCATTGGATCTGTGCCGTTCCTTTTCTTACGATGGTAAGACCAGGATGCTGAACAATTGTAAGCACTTCCACCGGCAGTTGTTTAATTTTCATCACAGTTTGCCATGCGGTACCGCAACGGCCAGCGTTTGTAGCGCGTTCATCTGCCGGTGCCGTATCGTGTAAGAGGATGTATCCGTTCTTCTTCACGTACGGGTAAAAGTGATCGAAGTCCTCCCAGACAGATTCCTTGCTGTGATTCGAGTCAATGAATAAAACGTCTATTGGAACAGGGTCTAACATAAAAAAAGCATGATATTCATTGCAACTGCCGGTAAATATTTCTATCGTTGGATCAGCGCTCTTGTACGGCGCTACATCCACACCTACCCTGCGTTTAGCCGTTACTTTGGAAATAGTGCCAAGAGAACCACAACCAAGTTCCAAATAGAAGTCAGGGCGCAGAGCAAAAGTAAGGGCGGCGATCAGATCACGATGCCAGGTTTCGCTCATTCGTTCCCGTCCAGAATAAAACAGGCGATATGGCGTCCGGTTCCATTACCTTGTGAACCATCCTCGGTTGCAAGCCAGCGCACATCACCTAGATTTCTGACCCTTGCACCCGCAGCTAGGAGCATCAAAACCCACTTGTCAATCGGATACACCAGTACAACCCGCTTGCCCTTGCGGTTTTCTTCGATAGCCTTGCGTACCCACGCTGTCGGACCCTTTTTGCGTCCGTTGTGAATGATGGATCCAAAAGGCGGATTGACATAATTTGATTGACCCCACTCACACATCAGGCCATCAAAATCATCTGGCTTGGGATATGGGCAAGGATCAAAAGTAAAATTAAACTCAGAATCAAGTGCTGAATATACATCTGGCGGCGTCAACCAATAATGCTTGCCATTCGAACCATTGCCTTGTTGAAATTTGTTAGACAGAATAACTACCTTATCGTAACCGTAAAGGTCTTGACTCAAATCCATTTCTCCTCTTTCAGCAACATCTGCAAATCATTTGGCTCTAATACATAGTCGGCAGAGGAAAACTCTTTATCCAAGCGGAAATCCTTATTTACCCCATGACCAGATGGTTGCACTACCAGGTATTCATCTTCCGCTACCGTTCTTGGCAATTCCTCTTCCGAAACCAAGATTTCGTGGACTTTCTCACCGGGGCGCGAACCCACAATCGCAATGTCATTGCTGAAACACTGTGCCAAGTCGTAGATGTTGGCAGATGGCGTTTGCGGTATCCATATTTCACCGGGATTACCACATTGCAAGGCCATCATTACTGTGTCTACCGCTTGGTTCAACGTCAAAAGGAAACGAGTCATGCGCTGGTCAGTAACAGGTAACGGTTTCTTTTCTGCGCTTAAAGAGGCAAAAAGCGGGATAACGCTCCCTGTACTTCCCATTACATTTCCGTAGCGAGTCAAAATAAATTTTGTATAGACCGGCTGTTCCGCAGTGAACAACCGCTCCATCAACATCTTCGTTGCGCCGTAGGCGTTCACGGGCTTCACTGCTTTATCCGTAGAAATACCAACCACCACGTCTACTGCCCATGCTTTTGCCGCACGGATCACGTTCTGAGCGCCAAGGATGTTGGTCTTGATTCCTTCAAATGGGAAGTTCTCAACCGTAGGGATCTGCTTTAAAGCACTGGCGAGGATAACGTAGTTGACGCCAAAGAGAACATCGTAAACGGCATCATAATCACGCACATCGCCAATTATGTAATGGGCTTCGGGATAGACTGCCTTCATCTGACGTTGTTTCTCTTCGCTGCGAGAAAACACAGTAACGTCAAGGTCAGTTGTCGCTAGGAAACACTTGACGAGGGATTGACCCAAAGAACCAGTGCCACCCAGGACGACAATGTTTCCGGTCAGCATGTGCTTCGCTTCGCCATAATCTCCCCTGCCAAACCGTCCAACATTTCTTTCCAATCGGGTATCTTCAGATCTGGCACCGCCTTCCGCAGCTTTATCATGGAGAGGGAGCGATCACAGAAATTGTCCTCTACCGGGAAGACTTCTATCGACTTCCAGCTCTGCAAACGATAAGCCAGTAGGGAAAGAAGGGCATACTTGTCGATCAGGGGACCGGCCAGATGATAGACTCCCTGCAAACCAAACGGCAATAAATCCAAAATTAATTTTGATAATGCCTCGGTCGTGAAACCAGTAAAGTAATGATTCACAAAGCCGGGGCAAGTGTCCTGTTGCAAAAACCACTCGATTAACGATCCCCTCCGCTGTACTTCCAACCCGATCATAGATGTACGAAGGACAAGGGCATAATCTTTCGGTTCCCCAATGAACTTGGAACGGCTATAAAGAGTAACGCCGTCCGCGTTATCTTTCTCGCGGTAGTTCCCCTTCTTGCCAGAGAAAACACAATCGGTAGAAAGATGAACCAAGGGGATCAACCAACGCTTACAGGCTTCTGCTAGAGAATGAGGGAAAAGGGAATTGACGTTATAGGCGAGGGCGGGGTTGTGAATGTCAGGATTCTGGATCGTAATACCGATACAGTTCACTACCGCATCGGGTTTAATCATTACTAAGATACGGTCTATATCATCTGCCACTTCAAAGAGCCAGGGGATAAACATTCGATGAAAGTGATTGTCAAAATGGCAGGAAGGATTAGCGGCACGGAATGATTCTTGATTCTGATAAGTAGCAGAAACGATATAGTTTCTGTTAGCAGCCACTTCTACGAGTTTGTGGCCCAGCATGCCGCTGCCGCCAAAGACCAGGAGTTTCAACTACGTCCTCAGCATTTTATAAAGATCGTAAATACCACTTTCTAACTTGGCGATATATGCTTGCAAAGATAAAGATTCGCGTTGAATATCTTCAAGCCAGATTGTCGCATCACCGATCACATCACGGGTACTGGGTTGCCATGATTTTCTACGGGGAAGGTTGTTCCACTTTCTAATCAAATGCTCCCTATCGTGTTTTGCCTCTTCCCATGAAGTTGCACATGCTGCAACTGGATCAATCTTTAATCCACAACCAGTACAGCGAACTATCTCATAAAATGCCTCACGGACAACTTTGGCTTCTCCACCGCAACCAGGACAGGGCAAGAGATCTGTGTCATTATCCAAATTTATTTTGGCTTTTTCCATTGTTCCCTCCATGTAAGTAAACCTACCACTTTTTTGGAATTGTGTCAAGAGATGTATAAATCAGACAAGCAGACCACCCTAATATAACTTCACTTAACGCGCCGTATAGTTCCTATACAGAATGAAGTAATCTCGCCGTGTATCCACTTGTCCAAACAAAACGGGCTGACCTTAGGGACATCCCATCTCCTTCTACCTTGGGCAGATGAGATATAAAAGTAGGGGCAAGCAGAAGATGCTCTGTCTTTTCTGTCTTATCAACGATTGCTGGTAAAGAAACAGTAACAAATGCCCCTATATATATATTGTGACAGAATTTATTCCAAAACTAGACAATGGAGCCAATAGAACCAAAGTTTATTTCTGGTCTTCCCGCATTTTCGGACAGGTGGTGGGACCGCAAGTATAATCACAAGTACCTACATATATACCAAACTGACATTTATTAAAGATGGATTCATATGAAGGAATGTGCCAAGAATTTTCCTCCCGTTCCTTTATGAGGGCATCCCGCTCAACGAGAAGGGTGGTAATAACTTGCCAGTATTCGTCCAATTCCCAAATAAATCCGCAACCATCGTTAATGTTGGCAATCACTTCACGAAGCCCTGCATACTTGTCCTCTGTCATTTCGGCTCCTTTCTCAAAATAAATTTTGACTTTCTCCCGACAAACCCTTCACCCGACACTCAGCGATCCGGCAATACTCCGGGTCCAATTCAATCCCGATATATCGGAAACCCTCTTGATCGGCGGCCACACAAGTGGAACCGCTACCGGCAAAGGGGTCTAATACAATCCCATTGGGCGGGGTCACTAGGCGGCAAAGGTAACGCATCAGGGAGAGGGGTTTGACCGTGGGATGGAAATTCCTAGCGAACTTATCCGTTCCCTCACTCTGAAATGTACCAGGTGACTGATCGCCAGAGGACCATCGGAGCATCTTCTTATTCAGCCCCTCACATCCCATATCCCGTTCCGCACGGGAAGCCTTAGCACAATAGAAGAACCGGGCGGCTGAACCGGAATCGGTATATCCACGTTCCGTTGTGTCCATTGTGGAACTTGTCAGCATCGCGGCAGAATTTCCCCCTTCTGGATGTCCATAAACGTGGCCTCCAGTAGGTTCCCGCATATTGCTCTTACTCTCCGGGAACAATCCCATTACTTCCTCGCTGCCATCGTGGATCAGGTTGGCGGGGAAACGACCGGAGGGATGGGATTCTTGTGGAAGATTTGGAACGGCTATCCCCGAACCGACAAAAGCACCCCCGCGTATATCATGCTGATCGGGTGTGCTGCGCTTCCACTCTCCATTTATTCTGCATCCGTCCACGTTAATCCCCCCGGTTCCCCATTTCAGGACGTTATTAGCTACCGTACCATCCAAGGGTTTCCGGGCCATGATGATCGGTTCCCATGCTGGCTTGAGGGCGGTTCCCCAACCTTGCCATTGGATAGCGGCGGAAGTGGCGGGGGTGGTAACGCGAACGGTTGAATCGTCATTTGCCATTGGACCATCATGCCACCCCTTAGCTGCCGTCATACCTGACGGCCCGCCATTGCGCTTTCGTATATTTACCACTTCCCGTTCTACTCCCGCCGCCTTATCAATCGCCTTACTCACATCCAGCGACTTAGGGAATCCGCTACCATATACCCACATCAAGGTATCCCGTATTTCCCATCCGGCGTCCTCTATGGCACAGGCCAGACGATGGAATGTCCTGGTTCCCCCAAAGGCCAATAAATAGGCACCGGGTTTAGCGACACGGAGAGCGGCAACGGCCCAGTTATAGTGCCAGGATTGCATCTGTTGGGCATATTCATATTGACGAGTATCCCAATCGGGTGATTCGCATTGGCATTTATATTGGCTGTGATCGAATTTGAGCCGCCCACAAGTTTTACAACGTGGGTTTTTATGAGGCGCTCCATATCCATTGCGTTCCGTTTTCCAAGGATTAGTCTTACCACCCGGTCCGGGAGACATATCATAAGTAATCTTTTTAGAAACGGATGATCCGTTCGGACCGATGTGGGGCTGTAACTTGTCCCATTCCTTCCCCATAAACTCTAGGCCATAGGGCGGATCGGTTACGATAGCGTCAATCGAATTGGGAGGGAGGTCGGCCATGACTTCTAGGCAATCGCCCTGAATAATCTTATTCAAAATTTATTTTGGGTTTCTAGCATTGGGGCACCAGGATATAAGACATTCCCCTGGTTTCGCCCGATGGAAACAAGGACCACCATTGAAGGGCAGTTTTTGTTTCTGTTCAATGGCAGAACGAACAAAAAAATCTGTATCCAGGGTAACGTTTTCAAGATCAACCCTTTCATCTAACGGTATTTCTTTTTTAGAAACCAAAAATTTTTTGGCTTCTTCACCTTCCGGTTCTACCAACCAAGCGATAGGTTTCCCATGTGTTGTTATTTCCAATGGCAGATCCTTCAGATACTTAGAGAGATTGGCTTTCAGTTCACGGATGTTTACTTGTTTCATTCAATGCCTCCATTCTCAAAAAAATTTGGTTTTTGCATATCTTTCTGTAGTCACCTCTCCATCGTGCAGTATCAACATGGTATAAATATATCCCAATGTGACTACAATGTCAAGGTATACTTTACGGAAAAAGGATATAGTGTCAAGAACAGGAACGTAGGAAAGTTGGAAAAATCCAAAATATCAAAAAACCGTAGGGAAAAATTTTAGTACGGGAGACTAAGCGTAGGGTTTTTATCCTGGATATTGTTGTGTGAATCACCCCCCGTCCCTCTCTCAGACTGTGTTTGCTGTTACGATAGACGCGCTGGACTAATGATTACCTACGTCTCAGGGCTTCCAAACCGTGCATCCGGCGCTGCAAGCGGGCTGAGAACTGGTAGTTACCAGTTGGATAATTAGAACTCTTGCTCTTGTTTCTGGTGTTTCTGGTGCTTCCCGTTCTTATCTCTGTTCCTGGTGTTCCTTGTCCCTGGTGTTCCCTGTACTGGTGTTCCCTTCCCCTGTTACATCCTGCTACATAAATAGATCCCTTCACTCCTGTTATAGCCCATTGCCATTAGAAACCCATAAAACCATGCTGTATCATGCGTTCTAAGGGCTTGCCTTATAGTCTCCCTTATGAATCATTGCCAAACAAAAAGGGAGTGCCTGTTATAGCGCTCCCTGGTAAAGTCAAAATATATTTTGGGTTTTATGGCTTAGTTATAGATCTTAATAGGGCAGTCGTATAACCGCCCCATCCCCAAGGACCACCTTCACCAATCCCCTCATCTTCATTCCAATCGCGAGTTAAGCAGATTTGGACTGTATTACCAGGAAAATACTTCCTCCCTCGGAACTGCAAAGTTCGATTTGATTCGTTGGAGAATACAATCCGCTCTCCAGCACTATGCTTCCCGCTTTGTTCCCGTTCTGTTTTCCACCTTGCATGCCCTGCTTCCAGTTCTTTGTTCATTCTAGTTTCCTCCTCTCTTATCTATCTCTTAATGGCATTACTATCGAATAGTACCCATCTACTGTATCATCCCCTGGAGCCTTGAATAGCACCGGTCTCATGTCCCCTGTATATTGCATCCTAATTGTCCCATTGCAGGGAGCGCTTGCAATAACATCAGATAGAAACGCATGGTTGATCCCAAAGATGATGGGATCTTCTGGCAATGTAGCAACCTGGATCTTAGACAATAGATGCTGACTGATAATTCCGCTGTCTGCGTTTCCCGCTTTTAGTGTAATGCCATCAACGAATAGCTCACATTCAATCCGTTTATTATCCTTGGTTGCCGGTTTCAAGCATGCAAGCGCCCTACTCATGCTTTCAGTTGATAATGCGAACTCATATTTCACGTCTTCCAGCTTGGGAATCACTACTTTCCAATTAGGAAACCTGGACTGGATCAACCTCGATACGATGGTGAAGTTATCACCTTGGAAGTATATACGCTCTCCCTCGGTGAACACGTCAAGCACTTCGCTCTTAGCACTCTGAAGGATCTTTAATGTATGGGTAGGGATTAGATACTCTCCTGGTTTCCTTATTTCACTGGCAGACTGTACTGCATGAGCCAATCGACTTCCATCAGTAGAAATCAAAAAAATATTTGATTCTCCTACAATGGTCAGAATACCAGCAAGTTCCGGGCGAGCATTACGATCAGTACTGGCAAACGGTAAGACTGCCGGGGCTGTAATAGTTTGCAGTTCTTTTAGTTCACCGCTATCTAAACTGAATACCTTATCCCAGGTATTCTGATTTATAGATGGGAAGGGAAACTCTTCTCCTGCTATCGCCGGTAGGATCTGCTCTTCTCCATCTAGAATCACTGAAGCGCTGGTCTCGCTGCTGCTCTTTATAATAATACTGGCCGGTTTAATCGCTTTTAGCATCTCGCACAAGGGACCGGAAGCAAGTGTAATAATCCCTTGGCAAGCGCTAGAATCAGACTGAATCGTTAACTCTATTCCTACCTCTAGATCTGTAGTAGTAAACGTCACCTTGTCTAATCTTCCTACCATGCAAACATTACAAGTGATAGGCAGAGTAGAACGCTTGTTTATAGCTTGCATGGTGAACTTCAGCGCATTGTATAAGGTCTTCCAATTGTCAAAGGAAGCGTAGAAGCCAGTATCTTTTACTAATTCCTGGCAACTAACTTCCTTGGTTTGCACTGGTTCCGGTTCTATTTCCTCCGTTTCATTTTCTGGTGTCATTCCAGCCGGTTCTAATTCGTTTGTCATTTCCTGCTCTATTTCCTCCACTGGTTCCGGTTCTATTGGTTCCGGTTCCCGTGCTGTTTCCGGTTCCTGTGTTGAATTTGACAATATTTCCCTTGCAGTGGCAATCAAAGTATTGGCCTGATCTAAACATTGTGCAATCTTGATAATATCCCGTGCTGATAGTATTGGCATTTCTCTTCTCCTTTCTTATGGCGCAAGCGCCAAAGCATCGCAAACAGCAGCGTGCCAGATGCAATAAGTTAGAAACAGCAAGTAAACGATGGCGGCGATTAGATAGCGGCTAGTCCTCATAATAAAAGCACCTAGCATAGGTCAGTACGTCAGCTTCTTCCTCGGCAGTCAGCCATAGAGATTCCCAGCCGGTAAACCAATCCTGGAATTGTATCTTTACTCTTTCCGGCTCTCCATATGCTGACAATTCGCCAACAATCCTCACAGCAGGACCACCAGTACAAAGCAGAATCGAAAAATCTGTAGGCTTATTCTCTGCTTCACTGCCTGGGGAGTACCAGTTATCGCGTACCGATACTTCAAGGGGATCTTCTTCTATTGCCTGACGTGCATTCTCTTGATCGTCAGCCGTCAACTTTTCTGAGTCCTTAAGTGCTTTTACCATTTCGCGGATTGATTCAAGTTGCGCCCATGCCTGTTCCTCTGCTGCTTTGTTTTTCGGATCTTCTACCATTTCAAGCCTCCTCCCTCTTTTTAATCACGTCTAATTTCTCAATAGCATCTAATAGAACATCATTGGTTTCATTTATTAAGTTAACATCGCCAATATCCATTAAATAGATATACTTTCCAATAAATTCATGTATCCATGCTTTTTCCGAAAAATCCCCTAGTTTACGGTTTACCATTTTAATTCCTCCCCTTCCTCTGATTCCCGGTATAGATACTTTGCCGCAGATAGCGAATAAATCCAACGGTCTTTTTTCATCCACGGCTTAGCCAGTAGGGAGATTATGAACCCTTCCACTTCCAGTTCCTTGACTCGCTTGTTACGATCATCGGAAGTGTAGAAATTCTCGTTGATATTTATGGTCTGCATGTCGAGGGCTTCGCGTGTTCCTGGTGGGGTGTCTTGCCAGTTATTCACACTTGCACTCCCATCGCTTGTCTTCGTTCTCGGTACTTAGCTAAACGGGCACGACTGCAATTTCCTTGGCAATGTTTCAAGTACCGCTCATGCAAACGGCGGACTTCTACCCTAGCAAGTTCCTGATCCTTGCTGCTCTTCTCCTTCATCTCTTCTCCTCTCTTCCCGGTTGTCCCGGTGAATCTATATGGATCTTAACACTTTGAGTAGGAAACATCAAGTAAACGCAAGATAAGTGAAAATATATTTTACCGACAGGGGCGGCCAGGGGTAAAGCATGGGGAGGATGATGAAGGGGTCAAATTTCAAAAAATTTTGTAAGTTATAGATAGAATGCGTTAAGGCCGTTGTGACACTTGGCGATCATATTGCTGGTGTTAGCAATATGATATTTGTGACAGTTTCATCAAATGATGAAAGTAACAGTTTTCTTAAATAAGAAAAACGGCAGTTCTGGGAAACTGCCGCGAGTGTGACACTTTTCAACTTTTTCCTTACTCTTTTTCTTCCCTTACGCTTGAACCAGCGTTTTGCTGGCGGTGAGTGACAGTCGTCTGGATGTGAAGGGCGTTTTCTTGTGTACCATTTTTTGTTTATGTTAATGACGCTCATAGGTTATCAAGTTCTTCCTCTCCTACCATGTGCGCTTCCAGTCTCCAAAATTTTGCATCTTTCCGCAGTTGCTTATTCTCTTTGAACAACTTATCTCGTTCTCTTAGGAGTACAAAAATAAGTTTCCATTGTTCACTAAGTTCATATTGTGGTGAATCATCATCGACAAACCATTCCCGTAGTTCTTGATATTTGTCCTTCTTAATCATCTTTTGCTACCTCCTTTATCTTTTCCTGCGCCCGTGCCAGGATCTTGCTTACTTCGCCTTGCGAACATTGGAGTTCATCTGCTACGTCACATTGTTTCATTGCCAAGAGGACAAGGGAGGACCAAACGTCCCATTCCTGGGGAGTGAGCAGTTGGTGTACTAAAATCAAAATTTTTTTGGTTTTTGGTAACAGTTCTTGTTCCGCTACTTGTGACACTTCTATTTGCTCATGTAGCGGAATAGCAGAAGAACAGCGGTCAGAACGCCAGTAAAAACAATAATCTTCAAGTCCTTTGACAATGTCTTTCCCTTGGAGTCTTAACAGTTCAACTTCCTGCTCCAAATCCTCTAACTCAATCTTGAACCGTTTATTTTTCTTGTAAAAGTTGTGGACGATGGATTTCACGGAGTGTCAAATGCTACGATCCTGCCGCTGGACAAAATCAACGAGTTTGAGCCAGATACGCTCTAGGTCTATAACGTCCTTTTCACAATGAGAAGTTATATATCCCAATGATTCTGTATCACCTTGTAATGCTTTGATCCAGTAATGCGGCAGAATATGATCCTTGTTAGTTTCGCCATAGAGAAAGCGGCAAACATTTTCGAGCCTATTGCTGCTGAGCCGTAGCCTGTTCCGGGCCATATAGTATGTGTCTGAATGTTTAATAGAACCAAAAAACGGGAAATCCAAATTATTTTTGAGCGCACGGCTGCGAAGGAAGGGAAGGTCAAACTTCGTGCCATAGTGAGTAATTAGTCGATCAAACTGGCTAACATCCTTAATCGCTTGCCGTACCACTTCCTGATCCAGTACCGTTCTTAGTTCCTTGGCCGTGACAGTACGGCTAATAATCTCACCACCGCCCAAGGGCTTTATGCAGTAACAGAGCATGATCCCCCAGTCTGCGGTAAGATTGCTTGCTTCAATATCAAAGAATCCGATCCGTTCCTGGCTACTGACATTTTCCTTGAGCCAGCAACTGTAATGCACTAGGCCGGAATGAGAATGTTCCTTGCACCGCCACGCTGCTAGTTTGCGGATCTCTAACAGTTTCAGCCGATGAACAGGAGCTAACACTTGTCCCTGCCTAACATAAACTGTTGCATAAATGCTTCAAGTTTTTCTTGTATATCGCTAATTTCTGTGGGTTCCATGCCTAATGTATCGGCAAGGAAATCAACCATGCGGTCATCTTCCATCGCTACCCTTGCCGCTTCAAAAACAACAAGCGTTTCTTCTTCGGTAAGTTCAATATCTACTACAGGTTTTATTTTATCCAGCAGTTCCCAACCTTCAGTAAGTTCACAAATTCTGGACAATTTCAGCAAACGAGTTTCTTCGCACAGTTTTCGCCAATAGGGGGTAGTTTCAACCATCTGTCCCCTCTGTCTCCTCTTTCTCCCAAACCAGTCTTTTGTTGTAGAAATCGTCCCAGAGTTGATCCATAATCTTTTTTTCAATATTAGATTCGATATAAAGAACACCATCAGACCAACGTATCTTCACTTTATAAACATCGACACCCGACGGTCCCCTCTTGGAAAAACGCGAACCATCAAAATATTCCATGCGTAAATGCTGCGGATAGATTATCGTTCCTCCATCATTTAAAACCCTGCTACCACAATTTTCCGCGTTAATCTCTAGTGCTGTTGTTTTTTTCCGCAATTTCATCCTTTTTCCTCCAGCGCTTTCCATTCTTTAAAAAATTTCATCTCGATCACTCCTCGCAGGACGGTTCTTGCATTCTTCAACCCAGTCAGCCCAGTCCTTCCTTTCCAGTAACACTTTCTGATCATCTAACCTCTTGGCAAGTTTCTTAAAAGAAACCTCAAAGTCTTTTAACTGTTGATGATCCACGATCCCTGTAATCTCTTTTCGCAACCAGGACCAGAGTGGATCATCACGACCAAAGATCAAAGAAGCATAGTAAAGCGCTTGTTGACGTAAAGTTCCTAGCCCCATGTTTCAAACTCTCCTATCTTTTCTTTGCAGAAAGGGCAGAATACCGCTTGCCCTCCCCGATCCTTGAGAAAAGCGCGTATCACAATGTCAGAATCACAATGGATAAAGGATTGCGTTTCCGGCTTAATGGTAAGATCCTGTTGGTATTGTCCAATCTCGCGGAAAGACCAGCCTTCGGCAATGGCTAGGTTCATTAGCACAAGCGGGTCTATGTTCAGTGCTTTGGCTCGGTTATAAATAGCTAAGTGCCAAGAGTAGGGATGTTCAATGCTGCGATCATCCTTGAAAGCTAACCAGACTTTAATCCATTGCCGTACCGTTTCAGAACAGACAACGGCAACAGAGGCAATAGCACCAATGGATTTCTTACCGTAAACACCCACAATACGGGTAGCTTCCTTTCCCAATTCCCATTTACTGTCATGGTAGTTTTCCAGGGTATTAGTAAAACATTGGAGATCTTCTTCGAGGCTCATACTTCTCCTTCCCACTCCATGAGTAATTCTTCTAACTTGGTCAAGGTCATGTGAACAATGGGATCTGACCCTCCCATAGCACCCTCAATCACAAAATCAACACCGCCACCCTGGGAGAGCCAAGAACGTAATTGTTTCATAGCTCCCTCGCGTCTCTTTACTTCGGCAAGACGGAAACACACAGCACCGTTAGAACGCTTAAGATCGCCAGAGAGAGAGCCGCCAAGAGAACCGGAAAGGGGAACACGTTCAAAACCGAACCGGGACAATCTGCCGGCAAGATAATGTTCAAACTGATAGCCCCTGCGCTTCTGGGTGCGGCCAAAATTTATTTTGGGTTTTCGCTCTGCCTTGGCTACCTTCCGTGACAGTTTCTTATCTGCTTGTACCTTAGCAATGTGCTGATCGATTTCATCAACCACAGATGTTCATTCTTCCAAACGGCCATTCAGGTTCTCCCGGTTCTAGTATCTTACGAGTCCAGCGTCCTGTGCGTTTTCCACACATGTTGCAGTGAATTTCAGACACGCCGTCATAGTGAGCCAGAGTATGATAGTCATACTCGATACAAATGATTTTCACAGTTTCGCCACAGGCGGCGCAATAGAATGGATTATCAGTCACGGTTCAACCATTGCCAGTAGGAATCGAACAAAAAGAAGATAATAATAATCCAGAGCAGGGCAGACGCAGTTTCGTTCATTCTTCATCTTCATCGTCAAAATAATCCGCGATAGATTTTTTAGTAAAAGTCATGGCAAGCAAGGCGGGTTTAATAAGATCGTCCATCATCTCATCGATGGTACAATCGTCACGATCAACTTCAATTGTTACCTTGCGTAATGTGTGATTGCTAAATTCAAGGCCAACCGTTTCTTCAAGGGTAATTCGCATTTTAGTCCCCAGCCCTTTCCCCTAAATATTCCAGCAATCGTTTTATCTGCCACTCACACTCAGCATCCCATCCAACTGCCCCGGCAGCGGCCCAGGCAGCGGCCCAGGCAACATCCCCGGCAGCGGCCCAGGCAGCGGCTAGTTTTTCTTTGGTGATTTTCCCGTCCGCAAATAATCTGGCCGCCTCAATCGCTTTGCGCGGCCGTAGATCGCCCGGATATTTCTTCTCCCAAATTGGCAAGACGTGTTCGGCGCAGTCGGCGGCAAACAATCTTTCCGTCCGTTCATTCCAGTTCTCGCAGACGGAAAGCAATCGCGCTTGGGCGAATACAATCTTGTCATCGCAGACAATCTGCTCGCCACGGCCCTCAGCAACACAGATCATCGGGCCGAGCCATCGGGTTAAATCTTGTTCCTGGCAGAGATGATAACCATGCTTGCAGGGAACCAGTTCGGTCAGTTTTGGCATCCACTTACCCGGCTCCCAAGTGCCATCCCGTTTTTTAGTGGGCAGATACCACTTGCCCTTGCCGCCATTGTGAGCGGACCCGTCCAGATTAAGAATCTTGTAAAATGTCATTTCTCCTCCTTTTTTTCTTGGCTCATAGCCTTTCCTTTAATTCCTTGTCCAGGTCAAACGCCTCGCGCAGCAGTTCAAATTGTCGCCACGCCTTGTCTAAATTGGCCCAGAAATGGTGGGTAAAATCGCCTTCCACCTTGGAGAAT
>Ga0315274_10003945_pt1 | contig 21925 bp, 4 predicted proteins | sample YL17G02_20_MG_FD_203700 | JGI IMG/M metagenome (GOLD analysis project Ga0315274, IMG submission 203700) | Sediment microbial communities from Yellowstone Lake, YNP, Wyoming, USA - YL17G02_20 | ecosystem: Environmental > Aquatic > Freshwater > Lake > Sediment | place: USA: Wyoming | collected...
CGTCAGGAAGAACTTTTGTACGACAAGAAAGACTACCCAAAAATTATTACCATGCGCAAAATGATTGATATGTTGGGGGCCGACGAACGGACGGAAATCCTTTTGGATAGATTGGCCAAGACGAAAAACAACGAAGAATTCTTAAAAAATCTCAATACCGCCTAACTCCCAATTTGACTAATTTGACCAATTAGACTAATTTGTGCTATTCTAGTCTTCGATGAAAAATTCTTCTCTCGGGCAGGATTTGCTAAGTTTTTTAGTCAGTTTATTCACCTACTTCAAAAATAAGATTTTAAAAAGCTTTCACTGGGTTGAGAAGATTAAATCTTCTTTAGCCGCGGGTTTGTATCAGCAGCGTGGACGTTTGGTTCGCCCTTTTGTTCATTCCGGTATGGCTTTTTTAATTATTGGGGGAATTACCTTGGGTCCAATTTTGATTGCTGAAAATTTAAGCAATCCCTGGCGGGAGGAATCACCATCGGCGACTGTTTTAACGGTCGCCATGGCAGAGACAGGAACATCAACCTTAATTTCTCAAAAACCGAGAGCGGAAATAATTGAATACAAAATTGAACCAGGGGATACTATCTCCACCATCGCCGAAAAATTTGGCGTTTCCGTCGACACGATTATTTGGGAAAATAATCTTAAATCAGTTAAAGACATAAAACCGGGTCAAACCCTAAAGATTTTGCCGGTCTCAGGTGTTTTGTATAAAGTTAAACCAGGAGAAACGATTTATTCCATTGCCAAAAAACATCAAGTTGATCCCCAAGTCATTGTTGACTGGCCCTATAATTCTTTTGCTAATGATGAAACTTTTGCCCTAGATATTGGGCAGATGTTGATGATTCCGGACGGGATTAAGCCAAAAGAAGTGCCCTTAGCCCCGCGACGTTTGTATGCTACTATTCCCGGAGCGGGGTTGGGGACTGGCCAGTTTGCTTGGCCAACTTCTGGGGGAATTTCGCAAGGTTTTTCTTGGTATCATAAAGCGATTGATATTTCCAATAAGGGTACGCCCGAGATTTTAGCTGCCGATGGAGGAACGGTGATTGTTGCCGGTTGGCCGACACCTTGGGCTTATGGCAATCACATCATTATTGATCATGGCAATGGTCAACAAACTTTGTATGCTCATCTTTCTCAAATTTATGTTTCTCCCGGTCAAAAGGTGGCCAGAGGGCAAACGATTGGAAGGATGGGGTCGACTGGTCGAAGTACCGGACCTCATTTACATTTTGAAATCAGGCAGAACGGTAACGCTCAAAATCCTTTAAGCTTCTTAAAGTAAGAACCTCTTGCTTTGCTCGAGAACCTTGTTACTTCGTAATAATTTACAGTAAATTGAAGATAAAGTATAATTAACTGAGTAATTTTTGGGCCCGTGGTATACCGGTAACATGCCTCCATGGCATGGAGGAGTAGGGGGTTCGATTCCCCCCGGGTCCACAAAGGGCCGTTAGCTCAATTGGTAGAGCGCCACTTTCGCATAGTGGAGGTAAGGAGTTCGAATCTCCTACGGTCCACTTTTATGGTGTTGCCTCAGGGGCCGGGATGATTTCCGGAGCAGATTGTTCAGGAAGTTCAAGGGGAGGTGTAATAACTGGTGAAGGCAAAGGTTGAGGTTCAGTTAAGGGCGTTTCTTGAATTTCCGGTTGGGCTTCAATTTTCGCTCCCGAGGTGGCTTCTTTTTCGGAGACTTTTCTGGCTAATTCTTCAAGCTCCCCTTGAGCTTTTTGATAGTCTTCAGAAGTGGAAGGAACTAAACTTACTGTTGTTTGCATGGCTTCATGAGCCTTTTTAAAATCACCTTTTTCCCGGTAGGCTGCCGCTAAATTATAATAGCCATTGGCAAAATTAGGTTTAACATCAATGGCTTGTTGAAACCAACGAATGGCTTCATCATAATCGCCCAAAGAGTAATAAATTCCCCCAATACTTAGCCTTAGATTAGGATTAGCTGGGTCTAAATTTGCCGCTTGACGAAAACTGGCAATTGTCCACTGGTCGGCTCCTTGAGCAAAGTTGACTAGTTGGCGATAAATTTGTCCTAGATTTTCCCAGTTAATAATTTTATTTTTATTCAAACTAACAGCAAATTTTGCTTCCCTTATGGCTTGTTGAACTAGGCTGGTAATATTTTGTCGGTCTTGATCAGATAATCCACCAGCTGGCGGATTACCGGCTAAAGAGTTGGCTAAAGCCAGATTGGTTTGAGAATAGGCGATTCGATAGATATCATTGTAGGGGTTTAAGGCGATGGCTTTGACTTGATTATTATAAGTGCCAGTGCCGTCATTTTTAGCGATGGCAATCAGTGAACGTTTAAAATAAACATCCGCCGCATAGGCTCGGCCGACCAAATAAAAATTGCCTAAAATAGCAATGGTGACAATGGCTAAAATAATCCAGGGAGTAATTTTCGAATTTTCCGAAAATTCTTGATTATCTTGGGGGTTTTGGGTAAACAACAAAGCCAAAAGAAGGTAGAAAGAAAAAATGATGAGGAAATTTGGCAAAAGAAAAGCAAAAATCAAGATAATCACCAAAAGAGGAAAGGATAAAGAAAGATAATTTTGCTTAATTTGGCTTTTAATGGCTTTAAAGATTAACCAAACAAAAGCCCCCAAACCTAACATACCGACCGTGGTTAAAAGATGGAAATAATAGTTGCTCGATAGGGTAAAGCGGAGGCCCCACAAATTACCCAGATTATAAGAAGAGGGACGAAATTGAGAAAAGGCATCTAAAAAGCTGGTGGGACCGACGCCCAAAAGGAACGATTTGCCTTGCTTGAGAGTTTCCACGGCAATGGCCCAAGAAACAGAATAGGGTAAAAGCAGAGGTTTGCTGGTGGTTAAAAGTTGCCAAACAGTGAAGGATAAACCAGCCAAACCGATTAAGAGAGTCGAGGAGTAAAAAAGTGGGAAAGAAGAATTTTTAATTTTTAAATCTTTGAATTTTAAATAGATTTGGGAGACACCAACACTTGAGGCGAGGGCTAAAAACGTGGCTAAAGAAAGAAGACTGCCAGTCGGAAGTAGAGAGAGTAGGGTGGAATCAATGGGGGAAAGGGTATTAGCTGTTGAGATTTTTGAAACAATAAATTGGTAAATAGTAAACACTGACAACAGGCAAGCACTAACAAGAAGTCCGTCGAGAATTTTTTTAATCTCCCCCTTTTTGATATTATTTGTGATAATAAAGTAAAGGATGGTGAGGCTAATGATAGTTCCTGTTCCTCCTGGCGTCCAAAGATTTTCCCACTTATTGGGGGCCGCAAAAACAGTAGAGAGAATAAAAGCCCCGGCGAAAACTAAAAGGGGCAAATCAAGAGGGGTGTGGCGGAGGATAATTTTTTTCTCCAGGGCCATTTTTAAAAGCCAAGCCAAAAGCATCACCGAAACAAAAATCACCAACAAAATATTTTTATTGAATTCATAAAAGTCATAAGTAAAGGGTAAAAAGAACAGGGGAGTCAGGAAGGCTAAAATCATCGCTCCCCCCGAAATGATTTTGTTTAAGATGATACTTTTTTCTGACATCTTTATTTCAAGTCTTCGAGAAACAAGGTTTCCTTATTTTGATTCTTAGAAAAACAAGCTTGCTTATTAAGTATAAATTGTGCCTGTTTTATTGTCAACCACTAAAAATAGCCTTAATTGGTTGGCTTAATTCTCAAATCTTTTACCCTGATATCTCTGAAACGAAATTGGTTAATGGTGGCAACCAGCTCAAAATAGGCTTCTTCCGTACTCCAGGCTCCTTCCAAACCACCATCATCCCAATATTTAATCCGCCAATAGTAGCGTGTTTGTTCGGCCAAAGTACTGCCAGTATAAGAAATGTCCTCGCAACGGCTGCTTTGGTTGCAATTAGTCATCGAAGTTCCGGCTTCTCCAGAATCCCAGATAGGAGCACCCACAAAAGTGGGATCAATATTGACCTGAATCCGGTATTTATTGGCGATATCGCTCGTATTCGGATCGTTATAAACCGCGGAAAATTCCGGGGTGGTATCAGAAACGTCGGTGGGGTTGGTTTGGCCCTCAGTCAATAAGGAATTGGGAGCTAAAGGAGTACTATTAATAATAAAGTAATTACTGCCTGTACTCCAGGCTCCGGCCAAGCCACCATCGTCCCAATATTTGATTTGCCAATAATATTGTGTCCCCTCGGTTAAGGCCGAACCGGAATAGGAAATATCCTGGCAACGACTGCCTTGATTACAGTTGGTCATTGATTGTTGACCGGAATCCCAAATGGATGAACCAAAGTCTTGATTGTCATCAACTTGGATTTGATAAGCATTGGCCGTATCACCGGTATCAAGATCATTAAAAACCGCCGAAAATTCCGGGGTGGTATCAGAGATATTAACTGGATTGGTTGCTCCTTCGGTTAAAAGATCAGTCGGGGCGGTTGGAGCTTGGCTTAAGGTAAAGTAATTACTGCCTGTACTCCAAGCTCCGGCCAAACCACCATCATCCCAATATTTGATTTGCCAGTAATAAGTCACTCCTTGGCTTAAAGCCGAACCGGAATAAGAAATATCGGTACAGCGATTCCCTTGATTACAAGTTGGCGAAAGAGCAGTTTTGGCCGAATCCCAAAGCGGTGAGCCAAAACCAGGGTCATCATCAACCTGAATTTGATAAAAATTAGCGATATCGCTCGTATCCGCGTCATTGTAAATGGCTGAGAATTCCGGGGTGGTATCATGAATAGAACTGGGGTTGGCTTGGCCTTCAGTCCAAAGGACGGTTGGCGATAAGGGGGCGTTGTTGATAATAAAGTAATTGCTGCCGGTACTCCAAGTTCCTTCCAAATCACCGATATCCCAGAATTTGATTTTCCAATAATATTGCGTGCCATGAGTTAAAGCTGAGCCGGCATAACTGATGTCGGTACAACGGTTGCCCTGCAGACAAGTTGGCGAAAGAGCGGTTTTTGTCGAGTCCCAAATCGGCGAGCCAAAATTAATATCGTCATCAACTTGGATTTGGTAAGCATTGGCCGTATCACCAATATCCAGGTCGTTAAAAACCGCCGAAAATTCCGGGGTTTCATCGGTGACATTGGTTGGATTCGTGGCTCCCTCGGTTAAAAGGTCAGTCGGAGCGATGGGGTTTTTATTGGAATCATCCCACCTTAACATGCCCGGGTCAGCTTCGTTAGCCCCATTTTTGCCGTCAAAAGCTTCACCATCAAAGTCTCCGGTTGAGGCATCAAAATCCCAGTAACCGGCATAGTCGGAACCGGTGCGGTTGACATTAAATTCAGCCCCTGAGCCGCTATTACTAATACTTATTCCGGTGATGGGAAAAGTTCCGGAGTCAATTACTAAGGAAGCAACCGTCATAAAGGCATCATCGGGGGCCGTTGTTCCCACTAAATTATTAAAAGTGGTGTAATTTAAACTAGTGACGTTGGAGGAGGTTTGGATATCAAGTCCCTTGTTTCCGTCCAAATGATCAAAATTAGTGTATTCAAAGTTAATCGTGCCACCAGCAGAAGTCAAACCATAACCATTTACAGCGCCTTGGCGATCAATGGTGGTTCGGTTGGGACTGGTGCCGATGGCAGCTAAAGTATCGCCAGAATCAACGGTAACATTGGAAGAAGGATCAATCCGAACGTCAACCTGTCTCTCCGAACCTCCGGATAAATTCGTGCCATCAAAATTAACGGCGTAGCTCCAGTAATCATGATCAGGATTTTCAGCGGTTTGGGTATGATAATCACCCCAGATGTAAAGATCTCCATTGACATTGGCGTGGTCTTGAGAGTAAAGCGAGCCGCCGGTAATAATGGTGAAGGTACTGGCGGTGGAATTCCACAAACGGATATCAGCATTGGCCCCAATTTGCAAAATGGCATAAGTTGCAACGGCTTGGTTTTTACTGCCAACGGTATAAGGTGTGCCAGATTTGAGATATAAAACTGAATTACTGTTCCAAGTGATGTCGTCGGCCTCAGCATCGACAACGGAGTAAGTTCCATCAACCTCTACCGTTTTTGAAGCGGCAATCGCTAAAGAAGAAACATCGGTGACAGTAAAATTACGATTGGCAGTTAAATTATCAGTTTGAATGGTCCAAGTACCGCTCGAGGAATTAAAAACAACATCATAAAAAGCAGAACTACCGGCTTCAATCGTTTTACTGCCCGAGGTGGCATTAAAAGTTACCATGCTGTTTTGGGCGGTAAAAGTGCCGTTGTTATCCCAGGAACCAGCTAGAGTGATGCCGTAATTACTACCGGAAACGGTATCCAAGTTGGCGCTGGAATTGATGGTTAAATCGCCGTTCATGGCGCTTCCGCCAGTCAGATTGCCGGTTAAAGAAAAAGTCGGGGCACCCGAAGCCGGGGTAAAGGTCAAGTTGTTGTAAAGTGTAGTTTTGACGTTGGTGTTAGTGGTCCCAGCATAAATCACGGTGGAGGAGGTAGTGGTAAAAGCGCCACCGGTGGTAATCGTAAAGGGTGTCCCACTTCCCAAAATAGTCAAAATATCATTGCTAATATCAAGGCTATCGTTAGCACCAATGGTTAAGGTAGTTAATCTCATATTAGTAGATGTTGTGACAGGTTTACTTGCACCATCAACCACAACTGCACCCAAATCTTGTTGGCCGGTCGTCGCATCAGAGACGGCGGAGGAAACAGAACCATCAAAGGTTAAAATCCCACCTTTTTGGTAAGTTGTTCCCAAAGATAAGGAAAAACCACCAGCATAATTTTGATTCAAGCCACCAGCATTAAAGCCCCCGGCTGTTTGGGAAAAATCACCGTTAACATCAATACCGTTGGTATCCAATTGTATGGTTCCTGCCCCGGAATGAACAACATGCCAGAAAGAGCTACTACCATTATTAACTGTTTGAGTTAAGGAGGTTTTACTAAAAGTCACCGTGCTGTTTTGAGGGGTAAAGGTACCGGCGTTACTCCAATTACTAGCGAGAGTAATACTATAATTGGAGCCAGTGGTATCCAACGCTCCGTCATTGCTAATGGTTAAATTACCAGTTAAAGCGTTGGTTGTGGTCAAATGTCCGGTTAAAGAATAAGTTGGGGTACCGGAAGCAGGGTCAACAGTTAAATTATTATAGAGAGTGGTAGTGATGTTGGTGGCGGTTGTCCCGGCATAAATGACCGTTGAACCAGTGGTAGTGAAGGCGCCGCCGGTGGTAATCGTAAAAGGTGTGCCACTTCCTAAAATGGTCAAAGTGTCACTACTAATATCGAGGCTATCATTGGCACCAATAGTCAGGGTGGTTAATTTCATATTATTGGAAGTAGTGATAGGTTTACTCGAGCCATCAACAACGACCGCACCTAAATCTTGCTGACCGGTAGTCGCATCAGCAACGTCGGCGGAAACCGAACCATCAAAGGTTAAAGTGCCACCCTTTTGATAAGTTGTGCCTAAAGATAAGGAAAAACCACCGGCGTAATTTTGGTTCAAGCCACCGGCGTTAAAACCACCGGCGGTTTGGGAAAAATCACCATTGACATCAATGCCGTTGGTATCCAATTGCATCGTGCCAGCCCCTGAATGAATCACATGCCAGAAAGAACTGGAACCATTATTAACAGTTTGGGTGGCTGAACCTTTACCAAAAGTAACCGTGCCGTTTTGAGGGGTAAAGGTACCGGCGCTGCTATTCCAGTTGCCGCTTAAGCCAATACCGTAATTAGCAGCAGTGACATCTAAAGTCGCTCCAGTACTGATGGTTAAATTACCAGATAGGGCCGTGCCAGCAGTTAAATTTCCGGTTAAGGAAAAAGTCGGTGTGCTCGAAGCTGGTGTCAAGGTTAAGTTATTGTAAGTCGCGGTGGTGATATTGGTCGCGGCAGTCCCGGCGTAAATCACGGTTGAACTGGCGGTTGTTAGCGCTCCATTTTTCGTAAAAGGCGCGCCATTGCCCAAAATGGTTAAATTGTCGTCAGTGATATTTAAGGCATCGTCGGTATCAATACTTAAAGTCGTCAGCTTAAGACTAGTATTGGTATTAATGGTTTTAGAACTGCCGTTGATGGTAACAGCGCCTAAGTCTTGTTGGCCAGAGGTCAAGTCGGTAAAGATTGAGGTGCCTGAGCCGTCAAAAGTCAAAGCCCCGCCTTTTTGGTAGGTTGTTCCCGAAGACAGGTAAAAATCACCGGCATAATTTTGGTTTTTACCGTTACAATTCAAAGTTCCGGTTGTCTGGGTGAAATTGCCATTAACATCCAAATTGCTGTCGAGCTGTAAGGTGCTGGCACCGACATGTTGGACGTTGTTAAAAATGCTGGTTCCAGCTCCGGTAGAATCAATGGTCTCTGTGCCACTTGAAGCATTAAAATAAACGGTACTAGAGGAAGCATTAAAAGTATTGTTGTTGTCCCAGGAACCGGAAATATTGTAACTACTGTTTGTCCCAGAAGTTAAAATCCCATTAATCGTAATATTGTGAGTGTTGGCTGTTTCACCGTTGCCAATAGACAGAGTGGTGGTGGCTAAGATATCGAGCTTCTCGTCGGTAAAACGTGGGCTCCCAGGGTCAACGGTTAAAACGTTGGAATTGGCTTGATGAATAATATCAGTGGTTTGGTCATAATCATAAAGACCGAGATTGGTCACGTTGATACTTGGGCTGGTGTCGCTTGAGCCGATAGACAAGACATTTTTGTTTAAAATCATGTCGGTGATATTGCCGGAGCCGTCGTATTTGGTGACAGCGGTTGACTTATTGGCGTCAGTGGCGCCGCTAATCCAGGTGGTGACGATATCATCCGCATTAGGAGTACTAACGTTGCTGATTGACCAGGTTCCGCTGGAAATAGGGGCGGTTGAACTCTGCAAATTGCCGTTGACAGCCAAAGCGATATTGCCGCTGGTGACATCGGTTCTGCCGGAAACCGTGATTTTGGGAGTGTGATATTGGATTAAATAAACATTTTTATATAAAGGCCGGTTATCGGTATTGGCATCGGCAGTAACGGTCGCTTCCCCGGTGCTGCCGCCGGAAGTAGTGCTGGTGACGCTGGCATGAGTGTGACCTTGGGCGTTGGTATCGTTAGGATTACCGACGGCTCCGACTCCGGTTCCGGTGTTAGTGCCAACAGTAAAAGTGTGAACGTGATTATTGATAGTATGAGTATGGGCAGCACCGGCAGCGTGAGTGTGGGTTGAATTTCCACCAGTGGTACCGATACCGACATCAGTATCGGCGCCCTTAATAAAACGGCCAATATTTAAATTTGGGGTACTATTGGTGCCATCGCAAAGATACCAGGGAGAAGGAATAGAGGCAGTTGTTCCTGTCCAGATGGCAATGACGTTATCTGGCAAATCTTCTAACCCTCCGGGGGTGTTATTTTGTATGGTGTTAACTTTAATAAAAAAAGGTTCACCATTATTGGTGGCACCAAGACCGATCCCTGAAGCTTCAGTGGCAACTACTAAATCAGAAGTAACTAAGTGGGAATGGACGTATGGAGCGTAGGTGGTACCAGCACCGCCGATGGATTGGTTATTTGACGCAGTCGGTGAATACCCACTGTGACTATGGGCTGATTCGGTGTGGGTATGGCCGGAATCAGTATGTGAATGAGTAGCATTACCACCGGTACTGCCACCGTCTCCGCCAGTAGCGGCACCCTTAACATATTGGTTGGCATTGGTGCTAGCCCAGCCAGATGGAGCTGTACTGTAGAAAAAAGCCCAAGCCCCATTGGCAATTTTGTTGGTTCCGTTGGATTTGATAAAGATAACGCTGGTGTAGGGCGGATTATTGGGGGCGGTGCCCCAAATGCCGGTGTTATTAACACCATTGCTGCTACCAATATTGATACTGCTGGTGGCACTGTCAGCGGATGCATGAGTATGAGTATCCAGAGAAGCTCCGGTGCCGTTCGGGGAATGAGGAGCCACATCTAAAGCAGCTAAAGAGGGGACAGTGTGAGTGTGACCAATGGTATGGGAGTGAACCGGAGAGGTATGAGAATGAGTAGCACTGCCTTTGGCGATATTTAATTCCGGGTTGGTACTGCCGGCGCCAATACCGCTTTCAATGAAATAGCCATCAAGTTCGGTTTTTCTGGTCCAGCCAGTCGGAATGGTTCCGCTAGTTGAAGGCCACATGGTAATGATGTTCGGGGCAACCACGGCGTCGGCGGCTAATTGCCATTTTCTTGTTTCCTGAAAGCTGCCAATTATTAAAGGTCCGAAAGTATAAAATTCAGGCACTTTCTGAGGAGCGGTAAAGCGGTAGCCAAGAGTCACTCCTTCACCTTTTTTTAAAGAAACAGCCCAGTTGACCCTCTTTTGGCCATTTTTGTCATAATCAATAAAACTATAAGAAGGAAAATCCAAAGAAGAAGAGATATTAAAATCATTTGGCACTTTTTCACTGACAAGACCAATGTAATCTTGATTGGCTTTAATATTGATGGCCACTGGATAAGGCTTGGGGGGATAAATCCGTGTCGAAATATTTCTTTGAATATCAAAAGGAACACTTTCTTGGACTACAAAAGAAGTTTGAGTTAAGCGAATCCCATTTTGAGTTTTAACCAGCAATTCAACTTGATAAAGACCCGGCTCTTCCACTTTATATTCTGTTTCATAGTCAGGTTGAGTGGTTCGGTCGTGGATTTGACAAGCCTCATTAACCTTAATGGTTTTATCTTGGGTGGTTAGCTTTGTTTCTTTGATTTCGCCATTGGTTAATTTATGATTGATTTTTAATTTCAAATCAGCGTCACAGATAATTTGTGAATTATTATCCAAAACCGCTATCTCCAAACGGGCGATTTCCCCTGGTTGATAAATAGATTTATCAGTGTTAATCGCCAAAACACCCCAATCAGGATCATTAATACCTTCGCTAGGAGTGGCTTTAACCTGATTTAGTTTGAAATAACCAAAAACCATAGCCATAACGGTAAATAAGATGATGGGTAGAATTAGAACAATTTTAAATTTTTTAAACATTTTTAAATTAATCTCAAAATTTTTCCCACAAAAGATTGTCTTTAATCTCTTTTTTTAGTGTAGTATCTGCCCGCCCGGTTTTTAAGGCTTTTTGCCAAAGTTCCTTGGCTTTAGCAGTTTCACCTTTGTTTTGATAAATTTCTCCCAGTTTAGTCAAGGCATAAGCATATTCGGGATTAATATCGATGGCTTTTTGGTAAAATTCCTCGGCTCTTTGCGGATTGACCTCAGCCAAACTGATCAAAGGGAAAGTATAAATGTCGATTAAGGCTGATTCAGCCCAGTCATCAGGATAGGTTCTTTTGACCTTTAAATTCTGATATTTGTCATAATAAGAGAGAACTTCTTTTTCTTCTTCAGACTGGGTTTTAAACGCGGCTCCGGGTGGCAGATAAATTTGGGTGAGACCGATAAACTGGAAATGTTCCGGATCATCAAGAAGATTAATGCCGTATCTTGGCAGAGAATCATTTTCAATAAAAACGATTGGTCTTTTTTCGGAATTAAAATCAAGGAAATCAATGAGATATTGCTCCGGATTTTCCGATTGGAAAAGAGGAAAAATAATTTCCGGATAGTGTTTTTTAATTTCCTGATGCCACCAGGAAGGATTAGCCATGAGAAAGCCGTCAATTAAAAAAGTCACATCTTTTCTTTGGCCAAGAACATATCTCTCATAGAGGAGGACATTAATGGTAGCGTCATTGCCAAAAATGAGAAGACTGTCTTGAGGCGTGTTTGATAAAATATCCTGGGCCAAATATTCACCAAAATAATTGCCACGTTGGTTAACTTTTTTGAAATTGGTGATGAGAATAAAAAGCGGGACAATAACTATTATTGAGGCAAGGAAAATTCTCAAAGAATTGGTTTTGATTTTGTGAAGCCATTGGTTGATTTGCAGTAAACCGAAACCAGCTAATATGGTGAAAAAAATGCTAGTGATGATTTGGAAACGTTCAAGATACTGGATTTGATAAAGTTCGTTAAAGGGCATGCCGGAGTAATAAGAAAGGAAAAAACCAACGACCAAAATAATAAAAAGAGAATAGAAAAAAATTTGCTTTTTGACCTTGAAAGTTTTGAAAAGACCAAGTAGGGTTAATAAAATTCCCAAAACGGAAAAACTTGAGAGCCATAATTTCATTAAACCCAAGGATTGGATGCTAAAGCTTACTTTTTCCGGCAGATTGGTTAAAGTAAAAGAACCGTAAGAAGCCCGAGTAATCAGGCGGTAAAGACCGGTTAAAGTTTGCGGGTTATCCCAATTCATCAAGGGAATTTTGTGGGCCACAATAAAAACGTAAAGATAGGGCAAATAGCCGATGGCCAGTAAAGGCAAAAACAACAAATAATCTTTAATCTTCAATTCACGCCACATTTTGGCAACGAGAAACCAGACAATAAAAGGCAACGAACTTACCAGGATAACGGCCTGATGGTGGGCCAGGCCAAAACCGAGAACTACCATTAGCCAATAGAAAAATTTCTTTTGCTTGGTCGTTGACCAAAGTTGGAAAAGAAAGAAAATAAGGACGATAAACAGAGCCGTCAAGCCAAAGACTTCTGAAACAATGGCATTCTTCCAAAAGATTTTGGAAAAAGCCAAAATCATAGCGCTGATAAAAGCAAGCCAACGATTTTTGAGAAGATTTTTGAGTAATTGATAGAAGAGAATCAAGGCAATAGAAGCCAAAAAGGCCGCGGCTAAATTGGCTTTATAAGCAGGGTTGCCAAAAGGCAAAAGTTGAAACAATTTCAGAATAAGAATAAAAAGGGGATAGCCAGGGGGATGGCCAAAGCCAGAGACAAAAGCCATGGTGGAGTATTCTCCGGCATCAGCGTAAACCGAAATCGTTGGGCAAAGAGTATAAAGATAGACGCTAAAAGGAATCAAAAAGACAAGCAAATGGATACTGGATACTGAATACTGGATAATTCTTTTTTTAAAATTTTTGAACATTTCTGTTTTTATCATTTTTTCTCTAATATTTAATATCTAGTATCTAATATCTAGTATTTAATTAACAATCCACCAATTAAATTTTATCTCGCTATCAATCGGTGTGTCTATGCCGACTTTAAACCAACCTGCCTCGCCGGCAGGCGGGTCTCCAGCCTTTTTGGCCTTAACAAAGATGACTTTGTTTTTGGTTTCTGAAATAGGTGAAATATAAATTAAACTGTTTTCTGTAACAAGAGGTGATTTAATAGTTATTTCCGTCTCATTAGCAGGTAAGATAGCAATGCCGGCAGTGGCATTAGTTTCAATTACTGATTGCTGATTTAGGGTTGCTGATTGCTGGTTGTCAAGAGCAATAATCAAGTCTTGAGTATCAACTTCGTTGAATTGAGCCGAATCGGTGGCATCGATGGAGGCGACGGTTTGGCCATCGAAACCTTTGACCAAAAGCATGCCAAAGCCACTGTTCACCTCAGCATCACCTTCCAGGTGTTCGGAGGATGAGCTAGGCCCACCTGGAAGGTGTTCTCTCGCGTTTGCTAAGTCTATCACCAGATCTTTTTCCGGCAATGGGCTAATGATATTTGCTGCCAATCTTCCTTTAACTGTCACATCTCCATTCACTGTCAGGTTTCCTGAACTGTCAATGACAATTTTTCCAGCCAGAATATCTATTCCGCCCAAACCAAGATTTTGGAGATAAAGGGGACCGGAAAGAATATTTATTGAACTATCAGCTAGAGTTAAGGTTCCACTAATATTTAGAGAACCAGCGATGGTTGTATCGGCAAGAGAGGTAGGACCAAGAATAGTAAGACCAGTAGTTGGTGATTGGTGGTTAGTGATTGGAATGTTTTCGGCAAGGGTTGCTTGAGATGTGGCTTCAGGAGCAGTGGCTAAGATTTCATTAATCAGATTATTAATTTCCTCTTCAGAAATGGTCGCTGATGGAGTTGCTTCTACCGATAAAGACCTGGTCTTTTCACCATCAGTTAAGACCAGGTCTTGAACCAGTAAGTCCCCAAATTTCCCGTGTTTAGTAATAATTTCCTCAGCATAAAGTGTCCCACTAATCGTGGCATCGCCAGTGATTAGTGATTGGTGACTAGTGATTTGTCCACTGAAGGTAGCGTTGCCAGAAGCGTCAATCGAGGCTACTTCTTTCCCTTCTTTACCTTTAATAATTAATTGGCCAAAGGCACTTTCGGATGATTCAGGGGATTCCGTTGGGAGCTGAAGATTAATGACAATATTGCCGCTTTCCGTGGCCGGGCTAATTTCGGCTAAACTGATTCTTTGAGTTTTAATCTCTTCAATATTCGCTAACGGTGAAACTAGCTCTTGGGTTTCAATTCGGCCGGCTTGAATGTTGGCGGCGATTAAATCGGCAAAAGCGCCAACTTTTTGAACAACATCTCCCGCCAAGGTTTGGACTTTATATCTTATAGCCTCAGTTTGAGAAGCAATAATCTTGAAGATACCCAAGTCAGCGAGAGAAATGTCGGGATCATATGGGCCAAGGTGAATAAAGACGGTAATCGCGCCAGTTTCCCCTGTTGTCTCGTCAAAATTATCCATGGCTTGACCGATAATTGGGCCGGCTTGGGTGGCCTTCATGCCGACTCCCGGAATATTTGAAGAAGTAATCGGGTCGCCGATTTTAATCGGACCATTAATATTGGAAACTAAAACTGGGACTCGACCCACCAGAGCAATCGGATAACCGCCTTCGGTATAGGCGCCAGCAACAAAACCCGGAGTAGTGGAGACCACACCAGCTAAGGTCGGTTGATAGGGTTTATCAGAACGAATCACCGATTGGCTTTGATTCTCGTCAAGAGCCACGATTTCTCCGGCCTCAAGAGTTTGGGAAGAAGGGTAATATTCCGCCACATCAGCTCCTCCGGAATACCAAGCTCCATCTGCCCCAGTGTAAGCAGAACCTTCAGAGGTGAACCTGAAAACCGTAGAATTATTAGAATTAAGGGTTAACAAACTACCAGATGGCCGGTTGGTTAAAGAATAAGAGACTAAAGTAGGGGAGGAGGGAGTACGGTAATAAGCAACAAGACCACCAGAATCAGAGCCAACCCAGATATTTTTCTGAGCACCCGGATAACTAGATAATGTTCCTTCTAAATCAAATCTGACCTGAATCCAAGTATTACCTGAAGGATTGGCTGGGGCGCCATTGTAAGGAATGTCACTCCAAGAAGCTAAGCCGAGATTAATCGCACTGCTGGCACTTCTGACTTTAGCATAGACTTTGCCTTTACTGTCAGCTGTCTTCCAAGTCAAAATTGTATTGGTTGACAACGATGAAGAATTAATTGGTTCAGAGATATAAGTTCCGGTTAAGGCCCAACCAACATCAATGACGTTAACTGTTTTAGTATAATAACCAATAATGGTTACATATTTTCCATCATGCCTTTGAAAGGAATGAGAACCATAGGAGGCATTTGCAGTTAAAACCGGTCCAGCCAAAAAAGCGTTAGTGGCCGGGTCATAGATGTTAGTGGTGGTTGTCCCGGCTCCTAAAATCGTCACAAACTTCCCATCTGGTCTTTGGAAGGAATGGGCTCCACTGGATGCAGTAGTCGTTAAAGCCGGTCCAGCCGAAAAACTATTAGTCGACGGGTCATAAATATTGGTAGTGCTGAGATTTCCCAAAACCACTACAAACTTCCCATCCGGTCTTTGGAAAGAGTGAGCCCCATAGGATACAGTAGTCGTTAAAGCCGGTCCAGCCGAAAAAGTATTCGTGGTTGGATCGTAGACATTGGTGGTGGGGGTGGTTACATTTCCTAAAATAATTACAAATTTCCCATCCGGTCTTTGGAAGGAATGACCACCATCGAATGCGGTAGTCGTTAAAGCCGGTCCAGCTGAGAAACTATTAGTCGCCGGATCATAGATATTAGTGCCAGTTGTACCAGCACCCCTAATAGTGACAAACTTCCCATCCGGTCTTTGGAAGGAATGGGCCCCACTGGATGCAGCAGCAGCTAAAGCCGGTCCAGCCGAAAAAGTATTCGTGGTTGGGTCATAGATATTAGTAGTTGTAACACTACCACCTAATGTAGTCAAAAACTTCCCATCCGGTCTTTGAAAAGAATGGGAACCATACCAAGCATTTGCAGTCAATGCCGGTCCAGCCGAAAAAGTATTCGTGGTTGGGTCATAGATATTGGTAGTGGTAGTGTTATTTCCCAAAATTGTCACAAACTTCCCATCCGGTCTTTGGAAGGAATGGGCCCCCTCTCCTGTATTTGCTGTCAACATTGGTCCACTTCCAGCGACTGTTACTCCGATTCCAATCTGAATACCACCACCGCCAGGGCTAGTTGTCCCAATATTCTTATCAAAAGTCAGTTTTAAGGCATTGTTGTTATCAGTATCAAGATTTTCTAAAGTTGGGTGGTTAGGGGAAGTGCCCCCGACGCCTGAGGAATTGAAAAGCCAGGAAGAAGCTAAAGCTCTTGAGCCTCCCTTGGCGGTAATGGGATTTTTGATGGTCAATTCAAAGACGGTGGGCACAGGGAAGTTTCTTTGGTAGAAAGTAGAGGAATCTCCTAACCAAACATTAGTTTGTTTAATCCCAAAATTAGCTCCTGTTGGATTTGAGGGTATTGGCACATTGAAATTAATCTTGACCTGGGCATAGTTATCTCCAGAGGTAAAAGGAATATTATCACCAGAAACATTGATATTTTTGTAGCTGGCTGCGGTTAAACCGACCGCGGTTGAGGCGGTTTTAACCTGAAAGATAAGGTTTTTCTGATCAATTCTTGAAGGATTGGTGCTGTTCTCATCAGCCGACTTCCAAGACAAAGAAGAATAGGCAGATAACTTGCCTGTTAAATTCAAAGCCTCTGATTCCCAAGAACCTGAGGTAACCCAACCAGCATCATAAAGGTTGGTAGTAGGGGCGGTATTACTACCCAATACCACTATATATTTTCCATCCGGCCTTTGGAAAGAGTGAGTGCCGTAGGAAGCATTAGCGGTTAAGGCCGGTCCGGCGGAAAAAGCGTTAGTCGCCGGATCATAGATGTTGGTGGTGGTTGTATCAGCTCCTAAAATTGTTACAAACTTCCCATCCGGTCTTTGGAAGGAATGGGCGCCGGCGTAAACGCCTGCAGTTAAATTAGGTCCAGGGGTGAAAGTATTGGTGGCCGGATCATAGATATTGGTGGTGGCGGTGCCCAAACCCAAAATCGTCACAAACTTCCCATCCGGTCTTTGGAAGGAATGGGCCCCATAACGTACAATAGCAGTTAAATTAGGCCCAGCAGAGAAAGTATTAGTCGCCGGATTATAGATGTTGGTAGTGGCGCTGTCACCAGCTAGAATCGTCACAAACTTCCCATCCGGTCTTTGGAAAGAATGGGCGCCCCCATAAGCGACGGCGGTTAAAACCGGCCCAGCCGTAAAGGCATTAGTTGCCGGATCATAGATATTAGTGGTGGTGGTGCCCAAACCCAAAATCGTCACAAACTTCCCATCCGGTCTTTGAAAGGAGTGAGAACCGTCCCAGGCACTAGCGGTCAAAGCTGGTCCAGCCGTAAAGGCATTAGTTGCCGGATCATAGATATTAGTGGTGGTGCCTCCTAAAATTACTACAAACTTTCCATCCGGTCTTTGGAGAGAATGACCAGGCCAGCTTGCATTAGCCGTTAAACTCGGCCCCGCGCTAAACGTATTAGTCGCCGGATCATAGATTTTGGTGGTGGCTGTACCTCCAGCAAGAATAGTCACAAACTTCCCATCCGGTCTTTGGAAAGAATGAGCCCCAACATAAGCACTACTTCCAACTCCTAGACTAGGTCCTACTGAAACAACGGCGGCTCCGACTCCTAAATTTTGTGAGATTTGGTCATTAGTGGTGGTGACATAGGCGGCGCTTGAGCCAACCCCAACAAAATCAGCCGTGGTGGTTTTGGTTAAATCGTCAGTCGAGGTATTAGCATTGATGGTCACATTGCCTTGATTACCAATGGTAAATCTGGTTACTCCTGAAGAAGAGGCCGTGAGAATATCATTGGTCCCGGTTTCATTGAAGATGGCTAAAGCTTTACCAACATTGGTTCCCTCAACTTGGAGTTTAGCCACTGGTGAACTTGTCCCGAGGCCGATATTGCCTGAAGTATTAATGTATATGGCATCAGTGGAACCTACTGAAAACTTGATGGGTTTTAAGGTTCCTGAGCCTGTATTAGAGGTAGAAAGGGTGAAGATACCTTTAGAATCATCATAAGAAATACTTATTCCATCTAAAGAAGGAGTGACTGTTTCACTGGTTGTTTTCAAACCAAAAGCAAAATCTAAGTAATTAGTTGTTCCAGAAACAAAACCACCTGTTTCTTCCCATTGAGAGTCAGTAATGGCATTAAACCCTGTTCCGGTCATTTGATTAATACTAGAAGAAGTCCCCAGAAATCTCACATTATCTATCCAACCCATATCACTTCCTGTAGAAGTGGCGCCATCTTTCGTATAGACCCACCTGAAGCTATGAGAACCAGCAGTAACAGAAACGGTAACTTCCGTCCAATCTTCATCGCCAGAGATTCGTTGGTTATATCCAGTATTGCTTGTACAACTGTCGTTATCAATACAGAAGAAAAGATAATCCCAATCTTTTTCAGAGCTGACTTTCCAGAAAAACTTCACTTGTCCGTCTGTGGGAAAGGTATAATCATCGCGATCAAGCCAAGTGGATTCGTTATGGGTAATTGTGCCGGAAGCAGCCGAAGCACTGCCGTCATATTTATTACTGGTGGTTCTTGACCAATTGGCGTTACCGCCCCTTGTCCAGTTCGTCGGCGGAAAAGTTTCGTTTTCAAACGATTCTCTTATTCCTCCCCCTTGAAACACTTCCTCTAAAGCTCCAGATTGGCTATTAGTAAGAGCGTCCGTCCAAGTCACGTTGCTAACTCCCGCAGTAAGGTTAGAATTATATTGCCAAGTTCCGGAATTGTTTCTAGTAACTGGTCTCCAACCAGTATCTCCACCAGTTGTATCGTAAACCTTCCAGGTCGTCCTTCCATCAAAAGAGACTGCATGATAAATCGTTTGACTGTTTAATGTTTCGGTAGTTGTTCCAGAATTAATATCCGTCCATGAAGAAGTATTTAACTGGTTAGAATTTGTAGTGGAAGTAATGTAATAGTAATTAGTAGAGTATTTACTGGTATTACTACTTTCAGGGGGATCAGTAGCAACAATACCTGCGCCGTAAGGGAATTTTCCCGTTCCCAGCCGGTTGTATGCAATTAAAGCTTTGTTGGTGTTTAGTTTCCCCATCCCTACTCTATCGCGACTGATGAGATCAAATGCTTCTTTAGCACCGTAGGTGATGGTTGTTACAGAAACCGAAGCGACAATGGCATTCCCATAGTTTGATTGCCCATAGTCCTGATAAACAATAATGGCCTTATCGGGATTAGGGTCGGTACTCAACTGAGCCGCAGAGATATAGTCAGTACGAGTAGCATTAAAGGTAGCCTCTGCTCCATAACTTATTATGGTTGTGTCCGTAATCGAAGCGACAATGGCATTACCATAATATGATTGCCCCCCATCCTGATAGGCAATAATCGCCTTGTCGGTTGTCAGTTGGGCCGCGGAGACATAGTAAGTAGAAGCAGCATTAAAGGTGGCCTCTGCTCCCCAGCTGATGGTTATTACAGAAACCGAAGCGACAATGGCATTACCATAATATGATTGCCCCCCATCCTGATAGGCAATAATCGCCTTGTCGGTTGTCAGTTGGGCCGCGGAGATATTATAAGTAGAAGCCGCATTAAAGGTAGCCTCAGTCCCGAAACTTAAGGTTGTTACAGAAACCGAAGCCACTCTAGCATTCCCATTCCCATTGTCATCCCGATATGCAATAATCGCCTTGTCGGTTGTCAACTGAGCCGCGGAGATAGTATAAGTAGTAGCCGCATTAAAGGTAGCCTCACTCCCGAAACTTATGGTTGTTCCGGAAACCGAAGCGACAATGGCATTACCGTTCGCCACCCCATCCTTATAAGCAATAATTGCTTTATTAGTGGTTAACTGAGCAGCGGAGATATATTCAGTAGAAGCCGCATTAAAAGTAACCCCACTTCCATAACTAATCGTCGTTCCCGAAACCGAAGCCACAATGGCATTACCATAAAATGATTCTCCAGAATCCGAATAAGCAATTAATACTTTATTAGTATCAATTTGGGTAACAGCGGGAAATCTAATCTTTCCTGAAATACTAAACGTCGCTTCACTTCCAAAACTTATGGTTGTGTCCGTAACCGAAGCGACCCCGGCATTTCCATAACTTGATTGCCCCCCATCCTGATAGGCAATAATCGCCTTGTCGGTTGTCAGTTGGGCCGCGGCGATATACCAAGTAGAAGCAGCATTAAAGGTGGCCTCTACTCCCCAGCTGATGGTTGTGTCCGTAACCGAAGCCACTCTAGCATTCCCATAACCTGATTGTCCTACATCCCGATAGGCAATAATCGCCTTATCGGTGGTTAACTTAGCCGCGAAGATCTCGTAAGTAGTAGCCGCATTAAATGTTGCCTCAGTCCCGAAACTTAAGTCTGTTCCGGAAACCGAAGCCACTCTAGCATTCCCATAGTCTGATTGCCCATTATCCTGATAAGCAATAATCGCCTTAGCGGTGGTTAACTGAGCCACGGAGGTATAGTAAGTGTTAGCCTCATTAAAGGTGGCCTCTGTTCCAAAACTTATGGTTGTTCCGGAAACCGAAGCCACTCTAGCATTCCCATAATATAATTGTCCATTATCACGATAAGCAATAATCGCCTTATCGGTGGTTAACTGAGCCGCGGAGACATAGTCAGTAATAGCCTCATTAAAGGTGGCCTCAGTTCCAAAACTTAAGGTTGTCCCAGAAGCCGAAGCGACAATGGCATTGCCATAATTAGGAGCGGTACCTTCCCCATAAGCGATGATTGCCTTATCGGTAGCCAATGGGGTAGCGGAAATATAATGGGTATTGTCAAGATTAAATGGGAATTCTTGGCCAAAGCTAATCGTTGTTCCGGAAACTGTAGCGACAATGGCTGTTCCATAACCGGAGTCGTTATTCTCATAAGCAATCAGGGCTTTATTTGTATCTAATTTAGCAATAGAAATGTACTCACTTGCATTTATCTCACCGCTAAATACAGCACCCTCACCATAGGTAATGGTGCTCCCAGAAACTGTAGCCACCACAGCGGTACCATAATTTGCATTATTCCAATCTGAATAAGCAATAAGTACTTTATTGGTGTCGATTTGAGCAGTAGCTACAGGAGAAGCGTTGGTGAATCCGGTGGTGTTAAAATCACTGGACTGTCCATATCTGCTTTTGAAATCATTTAAGACTAATTGTTCTAAATCATTAAGTTTTGTTCCATAAAGATGCCAGTCGCCAGGGGCGATGGCATTGGTATTGGTAAAATCATCATCAACTTGGGCTTGAATTGTTGAAGAAGCAGTTGGTTCTTGGTTAATCGTAGCAATACCACCGTTACCCACCACCCTGGCCCCTGCTTTAATCTTGGAATTGGTGTTCCAATTACCAGAACCTAGAGTTAGGGTAATGTCGCCGGTGGTTGCTGAAGGAGTGAGGGTAGTAGAGTAGGCTAAATCTTCTTGAGAAAAAGAAGACTCATCAGCTGGTTGAAAGTCTAGGGTATTGTTAGTATTGCCGGTAGAGGATTGATACCCTAATTGTCCTTGTTCATAGTTAGAAGGAGTAGAGTAGTTAGAAAAGATATCAAGATAGCCATTATTGTCTATCTTGGTTCTTAAAGTGCCTGAGGCTGAAGCATTAAGAATATCATTGGTACCGGTTTCATTTAAGACAAGGAGGGGCTTACCGGTATTGGTGCCCTCAACCTGAAGCTTGGCCACCGGAGTAGTAAAGCCAATCCCGACATTGCCATACAAATTAGCCGAGGTTCCGGTGGCGGCTA
>Ga0315274_10003947_pt1 | contig 21922 bp, 24 predicted proteins | sample YL17G02_20_MG_FD_203700 | JGI IMG/M metagenome (GOLD analysis project Ga0315274, IMG submission 203700) | Sediment microbial communities from Yellowstone Lake, YNP, Wyoming, USA - YL17G02_20 | ecosystem: Environmental > Aquatic > Freshwater > Lake > Sediment | place: USA: Wyoming | collected...
CGGGATCGGAATCGGGGTCGCAATCGCTATCGGTTTCGAAGCTAACGGATTGGGATCTTCGATTCCGATAGCGATTGCGACCCCGATTCCGATCCCGATCCCGACGATCAGTCATCGAACCTTTCATTTTCATGCGTTACCGAGTGCGCCGCGGCGCATGAGGGGCTGTTCCGAAAATAAGGCCGAAGGCTTTGGAGCGCGTCCCGCTGCGCGGGATTTGTCACGCTTCAAAGCGGTGCTGAAGCACCGCAGCGCTTCGCGCATCAGATACTGCTCTCGGCAATCACCAGATGTCGCCTATCGTGAATCCTTCGGGGAACGGGTCCTCGGGGTCAACAACGTAGGAGCTCAGGCCGGTAATCCATGCCTGTCCGCTGATGGTGGGAACCACCGCTTGATACTTTCCCACTTGTGTCACGCCAATCAGCCGCCCGGTAAAGACCGTGCCGAGGATCCCTTCGTGGTGAAAGTCCTCGTTCATCCGCAATTTGCCTTTAGCATACAGCGCCGCCATCTTCGCGCAGGTCCCGGTGCCGCAGGGAGAGCGGTCAATTACGCCCGTCCAGGTCGCAGGCCGGTTCCAATCGAGCTTGCCCGTAGAGACGGTTACTGCGTTCTTCATGTGAGCGTCCGGCCGGGTCGGCGGCGCCGAAAGCTCGGCGATTGTGATGCCGGAAAAGCCCGGTTGCTCGGGATGAATCACCGGCAACTGCTCCTGGGCAGCTGCCTTGATCATCTCACTGATGCGAACGATGTCCCGACCTTCATCCGGCGTCAGCCGCAACCCGAACGGCGCGGCATCGGCAATGACATAAAACATTCCTCCATAAGCGACGTCCACGGCCACCGTACCGAGATGCGGCACCTCGACGCGGGCGTCTAAATAGGCGGCAAAAGCAGGCACATTTTGAAATGTCACCCGCTCGACTTTGCCGTTGGTGCAGTCGGCTCGCACGCGGATCAATCCTGCCGGAGTTTCCAGAGTCAATTCCGTAACCGGCTCCCGCATCGGAAGCATCCCGGTTTCCAGCAGAACCGTGGTAACGCAAATCGTATTCGTGCCTGACATGCCGGGGTATTCCATCTGTTCCATGATGACAAAGCCTGCGTCGGCGTCGGGGTGCGTGGGAGGCAGAATCAGGTTGCAGTTCGCGGCCGGATATCCACGCGGCTCCCGCAGCATGCGCTTGCGCAGCCCATCCGCGTGCGTCCGGAGGTAACACATCTTGTCGAACATGCTGGCGCCGGGAACATCAAGTACGCCACCGACGATCACCCTGCCTGGTTCTCCGCAGGCATGGGCATCAACGGCTTGAAGCATCCGGGCAATGCGCATGGTTCATTCCTCTATTGGAGACTTGATGACAGTTCTTTCGCTCTTGCAGCGCTGTATCGTACTCCCGAACGCAACCGGATTGCCACAGCTGCAGCCGGTCAATGGGTTACACTTCAGCACCTGCCCAACGTGGCAGACGAGATCTGCTTCAGTTATAATCGATCCTCGTGAGCAACCCGCGCGACCTGCAGCCCTCAAAACCGGTCGGCCTTTGGAGGATGATATGCGCCTAAGATCAGCCATTCTGCTTTGTCTGTTTGTTGCAGCCGTTTCCCTTTCCCTGAACTCGAAGGACCAAAAAGCGGACACGCGCCTGAAGAACGCTTTCCGGCGCCCTGCGGTCAATGGCTGGACGTTTGTACACCTGGAAGGGACTCCGTCCGAAATCGGCTACCAGCACGGATATCTGTTGGCATCTGAAATCCTCGATTTGAAAAAGGTTGCCGAGCTCGAGTTGAACCACGAGACCAAGAAGGACTGGGCATTTTTCCGGAATGCGGCCCACGACATGATGTGGCCGCGCATCGAGCAGCAGTATCGCGACGAACTCCAGGGAATCACCGAGGGCGTCAACGCGCGCTCCGTGAAGCTGGACCTTTGGGACATTGTCGCGTTGAACGGGCTGCTCGAGTGGGGGTATTACGTCAAGGAGTACGACAAGCAGCACAAGATATCCTCTCCCAAGTCCCTGGCCGCAGGCGAGCACTGCAGCGCTTTCGTTGCCACCGGCAGCTACACCAAAGACGGCAAGGTGATCATTGCCCACAACAACTGGACGAGCTACCTGGAGGGCGCGCGCTGGACCATGGTCTTCGATATCGCACCGGCCAGCGGCTATCGAATCCTTATGGACGGGCTCCCCGGCTTTATTTGCAGCGACGATGATTTTGGCGTGAATGCCGCCGGCATCATGATCACGGAGACCACGATCAGCGATTTTGAAGGTTATGACCCCAAAGGGATTCCCGAGTTCGTCCGGGCGCGCAAAGCGATGCAATACTCGGCTTCCATCGATGACTACGCGCGCTTCATGAAAGAGGGGAACAACGGGGGCTACGCGAACGATTGGCTGATTGCGGACCGGAAAACCAACGAGATTGCCAGCCTGGAGCTGGGATTGAAAAACGTGACGCTCGAGCGCAAGAAAGACGGCTACTTCGTAGGCGCCAACTTTCCAATCAATCCCAAGCTGACGCGCGAGGAGACGAAGTTCGACACGAAGGACATGAGCAGCAGCCAGAATGCCCGCCACGTGCGCTGGGAACAACTGATGGCCGAGAACAAGGGAAAGATCGACGTGGCAGCTGCGCAGCGTTTCCTGGCCGATCATTACGATACCTACCAGAAAAAGGTCGACCCCAACGAACGCACCCTCTGCGGGCACATAGAGCTTTCTCCTCGTGGTATGGGTGATTGGCAACCGCCCTACGCGTTTGCCGGAGCCGTTCAGAACAAGGTTGCCGATGCCGTGATGGTAGAGCGCATGTCATTCACGGTAGCTGCAGGTCACGCCTGCGGCATCGATTTCAAGGCAGCAGAACACCTCAAGGCCCACCCTGAATTCAACTGGCAAAAGGAATACCTCCGAGACATGCCTGCCTACGCGTGGACGGTCTTTGAGATAGCTAAATAGTTTCTGTCGCGAAACTCATTAGCTGAGCCGAAAGACCCCTCGAGTTAACAGATAAGTGGGGGCGGGCTTTAGCCCGTTCCCGGAAAGGATAAGTGGCGGCGGGCTTTAGCCCGTTCCCGGAAAGGACAAGTGGGGGCGGGCTCTAGCCCGCGCCCTGAGCACAACAACCACGACACGACCGATGTCACGAGCGTAATTCGTTTGTCTTTAAGGCGATGTGTGGATAGAAGCAACGATCTCTCGCTCAGGTCTGCCGGGCACGGGCTAAAGCCCGCCCGCACATGATTGCTCTGGTTGACGGACGATTCAGCCCCAAAAGGGTGTTTCGCGACAGAAACTGGTTGACGCCTCCGGACAGTCACCATTCGCCGCACAAAAGTGGAAATCGCCCTTTTTGTGCGAGCGGGCGGGCTACTGAGTGGGAGCGGCCGCGCTGCTATCCCCTGCGGCGCGGAAGTATTTCTTGATCCAGAGCAAATAGATGAGGAACAGCAAGAAAAAGAGGATCGTCCACCACACCACGATCCTGCCGGTAAAAACGCCCAGGCTCCTTATCTGGTCGATTTGCTCCTCCGGATAGCCTAACCGCCGGTACATCTCCATCAGGTCGACCTTCAGAAAGGTGATCGCCGCAGACACGCTGAAGAGTGCGAATGCGACGAGTGCCGTCCACCAGCCCGCGATCTTCAGTCGATACGTCGCCCATGCAAGATAGATCCAGAGCGCCGAGCCGGCCAGAATCATCACTGTAGCCTTAGTTCCGGATACCAGAACGCCGAACAGCGGCACGACACTCCCATACATCAAAGGCATTGCGAGAAACCAGAGACCGCCAACGACAAACCACAATGAAGTAGCGAGCACCGGCAACGGGCACGCGTCCGTCCAGCGAATCACCGGGTCGCGCGCCTCGCATGTGGCCTTCACGTGCCTTCTGCGGTAGAAGAGCACCATGGCGCCAGGCAGAACGACAGTGAAGATTGCGAGAAGGACTTCAACCACGGCCAGCATGACAAACGCTTCCTGGGAGTCGGCTGCCCTTGCTGCGGCAAGCGCGCGTACGAATATGACGAAATAGACCATGGAAGTGACACCTACCAGAAGCACGCTCCACGATACGATCAGCAATAACACACGGGCCCAGCGACGACAGAGGATAGAACCTACGCCAAGCCACACGAAAATCACGCTAAGAGCGATGTAGGCCGCCACCGCGGGGGCGATCGCCCTCCATTCCAGGCCGCTTCCTGTTCGCGACTCAAGGACCAGAGCCAGGGATGCCAAGAGCGCCATCAGCGCACACAAGCCTCCAAGCACGATCTCCACGATGCCAAAAGCAATAAGCCCAGGGCGCTGATCCTTGAACTCGACGGACATAGGAAGGTTGGATGGTTCGCTCATTTCGGTTCTCCTTCAAAATCCTTTGCCAGTGCGTGCTCCTTCAACTGATTAAACTCGTGATAACCGACCACGACAGACCGAATCACACCGTTCCGATCGATGAAAAACGTGGTCGGGATTGCGCGGACATCTTTGTAAGGCGAGGGCAGATTTTTCTCGCTGGCGACGGGATAATTCACGCCTTTGCCTGCGACGAAGGATTTTAGCGTTGCCTCGTTTTCATCGCTGATGCCGATGATCATCAGGTCGTCACGAGAGGTTTCATTGTAGAGCTTGTTAAGGTGTGGAATCTCCCTGACGCAGGGTCCGCACCACGTCGCCCAGAAATCGAGCACGACCCTCTTGCCCTTGAGCTGATCGAGCTGAATCGTCTTGCCGTCGAGAGTGGTCACTGAAATGTCCGGGGCCAGGAATCCTTCCCACTTCGCCAATGAGTCGGCGCCCAGGGAAGACGTGGCCTGGTTACGGATTTGCATCGCCAAGTGGTAATAGACTGCGCCCACCGCCACACTGGCTAAAATGCTGAACACAGAAAGGCCCATTCCCCACCAAGCCATGGCATTCGGGCCACGCTTCTGCATGACATGAACCAGACCCAGTATCAACCCGACCAATCCGCACACTGCGCCTACGAGAAACAGGCTCAGCATACACCCCAGAATGCCCAACACCAGACTGGCGATGGCGAGGCCCATGCGCGGCGCGGCGGGCGGCACAGTGGCCGCAATTTCAGGGTTTGGGTTCATGGTTGCTGCCCTCCCAGGTTGGCTCTTGGTCTCCGAGCACGCTCACCGACGGAGTATCGAATCAAAAGAGGTGGCGGAGGCGCATGGGAATCGAACCCACCGAACCTACCTTCCGGTAGATCCCACTGGATTTGAAGTCCAGGCCAGCCACCAGGCCAGATTCACCTCCGCTTTACCGCGATTGTAACAGAAAGCGCACGCGTCCTTGCATTTTTCTGCAAGGGGCGCGCAGGAGCCCAGCAGCGCCGGCAGGCCACAGCGGCAGCTTTCTTCAGCGATTCAGACACTGCATGCAGTCATCCGAATGCCTTTGGTTCTTTTCGGTCTTGGTGCCTTGGTGGTTCGTTTTCGGGATGCGACGGCATCGCTCCAAGCGGTACGCCACTCTCTGAATTGCCAAGCTTTCTTGACTCATGTAGTGTGCCCATGTAGAGTTATGCGCCGTGGGGCTGTAGCTCAGCTGGGAGAGTGCCTGACTGGCAGTCAGGAGGTCGCGGGTTCGATCCCCGCCAGCTCCACCATATCGTTCGCTCCTCACCAGGCATATCCACAACAATTCTTCCGTTCCCTCAGTGTTTTCAGTCCCGGGTCTCTCGTCTTTCCGGCGACCAGAAAAGGTCGCACGTGCTCTATATGGAGCGTCATAAGTGACTGCACATACAGGCTGGATGAGGCCCGTAGGGCCGAAAGCAAATAGCCCCGGCCGTGAGGCCGGGGTAACGGATATGGCAAGGTTGAGCGCCGAAGGCGCGGCACTATTAGTATCTAAAGTTCCGCGCCTTCGGCGCTCCATCTCTCTGAATGCTCATCCCGGCCTCACGGCCTGGCCTACTCAATGCCGGCCCTTCGGGCCTGAACGACAACGTAATCGCACCAACCTGCGTCAATTCATGTCGTTGCATATAGCGGTAGAGGCGGGCTCTCAAAACGGCGATTCGCATGCTACACTGGAAAACGAGACACCGAACAAGTTAGAATTTTCGGGAAAACTGTGAGGGCAGATCATGAGACAAGTGATCATTTATCCGGGAGAAGACCAGTACTGGGTGGCAGAGTGTCCCAGTCTCCCGGGCTGCTTGAGTCAGGGCCGGACACGAGAGGAAGCAATCTCCAATATCCGGGAGGCAATCCAGGAATATATCTGTGCGCTCGAAGAAGACCACCTCCCCGTTCCGCCTGATCGTTTCGAAGCCCTGCTGGTCGCCGTATGACCAACTTGCCACGCATATCGGGACGAGAACGTGTAAAGGCACTGGCTGGTGCAGGATTTATCATCAGGCGCCAGCAGGGCAGCCACATCGTTCTTCGTCGAGCCGAGCCCTTCGCGCAGGTGGTGGTACCGGACCACCCGGAACTGGACCGTGGAACACTGCGAGCCATCATTCGTCAAACTGGGCTGACCGTCGATCAGTTCAAAGACCTTCTTTGAGCCGAACATTTGCCGATGCCGTGTCCAGCACCGACGTCGTGACCCTGCGCGTGCCGGGCGCCCAGTGCGAATAAATCCTCAGCGTGATCGACGGGTTCGCGTGGCCGAGCTGCGCCAATACATAAGCCAGGTCCGCGCCGGCAGCGAGCATGTGACTTGCCCATGAGTGGCGGAGGTCATGCGGCGTTCGCCGCCTCACCTTCGCCTGATCCTGCGCCTTGTGCCAGACCCGCCGCAGGAAGTTCGTGTAGTAAACCGGGGTTCCTTCCTCCATCTGAAACACCCACTCCGCCGCGTCGTGCGATTTGCCCTCCGCGAGCGCATCCTTCTTCCGCTTCGTCCAGAGCCGCTTGAGCTCCGCGGCCAGCTCGGGGCTCATGTCCCCCTTGCGCTGCGACGCCTCCGTCTTCGTCGTCTCCACCTGCCGATGGTGCAGGATGTTCCGCCTCGCGACGATATAGTTTTTCGCGAAGTCGATGTTGCGCCACTGAAGCGCCGTAGCCGATCATGAGCGGGGTCCCTCCAGGCCTCATGGGGGCCCGTGCGTATGCCGGGCATTTAGCCGGCAGAACATCGGCGCAACTAGCTTTGGGCTTTGCCTGGGATCAAGTAGACTAGTTTTAGACTAGTCGAATTGAGAGAATTCATTTATGAGCACTACCGTCACGACCTTGGGAGCTTTTGAGGCAAAAACGAGATTTTCCGAACTCTTGGAACGGGTGAGTCGGGGGGAGGAAATCACGATCACCAGGCACGAAAAGCCCATTGCCCGTCTCGTGCCGGTCCAGGGGTCCAGTTTTGGAGAGATTAGGGAGGCATTCCGGCAAATGGAGGAAATCTTGCGCCGGACCCGGCGCAAATCCGCGCCCCGCGTAAAGCTCACGTACCGGCAACTTATTGAAGAGGGACGTCGCCGATGAACAAATTGACGCTAGATGGCTCCATCGCGCTCAGTTGGTTTCTGCCCGGCGAGCGCACCGACAAGAACCAGGCAGTATGTAAGCTGATCGAAGGCGGGATGAGGGCTTTGGTGCCGTCCATTTGCGCCCTGGAAGTTGCCAACGCGCTCCTGGCTGCGGAGCGTGGCAAGCGCATTTCACCGGCCGATTCGGCGGCGGCCTGGGCTTCGCTCCAGAAACTGCCGATTGAGCCTGATCCCGAAACCGGGAGGCGGGCGGGGAGTGACATCTTAGCTCTTGCCCGCCACCAGAAGCTGTCCGTTTATGGCGCCGCCTATCTGGAACTGGCCATGCGCCAGGGAACCCCGCTTGCTTCGCTGGACGAACTGCTTAGGACCGCTGCCCGAGCACTGAGGGTTCCCCTGTTGCCCGAAGCACTTTGAGTTGGGCCCGCCGAAAACTCCATCCAATCTCAAAATACGGCACACCCCTGACCCGAGTTCGGTGCCAGCTCCCATGAAAACGACACAGTCCCTATCGATCTGATCTTCCATGCCATTTGCGGTCGATATGCGGATGCCAAGCTCGATGCCTGAGATTTTGAGAAAACGAAGGCTCGATTATCCCGGAGATTTTTGGAGCGCCTCTACAAGGATACCCGCTGTATCTTCGAGGTCAGGGCTGTCATCTTGCGCTCGACGCCGTTCCGGCATGGATCTGCGGGCAGCGCGGTGAAGCATACTTTGAAGAGAAAGAGGTTGATACCGTTCAGAAACTCATCGGCGCCATAGAACAAGAGATTCAAGCCCTGGCGCCTATCGCGAGACAAATTCAGCTTCTTGGGAGGGCCTGTAACCAAACAGGCCGTTCTCGGCCAGGAACCGGGCGAAGAGCATTCGATGCCAGTGCTCGTAAGCGCACTCGCCGGCCAAGTGCTCGATGGCGAGCCTACTGGATGAATACTGTCTGTCCCCGAGTTGCCGGGCGCGTGCTCGGAGGTGGTTGCGCAGCCCGCACTGGGCAGGGTTCATATGCGAGTATGGCTCATGGTGATGGACCACCAGGGCTTCGAGGGCGGCGCGAGCGCCAGCCTCGGCCGCATCGCGGGCATCGATGACCACGCGCTCCAGTTTGTTCCGCAGTTCATAGGATAGCGTAGGCACAGGCGCGGTCTCCCGATGGGGTATCAGTTACATAGCGCTTCATATCATCTGGCGTGCAACTCTTTGAATAAAGACGATTTGCCGCGTATGCCCAATCTGAACTGGCTGGCCCAGTCACATAGCGCTTCATATCATTCTCATGCCCAGAAAGGCACATAGCGGGCGTCCTTTCGTGGCCCGCCGCTCAGGCGGATCAGGCCGGCATCAAGCGCGTCTCGTATCACACGGGTCGCCAGAACATAGCGCGCCTTGTCCAGACCCAGCCTAGCCCGAAGTGTGGTGTTGGTCATCTCCTTACCGGAGACGTACCAGAAACAAGCATGCTGGTAGCAGGCGCGGATGCGTTCCTGACGGTCCATGTGGGCGAAGTCGCGTGGGGCGAAAAGTATGGCCACCGTGTGCTGGGGCGTGGTGCGGAAGTCGGGTGCAGGAAGCTGGTACTCCTCAACGGCGGCGATGACCTTCTTGATGCCGCTGCCGCGCTCCTCGCAGATGTTCATGCGGCGCATGAGGCCAGCGAGAGTCTCATTGCGGGAGCGGGGCGGCTCGTCTAAGAAGCGGAGGGGATCGACCAGGGGCAGGCCGGGGTTGGTGATCTCCATGCGGGTGGAAAAGAGTTCGATCATCGGACCGGTGCCGGAGGGATTGAAATCCTGATGGATGAGCGCATTGGCGACCAGTTCCCGGATGGCAACTTCGGGGTAGAAGTGGACTTTTCGGCGCAGAGCCTGGCCGATCTGCTCGTTCTGAGGAAGCTGGTCGTTAATCCAAGCGAGCAGCGCCTCGAAGCCAACGGCGTAGCCGGGCCGTGGAGTGTCGCTGGCCGGATCCGGGTGCTCCTTGATGGTCCGCGTCTTGTTGTCGCCCTGATAGATGATGACGCGGGGCGCCTTGCGGGCGAGGCGGTCAAAGCGGCGGAGATCGGCAGCGAGGAGGATGGCGCCGACGTTGGTAATATCGAAGCGGTCGCCGGGCTCGGGGACGATCACCCTGTCGGCGCTGAGGCGATCGAGAATGGCTTGTCGGTTGTCGGGGAGCGGAATGTCCAGTAACTTGAAGCAACCCGAATAGTCTATGAGTGACAGCACCTGATCAGAAGCGACGGCACGGGCTGCGATGCCGGTTTCAAAGGGGGTTTCGGAAAAGATCGCCCATAGCGTCCGCTCCTTCTCAGGGTGATCCTTGAGCTTTTTCTTGTAGCTGCCGACTCGAATGTACTCGGTCCCGGAAAAGCTAACGGGCTGGTGGGACGCGGGCGGAATCCCCAGCAGCACGAAGTGCCTGCCGTCCATTTCACCTTCGTGAAAGCGGAAGTCTATTCGAGGCGTCAGCAGGTGCAGAAGCCAGTTCTCAAGCTCCTCATTGCCAATCCTGGTTTGCCGCGGCTGAAAGGTAGTTCCCACTGGATTGTGGGAGTTGTCCTCGACACCCCATAGAACGAAGGCCCGAGGCTGGCGGTGGAGGGCTGCCCCATTGGCAAGCGCGGAGATTTGTTCGCCGATCTCCCGTGGGTCGGCGTTGTTATGCTTGAGCTCAACCCATTCAGTCTCCTTGGGCAGAGATCGAAGATGTTCGACAAGGCGTTGGAGTTCATCTGGCGTCATATAGCAACTCCGCGGTTCACGAAACCACAATCGGGCCATCTTTCATCGTGGCCATGAGGTCTTTCTCCGTGTCAGCCAGCCACGCCCTGACATCTTGTTCGGTCTTGAGTGCTCCGCTGGACAGATGGACGCACTGGGTCTTGGGTTCGACCAGCTTGGCCGCAGCCATCGCAGCGCGGGCAAACTGCTGGGGCAGCGCGTCGGTCTCGGTCTTCCACGCCGGCGAGGCAGTCTGTTCCAGCGTGTGGATCAGGTCGGCCCCGGAGCCGACGTCCAGCGCCGGCAAGCCATCGATGCCTTCGTCGGCGAGTATCTGTTTCTGCTGGTCGGCCTTGAGCTTCTTCCAGTTGTCGCCGGCGGTCAGAGCGGCCGTCTGCTCTGTGTAGGTCTTTTCGTATTCGGTGTGCACCCCGGTCAGGGCCGCGCGTGGGGCATCGACGGCGGCCTTGAGGATCTCCAGCACGGGATCGCTTGCGTCCAGCAGCCGGCGTTCGGACTTGACTGCGTCAGCCTGCTTGGATTTCGGGACAGGCACCATAACCTCGAGGTTCGTCAGTTTTCTTGATCGTGTCTTGGGCCCCTTTTCTGAGGGCGGAGTGCTCTGCCCGTCAAAGCCTCAAGAAGCCGGACAAACTCCTCGTTTCCCAGCGGACGACCCGTTCTGGTTGCCAGCCGGATGCGCTCGAAATCGCCGGGTGAATTCAAACCTTCCAGGAGGAACCTCTTCCAGCCGGCAGCATCAAATCGGGTTTTCCAAAGATCCATGCTGTGATTGCCGCGCTGTGTGACATGGTGCGGGAATCCTGGAACGACAACTCGAGCGATCCGTGGCATCACGGTGGGAGTTTCGTGATGCCGCCGATTATTTTAGAAATTTCGAGGTTGATGACCTGGAAGGAAACAGCGCGGAAATTCCATGCCTTGTTGACGCAATAATACGGGGCGTCCGCTACAGCGGCCAGGGCGCCGCCTTCATTTCCAATAAGCATGTGTCGCGCCCGACTGGATGGTCAACGGCATGCAGTATTTAATTTCCGGCGGCGGAAGTGCTCCAGGAATACCTGGAAGGTCATCCAAAGGACACGGTGTTTAACGATCTCTGGGACCAGTAATGTAAGCCCGTCATTCAATTCTGAATTTGCCGGTCAGCCCGAGATCATCCAGGACCTGGCGCAGCTCGGTTTCCAAGGACTTCACTGCCTCGCTCTTCACCACCACTGAGAACTCCACCCCAACGCTGAGATCAGCGCCAGCTTTGAGCTTTGGCAGGATCTTGGTGCCGAGGCGGTTCCACAGCTCAGGAGGTAGGGTGCCGACCAATCTGAGGGTTTTGGTCTGAGGCCCGCTGGGTGGAACCGGTTCCGGTCTTGGCTCGGGCTCTGGTGAGAGTGGAAGCACGGGCTCAGGGCCAGGGCCGGTCTTAGGGACAGGAGGCGGCACGACACCCTTCTTCAACGCTTCTGCCCGTGTCTTCTTGAGAAGCACAATGCCGGTTTCGAAGGTGACCTCGTCCGGTGGAAGGAGTTCCTTGTACCAGACTCGTTCGTAGGTCCCATCGGGCTTGGGGCCCGAGCCGAGGCCGAAGTCGCCCCGACTTACGAGTTCAGCTAGCTTGCCGCGCAGAATTGCATCAGGGTCCAGAAGCCTGGTGAGCATGCCGTTCAGGAAGCTCTGTCTGAGGCTGGTCAGGGGCCAGGCTCCTGATTCAGCAAATGCCGGTGGCCAGTGCCGGTCAATGTAAGTGGCTCCGACCGATTCGCTCAGCAATCCTTCGGCCTTGAGTGCCGCGATCACCCTGCCGCACAAGGTTTCTGTGCTGCTTGAATGCCCAGCTCCAAGGTCGATCTCCTTCAACCCATCGGGTTCCCCGGCATCAAAAACGACCACATAGCGGTACGAGGCCCAAACCTCATCCTTAGCAACGTCCTCGGCATCAGTCACCATGGTCAATACTTCAGCTCGGTCAGCCTTCTCGAAATCTGAGCCCAGTACTCCTTCGGCGATTTCGCGTTGCACCCGTCGCCAAGCCAGGAGATGCTCGACTTTATCCCGTAGGTCCCGCCCTGGCTTTCGCAAACACCATACTAGGGAACCAGGATACAAACGGTCCGACTTGCCTCGCCGCTTCGTCCACTCAGCAATCTGCTCGCGGATTTTACCTTCCCCTGTCCATTCCAATATCGGGTCCATTACAACGAGGGCCAGCCGGGGGGAATCTTGTACCTCGGTTCCCTCCTTCGGCGGTTTTACCAAAGGGATCGAAGCCCCCCGCTCAAACTCCTTTTGAACCAGGTTCCGCATGGTTGGTTTTATTTCATTGTCTTCGTCCAGGGAGGCGCGCCGGTCATTGACAACCTTCTTCAAGGTCGGCTGATGCCGTATCTGGAAACCGTCAGATCCTATCTTGCGGATGAAGAATGCCTTGGTTTCCAACGTCAGAGTCGCGGTATCTACCGATGTCGTATCCAGGTCCGGTTCACACAGGGCGAACCGCAACTCGGGAAGGTGGGCTATCTTCTCAGATTGTCCGCCTGTGGATTCGAACAAAACGGTCGTGCCAACCCTTCGATGGATGTTCCGCAATGTCCCTGAAGTGTCTGCATCCAGGGCACGAGCATGAGAATTCGCTCCTGCAATATCGGCTTCGATAGCTGCAAGAAGCCGGGGTTCCCCAAGCTGGCTCAGCACGATCCCACGAAACTCGGGCACTTCGAGCGGAGCGGAGCCCAAAGTGATGAGCGGCTCAGAACGCGCCTGAGTAAACGATTCGCGATATGCCCATGACACCCATTGAGCAAGCATGGCCAGCGTGCCCCGCGTCTGCTGATATTGTGGAAGCGCCTGCCACTTCTGCTGGAACACCGACAGCGTTGCCGGGTGGAACGGGTAACAGCCTTCAAACCGGCTTTGGAGGAACTCGCGGGCTTTCTTCTCTGTAGCCGTGGTATCTACAGCCATCCATTCAGGCGGCAACTGAGCGCGGCGCTCAAAGGCCCAATCAGCGTATGCATTGGCAACCCCTTTGCGAACGCGGTCGCTGCCGAGGTTCTCGAAGAGGCGGCGACGAACAACCTTGCTGATCTCGGATTCATCGTTTACGATGAGCTGCTTGGCGACTCTGCCGACCTCTTTCGAGATGAGGTCCTGCCAGCGCAGATCCCAATCGCTCATTTCGGGTTTACTCTGTGGAAGGCTGATCATAGCCGCGCATCGCGTGGTCCCCGTCATCGATCGGACGAGATTTGCGAGGAAGTCCTTGAATGCCTCAGCACGGTCCCGATGGCGGCTCAGGTAGTTCAGGACTTCATCGCAAAGGACCAGGACTGAGCCGCCAGCCGCATCGAATAGCTTCTGGATGTTGGTTGTGCCTGGCACTTTGGATCTCGCCTCGGGACCAAGCGCACGAATGCCCTCTTCGCCAGCAAGTTGACGCGCCACATCGATCCAAGGAGTTTCGTTGCCATCGGAGGGGTCCCATGAGTTTCCGACAAAGACCGCAGCGCGAGTCTTGGGGATCCTATCGAGCTGGGCTTCGGAGAGTAAGGCGGCTACGCCATCGTTCTTTGCCGATTCAGACGGCGATTTCGCTAGGTGGTAAAGGGCTGTCAAGGTGTGGGTCTTGCCGCCACCGAATTGCGTAATCAACGCCATGACAGGCGCGGCGTTCTCTGTCCTCCCGGCAAGGCGGCAGATAGTCATCCCGGCATGCTCTCGTAGCGCTCGGGTGAAACAGGTGCGCACAAAGAACTGTTTTGGCACTCTGTAGTCCTCGGGCGCCGTACCGGCGACTACCTGCTCCAGGGCAATTGCGAATTCATCTGGGTTGAAAGACCTGCCCTCTCTCAGCTCCTTGCGAGGCGTAACAACTTTGTACCAGGGTTACATCGATTTTCTCCCGTTGATCTACTTCGAAAACGTCGGCGCCATACTACCCTCTTTGTTACCCTCTTTTGGATGTATTACCCCTTCTTGCGCCATGCGGCCCCGGGGCCGCGGCCAAGACACTCGACGCTGCCACTCTTGCGAAGATTACGAAGAATCCTACGAATCATGTCCCGGCTCACCCCCGGGCAGGCATCTTCAAGTTGGGTTAGAGAGAATGGTTCCGGGAAATTATCGATGGCGGCCTCGATCATTTGAGTCTTGGCTCCTCGCGGGCTTTTTGTTTGCCCCAACCGATCCTCAAATTCCCGGTATGCCGATTTGATTATGAAAAGAAGGTAATTGATGTACGGCCAGGGGTCATGTTTGCCTTCATGCCAGCCGGCGGAACTCTGTTCGAGGGTTTCGTAATAGCGTTCCTTGTTTTGTTCGATCAGCCGTTCGAGGCTGATATAACGTCCGACATCATATCCAAGGTGATAACACTGCAGCAGGAGCACCAGGCGGGATACCCGACCGTTTCCATCCCGGAATGGATGGATACAGAGGAGATCCAAATTGAAAGCAGCCATGACCACCAGTGGATGGACGGTCTGTTCATCCAGGAATCGGTCCCAAAGGGTGACAAGCTCGTGCATGAATGGCAGTGTCTGGTTGGGAGCAACAGTTTTAAAGCGGACTCGAGTCCGGCCATCCGGATACTTCTCGATGATGTCTCCTTCTTTCTCCTTGAATCTTCCTGCGTCCCAGGCGCCGCTCCGGCACAGCCGGTGCAGTTCGAGGATGGTCTCCGTGGATACCAGCAGATTGGAAGCGCGTTCATGAATCATTTTGAGGGCGTCGCGATAGCCGCTGACTTCCTCTTCGTTGCGGTCACGCAGAAGCGGTTTGCCGAAAATGATCGTGCCGACTCGCTTCCGATCGATCTCAACCCCTTCGATCCGGTTTGAGGAAACCGCGCTCTCGATCAGGGCATGCTCCCGCAATGCCCGCAGTTTTTGCGGAGCCTGCCGTACAAACAGTTCCTGCTTTCCGCGCGCTTCGCCGAGATCAGCCAGGTACCAGGCCGCCGTCGCCGGGATGGAGGCAAGACCGGCATAGAATTTCCGAAGAGTGTTCATGTTCAGCTGCCCTTGCTGGCTGCAAGGAAGGCTTCGAAGTCATCTTCATCTGTCCATAGATCGGAGCCTTTCCCCAATAGATCCTCCAATCGTTGGACTGGGGCAACATTTTCTTCAGCAGCCAGTTGTTCCAGCGACTTCTCCTGCCAAAAAGCCTCGGCTGAGATCATTCCGAAATCTCTCCCCTCAATGGCAACGGGTTCAATGTCCTTAATAATAACGCTGGTGATGCGTCCTGTAGCGGGATCTTCTTGTGTCTCCCCTGTGACCCGAACAAAGCTCCTCAAGTATTCATAAACCGTTTCTTCCATCGATTCGTCAAACTGGCACTCCACCGGATAGCCCGTAGGAGGGTGAATACGGCACCGTTCCGCATCATGCCGGAAGACGGTCCTGGAGATCAATGACTTTTAATGCGCACGTGCCCGCACAGGAAACAAATGCCAGCCTGGGCCAGTTTTCTCGCCTGTGGGCTGCTTTACCGCAGATAGACGGTCCCCTCGCAATCCAGACAAAGATGCGCCTCGTATCGGGAAGGCCGTGCAATTCCGGAGGGCTGGTGCTGGGCCATTTGCAGAGCCACGCAAGCTTTTTCAATACGGGATTCACATAGTTGGAACTGGCCGGAGGCATGACCACTGAAGATGGACTCTCTGCCTGATGACCTCACTATTCAACCTGAGAAAAGCCAACGGGAAAATGGGCACACGGTAGCCTGTGGCCATCAATTTCATCATGGAGATCAACGCCGTCATGCCGATCAAAGACCGAAAAGCGTGGCCAAGAACATTGTGAGAATGGAGGCTGCATACCTCGGGATAACGCCAGTACCTGCCAGCATGGTTGCATGGCGACGCCCCGCTCCTCCAGCACGGAATCGGGCTCTTCAAACACCCGAATGCCATATCAGGCTGCTGTAATCGGTCGGAGGCTTGTCCGTTGTTTCAGGTCGGGCATTTCATCCCAGGCCCGCCCATCCAAAGTGCGCCCTGCTTTTTTCTTTTGAATCCCACCCCACTGTTTGAAAAAGAAAGGAACGCCACTGTTTTGGCACTGTTGCCGTATGTCCCTGACCCAATCAGGATTCAAAGACCTCGCTCCAGGCCCACTTTCGCCCCCCACTATGACCCAATCAATATTACGCAGGTCGAGTCCTTCAATTGGTCCGAGCATCGGTTCGATAGATAGGAAACGGATGGCGGCAGGAACCGTTCTCAGCCTGTCCACTCGCCACGCATACCGGGCAGTTTCGATCGATACTCCCATCCAGACATTGGGGGGCCAAATCAGCGTGGCAGTGATCTCGGCTAACCTATCGGCACGCTTGGTCAAAATCTGGAACACATGCCATGATGCAGCCATCATCACAGCAAAGACCTTTTCAATGAACGCTGCGGGGATCTCTTCATGGAACAGATCGCTCATGCTATTCACAAAAATGGTTCGCGGCTTCTTCCAAGATAGAGGGAGCCCGAGTCTGTCGGGCCATAGCTTTAGATCGAATCCTTGCTCATAGGGATGCCCTGGTGTGTCGCGCCATCGCTCCGCGAATGTTTCGGCGTAGCAGTGTTTACAGCCTGGGCCAATCTTTGTGCAACCCGTCACCGGGTTCCATGTCGAATCGGTCCACTCGATCAGTGATTTTTCGCTCACGCAGTCCCTCCGGCTTCTCTCCGTACCGATAGTTTGAAATTGATCCAATCATCACCACTTAAACCTCGTTCGGTTTTGGAAGTCACAGGATGAATTTCTACCAGACCATCTTGCTTCATCTGCTTAATCACCGATCTGTAATGCTTTTCGATGTAAGGCATTTCCCATGTTTCTTCACGAAGCCGATCAAATGCAATCGTTGCTCCGCTATATTCCCGAATGAGGAAATCCTTCAATCCCTCTTCACACGGTGTGCTCGAAAAGAATCCGACCCATCTTCTGCCACTAAAATCAAAAACACCTTCCTCATCGCCAAGAGGCCACATCACTTCCTTCATCAGCAACGCCGCCTTGGGATGGTTGGATGCATGAATGAGATAGTACTTGGTCCGGCTACCCGCCACGGCATCTTCAATATCGAAACGGATGCGGAAACGAAGTTTGTATGAAGCACATATCTGGTCCGTGAAATATTGGAGGAAACCTCGTTCTCGCTTCGGTGGGTGATCCTTGAGAAAAGGCTGATTGCGCCATTCGTCGTTCCCGAACATCTCGTCGAGATGACATTGAACCATGGGGTTCCCGGCATCCATATTGATTCGATAGTACATGAATGTGATGAGCGCCTCTGTGCGTGGTCGTCGTAGAATCTCATTCAGAATGGGAATTGTGAGTGGATGTCCGTAGGGATCGACCATAAAAAATGAGGGAGCCAAATTCGGAACAGGTCCAAGGACCTTCGGTACGAATTCCCTGGCATCTTCTGCATGGACATAGACGTGCAATCCATGTCCGTATGGCTGGCATCTCTTGAGTTCTTTCTCCAGAGAGATCCGTTGCTGGTCATCCTGTTCGACGAGTATGACGTTCAGCTCTTTTCCTGGGACTTGCGACAGGTAATCCTTAGCAGCGTTAATGGCGATAATCGGAGAGCCATCCACTTTCCTGCCTTCACATTCATAAATTCCAGGCCCTGCGTAGCAATCAAAATAGCAAAGACGCATATTCCGAGATCCCAGAATCCGATCCCATGAGGGTAAATATTTCTGAAGGATGAGATGTTTAATTCGAGATACCTGCTTTAAATGTCGTGGAGAATCGAGTTCCTCCTGCTCATGCGTTCGCATTCGACGACCTCCCTCGCGCAAGCGGCGGCTATGGCTAAGTTCCCACGCCCGCCTTCTGGCCGGTACAACGACTAATCAAGGCAAGGCCCCCTGTCTCAATCAGCCGTTCAAAGTGTTTTTCTACCTGTCCTGGCACCTTACCGCCGGTAATGAGCAGCCCTAATTCCATGTTGATGGTGAAGGCGTATTCGGTAAAGTTGGCGCTTGACAGGAATAGGTGATGGCCATCGGCCACGGCACATTTTACGTGCAGGATGCCAGTCTTGCCATTCTCATCCTGGACGCGCTTTTCTTGGGGCCAGTAGTACACCGACGAGACTGCCGCGACCTTGTTGCCCAGGGCCAGCAGAGAGTCGTACTCACTCTGGCCTTCAATCTGGTTTGGGGTCTCCACGATTAACCGGATGTTGACTCCTCGACTGGCCGCAGCTACAAGGGCTTCCCTGATCCTTGGAATGCGATAGACAGCATAGCTCACCACGATCAGTCGCTTCGTGGCCGAATTCAGGACTTCGAGGATTGCCTGTTCGGTCTGTCTAAATCTTGCGTCGGTTGTTTCTGGTCCAGTCCAAGCTATTTCCACCGATTCTTCTTGGCGATGAGCAAGCTCGGCGTAGGCAGCAGCCATTAGGGCAGCAGCAACCGATTGCGGAGACAAGCCCATTGCTTTTGACCGCCAATAGTCAAAGAATTCGTTCGCGGAGTCACGGACATCCGCGGTCGGGAGGCTATTAAGAATCGCCATGCGAGCGGCTTGCCAATCCGTCCCACCATGCTCTGCAACGGCCACCGCCAACGAGACCAGCACAGAATAGGGAGTGTGAACTGCCAACTGCCTTGCTGCCAAAGCAATCTGGTGCAGATCGTCGCTCATTGTGGCTACTCGAAGAAGGCCAAGTCGCTTTGTTCCACGGTGGGAACCAGGACGGCTCGATCCAGGTACTTGTTGCCACGCTCGCACGAAGTTTCTGGTGCGAAGAGACAAGCATGGCATGACGCAGCGTGAAGCGTGATCCCGTCTTGGTATGGGTGATGCTCTGCGCAAAGCGGATCGCTCGCGCAGAGCCGCATGGCATCGAGTGCCTGATCCAGATGCCTCTCCAGCATTCCTGGGTCGCCTAGTGATACCAATCCGCCGAGGGTTCCTTCGCTGTCCGGCGCAGCAGTATAGATGAGCACGCCAGCCATCTCTGGGCCATCTTTGCCGGGGCCTCGGGAATAAATTCGTTCCCGCAAGGAGGCGGTCGTGTACCCGCATTCCACGGCGAGTTGCCTCATCAACGAGTGTGCGAATGAGTGCAGCAGTACGAATCTAATCTCAGGGTAGAACTCGTGTGGAGGATAAAGGCCCCTGGCGCTTCGCCATCGCTGATGGGCTTCAAAGAACGCGGCATTGTGATCCCTGACCCGTTCAGTCCAACCATGGATCTCGCTCTCTTTGAAGTGGAAGAACAACCCCTCGCCACGGATCTCGGAAGCCGGGGCCCAGGAGGGTTGTGTGCGTGAGATCCCGGCCCGCTGCCTTGCTGGAAATGCTGCGGGATTGTCGTAGTCGCTGGGGGACTCTATGCGGGTGAATCCCACCAATGCTCGTACTTCCCGCAGCCGCTCGGCCAAGACTACCTTCTTAAAATATTTTGAGTAGCGGGCAGGCGGAGCCACAACTCGCAGTTGAAAATCCCGGCTCTCCTCAGCGGATCTCGGGTCGGCAAAGACTGCCCATTCTGGGGTCTTTAAGTCGGATGGTTTGTCCCCGTGGCCCATTGCCTTAACCTTCTTGGCCTGAACGGCTTCCCATATTTGGGCCGGAGTGTATTCGGAAAGATCACGCAATTGCGGCGTCACCTGCTGCAATAGCTCGATGTTCTGCTCGCTCTGAACTTTCTCCAGGATGGTCCAATGGTCATCAATTAGCTGGGCTAAACCACTCGATGCTTGCGGAATTGCCAAAGCCGAGATCAGCAGCGGAAACCACGAGTTCGAGGCACCCTGCAACATGGCCGTGACTTGCGTGTCCTGGCCATCAGCCGCTTTGCAGCCCCCCTCCTCGAAGTCACGCAAGTGAGGCCGACGCCCACGACAAACCGGCAGGGCTTGTGGGCCCAAACTGAAGGCGTCCGACATCCGGCGTGCTGCACCGCAGTTCTCCCCGTCACAGCGAACCTCGATGCCTGCTGCTTCGCCTGTGGCGGTTAACTCGAAGAGCCTAAGCCCGCCCTTGCATGTCGTTGGCCCACGATGAACGAACTCTTTCCACGGGAAGTCATCCATGTGGCCGTTCGTACAAGCCACGATAAAGCGGGCGGGGACCACCGTGGGCGGCTTGCCCGGTTTGCTGCAATTGCCATGGATGTAGCGAATCTGGTCGGTGCGATACGGGGTCTCCAGCTTGAATAGCCCGCTGCTCAACGGTGCCAGCCGACGACAGTAGGGGCAGACCATCCAGCGTGGAAAGGGAGCGACCGGTATTCCGACCAGCAACGATGGATCGAACTGGTTGACTTGAAATATCTCTGGAACCACTGGTGCCGACCGCAGAGCTTGCACCTGAGTCCCCAGCACTTCCCGCACTGAGGCCAGCAACCGCTCCTCGCCGATCTCAACGGTGTCCTTTGTTGGCCAGTCTTCGAGGCCCATCACCATCACAGAAAGGTTTGGCAGGTCGATAAGCGAGCCGATTCCAAAAGTGGTCAGCACTTGACTCGGACGCATCTCGCCAACTTTACATCGTTTGTTAGGATTGCTTGGAGTCATGGCGCGGGCTCTCCTTGCTCGACCGGTTCGGCTGTCTCGGCGTCATCATCCAGGTTGTGGTCGTCAAGAACAAGGTTGGCAGGCGGTTCCACGTCCCGCAGTGAGTTCAAGCAGGTGAATTCATCCCACGGCTCCATGCTCGGCTTGCTGAGCAGTCCAATGGTCTGACCATCCTTCTTCGTTTCGTATCCGAGGCGGCTTCCCTGCGACATACGCTGTGCCCGCTTCTGCCAAACGTCCATCTTCCGTTTGAGTTGCTGCTTTACCTCCTCAGCGACCTCAACACCGGCGACTAACTCCGCTCGTCGAGTGATTGCTTCGATGGCATCGTTCACATACTGATGGTTCCGCAGCGTGGCCATCAGCATCGCCTTTTCGTTGGGATTGAATTCGATTCCCGGCAGACGGATCAGGGACACCAGAAGCGCGGCCAGTCCGCGATAAGTTGCTCCAGCCGAGAACGGCGTCACCGACAGAGCCTCAATATGTTTGTAGAACGTCGCGTGATAGTTCTCGAAGGTCTCGTAATGACTCAGGTCTCTTGGGCGTGCCCAATTGTAAACGGTGCAGACCAGACCAGCGTGTTTACGTCCAATGCGGCTCGTGGCCTGGATATATTCGGCTGTTGTCTTCGGCTGACCGCCGACCACCATCAAACCCAGCCGAGGCACGTCCACCCCGACCGAGATCATGTTAGTCGCCAGTAAAACGTCGAGCGGGCGGGACTTGTACTCATCCCCTTGCTTACGGTTCTTGATCTCATCGAGAAGCGCCGGATCGAACACAGTTTCAAGCAGGTCGAGTGTTTCGGGAATGGCTGTCGATCCTAATCTGGAGGTTAACTCTTTCACGGTATCAGGCGTGTAGAGCGTGCGATTGGCCAGTCCTCGATCGACCATCTTGCGGAGACGAGTCCGCACATCATCATCCACCAAACGCTTCATGCCGCCGAGTTCCCGCAGGCTATTGAAGTAACCCACGAGCGTCATCCACGGATCGGCATTTCCCCCGTACTTATCGAACAGCACCTGCCCTGCCGACAAAAAGGCTACATACACCCGAATGAGTGCGGCCTTGAGTCTGCGGCCAGGGGCACAGATGCCGATGTATTTTCGACCAGGCGTCGTCTCACTCGGCTTTCGCTGCAGCGAAAAGAAGTTGTCGCCAATCTCCA
>Ga0315274_10003948_pt1 | contig 21918 bp, 10 predicted proteins | sample YL17G02_20_MG_FD_203700 | JGI IMG/M metagenome (GOLD analysis project Ga0315274, IMG submission 203700) | Sediment microbial communities from Yellowstone Lake, YNP, Wyoming, USA - YL17G02_20 | ecosystem: Environmental > Aquatic > Freshwater > Lake > Sediment | place: USA: Wyoming | collected...
TTGCCTCAGACCCCAGGATTCCCCGCTGGAAACATTCCATGGCCATGGAGAGATTCCATCCGAACTGGGTACAGTCCATCCCCATGCGGTTGGACAGGTCAGCCAGGTGGAACAGGGTAGGAAAATCAAAGATACCCAGGAGAGGGCCCAGGTGAATGTAGTGGCCGAACTCGATCTTGTCTCCCCTCTCTCCTTTGAATTTTCCTTCTTCAACCTTCCACTTCTGCGAGCAGCCTACCGGGCACCGTGAGCAGGCGGTTTTTCCATCCTTGTACGTGCTCAGGAACTTTTCCAGGTCATACTTATCCAGTTGTTCCGGGCTGATCTTTTTCTGGTCATTATTTACCCCTACTTCAGCGCCGATCTGGGCGATGAGGATGAGGGTGCCATACTCGGAATTCGCAGCGGTCCCCGGACCTTTACCCCAGATCTCGCGGTATTTTTTGCTCAGCTCACTTAGTTTCTTCGGATGGGCTTCCGGTACGGTTCCTTCACCCTTGACGATAATTGCCTTCAGCTTTTTCGAGCCCATGATGCATCCCATGCCTGCCCTGCCGTTGGCACCCACCCTCTTTCTGCCGGAAAAGATATTAGCATACCTGACCAGGTTCTCTCCGGCAGGGCCAATACGCGCACTCTCGCAATCTTTTCCATATAACTTTTCTATCTCATCATCCGTTTCATAGGTATCCAGCCCCCATAAGGAGGCTGCATCAACGAGCTGGGGCGTTTTCCCCTTCTCAACGAGCAGCGCAACCGGTTTTTCCGATCTTCCTCTCATAAGTATGTGGTCATACCCCGCCTGTTTTGTCTTTGTGGCGAAGTAGCCGCCGGCATTGGAGTCTCCGAATATTCTGGTTAAAGGACTTTTCGCTGTAACGGTAAACCGGGTGGCGGAAGGAAAAGCAGTGCCCACCACAGGCCCGAACCCGAAGATAAGGGGATTCTCAGGCGAGAGAGGGTCAAGGGTGGGATTACCTTTCACCAGGTCGTAGAACAGCCTGGCATTCAAACCTGATCCGCCAATGTAATCCCTCTTCAAGTTTTCAGGAAGCTCCTTCTCCTCAATTTTTGAATTGGTGAGATCAACTTCCAGGATCTTTCCTCTCCATCCGTAATTTCGCTTGGAAGTCATCTCTCACACTCCTTTTGTCTTGAGAGCCTCGTCCAACTTTCTCCCCAGGGCGAAAAGCTCGTTGTAGATATCTGGATATTCCTCTTTGGTGACGATTACACCTCCCATGCCCTCTACGAATTCCCCCCCCACCTGGTATGCATAGTAATTAAGTACCAGTCGGATGTTGGCTGCTGTTTTCTCATGGTCACCGCCGCCGGAGACAACAACAATCATCGCCGGCTGACCCTTGAAGGGACGGGTACCATGACCCTCAGCACCGGCCCAGGCTTCTCCTTTACCTGTGTGACAGGTCGGGACAGACCGGTCAATAAAATTCTTGAGTGGCCCCGGCACATTACCGAAGTAGGTGGGTGAAGCAATAATCAGAGCTTTCGCCTCTAACATCTTTTCGATTGCCATGGTCATGTCATCATCCTGCCAGCACCTGCCAGGTGTCTCATAATGGCATTTCTGACACCCAATACAGTGACCGATTTTCATGAAGGCAGGCCAGAGGATCTCATAGGAACGTCCTGTTCCAGCGAGAACTGGTTCAAGTACACTAATCGTTGTTCCTTTCTTCCTCGGACTTCCACAGATTGCTAAAACATCCATTTAACCCCTCCTCTGATTTGATCTCATGATCACTTTATGCCACAGAATTTAATTTAACGTAAATTCTTCCATATCTCAATCAATAAATCTGGCATGGGAAAAAAAGGCAGAGGGCAATGGGAAGCCTCCCTAAAGAGGCAGTTTACGTCGAGGCGAATGTCACCGAGCGCGGTCTCATAGAGAGATTGAAGAGATCAGGATTCGTACCGAATGAAAAGTCAGCATTCATCATCGAGGGTCTGATCTATTACCTGAAGCCGAAGGGTGTGGACAGTCTCTTTGAAGAACTTGCTCAGATACCGCTGATTGGCAACCTCTTTCTCATTGACCAGATCAGCGAGGGTATGAGGCAGAACTCTCCTGACCTGGATAAGCGGAAGACACCGCTCTATCCTGCAGACCTTGCAATTTACCTTACAGAGAGAGGCTTCTCCATCAGGGAATATTTTTCTCTCGGTGACCCGACAGAACGCTATTATGGAAAAAGCTATCCAGAAAGGTGGTGGATTATTGCCGCAGTGAAGTAAAGCAGAATTCAGGAGCCAGGAGCCAGAAGACAGAATATATTTCATTCTGAATTCTGACTTGTATATTTTTTTCTTTTCCAACCGTCTATTTCCTATAGCCACATAGCAAAAAGCGAGGCCTATTCATATCTTATATACTTCTTTGTACATCACTCCATAGAGACATCGAGTGAGAACTTGACATGCCATATAGCATATGTTATATTACCATCGTTTTTTAATGAAAGGTCTATGATTGAAAGCAGTAGCTAAGATCGAACGATACACTATAGGACGCAAACCAAGTGATAACTATCCGGAATCTATCAAGCAACTTCGGGGCAGACTTGGTCTGACTCAGCAGGTTTTGTCTGACCGCCTTGGTGTGTCATTCGCTACAGTCAATCGCTGGGAAAATGGTCAGACAAGACCTTCACAACTCTCATGGAACCAGCTCCGGCAGCTTGAAATGCAGATCGCCGAAGAAGTGACTGCCTATGGGAAAAAAGAGGAAAAGCGGCCTGCGATTCTGGACTTCACCGCACAACCGAACATTGTCAAGGTGTTGGCCGAGGGTGAGCGTCTTTCCTTCGGTCATCTCATGAATCCTGCCTTTGCAACTGAAATCTCCAACATTGATCCTTTACCCCACCAGCGTATCGCGATCTACGACCACATGCTCAAGCAAGCCCGGTTGCGGTTTCTCTTGGCCGATGATGCTGGCGCGGGTAAGACGATCATGGCTGGACTTTACATTCGTGAGATGCTTTCGAGGCGTCTCCTGCGACGTATTCTTATCGTAACGCCAGCCGGTCTTGTGGGGAACTGGCGCCGAGAGTTGTTTACCCTTTTCAATCTCCCTTTTCATATTTTGAGCGGAATGGATGCCCACCACGAAAACCCGTTTATCGGTGAGAATAGCGACCGCATCATCATCAGTATGGACACACTATCAAGCACTCGTGTGTTTTCACGTTTGAAAGAACCAAATGTTATTCCTTACGATCTTGTCATCTTTGATGAGGCTCATAAATTGGCAGCTGATCGAGGAACAGATCTCCGCATTCGCAAGACAGAACGTTATCACCTCGCGGAAGCATTAGCCGGTATCCAGACGCACGACCATCGGTGGCGCCTGAGTTGGAATGCTCACCATCTCTTGTTTCTCACCGCCACACCTCACATGGGGAAGGATTATCCTTACTATGCCCTCTGGCGACTGCTGGAACCGGAAGTGCTCACAACACCTGACGCTTTCAGTGAGTATCCAGCCGAGCAACGGAAGATGCATTTCCTCCGGCGCACAAAGGAGGAGATGATTTATCTCGATGGCCGACCACTCTATCCTACGCGGATATCCGACACGCTTGGCTACGATCTAACCCAAGGCGATGTCAGCGAGCAGACACTCTATGATGAGACCACTGACTATCTTCGTTTTGTCTACAATAAAGCAAAACTCCTGAACCGCGAGGCGGCGCGGCTAGCCATGTGTGTCTTTCAGCGTCGTCTGGCAAGCTCGACTTATGCCCTTCAGCGATCTTTTGAACGACGAATCGAGAAACTCGACAAACTGATTGAGGACGTGCAGAACGGCAAATTGACCACTGACCATCTCATCATGCTTCAACAGCGCATTTATGAAGAAGACGATGTGCTCGACATCAAGACCGCCGATGACGAGACATCTGAGGAAGATCGCGAAGAAAATGAACTCGCCGAAGAGAAACTACTTCAGGGTGTGGTCGCGGCTTCGCTTGCCGACCTTCTTGCTGAGAAAGAACAGGTACAACAACTCCTTGACTTAGCGAGGAAGATCTGCGACGCAGGCCATGAGTCAAAGTTCGAAAAGCTCCAAGAAATCCTGACGGACCCGAAGTTCAGCGGTGAGAAGCTTATCGTTTTTACCGAGCACCGCGATACGCTGAACTTCCTGGTGAAACGTCTGAACGGCATGGGCTATACTGGTCAGGTCGCGCAGATCCATGGCGGGATGCACTATACACAGCGAGAGGAAGAAGTTGAGCGTTTCCGTAAACCGCTCGTCGAAGGCGGTGCCCGGTTTCTTATCTGCACGGACGCAGCGGGTGAGGGCATCAACTTGCAATTTTGCTGGATCATGATTAACTACGACGTACCCTGGAACCCGGCCCGTCTTGAACAGCGCATGGGCCGTATCCACCGGTATGGCCAGAAGCATGATCCCGTTGTCATAATGAATCTCGTCGCTCCGTCCACTCGCGAGGGCAGAGTGCTCAAGGTTCTGCTCGATAAGCTGGAAAAAATTCGCAAAGAACTCCAATCTGATAAGGTATTCGACTGCATCGGCCGCATCTTTGCCGATGTGTCTATCAAACAGTACATGGAGATGGCTGTCACAGGGGATGCGGAAGGCGTCGCCCGCGAACTGAACGGTCGCCTCACGACAGAACAAGTCCAGGCCCTCGCTGCCCGTGAAAAATCCCTCTATGGTGCCGGCGGAGACGTCGCCAAGGAACTGCCGAGGCTACGCGTCAATATGGATCAGGAGGTCTACTTCCGCCTGCTGCCAGGCTATGTCCGGCAGTACATCCAGCAGGCCGCTCCGCTCGTGGACATAGAAATCGAAGGCGACATGGATGGACTCTTCTCATTCCGTGCGGTACGGTTAGGTGCAATTGACCCTCTCTTGCCTGCGCTGGAGCTTTACCCTGAGAAGGCAAGAGATAATGTTTCTGTCACCAAGCCTGTGGACCGGAAAGACGTTATCTGGATCCATCCCGGTGAACCTGTCTTTGAACGGTTTCGCGCCTTGGTGCGCGAGCGTCTCGCGGATGAGGGAACACGCGGTGCAATCTTCATTGACCCAACGACTGAGAAACCTTACCTCTTCCATATGGCGGTCCTCTCAATCATCCGCAGAGCCGACCCGGAAATATCAGACTTGGCCAGAGAAGATGTTCTGGATTGTCGATTGGTCGGCATTAAGCAGTACGAAGGAGCAGAAGTAGAGATTTGTCCCGTCGAGCATCTTTTACTTCTCAAAGGCGGTATTGGGTTGCCCTCTTCCGCCCAGCGCCTTGCCTTAGCGGCGAACCAGGAAAAAGAACTCGCTCGTGCCTTCCTTGTCGAACGCGTGGCTCGCGAAATGGCCCTGGAATACAAGAAGAGGCTCTTAGAGAGCCTTCCAGAGCGGGAAAACTTTATTCGTCGCGGTTTCGACTATCAAGAAGCGGAGCTTGCCGCGGCTCGGGCAAAACATTCGGAAAAGGCAAGGACCGGCAACCGGAAGGCCATCGAAGCATTGGAAGAAGTGAAAGGCCAACAGCGGCAACTTGCCATCCACAGAGAAAATATCATAACATCATTAAGGCGCGAACCTGAACTCATCTCTCCTGGTTCTATCACTTTCGTGGCACACGCTCTCATCGTGCCCTCTTCGGACCCGGTGGAAATAAAGCAACACGAGATTAACGTAGAGCTGGCCGCCATGAAGGTTGCCCAGGCATTTGAAGAAGCGACAGGAGCCAAAGTGGTGGATGTCCACACACCGGAGCTTGCGCGAGCAGCAGGGCTTCCGGAAAACTCGGGCTTTGACCTCCTCTCCATACGGCCGGACAACGAGAAGCGTGCCATCGAAGTAAAAGGCCGGGCAACGACTGGCGATATCGAAGTATCAGCCAATGAGTGGGCCAAGGCATGTAACCTACGGCAGGGCTACTGGCTCTACGCCGTTTATGACTGCGCAACATCCGGTCCGAGACTTATTCGTGTTCAGGATCCGTTTGGGAACCTGCTCGCAAAGGTAAAAGGAAGCATGTTGATCAGTGCACGGGAAATCGCACAAGCATCAACAGGATAAAACACATGAGTAAGTTAAAGGTTTTCGTTAGCTCCGTGCAACAGGAACTGGAAAATGAACGTGTCGCCATCGCCGAGCTCATCAGTACAGATTCCTTTCTCTCTCGACACTGCGAGGCTGTTCTCTTTGAATGCCTGCCAGCTTCCACCGTGTCCACGCAGGATGGTTACTTGGCCGAGCTGGATTCCTCGGATGTCTACGTTGGGATTATAGGGTTCGAATACGGACCCCTGGGCCACGATAGCCTGTCAGCTATGCATCGAGAGTACCTGCAGGCAGAGCAGCGCCGGATGCCAGTACTTATCTTCGTAAAGGGCCATTCAGGTCGCGACAAAGACCGTAGTGAAAAAATGAAGGAATTGTTTGACCGTATACGAGATTCCCAAATTGGTCATACCTATCGGCGGTTTGCCAATTACCAGGAACTGAAACAGTTTGTGCGCGACGCACTTCTGCCAGTTTTAGAAAAACGCGGGTTCAATCCTTCCAGCGCTGAGCAGACCGAATTTGAACAGACACTGAGCGCCGCATCTGATTTTGATACCCAGTTGCTCAACCAGGTGGACGTGACCGATCTGGATCAGGACCTGGCCAGGCAATACGTTACAGCCGTCATGAAAGAACCACCCAAGAATACCGCGGCAATTCAACAGACGTTGCATAGCCGGGGACTACTCTGGTATGACGAAAAATATGAACGGCATCGACCCACAGCCGCCGGATTGCTCCTCCTGGGTAAGACACCTGATGCCGTCTTTCCTCAATGCCGCATCGCAGCCAACGCCTATGGAGGCACTGAAAAGGGTGAACCGATCGACCGCCGTAACATCCAGCAGCCTTTGCCGAGGGCTATTCAGGAATCGATCGACTTTCTGATCCGGAATATGCGGCATACCCAAGCTGTCCGTGGATTCGCCCGAGTCGAGCTTGACGAATACCCTTATGAGGCTCTGCGCGAGGCGCTCATCAACGCCGTGGCCCACCGCGACTACGGTATTCGCGGGGCGAGCATCCGCGTTGAGAAATACGCCGATCGCATCGTGATCCTCAGCCCAGGATTGCCCCCGCCGCCCTTAACTCTGGCTAAACTGCGCTCCCTCAAGTACCTGCCGTGTTCGCGAAACCCGAACATTGCTCGGGGCCTTTCGTTCTTCGAGCGCATTGAAGAACAAGGTGACGGCTTGCGCCGCATGCTTATGGCGATGAAAACTATGGGATTACCGACTCCGGAATTTCTCATTTTTGACGGACATTTTACTGTGGTTTTCAAGGGTCCCGGCAAGTCGTTAGCCAAACTAAAACCGCAGAAGGCGCGGCCAGTTATTGCGGTTGAACCTTCGATCGTGGACCAGCTCACTCCCAACCAGAAAATGATCGTGCGGGAGTTGTTGAAGACGAGAGAAGTACAAGTTCCCAAAATTGCTGCCCTGCTGAAAGTTACTGAACAGGCCATTAGGAAAGACATGGCAAAACTTCAGAAAATGGGATTGGTCGTGAAACGAGGATCTGCCCGTGCAACTTTTTATGCCCTAAATGAGCAAAAGGTGAAGTAGTGTATCCGCAACTATCCGCAACCGGGATGGCCAGTATCCGCAACCGAGTGGGCCAAAGCATGTAATCTACGGCAAGGCTACTGGCTCTACGCCGTTTATGACTGTGCAACACCCGGTCCGAGACTTATTCGTGTTCGGGACCTGTTTGGGAACCTGCTCGCAAAGGTAAAGGGAAGCATGTTGATCAGTGCACGGGAAATCGCACAAGCATCAACAGGATAAAACACATGAGTAAGTTAAAGGTTTTCGTTAGCTCCGTCCAGCAAGAATTGGAAAATGAACGGAGCCTCTATTTCATACGGAGGGACTATGAGGTGACCACATGAAACCGCAACTATCCGCAACCGTTTCAAATCAAATCCGCAACCAAGCCTTTTATTGCTTGACAACGGGCCAAATCAGTGTCATTCTTTATAACGATAACACCCCGAGTAGCTTCGGCGAAAGGGCGCAGAGTCGTTCCGAAAGGAGCGGCTCTTGCTATTTCTGGGCAGGATTGCGGCCATGAAGACTTATGTCTATGTGGACGCTTTTAACCTGTACTTTGGCGCCGTTCGTGGTACGGCGTACAAATGGCTCAACTTAGCAGATCTATGCCGTATCCTCCTGCCACGTCACTCCATCGAGAAGATCAAGTATTTTACTGCCATTATCAACGCGCGCCCAAATGATACGGAGCAGCCCCGCCGACAGGCTACATACCTACGGGCACTTAAAACGATTCCCGATCTGGAGATTTACTATGGGCATTTTCTGACCCATGCCGTATGGATGCCGCTTGCGAATCCGACACAGGATCAACCTTCGTATTCTGAAGTCATCAAGACTGAAGAGAAAGGTTCGGATGTAAACCTGGCCTGCCAACTACTCCATGATGCGCACATGGATCGGTTCGAATGTGCTGTCATCATGAGCGGGGACTCCGATTTGCTCATGCCTGTTCGGATTGTGATGGACGATATCGGAAAACCTGTGGGTGTAATCAATCCGCAACCCCGCCCATGCCGCGTTTTGGAAAAGCAGGCAACTTTCTACAAGCACATCAGAAAGTCAGCCCTGGCGCGAAGCCAGTTTCCGAGGGAATTGACCGATGCGCGGGGAACTTTAAAGAAACCCCCGACATGGTGAACCAGATGAATCAAGAAGATGCTCATGTGCATGCAAGGCGCGGTTGCAATTTGCGCGAGAGGGCAAAAGGAAGTGTTCGCATTGCCTACTCAATAATCGTGAGAGCAGAGGAGAACTGAAATGGCGAATACCGTTATTCCAGACAAAACCGCTGTGAGATTGTGGGTCAAGGCGGGCGGAAATTGCGAATACGAAGGCTGCAATCAGATTCTCTGGCGCGATGATCTCACGATGACAGAGATGAATCGCGCCTATATTGCTCACATCATCGCTGACAGTCCCAGTGGCCCACGGGGTGATGTCGTTCTGTCACCGAGGTTAGCTGTAGAATTGTCCAACCTCATGCTTCTGTGTGACACACACCATCGGCTGGTTGATCGTGAGCAGGTGGCAGAGCATCCCGTAGAACGGCTTACAAAAATGAAGATGCTTCATGAGCATCGCATCGAAACCCTCGCCGCCATTCGGCCAGACAAGAAGAGCGAGGTGATCCTTTATGGAGCGAATATCGGCGCTCATGACTCGCCGGTCAGTTATACCAAAGCCATCACGGCGATGATTCCAGATCGCTATCCAGCTAGCGCAGGAGGAATCCTTCTTGGCATGACTAACGGCGCATTCCGAGACCGCGATGGTGATTTCTGGCGAATCGAGGCAGAGAATCTGCGCCGTTTGTTTGATGCTCACGTGCAGCAAAGACTAGTTGATCGAAGCATTCAGCATCTCTCCGTCTTCGCAGCGGCACCGCAACCTTTGTTGATGTTGTTGGGGTTCCTTCTTTCGGACATTCCCGCAGCCGATGTATATCAACTTCACCGCGAACCACCTGATTGGCGTTGGCAAGATCACCCAGACGGGTTTCAGTACATTGTTGAAGAACCGAGTACTCTAAGCGGACCGCCAGCACTGGTTCTTTCCCTTAGCGCCACCATCACGGACACCCGTATCGCATCGGTTCTGCCGAACGGCGTCTCTATCTGGCGCGTAACGATTGACCGGCCGCACAATGACTTCCTAAAGTCGCGTCAGCAACTTCGGCTATTCCGAGAAACAGTTCGCCCGCTCATGGATCGCATTAAGACGCGGCATGGCGAAAACGCTGTGCTTCATGTGTTCCCTGCGGTACCAGTCGCCATCGCAGTCGATATGGGTCGGATTATTATGCCTAAGGCTGACCTGCCCCTTCGCATATTCGATGAATTAGATGTCCCGCCCTCCAAATATGAAAATGCCAAGGAACGTTATGATGCTGTTGGGTCGTGGCTCAACGAGGAGGGTTCGAAGCTGGTACCCTACGACCTCAAAATATACCCTCAGGGGTCGTTCGCGTTGGGCACCGCTGTCCGACCATTGGGTGATGAGGACTATGACGTTGACGCCGTCTGCCTATTGCAGCTTATGAAGGACGATTTGACACAACGAAACCTAAAAGATATGATTGGCGACCGTCTGAAGGCGCACGGAACTTACGCCCACATGTTGGACCCCAAGGAAGGTGGCCGACGTTGCTGGACGCTGAAGTACGCAGACGAGTCTAAATTCCACTTGGACATCCTGCCGGCCATCCCGGACGAGTATGGGTGGCTCGTCGCTATGGGAATTCCGAAAGAGCAGGCCCAGCACGCTATCTGCATCACTGACAAAAAGACCTGGAATTCGAACGCTGACTGGCCCAAGAGTAACCCGCAGGGCTACGTTGAGTGGTTCAAGCGGCGCATGCGAGTCATGTTGGAAGAACAACGCAGAATCATTGCTAAGGCAACGTCAAAGGATGTACAAGACATTCCCGACTACGAGGTCCGCACACCCCTACAACGCGTCATCCAGCTTCTCAAGCGTCACCGTGACCTGCGGTTTAACAAAGACGAGGACAAACCTATATCCATTATCATCACCACATTAGCTGCCCGATCCTATAACAACGAGGCTGCTCTGATTGAAGCGCTGCTTAATATAGCTCCTGGTATGCGCCGGGCCATAGAAAACCGCAATGGCGTCTGGTGGGTACCGAATCCCGTTAACCCCCAGGAAAACTTCGCTGACAAGTGGGCTGAGACACCCCGCAAGGCCAAAATTTTCTTCGAGTGGCTCGATGCTGTGTCGCGTGAGAGCAATGCTTTGCTAACAGAACAAGGTTTTGTCAAAGTTGAGGAGTACCTGACAAAATCCTACGGCCAGCGGGAATCGTCAGCAGCAATGAAAAAGTATGATAGTCGGACACGCCACACAGTGAATCTTATTGATGCCATGTCTGGTCTCGGAAGTCCGGTGATTTCGAAGACCAGACTACCTTCCCGCTTCGATGTACCGCATCGCGAACGTCCCAGATGGACCTTAGCACTTCGTTACGAGGTCAACATATCGGCGCGCGCATCCAGTGATGGATTTAGGACGTTCTCCTTCAACAGTAATTCCCGGCCTTTGCAGAAACATTTTTCTCTGCGTTTTGAGGCATCCACAAATACCCCTAGACCGTTCGTCATTTATTGGCAGGTGGTGAACACGGGCGATGAGGCAACTATGGCGAATGGCTTGCGGGGGAATATTTTTTCTGGGAATCTAATCCAGAAGGAAACTACCTTGTACCAAGGCACGCATTGGATCGAGTGCTTCATTGTAAAAGATGGCAGATGTATGGCCCGAAGCGGTGAGTTTTTGGTTAATATAGGATAAAGAAGTAGAGTAAACATGACCGATACGCCACGTCTCATCGAACACGCCTTTCCACTGAAGCAGACTTCTCTGGACTCGGTCCATGAGAAGAACGTGCGGCATGGGCATATCTCGACACTCCACATCTGGCCTGCGCGGCGGCCGTTGGCAGCCTGCAGGGCGGCGCTCATCGCCACGCTTCTGCCCGACCCAAGCGCCCAGCCCAAACCAGAAGGTATGTCCGATGAGGAGTGGCATAAGGAGATTGTCCGTCGTCGTCAAGAGCTGTGCGAGAAGATCGGCGGTACGGTGGTAAAGAAAATTGAGCGCAAGAAAATGCCGAACGGAGAGACCGTCGAGCGCGAAAAGGAAATCACCCAGGGCGGCATCCTGCACTGGGGCCGGGAGACCGAGAACAAGGAACTCCTTGACTGGTTCCGTAAGGAAATTCGCAAGGCCTATGGAGGCCTGCCTGCGCCGCGGCCGGGCAAGTTCTATATTTACGTCATCAAGTGCAAGGATGACAGCTTTTACATTGGCCAGACCGACGATATTCCACGAAGATTCGAGGAGCACGAGGCGGGGCATGTTCAGTGGACTTCTGTGCGCAAGCCCCTGCACGTCATTCACTGGGAAGAATTTGATTCTCGCGAAGAGGCAGTCAGACGAGAGCATGACTTGAAAACCGGTTGGGGGCGTGAGTGGATCAAGCGCGAATATGCAGCCGGGCGGACGCGGCAGGCAGGGCGGGCTCCGAAAGTACTTGACCCCTTTGCGGGCGGGGGTGCGATTCCGCTTGAGGCAATGCGCCTGGGGTGCGAGGCGACTGCCGTGGATATCAATCCGGTTGCCTGGTTCATTCTGAAGTGCACACTTGAATACCCGCAGAAACTCGCAGGGAAGAAGCATCCGCTGCCGGACTTTATCCTCGAGAACGAGGAATTCATGGACGCGTTCTATAAGGCACACCCGCATTTGATTGGCAGGACAAAGAGGACTAAAAAACAGGAAAAGAATCCAACGCTCTTTGATTTTGACAAACAGGACTCCGGACGGGCACCAAAAGCCGACCTCGCCTGGCATGTGCGAGCCTGGGGACAGTGGGTGCTTAATCGTGCCCGGCGAGAACTTGCCAGATACTACCCAACGTATGCCGATTTCGAACCCCTGAAACCGGGCCATGTTTCATATGAACTTCAGCCAATGCGGTTGGTCCCGCTCAAAGACGACCTGCCTGCGCCCGACGGAACGTGCGGGCAGGCAGGCGGCCTGCTTGCCGAAGCCTCGGCGCAGGCAGGCACGCCTGACATCAACACGCTCAATGCCGAGTTCAGCGAGGAATACCTTGCTGACAAACGTAATCCCCGGTGGGTAGCAAAGCCCACAGTAGCTTATCTCTGGGCGCGGACGGTTAAATGCAAGAACTGCCGCGCCGTGCTTCCCCTCCTCAAGACCCGATGGCTCTGCAAGAAAGATAAGAAACGTGTGCTCCTCACGATGGAGGTAAAAGAAGACAAGACTCCTACCTGCGCCGCGGCGGACGGTGCGGCAAGCAGGGGCGTGGTCTTCGGTATCGAGATCAACGTGCCAATGAAGGGTGGCAATGCCGCCCAACGCCGTGAGCACGATAAGCGTATCGGCGCGGGGACGATGTCACGCTCCGGCGCAAAGTGCCCCTGCTGCGGCGCCATCATGACGATGGAGGACATCCGGTTGGAAGGTCAAGCTGGCCGGCTAGGCGCGACAAACACAGCTGTCGTGGCGGACGGACAGAAGGGTAAGGAATACCGTTTGCCCACGGCCCATGAGATTCAAATGGCCGACGAGGTGGAGAAAGCAATCCCGGCGCTGTTTTCCCAGATTCCGTTTGGCATGCCGACAGAACCACTTCCAAGCAAAGATGCGTTGGGCTTCCGCGTGCCTCTATATGGCTTTGATCAGTGGAACAAGCTTTTTACGTCCCGCCAGCTTCTATCGCTGGGGACGTTCGTGAAGTGGACGCGGGCGGCGAAGGAAGAGTTGACGCGGCTTCGCTATGCTTCGGAGTGGGTTGAGCCAATCTCGGCTTACTTGGCCATTCAGAACGACAAAGTCGCTGACTACAATTCAATGGTGTGCGTCTGGCACATCTCCCGGGAACTTATAGGCCACACCTTTACCCGTTTTGCATTGCCCATTACATGGGATTTCACGGAACTCGCCGTGACCAACGATGTGGGCGGCGCATATCCCGCTCAGCTTGACTGGGTGTCCCGGTACATTGACCACGGTCTTGTTGCTGGGGCTGGCGTTGAAACGCCACTGCCGCAGAACCAGTCCGCTATCCAAATCGGCTCAGGCAATTACGATGCGGTAGTGACAGACCCGCCGTATTATGATGCCATACCATACTCGGACTTAATGGATTTCTTCTACCTCTGGCTCAAGCGGTCGTTGAACGGCCTTTCACCGGAACTTGACGTGGTGTTCAAGGAGGCGCTTTCACCCAAATGGAATAACGAGAAGAACGACGGTGAACTCATTGACGATGCGAGCCGTCATGAGGGCGACAAGGCCAAGTCGAAAGCCGTTTATGAAAACGGCATGGCGCGAGTGTTTCAGGGATGTGGAAACGCACTCAAGCCCGACGGCAAGATGGTCGTCGCCTTTGCCAACAAGCAACCGGGTGCCTGGGAAACCCTCGTTTCGGCGCTTATCCGCTCCGGTTTCGTAGTGGACGGTAGCTGGCCTATCCAAACAGAAATGAGCACCCGGATGCGCGCCAAGGCGTCAGCCGCGCTCGCCTCCTCCGTCTGGCTCGTCTGCAAGAAGCGTCCGGCGACGGCGCGGCCGGGATGGGACAACCAGGTTCTGGAAGAGATGCGCCAGAATATTCGTGAGAAACTCCGAGAGTTTTGGGATGCCGGAATCCGCGGCCCGGACTTCGTCTGGGCGGCCACCGGCCCGGCGATGGAGGCCTACAGCAAACACCCGGTCGTGAAGAAAGCGAATGAGCCTGGCCCGATGACGGTGAGCGAGTTCCTCACTCATGTCCGCCGGATGGTGGTGGACTTCGTGGTCGGCCGGGTACTTGTCGGCGAAAAAGAAGGTGATGCTGAACTGGCTGCCGCTGATCGGTTGGACGAGCCGACCGCCTACTATCTCCTCCATCGCCATGACTTCGGTCTGGACGAGGCGCCGGCCGGGGCGTGTATACTTTACGCCATTTCATGTGGTATCTCTGACAAAGAATTGGCTGACACGTGGGACCTTATTGGTTTTACCAAGGGCAAGTCATCGGACGAAAGCGAAGAGGAGGAAGCAGATGCCGACGCGGAGACTGACCCTGACGCGGAGGAAAATTCTGGAAGCAAAGTGAAGCTTAAGACCTGGGCACAACGCAAAGGCCGCTCACTCGGTTATGAGGCCCCAAGTGGCAAGCCCGTTCCGCTCATTGACCGCGTCCACTGCCTGATGCATCTCTGGAAAGCAGGAGATCTTTCAAAGGTGGACGAGTATCTTGACAGCAACGGCCTTCGGCGACAGGAACTTTTCAAGCGACTTTTGCAGTCACTCATCGAGCTTTCACCGCATGGGAGCGAGGAGCGGTCACTCCTTGAATCCATCAGCAACCACGTCCAAACCAGAGGCGCGGTGATGGCCGGTGAACAGTTAGACCTTAATAAATATTGATGATAAACAAAAGGAGTTGAACATGGCAAAACTTCCCTGGAAAGCCTGGCATGAAGTAGTAAAACTCCGTGAGGACTTGAAATCCGGAGAACTTCCTCTCCACATGTTCGCTGCTGACCTCTACGATGTGATGATGCAGCACGGCAAGCGGCCCATTTACGAGAAGCCGGAACAATTCTTTGCGCTTACTTTCCCAACCTACAATCTTCGCCAACTTGTGCGAGATGTGGTGCTGCGCTTGGCGGGCAAGAACGACAAGGCGGTATGGCAGCTTGAACTTACCTACGGCGGAGGCAAGACCCATACGCTGATTACGCTTCGTCACCTCGTTTACGACCCAGAGAAACTCCCGAACCTTCCCGCTGTGGCCGAGTTCGTTCAGGAAATCGGCCAGAAACCTCCCAAATGCCGTGTGGCGGGCCTCTGCTTTGACAAGCTGGATGTTGAGAAAGGCATGGCCGTCTCTTCACCTGAAGGGAAGACGAGAACACTCAAGCATCCCTGGAGCGTTCTGGCATACCAAATCGCGGGGGACGACGGTCTCAAGCTCCTGCACGCGAGCGGCAAGGCAGAGGAGCGTGATTCTGCTCCCGCCGAGAACCTGCTCACGGAGCTTCTGGGAATGCCGGGCAAGGACGGGCTTGGAACGCTGGTCCTGATTGATGAAGTACTCATGTATGCGCGAGAGAAAGTGGCATTTGACTCAGAATGGCGGGCACACCTTGTAAACTTTTTCCAATATTTGACTCAGGCGGTAGTCAAGGTGGACCGGTGCTGCCTCGTCGCGTCGCTTCTGGCGACCGATCCGCGCAAGAGCGACACGCTTGGCCGCGAAATACAGGCAGAACTTTACGACATCTTTCTGCGCCAGCGTGAAGAGGCCGTTGAGCCGGTGGCCAAGGAAGATGTGGCCGAGGTTCTACGCCGCCGGTTCTTTGCGCCAGAATCGCTTAAGGACCGTGAGTCCTTCCGCCAGCACGTCGCGGCCGCCCTCAAGGGTATTCAGGCCGTCGACGAGCATACCGCCAAGTCGGGCGCGGAGGCCGAGGAACGCTTCCTGAAGAGCTTTCCATTCCATCCCGACCTGACGGAGGTACTCTACTCGAAATGGACCCAGCTTGCTCAGTTTCAGCGTACGCGCGGCGTTCTGCGAACGTTTGCCCTGGCGTTACGCGAGGCCGAGAAATGGGACGTGAATCCACTTGTCGGTCCCTCCGTCTTCTTGGTTCCCCCCGACAGGGAAGGAATTTCTGAGGCCATGCGCGAGATGGTTATGGTGGCGGACACCGAGGAATGGGAAGGCAAGAAGCAGGCGTGGACCGGTATACTCGACAACGAATTCTCGCAGGCTAAACAAATCCAATCGGAGTCCGTCGGACTCAAGTTCCGGGAGGTCGAGCAGGCAATTGTAGCGACGTTCCTGCACTCCCAGCCTATTGGGCAGAACGCCAAGACCCGCGACTTAGTAGTCCTTCTTGGTTCCACCCGGCCCGATAAAATCGAGCTTGAGAAGGGGCTTTCCCGCTGGGCGCGAACAAGTTACTGGCTCGACGACCTTTACACCCCCGTCGACGAGGGTCAACTTCCCGGCACATGGAGGCTGGGCAATCGTCCCAATCTCACGCAGATGCACGCGGTTGCGGCCAAGAACTTCTCGGATGAGATAGTCCGAGCTCGTCTGCTGGATGACATCAGTAAGGTGAAATCGCTCACGGCGAACGCTTCGGCGGCGGGGGTTCGTGTACACACACTCCCAACCCGCCCTAAGGACATCGAGGATGACGGCGCGTTCCACTATGCCGTTCTGGGCCCGAGTGCGGCGGCGGAGTCGGGCAAGCCGAGTTCTGAGGCTAAGTGCTTTCTTAACGAGACAACGGGATCGGAACGACCCCGCGTGTACCGAAACGCCGTGCTTCTTCTCGTGCCGTCCAAGGACGGTCTCGAACTCGCCATGGCACGGGTACTAGATTACCTCGCTTGGGAAGTGGTCCGCGAGGACATTAAGAAGCAACAGAAGGACGGGAACGTTGATCCCGCCCGGGCGCAGACGTTACAAATCAACATAGACAAAGCCAAAGGTCGTATCCCCGAGGTCATCAAGCAGGCGTACTGCATCGTGGTAACGGTTTCAGAAAAGGACGAAGCTCAAGCCTTCAAGATTACCGTCACCGATGAACCGCATTTCAACATCATCAAGGGCGACAAGCGGTCCCGTGTGCAGGACAGGGCCATTACTGCCGAGGCTCTTCTACCGGACGGACCCTACAACCTCTGGCGTCAGGGTGAGACATCAAGGCGTGTCAAGGATTTGGCCGGAGCATTTGCCCAGCTTCCGCACCTGCCAAAAATGTTGAAGGCCAGTGCCATTCTCGACACGCTGGTAATTGGATGCGAGAAAGGTACGTTCGTCTTGCGGCTTACCCGCCCAGATGGTACGTTCCGCACGTGGTGGATGGCGAGGCCGGACGAGAATGCACTCAACGACGCGGCGCTTGAACTGGTGCTCCCTGAGGCGGCGGAACTGAGCGAGATTTCTCCCGCTCTTGTGGCTCACGAAAAACTTCCCGGCCTGTGGCCCATGGACGAGATTACGGTAAAGGCTATTGCCGATTACTTCGGTGGATCAACCGTTGTGAAGATCGAACGTGGTGGCTACCAGGAATCGATGCAGATTCCGAAGGCTGGACAAGCTGTCGTGGACAAGGCCATCGGTGCGGCGGTTGAAAACGGGACCTTGTGGTTGCTCTCCGGCCCGGCCAGCATACTGGGAGAACCTATACCGGCAGGTGTGCTGAATGCCAACGCCAAGCTCTGCCCTCCACCAGTGGTTATCGCTCCTGCGGAAATTCTACAGGAGAACTTACCGGATGCATGGAAGAATGACACTGCTTCAGGACTATCTATAACCACAGCCCTGTCTATGAAGGTGGGGAAGACGCTCCCTTGGAAAACTGTGCGGGATGTTATCAGCGGTGCCTTACAAGCACGGTTCCTGGAACTCACGGAAGATTCACAAGGCTGGCCATGTGACTTCCCCTCCGCGCAGTTCGTTAAATTCAAGGTTCCTGCGGGAATCACCGGCGGGGTGACCGCCGGCACGATCATTACAGGCGGCATTACCAAGTTGCTTGTGGCGAGTGCCGAATTGGAACCCTCGCAGGTTCAAGACCTCGGCGATATTATACCCAAACTGCTTGAGATTAAGACAAAGGCCAACGCACCTATCCGTTTCCTCGTCCGCATCGAGATGGGCGATGGCAAGACCTTGCCGTCTGACGAAGCTGTCAAAGAGGCCAATGCGTTGCTTAAGAGTGTTAAGGAGGATTTAAAGTTTCGATAACCGATTGAAAACTTCCCCTTCTGAATTCTTTTCTTACTCAAACATCTCCACCGCTCTCTTCATCAAAGCTGGGATGGGGAGCTTGAAGGGACACTTTTCCACGCACTCCTCGCACTGGAGGCAGTTGTTCGGGTCGCTCTTCAACCGTCCCTTGATTACCTGGTGGTAGCTCTTCTTTTTCATTTCAAGGGACAGCATCGGAGCCCTCACCAGGTCAATTATCCCTAAGATTATAATCCCCTGAGGGCAGGGGAGACAGTACCCGCACCGGTGGCAGTACTCCTTGCCTACCTCTGCACCCAGCTTTTGTAATATCTCCATTTCTCCAGCAGAGAGTCTTTCCGGCTTGATACCGATCCCTACATTTTTTTGTACCTCTTCAATGCTTTTCATGCCTGGAATCACACAATCAACATTATGCTGGAAAATCCAGCGGAGGGACAGATCAGCGATGCTTGCCATCTGTCCTCCACCCAGAGGCTTCATGACCACGGTGCCAATATCTTTTTCTCTGGCAAGGGGTATCAATTCTGCAAGGTACTCATTCTCAATAATGTTGAAAGGGAACTCCACAATATCAAACCGGTCTGTCTTGATTGCCTGGATCAATGTCCTCGGGTTGTGGGCTGCTCCGAGGATGAAGTCAATCTTCCCCTCTTCTTTCGCCTCCTCGAGCGCTCTCAATCCGCCCTGTTTTGAAAGGATGATCTCCATCTTCTGCGGGGTATCAAGGAAAGCGAGCTGGAAGATGTCGATCACCTCCCGGCTGGTCCCTTTCACAATCCTCTCTAAGGCGAGGTCCACGTCTGCCTTCAGCTCCTCATAGGTCTGACGCATGCTCTTGACCCCGAGAAAGCAGTCATTCCTCCTCTTCTTCAGCACCTGGCCGATCTTGCTTCCACCATCGAGATACACTTTTTCCGGGATGAAAGAATTTCCAGCCTCGTCCAGATCAAAGTAGTTTATACCGGCATCGAGCGCTGTATGAATGGCTTCAATAGCCTGTTCCGGCGGTTGAAAGAAGAGGGGAAGTCCTCCAAAACCAATAGCAGACACCTGAAGGTTTGTCCTGCCCAGTCTCCGGTATAACATGGCAACTTCCTTTTACAGTTTGCTGAAAAAGCAACTGTTTGTCAGGCTGCTAAAGTTCTAAGACCTTGGTGGCAATCCCCAGCAGGCCGATGATGACACCGGCAATGATATCGCCGTATTCCTCGAAGAATTCAAACTTGATCCAGGAAAGTCCTTTCAGGCCCAGCCAGGTGAATAACATTATAGTCAAAACAGTACCTACAGTAAAAGATATGTTCACCAGGATCACCGCCATAGTACCATATTTAACCGCTGCAAAGGTTAAAGGCAGTAAAGCAATGCAAGGTGTCAGCGCGAGTATGATCACCAGGCCCCAGCCTGCCCGTCTATCCTTGAGGTCGGTCTTTTTGTGATCGTGCTCATGGCCATTGTGTTCGTAGTGGTGTTCATGATCGTTATGATCATGGCCGTGCTCCTCATGGTCATGCCCATGATTTTTATGAGAATGCCCGTGGTCATCGTGATCATGATCGTGCTCGTCATGAGCATGGCTGTGACTATCGTGTGAATGTTCATGCTCTTCCCCATGGTCGTGTTCATGGATGCCGCTTTCCCGATGCGAGTGTTTATGTTCATGTACTGCCTCATCACCATGAGCGTGCCTGTGATCATGATTTTCCTCTTTCGTTGCATCATAGCCGTGCAGGTGGTCATCGTGGTTAATCTCTATGTGCAGCTCCATGTTATGGAGGTAGAGATTGACATGACCGATGTGCAGACCATCTTCATGGTCATGGTCGTGTTCTGGTAGCTCATAGGCATGGGGATCAATCCCGAGCCACTTATTGATGATGGGAATACCGTGCGAGTGGCCGTGAGCCCCTACCCGCTGCTTATAGAAGGCATAGGCGGCATAACCAAAGCCGAAGATAATCAGGAGCATGGGGGTTGCATTTTCGAAAAACTGGGCAATATCCTTTGATAAACCTGCTTCGGCAAATACGCCGACCAGCCCGATGGCAACTGATGTCAATACGTGGCCTAAACCAGCAAGACAAGCAAGAGTTAATGCCATGGGGAGTGTCCATTTATTTGCTCTCGCCACTAACACAAAGGGAAACCAGTGGTCAGGTGAAAGCGTATGGGTGGTCGCCAGAACAAATGTGGCGACCATCAATGTCAGGAATCCTACATTTGAATAGGCAACAGCTTCCATTTACGATGCCCCTTTCTGCAATGAACCTTGTGAGAGGCCTTTCCGCAAAAGGTCTCTCTCCATCACAATGACATTTCCCAGACTCACCGCATTGAGCTGGTCCAGGCGATAGTATTTTGCCCCCAGGTACTCTGCTATGTCTTTTGCGAATTCAAAGCTGAAATCCAGGAATTTGTTTTTCGACGTAACCTCAGTGTCAATCACGATAGAAAAGATCCCCTCTTCCTGAACCAGCTTGCCCAGTTTCTCTATCTCGCCCATGGGATCGGATCCCTCGACGATGGAGATATTCGATCTGCCATCGGTTAAGAGAACCAGCATGGGAATGATGGTGGGGTCTTTCTTCTTCTCGTTCTTGATCACTGACATTGCCTTCATCATCCCTGCAGCCAATGGTGTCTTCCCTCCGGTAGGGAGATTGACCAGGAGCTTTTTTGCAAGCTCAACCCCGGAGGTGGGAGGAAGTAAAATGTACCCTCCTTTTCCCCTGAAGGCAACCATAGAAACCCGGTCGCGGTGCTGGTAGGCATCCATGAGAAGGGAGAGTACCGTGCCTTTTGCTGCCTCCATCCGGTTCATGGCACCCATGCTGCCGCTTGCATCTACCGTGAGGACAATGAGGGTTGAAACTTTACTCTGCCTGACCTTTTCCCTCAGGTCTTCCTTCTCAATGATAAGGAACTGTTTACCGTCTGCTTTTTTTTTTCGTGCCTTCTGGTGAATGGCAGATGCCCGTACCGTGGCATCAAAAGCGATATCACTGGTCTCTTCAACCGGCATACGGTGCTTCAGGTACCTTCCCTTCCTGCCGGTAGCCAGCGTTTTCATCCTCTTCCCGGAACCAGACCGTAATTTGCGATCCCGCTTTCTCTTGTTGATCTCTTTGGGCACCTGGACCGGCGTGCCTATCTTATGGACCTGCCCCTGTACCTCTTTTGCCTCCTCGGTATCCTCCATGTCCGGCTTATCGCGGTTGTCCATAGGAGGTGGTTCCTTATCCAGTTCTTCAGCGATCTGTTCGATGATCTCATCAAACATGTTATCCCTCTGCTCTTCCTCGCCAAAGGGATTCTTCCTGATCCGGAAGGGAAGGATGAACTCGGCAGCCTCCTTGATATCGTCCTGAGTAACCTCTTTCCTTCCGTGGTAGGCAGCGAGGGTCATCGCCGTCTTTGCCAGCATCACATCCGGACGGTGTCCCTCTACATCGAGTTCAATGCACATCCTGCACAGAAGCATAAAGATG
>Ga0315274_10003949_pt1 | contig 21918 bp, 17 predicted proteins | sample YL17G02_20_MG_FD_203700 | JGI IMG/M metagenome (GOLD analysis project Ga0315274, IMG submission 203700) | Sediment microbial communities from Yellowstone Lake, YNP, Wyoming, USA - YL17G02_20 | ecosystem: Environmental > Aquatic > Freshwater > Lake > Sediment | place: USA: Wyoming | collected...
GATAAAGTCAGATGCAATAAGACTGCCTATCCCACGCATCGCTTGATCTTCCTGAATATCAGAAAGATAACCCGTGCGGGTGTAATCAATTGTTACAATAAATCTCGCCTTCGCTTCAAATATTGGGGGAGTAAAACCATGGAAAAATAACCCCAATAAACCGCCAAAGATCATCATCAAAGCAAGAAGCCACCATTTGGAGGTTATTCTCTTCAATAAATCGAAAGGAATAAATGAGTTTTTCATTTTCATTCCAAATTATTATGTGGCATTATTTAATCGCCTGGAAATTGATGATGATCAAATTTTTATTGCAGTCAGCAAATGTATCAAACTCAATCTCAGGTGTTAACGTATTTCCATTAAGATCATTTATATGGATTAAGAGTGATTTTGTTGATCCGATTACTTTATCATTTAGTAATATTTCGAATCCAGCCGGTCCATAACTATTGGCTTCTTTTAAACCGGTAAGCACTACGGAATTAACCACTTTTTCACCCAGTCTGCCTTTTATAACAATAATCAAATTATTTATAGGTTTTCCATCAACATCAAAAACCTGACCAGCAACTCCCAGCCAATTACATCCTTTATCTGGATAGTTAAAATTCTTAATATAAACAGGGGAGTCGCTTTGCAGTTTGAACGGTAAACGGGTTGCAGTAGATATGATTATGGGGGATGCTGTAAAAGTTGACATTAGAGAAGGAGTCTGAGTCAGAGTTGGCAACAACGTGGATTTAGATGTTTGTGTTTGTGTTACTACTGCGGTTGAGGTTACTAAAGCACTTGGAGTATTCTGAGTATCTATTGTCTCCATAGGGATAGGAGTTATCGTCCTTGTAGGTAAGAGATGGCAACCAGCAATAAATAGAAATAAAGTAAGCCAGATAAGTGATTTGCGCATTTTTAGATCATTCTCCTCACTATTCTTTTTCAATCTCTCGATACAATCCATCCGTTTGAATTATCTCATACACGTTTGGCAGGAGATAGTAACGATAAGGTTTTCCCAGCGAAATCAGCTGCCGAATCTTATTTGAGGATATTTCCAAAATCGGTGCTTCAATAAATTCCACTTTTGGGGAAATTCCAGGCAAACTTTTTTCCAATTGCTCAAGATTAATTTTCTCGCCAACGCGATGCATCACTCCTAATCGATCACAGGCTTGAACAAATTCCTTCGGCTCATGCCAGGTTGGCAGGTCATGCAGTGAATCTCCGCCCATGAGGAAAACCAATTCCGCAGCGGGATATTGCTGATGCAAGAGATTGACTGTTTCACTCATATAATGCGGTCCTGGTCGATCAATATCCACCCTTGAAAGTTCAAAGGCTGGATCTTCTCCAATAGATGCACTTACCATTCGCAAACGAGTGTTTTTAGGTGTAATTGGTTTACCGATTTTATGAGGTGGATTTGGGGTTAGAACCCACAATACCTTATCAAGGCGCAATTGGTCATAAGCCTCCATCGCCAAAATAAGATGACCAACATGGGGTGGGTCGAAGGTTCCACCAAAAATCCCCAATCGTAAATGACCAGATTTGTATGTCATTTTCCTTGATTAATCCTGCCAGGTTAATTCATGATCTCCGATAATCACATTTTCGCCTTCTTGAACACCGGCATCCCGCAATGCTTGATCCACTCCCATGGATACCATAATCCTTTGAAAACGACGGATTGAGTCATCATATTCCCAGTAAGTCATTGCTGCAGCGCGTTCAATTGCCTGTCCACTGATCTGCCAGCCATTGGAAAGTCGTAGGATTTTAAAATCAGCCAAGTTAGCTCCTGGCCGGTAAACAGGCAATGGTATTGAAAGATCCGTTAGCGGGGTATTGCTGAGTAGTTCATGAGTTTGCCAGAGCAATTTGTTTATATTTTCATGGGTAACCGCTGAAATCCCGAATAGGTGGATACCATGTTTCTCAAATTGTCTTTTTACCATCGACAACTTTACCTTTGCCTCAGGGAGGTCTATTTTATTGAATGCCACGATCTGAGGTTTTTTTGCCAATTGAGGATCAAAAAGTGCCAATTCGGTATTGATTTGCGAAAAATCAGCAAATGGTTCTTCTGAGAGTCCATCAATTAAATGGATCAGCACTCGCGTTCGTTGTATATGTTTTAAGAAAGCATCTCCAAGTCCTGTACCCAAATGAGCACCTTCAATTAATCCAGGAATATCAGCTAAGACCAGGGAGGTGTCCTCATCCAATTGTGAAACCCCCAAATTGGGGATAAGGGTAGTGAAAGGATAATCAGCAATTTTTGGTCTAGCGTTAGTCACAGCCGCGAGTAAACTGGATTTGCCAGCATTGGGCATGCCGACAATTCCAACATCAGCAATCAGTTTTAATTCTAAGTGTAAATTCTTCTCTAATCCCGGTTCCCCTTTTTCGGCAATTCGCGGCGCTTGCCGTCTGGAGTTGGCAAAATGAGTGTTACCTCTGCCCCCACGACCTCCCGGGCACACCAATAAAGTCTGGTCTGCATCTGTCAAGTCACCAAGTAAATCATGGGTATTTGCATCAAATACCATCGTTCCAGCAGGTACAGGGATTACCAAATTAGGTGCAGACTTGCCACTTTTGTTACTTGTCCCTCCTTTTTTCCCATCGTCTGCAATAAATTTATTCTGATGACGGAAGGCAAGCAGAGTATTTAAATGTGTTTCTACCTGTATTATCACATCCCCACCCTTTCCACCATCACCACCGTCTGGACCTCCACGGTTAATGTATTTCTCTTTATGGAAGTGGACGATGCCATCTCCACCTTTTCCGGATTGGATATAAATTTTAGATTCATCAACAAACATAAGTATTCCAATTATTCCATAAATCAAAAGAGAGGTCTATGGCACCTCTCTCTTGTTCAGCCAGATTTACTTCTTGGAACCAAATTTCTTTCGTAATAAATCCATCAGGGTTGGTTGCCCAATTTCCTGTAACTCATAGCGCACCCGTTGCATTGGTTTATTTACTTTGATAATCCGGGTCAAATCAATCGGTGTGGCGGATATGACCAAATCCACATCCGAATTATTAATTGTTTTCTCAAGATCGTGAATCATATCATCACCATAACCCATAGCTGGCAGAATTGGTCCGGTATTAGGAAATTTTTGGTAAGTCGATTTGATTGCGCCCACAGCAAAAGGACGCGGGTCTACAATTTGAGCAGCCCCAAAACGGCGGGCAGCCACCCACCCCGCTCCATAAGCCATTTCCCCATGGGTAAGGGTGGGACCATCTTCAATGACCAATACTCTTTTCCCCTGAATAGCTTCAGGATTGTCAACAAATAAAGGTGACGCAGCTTCAATAATCTGTGCAGAAGGGTTCATGCGGCGGATGTTTTCACGGACGCTAATTACATTTTCCGGAATGGCGGTATCCACCTTGTTGATGACAAAAACATCAGCCAAACGCACATTGGTTTCTCCTGGATGGTAACTGGATTCATGACCAGGACGGTGAGGATCTGTTACTACAATGGCAAAATCGCTCACATAAAATGAGAAATCATTATTACCACCATCCCAAAGAACAATATCCACTTCCTGTTCAGCTTGTTTTAAAATCGCGCCATAATCAACTCCTGCATAAACAATGACCCCATTATCAATGTGGGGTTCATACTCCTCACGCTCTTCAATGGTGCATTTATTTTTATCCAGGTCAGCGTATGTGGCAAACCGCTGAACTTTTTGTTTAACCAGGTCACCATAGGGCATCGGGTGGCGAATGGCAGCCACTTTATAGCCCAGTTCGATCATATCCAAAGAGACTTTTCGCGTCGTCTGGCTTTTTCCAGATCCGGTACGGACTGCACAAACAGAAATCACAGGTTTGCTGGATTTGATTTGCGTTGTGTGAAGTCCCATCAAACGAAAATCAGCACCAGCAGCCAAAACTTCGGAAGCTTTGCTCATCACATATTGATGTGGAACATCACTGTAAGCAAAAATAACCTGCTCAATCTTGTTTTTCTTGATTAAGTAAATCAAATCACTTTCTGGATAAATGGCTATTCCTTTGGGATAAAGCGAACCAGCCAATTCAGGCGGGTACCTTCTACCTTCAATATTGGGGATTTGGGTGGCTGTGAAGGCGCATACTTCATAATCTTTGTTATCTCTGAAAAAAACATTGAAATTATGAAAATCTCTGCCTGCTGCTCCCATGATCAGTGTTTTTATTGGGGCCATTCATTTCTCCTTAATGTTTTTTTTACATCACTTTGGGAAGGGAAATTCCCAAGAGCGTCAAAGAATTAATTATAGTCTGTCGTGTCGCGGCTACAAGCCGCAATCGAAAATCACGTATATTATTTTCTGCCTGGAGAACTGGGCAGGCGGAATAAAAATCATTAAATGCTCGCGCAACCTCATAAGCATAATTTGTAATTAATAAGGGTTTCATCTCTTTTGCTGCCCGTTGTATCTCTTGCGGCAAGCGGGCTAGATAATCGATGAGCTGAATTTCCTGCTCGGATAATTCACCGCCGATTTCTTGTGAAACCGGGATTTGATTGGAGACTTTTCTGAGGATACCATTAGCCCTTACTCCAGCATATTGAATATAAGGAGCTGCCTGCCCATTCACACTCAACGCAGAATCCCAGTCAAAGGTGATTATCTTGGTATTATCACGCGATAGCAATGAATACTTAATCGCGCCCAAAGCTACTGAGCGTGCCGCTTCATTTTTTTCACCCAATAAAAGGTCTGGATTTTTTTGTTCGACTATTTTCAAAGCTCTTTGCAATGCTTCTCGAATTAGGTCTTCCAGCAAAATCACTGTACCTTCGCGTGAAGCAATGGTCACTTTCCCAGGCAAATTGACGATTTCATAAGCGAGGTGGTGGCAATTGCTCGCCCAGGAATATCCCATCAATTCCAAGATTTTAAAGATTTGTTTAAAATATAAGGATTGCCTAACATCCACAACATAGATTGACCTATCCAAATGATATTGCTCAAACTTCTTGATTGCCAGGGGAATATCTTTAGTGGAGTAAAGTGATGTTCCATCGGAGCGTAATAAAACTAATACGCGATATTGTTCGCTAGTTCCCAGGAGCTGATCCAGATCAACAAAAACTGAGCCTGCCGGTCTTTCGTCTTTCGCCAAACCTTTCTTGATCAGGTCATCGATCAGGGTCTTTCCGGCATCCTCGACTTCACTTTCATAGTAAACATGATCAAAAGAAATCCCCAATTGTGCATAGATCTGGTCAAATGCCTGCAACGACCAATCGCGGGTTTTTTGCCACAACCTAAATATTTCTTTATCTTTTGTATTCCAGAGTTTAAAAAGTGCCCGCACTTCAGATTCATTTTCTGGGCTCTCATCTCGACGTTTGGTGGCTTCAGCGTAAAGTTCGCCCATCCAGCGGATTTTGTTTTGAGCTGGTGGTTCCTCTCCGCTATGGAATTTTTGATAGTTCCATAACCAGGTTATGACATGCAGCCCAATATCTCCCAGATAATTGGCGCGAATAACATAGTCTCCCGCAGATTCTAGAATATTGGAAACCGCTGCTCCCAGCACCATATTACGTAAATGACCAACGTGGAACGCTTTTAATGAATTTGGCTGCGAAAATTCCACCATCACTTTTTGCTTAGTTGCTTTTCCTGTACCATAATCTAATCCCAGCTCAAGAATTTGGTCCACTACTTTTTTTGCAAAAAGATTTGAATCGAAATATAGATTCAAATACCCTTTAACGGCTTGTGCCATGTGTATTCCAGGCAGATTTCCCAACTTTTCTTTGACCTGTTCAGCAATTTGCGCTGAATAAATATTCACTTTAATCAAAGGGTCGTGCCGCGCCTTCCTGGCAGCCAATTCAAAAAATGAGGTGGCTATTCCCCACTGTCCGCTGAAAGGAATCCATACCCATTTGGGTTCATAAAGTCCCAGACCCATTTGAATACAAATATTTTGGATCTTCTGGCTGATTTCTTGTTGTTCAATCTCAAACATTATTTCCACGCATTAATAGAATAAAACGGGAGAAATTTCCTCCCGCTTTATTCTATTCATACTTGCTCAAAATTTCAAGTGAGAAGCCTATTTTCCCAATTTGGTCAATTGTTTCATTAATCGGCTTTTACGTCGAGCAGCATTGTTTTTATGAATAACACCTTTTTGAGCGGTCCGATCTAAAACGCTTATGGTTTCAGCCACCGCGGTATTTGCTCCTTTTACTTTTCCTGTCTCAAGCACTTCGCGGGCTTTCTTGACGCTGGTACGGGCAGCACCCCTGAATATACGATTGCGCGCACGTTTTTTAAGATTCTGCCGATTGCGTTTGATCTGTGACTTAATATTTGCCAAAATGAACCTCCAAAAAATTCACTAACAATCTCTGCGAAATAGTATTTTATTCGATGGCTGCGTTTTTGTCCAGAAGAAATTATCTTTCCAAATAGTAAACCATTAACGATTTCTATATCGTTATTCGTCCTATCGTTTAGTATTTACAAAACGTTATAAACTTAGTATACTATCGTGATATTTAAAAAGGATTACGAAATAAAATGGACCTTAAACAAAACCCGGATTCTACATTACCTGACCATGAAATGTGGAAGAATAAAAAAAATAAGGTTTTACAGGGGCTTAATGCATCGGAAGTATTAGAAAGGAAACAAAAATTTGGTCCAAATGCATTACCCATTGAAAAAGGACCAAACGCATGGTCAATATTAATCGCTCAATTAAAGAGCCCCCTCGTTTATATTATTCTCTTCGCAGCCATTGTTTCGCTAATCGTCGGTGAATACACTGATTTTGGAATCATTATGGCGGTTGTCCTTATAGATGCAGTTCTTGGTTTCATCCAAGAATACCGTGCTCAACAAACATATACCGCACTTAAGAGTTTGGTTAAACCAACTACAACGGTCATTAGAGACGGCCAACGGATCGAAATCGATGTGGTCGACCTGGTTCCTGGAGACCTGGTTGTTTTAATGTCCGGTGAACATATCCCCAGTGATGGAATTATTCTGCAGAGCATCAAACTATCTTTAGACGAATCCATCTTGACTGGAGAAAGTGAACCGGTAAATAAAAATTTGGATAAAGGGAAGAATTTCGTATTTATGGGGACAACAATAATCACCGGTCGGGGATTAATGGAAGTTACCTCTATTGGGGCGAATACTGAATTGGGCAAAATCGCGAGCAGCCTCGGAACTGATCATGAGGAGGAGACTCCTTTGCAGGTTCGATTGAAATCATTCAGTAAAACACTCACTCGTATCGTGATTCTATTTACCGCAATGATTTTATTGGTTGGTCTAATTTTTGGAAATAGTTTCTTGGACATGCTAAGAGTTTCCATAATCCTGGCAATAGCCGCTGTCCCGGAGGGACTTTTAATTGCTGTGACCGTAATTCTCGTATTGGGCATGCGAAAAATCCTTAAACGAAAAGGCCTGGTAAAAAAGCTCCTGGCGGTGGAAACACTGGGGTCGGTAACCGTTATTTGTACTGATAAAACCGGCACTTTAACCGAAGGCCGCATGCGCGTTACCCGCACAGATTATGAAGACACCCAACGAGCATTTCAAACCATGATCTTGTGTAATAACCTTGAAGGTCCAGTGGATATCGCCTTATGGGAATATGCAAAAAAACAATACCCTGATGATCCTCAGTCGCTGGTGGATAAAACAGTCCGTTTGAATGAGGAATTTTTCACCAGCGAAACAAAATTCATGATCACTGAGAATAAAATTAATGGTTCGGAATTCTATTTTATCAAAGGCGCTCCAGAAATTATCTTAGAAATGTGTAATTTGAGAAATGACGAAAGAAAAGTAATTCTAACTAAAGTGGAGAATTTGGCCAGTGAAGGATTACGTCTAATTGGGCTTTCCTATCGCCAATCCGGGCGAATAGAAAATCATTCCGATTACACCTGGATTGGTCTGGTCGCACTGGAAGATCCAATCCGTGATGGCGTGAAGAATGCAGTTAAAGTAGCCCATGACGCAGGAATTCAGATAAAAATGATTACGGGTGATTATGCCAAAACAGCCGAACATATAGGTCATCTGATCGGTTTGCATAACAAAGGCGACCAAATTATAGAGGGTGAAGAATTAGCTAAGCTGGATGATTCTCAATTACGCGCAAGAGTAAAACGAACTACTATTTTTTCACGCATTCGTCCCCAGGATAAATTAAGGATTGTGCGCGCATTGCAAGCCAATGGCGAAGTCACTGCTATGATCGGTGATGGGGTTAATGACGCCCCTGCCCTCAAACACGCCAATATCGGCGTTGTCGTTGGCAGCGCAACTGACGTAGCCAAAGAAATCGCCGATTTAATCCTTCTAGACAACAATTTCAGTACCATAGTGGCTTCCATTGAAGAGGGACGAGTAATTTTTGAAAACATTCGCAAAGTGGTGGCTTATACACTTTCCAACTCCTTTGCTGAAGTGCTGACCATATTTGGCGCGATGGTGTTGGGTTGGCCTGCTCCCCTGGTAGTAGCCCAGATTCTGTGGATTCATCTGATTTGTGATGGTCCTTCGGATATCGTCCTCGGATTCGAACCTAAAGAGCCGGGTATCATGAAAGAAAAACCGAAATCAGTAAAAGAGCCAATCTTAACCAATCTCGGCTTGGCACTTATCGCAGTGATCAGTATCGTCAGTAGCATTGCGGCACTCTTTCTATTCGGTCATTTCTTAAATATTCACGGAAATGCTGCGGAGGGACGCAGTATCGTATTTGCCAGTTTTGCGGTTAATTCAATGATCTATATTTTTGCCTACCGCAGTCTGCGTCATCCACTTATACGTATGAATAGAATTTTGGATAATAAACCGTTGATTTGGGCTGTTATCGGAGGACTACTGGTAGCGGTTATAGCTTTTATCTTTACCCCGATTCGCAATTTATTGGGTATTGTTCCGTTGACTCTCCAACAATGGTTCGTGGTTACGTTAATCGCGCTCTCTCTTCTTTTTACTGTTGAGGTGGCAAAATTCATCAGCAATCGGTTAAAAATTTCAGGAGGTTAATTATATGGCTTACTCTACGATTGAAGAGACTCATTTTATTGAGGATATCGGTCTATATTTTGAGAGATTGGGATTGCCCCGTATGGCTGGACGAATACTGGGCGTCTTGCTAATTTCTGATCCACCCGCTCAATCTATAACCGAAATAGTAGAGAAATTAAATGCCAGTAAAAGTTCCATTAGTATAATGGCGCGGTTACTGGTTGAAGCTGGTTTAATAGAAAAAGTACCTTCACCCATGCCAAGACGTGATTACTTCAAATTTAAAACTGGTGGATGGATCCTCTATATGCAGCAATGGTTTGAACTCATGTCTGGTTTACATAAAATTACTGAAAGGGGGATAGCGCTTTTGAATGATAAACCTGCAGATCTAAAAAATCGCCTGATGGAAGCACATGATCTCTTCTCTTATCTGGAAGAGCATTTTCCAACTTTATTGGAAAAATTACGGAATGGCCATGTTCTTAAACAAAGCTTATGAGCAATTTTCGAAGTTAGAAAAAATCCCTTGGTTTCTCAAGGGATTTTTTCTACATTAATTATTTATCTTGAAGAGCAACCAAACCTGGTAATTCCAGACCTTCCAGCATTTCCAGAGATGCGCCTCCGCCAGTGGAAATATGTGTGATTTTATCTGACACTCCGGCTTGAGCCACTGCCGCTACCGAATCGCCTCCGCCAATGACACTGATGGCTTTACTGGCAGCAATCGCCTTGGCAATTTCAAAGGTGCCATTTGCAAAATTGGGGAATTCGAAAACGCCCATTGGACCGTTCCAGACGACTGTGCTTGCATCACTAATAATCTTGGCGTACTCCTTCACAGTTTCAGGACCGATATCCAACACCCGCCAACCTGCGGGAACTTCACTAACATCCATTATCTTCTTATGAGCAGAATCTTCGAATTTATCTGCTATGACCATATCCACTGGTAAACGCAGTTTCGAACCACCCAACTTCAGCAATTCCTTGGCGGTTTCCAGAGCTTCCCCTTCCACTAGGGAATCTCCCATTCCATAGCCCTGGGCTTTAAAAAAGGTATTAGCCATTCCACCGCCAATCAGAACTGAATCTGCTTTTTGCAGCAGGTTCTTAATTACACCGATCTTATCGCTCACTTTTGCTCCACCTAGAATGGCTACAAACGGTCGTTTCGGATTGTCTATAGCCTGTCCCAAATATTGAATTTCTTTTTCCATCAGGAAACCGGCTACACCGGGGAGGAAATGGGCAACTCCTTCAGTGGAAGCATGTGCGCGGTGGGCAGTACCAAAAGCATCATTGACGTAAATATTGGCTAAGGCTGCCAATTGCTTAGCCATTCCTGGATCATTTTTTTCTTCCTCGGGATGAAAGCGAGTGTTTTCAAGCACCAATACTTCTCCCGGTTTAAGAGCCAGGGCAGCCTTTTCAGCCAAAGGACCAATGCAATCATCAGCAAATGCAACTGGTTTTCCCAACAGATTGGCCAGGTAATTCGCAACAGGTTTCAGGCTAAAAACAGGGTCCGGACCACCTTTCGGGCGGCCAAGATGGGAAGCCAGGATTACAGCTGCACCATGTTCCATCAAATATTGAATGGTAGGCAGAGCAGCTCGGATGCGGGTATCATCTGTGATCTTGCCTTCTTTCATGGGAACATTGAAATCCACCCTAACCAGTACCTTATTCCCTTTAACATCAATATCTTTTATGGTCTTTTTATTAAACATAATCACCTCAAATGTTTTTATAAAAAGACGTAATCCGTGGAAAACATAAGATTACGTCTTTGGTTTCATCGTTATTACCGATTAGAGTTTCTTTGCCACGAGGGCGGTCAGATCGGCTGTACGGCAGGAGTAGCCCCATTCATTGTCATACCAGGCAACCACCTTGACTAAATTTCCGCCCATGACCATATTGGATGGCAGGTCAACAATAGAAGAGCGGCTATCACCTTTGAAGTCCATGGAAACCAGAGGATCTCCATATTCGCCATGCGTGACTCCCAAAATTCCTTTTAGATATGATTTGGAAGCTTCTTCAAAAGCAGCATTTAATCCTTCTTTGGTGGTTGGTTTTTCCACTATGACAGTGAAATCCACAATGGATACCGTGGGTGTGGGAACACGCAAGGAATAACCATCGAATTTTCCTTTTAATTCGGGAATAACCAATGCTAGCGCTTTGGCAGCACCAGTGGTAGTGGGAATAATATTTAAACCAGCAGCACGGGAGCGGCGCATTTCTTTTTTATGACCCTGATCCAGAATAACCTGATCATTAGTATAGGAATGAACAGTAACCATCACACCGCTGATTATGCCAAATTTGGTGAAAACCACCTTGGCAGCAGGTGCCAAGCAGTTAGTAGTGCAGGAAGCGTTGGATAAAATATGATGTTTGGTAGGATCATACTTGTCTTCGTTAACACCCAGCACCACAGTGATGTCTTCATTTTTAGCAGGAGCAGTGATGATGACTTTCTTCGCTCCACCTTTTTCGATGTGGACATTCGCACCGGCTTTGCCTTTTTCTGGATCGCCTTTTGCATCCGTGAAAACACCGGTGGATTCAATGACTATATCCACACCCAGGTCTTTCCAGGGTAATTTGGCAGGATCTTTTTCAGCAAATACCTTAATGGTCTTGCCATTTACTACCAAATCATTACCTTCGACCTTGATTTCTGCGTCAAATTTGCCATAATTTGAGTCATATTTGAGCAGGTGAGCATTGGTTTTCGAATCGAACAAATCATTAATCGCGATAACCTCAATTTCACCTTTGTGAAAATCATCGATCGCTTTAAAAACCTGCCTGCCCACGCGGCCAAAACCATTAATGCCTACTTTGACTGTCATCCTGACCTCCAATAATTAGTGTGATTTACAAAGCTTAATTTTACAGTAATTTCCTATTCTTTTACAGATTGTTTATCTAACAATGGTCCTGTACGCTCGAAAAAAAGGTCTAGAATTGTCTCGGCGAGCAATTGGGAATTATGTCGCCAAGGATTTTCCTTATCCACCAGTGGAGCAAAATATACCGAGTACTGTTCCTCCAGTTCAGGATCCGCTTTAACCCATTCCACACCAGACGGTAATTTACTGCTGAAATCATTGTTACAAACAATGACATCAAAGTGCTGATTCTGTAAATGTTGTTCGATCACTCGAACATGGTCTAGAATTTTATAACCATCCGTCTCGCCTTTCTGGTTAGCCACATTACAAATATAAAATTTCAATGCTTTACTCACCCGAAGCGCTTCTGCCAGTTCAGGGACTAATAAATTGGGTAAAACACTAGTGTACAGGCTACCAGGCCCGACCACTATTAGATCAGCTGACAGGATAGATTGCACTGCCGGTGGATATGGCAGTGGATTTCCTGGCTCAAGCCATACATGTTTAATGGTTCCACCAATTTTCGATATCTGACTTTCCCCTATCACTTTTACTTCCTTGGTTTGGTCAGGGAGTCTAATTTCAGCTACTAGTTTCACATCATGCAATGTGGAAGGCAGTACTTTTCCGCAGACAGCCAGTACCTTGCCAGATTCCGCTACTGCATCTTCAAAAGAACCGGTAATATCGCTTAAGGCACTAATCAGCAAATTCCCGAGAGAATGTCCATTAATTCCTGCATTTTTGCCAAAGCGATACTGAAATAATTGAGTCATCAGCTCCTCATCATCTGAAAGTGCTGCCAAACATGCGCGAATATCACCAGGAGGAAGAATCCCCAAACTCTTTCGTAATTCTCCCGAGGATCCTCCATCATCAGTTACTGTGACTAATGCAGTGAGGTTATGAGTATATAGTTTTATACCGCGCAAGAGTACAGAAAGACCAGTTCCTCCACCAATGGTTACAATCTTAGGACCCTTTTCTTTCTTACGATAAGCAGATATTGTATCGAGTATGGCTTCACCAGGTTTCACAAAAGGTTTAAGTAATGAACGATTCAATTCCACTGTTCCAACCCCTATAAAAAATAAACCCACTCCCCCAAAAATCAAAGCCCGAATCGTTCGATCAAGGAATCGCAGGGAAAGAAATGATAGAACTTGCATCCAGAAGGAATTATCAGTGTTGCGGTAAAAATCGATAACTAAAACGGCAACCCCCAGCCCAAGTAACGTCACTCCAACTAGTATCATCACCAGCCAGCGTTTAATCCCTATTCCAGGAGATAACCACCTGCGGAATTCTAAGAAAATATTCCTGAAACTCCTTTTTAGTTTCTTCGATTTTTCCATCAGCAGGATAATAGCAGTCTTTTATTCACAAGTCAATAAAACGAAATGACCTTATAATTTTATCAATGGATAATTACATCTACCTGGATATTGGGGGCACTAATATACGTGCAGCTCTATTTATAAAAGATGAAATTCAACCTGTAAAACAAATAAAAATTAGTACCTAATCTGAAGGTCAGAAAGCCGAAGACCAAATTCTAGACCTCATTAAGGAAATTTGACCTCAAAAAGAGACCGTGAAGGCAATTGCTGCCGCTACCCCAGGGTATGTCGATTCAGAAAAAGGTATTGTTATTAAGGCAGTCAATATTCCTGGCTGGGAGTATATGCCTTTACAACAGTCGATTCAGGATAAATTTAATGTCCCAGTCCTTATTGGAAACGATGCTCGATTGGCCATTCTAGTTGAATGGAAACATGGAGCTGCACGCAGTCACCATAATATTATTTATCTCACCATCAGCACCGGGATAGGGGGGGGTGTAATCATCAATGACTAGATTCTCATGGGATCTTGCGGGATGGCAACAGAATTAGGTCATATCACAATCCTGCCAGATGGCCCGCTTTGTAATTGTGGTCAATCCGGTCACTTGGAAACCTTTTCCTCCGGACCAGCTATTGCCAGGCATTTCCTAGAAAAACTGACCAATGGGGTTAAGTCTTCACTAAAGAAAACACCACTACCAACCAGCAAAGAAATAGCAGCGGCAGCACTTCAAGGTGTTGAGCTTAGTTTATCTGCCTTTAAACGAGCTGGTACTTATTTAGGAATCGCAATTGCCAATTACTTACAGATATTTAATCCCACTTGTGTGGTTCTGGGAGGAGGAGTAAGCATTACCGGTGACTTATTGCTTGAACCAACCAGAAAAGTCGTGGAGCAAGTGATACTCAGCAAAGAGAACTTAAAGGGTCTAACCATTACCAAAGCAAAATTGGGAGATAATGCAGGATTAATCGAAGCTTTGGTTCTCATCAAGATCAACCATCTGTAAATGAGTGAATGTTATAATCTCCATACAAAAAAAATTGTAAATTTGATCATGACAAATGTTGCCTGATTTTCGTGTTCGTCAGCGTGATTATCTCTTAGAAATCACCCGTGCTTTAACCCAGGAACTTGACCTGGATTCCGTGTTAGAGAGAATTCTAAAATTTTCCATTGAATTACTCGCTGGTCAAGCTGGACTAATTGTCTTACGAGGAGAGAGCGGCGGATGGGATATCCGCGTATCTCAGGGAATTTCACCTATCTTTTTGCAGCAATTGAACCCTCTGTTAAATGCCATTCCTGATAATGAAGATCCACAACAATTTGAGATTCCAGAAATTAACCGAATACTAAACGATCTCACTTTCGCTGCCCGACTGAGGTTATTAAGCGGTGTGGGCTTACCTATGGTCACTCAACAAAAGGTTTTAGGTGTCGTTTTCATTTTCCGCAGTTACCCGGGTATTTTTTCTGCAAATGACCGTGCGCTTTTAGGCAGCTTTGCCAATCAAGCCGCAATCGCGGTTCAAAATGCCCAACTTTATACCAAAGTGACTCTGAGCAAACAGCATCTAGATGCCATTTTAGATTCAGCCGCCGATGGAATCTTAATTCTTACTTCGAATCAGGTGATCGAACGCTGTAATGCCGCTTTTTCACGCATGGTTGCCCTTTCTCCTGAGCAAATTCAAGGTAAACACCATGAAAATATCCTCCGTTTGGATAAACTAACTCTGGAAACAACATTGGAAAAAGCCATCGCCGGAGGCTGGCCGCTCACACCTTCTGCACAGCTTTATGTGGAGGGTGACCTTAAACGAGTGAATTTACCACCCATTCCAATTGGTATTACTTACGCCCCTCTGGTCTCAAATAATGGAAAGCTACTGAATATTATTGCTACTTGTCGGGACATCAGTCGATTTAGACAAGCCGAAGAAATGAAAAGTACTTTCATCTCTGTTATCAGTCATGAGCTAAAAACACCCGTTGCATTAATAAAAGGTTATGTAAGTACTCTCAGGCGCGAAGATGCCGATTGGGATAGGAAAATCATAGATGAAAGTTTGCAGGTGATAGAAGAAGAGGCGGATCGCTTGAATATTTTGATAGAGAATCTCCTGGACGCATCGCGTTTACAGGCAGGCGGAATTACTTTAAAGAAATCCGATATCTTCATACCAGATATGGCTCAACGACTGGCTACACGCTTCCGTACCCAAACCGAAAAACACAAGATTACTACGAAATTTCCTGATGATTTCCCCATCATTATTGGTGATGAAACCAGGATTGAGCAGGTTTTTTCCAACTTGATCAGTAACGCCATAAAATATTCAGATTCCGGTGAAATACTTATTGCAGGACAAGTCCGAGCCGATATGGTAATTATTTGTGTTAAAGATGAAGGACCAGGTATCGCCCCGCAGGATATTCCTTATATTTTCGACCGATTTTATCGGGCGCCAGATGCAACTCGCGAAAAGAAGGGGGCTGGATTGGGGCTTTATCTTACACGATCCATTATTGAAGCGCACCAAGGAAAAATCTGGGTGGATTCCAAGCAGAATGAAGGTGCACGCATTTGTTTTTCTTTACCCAGATAATATATTGCTATACGCTTATTAATTATTTTGGTAATGGTATAATCGGCTGACATTTTTAAATTTCAGAAGGTGAACATGGCAAAAACTCAAACAAGCTGCCCACGCTGCCGGCAGCCGGTTATCACGGATATTGAACAAATATTTGATCTAAATACCGACCCTACTGCCAAACAAAAATTATTAGGGAACATCGCTAACACAATCCACTGTCCTTCCTGTGGATTTCAAGGCATGCTGGCAACCCCGATCGTCTATCATGACCCGGAAAAAGAATTACTGCTTACTTATTTCCCACCGGAATTGAGCGTTCCTGTAACAGAACAGGAAAAACAGATCGGTCCATTGATTAATCGCATACTAAATTCCCTGCCTAATGAAAAACGTAAAGCCTATCTGTTTCAACCACAGTCGATGCTAACCTATCAAACCCTGTTGGAGAAAATTCTCGAAAAAGATGGAATAACCAAGGAAATGATTGAAAATCAGCAAAAACGTTTGAATTTTCTTCAACGAATCCTAACCTCCCCCAAACCAGATCAACTAACTCAGGTCAAACAGGAAGAAGATCTAATTGACTTTTCATTCTTCTCCTTATTAACACGCTTCATTCAATCCGCTGTAGAACAGAAGGATGAAAAAACCAGTAAGGAACTTCTTGAGGTTCAAGATTTACTATTTAAAAATACTAAAGTTGGCAAAGAGTTATCTGTTCAGGCGAAGGAAACTGAAACTGCCATTAAATCACTACAAGATGCTGGCAAAGACGGTTTGACCCGTGAAAAGCTACTCGACCTGGTAATTAAAGCTCCCAATGATACTCAGCTTTCAATCTTAACAGGATTAGCTCGTTCTGGGATGGATTATTCTTTTTTCCAGATGCTCAGTGAAAAGATTGAAGCGGCGAAGGACGCTGAAAATCAAAAATTGTTGAACCTCAGAGAGAAATTATTAAATTTAACCCAGGAAATTGATAAAAAAGTTCAAGCTGAGTATGAACAAGCCAAACAATTATTGGAAAAAATACTTTCAACCGACAATATTGCCCTTAGTGCAGAAAATAATTTGTCAAAAGTGGATGAATTATTCCTCCAGGTGTTAGAAAATGAATTGGCGGTTGCAAGGAAAAATGCTAACATTGAACGTATCTCCAAACTGGAACAAGTTATGATAGTGATTGAGAAAGCCAATGAGCCGCCGGCTGAAATTAAACTTATCCAGGAATTATTAAGCACAGAGAACGATGCCGAATTACAGAATAAACTCAACGAACATGCTGCAGAGATCACCTCTGAATTGGCTGATCTGGTAAATAATGTAATAACTCAAAGCGAGGGCAAGAACCAGGATGTCAAACTCACTGAAAAGTTTAAATCTGTCTATCGAGCAGTTTTACGTTTTTCAATGCAAAAGAATTTACAAAAATAATTAGTGATTAATTAAGAAAAATAAAAGATAGAACTTCAATCTAAAAAGAGAGCAATTTAAACTGCTCTCTTTTTTATTCATAATCGGGATTATCTAATCGGAGTCCAAAACCGCGAACAGTCACCAGGTAGTTGTGGTTCTTATCAAACTCAGATAAGCGCTCCCGCAATCGGCGAACCAGGGCATCCAACGCCTGTTCAGTTACGCCTTCACCTTCCTTGAGACCCCATACTGCCTGGACGATATTTTCGCGCGGAACAACTTCACCCGATTGTTCATAAACACATTGCAGCAACCGGAACTGCTGAACAGAAAAAGCCGGAATAACCTCTTTTTCAAGTACCCAGACCCGTCTTGCTCGTGAATCAATTAGCAGTCGGCCTGACACTTTTTTGGCATTTCCCAGAGGTAATGTGGAATCAGAACTGACAAAAACAAAATCTTGAACTAATGCGATTTTGATTTGATCTCCATCTTTGATAAACGCGGATTCAAGCAATTTTTTTCCATTTAAAAAAGAACCATTCTTGCTACCCAAATCCTTTATTTCTATCGGCTTGTCAATGTGAGGGATAAGCTTTAGATGAAAACGAGATACCTGCCGATCGGGAATTACAATATCACAGTCCTCTCCCCTGCCAATCAAAATTTCAGTGGTTATTGCCCATTTACGGCCGTTAAGAGGACCTATTTGGGCAACTAAAAATGGTAGTTTGCTTTCACTTTTTTTCAAAATCCATTCCTAACATTTATCTCAATTTAACTTTCACAAAGTATAATAATAGCAAATTTAGAATTTTTTGCAAGTTGAACCTCAAAATTTATTTTTATAGACAGACGCTGGAAAGAATCCAAATTATTAATATATGCCAACGCCACTTGAAATAGGTGAAATTTTACACAGGCGGTATAAAATCATCCGCGTCATTGGACAAGGTGGAATGGGATGTATCTACTTAGCTGAGGATAACCGCCTGAAAGGGCGGAATTGTGCTATCAAGGAAGTGGAATATGACCGATCCATTGGAAAGGAATTGATCCAAGAGTCAAGAGAACAATTCAGAAAAGAAGCTACGGTTCTAGCCAGACTGGATCATCCGAATTTACCCAAAGTCTCAGATTATTTTTCTTTAAGAATGCGGGATTACCTAGTAATGGACTACATACCAGGTGAAGATTTACGTACTTTAATTTCCAAAGCAAAACAAAATAAAAAATTTCTTAAAGTGAAAGATATTTTGAATTGGGCACAGCAGCTTGCGGATGCGCTGATTTATTTGCACAGTCAAGAACCTCCAATTCTTCACCGCGATATCAAACCGAGTAATCTTAAAATCACACCCAATGGGATTTTGAAACTTGTTGATTTTGGCTTGGTCAAACTCCTTGCCCCTGGAGAAGGGACCATAACTATAATTCAAGGTCATGGGACAGCTTTCTATACACCCTTGGAACAATATGGCGGGGATAGCACCCACACTGATGTGCGCAGCGACATCTATGCCTTCGGGGCAACCTTATATCATCTACTGACCAATACATCTCCAGTAGATGCCCGTGCACGATTTTTAAGACCTGAGAGCTATATCAATCCTCACCAAATCAATCCCGCAATCAACCAGCAAATTGAAAAAGCAATCAATATGGCGATGAACCTGCATCCGGATCAACGTCCACAAAGTGTTCGACTTTTCAAAGAATATTTATTGGGCAAGGAAATGGAAATTAATGAGCAGTCAGAAATAATTCAAGTGCTTTGGGATCAATTCAAAAATCCAATTGAGCGAAATTTATTATGGATTTCCATTGGATTATCGATAATGACCCTATTTATTGTAGTAATGAGATAATGATTACAAAATCATTTACTGCAGTGGGAGGCGACGATTCCAAACCCAATTTATCACTATCCCAAACCCAGCACTAAGTAAAACGAGAAGAATTGTTTTGCCAAATCCGCCTGATTGATGATGGTAAGCACTACCTGGTAAACCCAATGTTATCCAAAGATAAGTAGTTAATCCGCAAATGACTTCCAGCAATCCTGCACGCATCCCCCATAAGATGGTGAAATAGCGATTACCCACCCAAATCATCAATCCTGCGATTGACCAAAGAATAATTATCACAATTAACCACTCTAACCTGGAATCAATCTGTGAAAGATTAAAAATCAATGTCGATTGTTTATTACCTTCTTTACCATTTTGTTCAGTTGGTAATGTTGGGATTACCGTTGGTGTGATTGCGCTAACTATAACGCTTTTACCCGGTGTAATTTCCAACATTAAAATATCTGAATTTCCTGCCGGATCGCTATTTACTTTTATCTCCAGTATCCCGGGATCCTGAATTCGGAAAGTGGTTCGGGCAATACCATCCTTGGTAATAGATTCTATTTGCTGGGTATTTCTTTTTTCTCCAGATAAGCTAAAAACGAATTTGACTACTGTACTATCCGGTACTGGATGCCTATTATGGTCTAATATCACCCCCGTTCTTAAAGGAATGAGATCACCTATGAAAAATGCCGGTATCATTGTGGGCTGAATAGTACCGTTTGTCGCTAGATTTGAATTATTCCCATCCAAATCAATTACCAGCGGGATAATCTGTGAGGGATCTGGTGAAGTGATGATATTAAGGTCATAAGCCACTCCCGGGACTGACACCGGCGCTGCCCCCTCCGGGTTAATTTCTTGAAAAATAACCCTTGCGGCTACTTCCACAAACGATGGGATTTTACTGAAAACTCCATAATAGGCGGTTAAATTTGAGACATCTGTAGCATCCAAACGATAAGGAACATTAAAGGCAAATGCAATAACATTTTTATCCCGGATAAGCTGGGGGCGTTCGGATATTAATCGGTGAAGAACATTGGATGCGGGTCTATTCGGATCACTACTGAGCAAGGAAAATATTAACCAATCTGCTTTGTTTAAGCTGGTTTCTAAATCCAGATGATTAATTGGTGAATTCAGGTAACCATCGAGATCTTCAAAAGTAAAAGAGGATAGGTGGTTTTGAGAAATCTGTCCGCCTACATTCGGACCATATAACTTCAATACTGCTTTTTCAAATTCCTCAACGGACAACTCTGTTTGCTTCTTGCAACTGCTACATTGAGAGCAAGAAACCGTATCTGTAAAAAATACCATATTGCTACGCAAATCAGGCGGCCGAACAATAGTATTTGACAGGTCCTTGCTTTCAGGGCTGATTAGCGCAATCCCTTTACTGGCCACTTCAAATGAAATTTTATCTGCCTGACCAATTTCACTTAAAGAATTAACATCAGGTAAAACACTTTTGATCTCGAAGGTGTCATAAATCTGGAATTTCAATTTAAGTACACGCTCTACTGAAGCATCAACCCGGTCAGCAAACGAACGGTCCTCACGGTATTTTTGGCTGAAAAATTCAAGAATTCGTAAAATTGTCGAATAAGTATCCTGGTCGCCTGTCGCTATTATCCGGTCCATATAAAGCAAATCATTGCCAGCCAGAAATGCACTCAATACAACTTGACGTGCATCGAAAGTTTTCCCCGATGGATCATAAGAGCGCCGGATTGCCTGGCTGCCCAGGTCATCGCTGACGATTAATCCTCCGCTATTACGCCAATCAGAAAATTCTGGTAATTTCATTAAAACACCTAATGCGGCTGGATCGAGACTGATTGGTTTTGTGAAGGCACGGATATTCCCTTGTAGACCCTGATAGCGAATATGGCTTAGTAAAAAACCTTCCGCTATTTCACTTTTTTCCTTTGCATTACCGGTTATAGCAAAGAAAGGAGCCAGTTCGATCAATCTAAGTTGTTCAAGCGATTTTCGAACTGTTGCCACTTCCGCTTCAGGCAACCGATCAGAACCTCCTCGACCGGGAAAATGTTTTGCGATAACTGCCATCTGCTGATTGCTGCCCATGTGCAATCCGCGGATATAAGCCCGTCCCATTTGACTTACCCAGAAAGGATCACCTCCAAATGTGCGGGTGCCCAAATCATCTCCACTACCTGTGTAATTGATATCCAGTACATCCAGGGAGGGTCCTAGGAAAAGGTTGAAACCCAAATGATGCAATTCGCTGCCCATCACTGTGCCTACTTTTTCAGACTCAGCAGGATCCCAGGTGGCGCCAATTGCCATCTGATTTGGCAATGGAGTCAGTCCGTTAAGTATCTGGTCAAATGGATATAAATCACCGTCCTGGGAAATGCCAATGAAAAGCGGAACATATGTATCATTATTCACTGATTCAATAGGTGTGATAGTCGGCTGCTGTTTTGTATCGATTTTCGGAATTATTAGACCGGCAGCTACATTTTGCAGAGAGGTAATGAGATTATAAGTACCTTCAATCGTTTTATCAGGACCTGTGAAGTTATCATTTTCACGTTTTAAGATTACCCCACTAATAAAATGATTTACGATTAAATCATAAATTTGTGACTCAGTATTCACTTCATTGCCCTGAAATGTAACCAAAAAAAGCTGCCCCACCTTTTGTTCAGGAGAAAGTTTTTCCAGCAATTGCCGGGCTTTTTGGCTGGTGAGCGTGGAATTT
>Ga0315274_10003951_pt1 | contig 21911 bp, 42 predicted proteins | sample YL17G02_20_MG_FD_203700 | JGI IMG/M metagenome (GOLD analysis project Ga0315274, IMG submission 203700) | Sediment microbial communities from Yellowstone Lake, YNP, Wyoming, USA - YL17G02_20 | ecosystem: Environmental > Aquatic > Freshwater > Lake > Sediment | place: USA: Wyoming | collected...
CTTGTAGTCGGCGGCGCGAATCTTCTCCATCAATTCGGCCGGGGCCCCGCTGGTCGCGAGCCGCTGCTCCATGCGTCCGGCATCGAGCGCAATCTCGATGGCTGTCGAGCGCGGCACGGTCACGGCGTTCACGTCCTTGCGCCGCTCCTCGGCCACCGCGGTCAGCAGGTCGTAGGCGCACTCGTCCCACACGGCGTAGGCGGCGCGCTGCAGCGTGAGCGCTTCCTCGGGCGTGAACTTAACGGTCGTCGCAATCATCGTCGTCTCCTCGCTGCCGTGGGCAGCAGTTCACGCAGCCATCTTCATGCTCGGCTGGCTCCCAGTGCGTCTGGCGCGCCGTCTGCCAGGTCACCAGCTCCGAGGGGTCAACCGCCTTGCCGCACCGCGGGCACTCGGCGACGCCCGCCAGGATCTCCGCCAGTGCGGACGTGACCTCGTCCTCGGGGAAACCGGCCGCGAGGGCCAGCCGCACCGCTTCTGACTGGTCGGCGTCAGGCACGCCGGCTTCGTTGACCAGGATGTTGCCGAAGACTGCGTCGTAAGCGTCCGGTTCGTAAGCCACGCTAGACCTCCGTCCGATTGATGACCGATTCCAGAACACGGAGCGCTTGGGCCAACACCTCGTCCTCGCGCACATTGACGGCCCACCCGGTGCGCACGCGATTCAAGGCGGAGATGCCGTTGAAGGCGGCGCCGAAGGTCTGGCGCTTTTCGTCCGGCGTCATCGACGCCAGGTTCTCCTGCAGCAGCGACTTCGTCTTCACAGAACACCCGTGAAGTAGGCCGCGACCATCTCGCCGCGCGCATCGCGGTTGGCATACCAGATGTAGCGAACTTTCTTGGACCAGACGGCGCCGATAGCCGCATCGACCGTCTTCGCCTTGCCAATCAGCTTGACGAGTTCGGCATCATCGGTCGCCTCGACCACGTGGTCCCAGCCGCGGCCCTTCTCGTAGTTGGCGCTGGCGAAAGCGCGAACACCGGCCACGAGCGGCGCGACGTGATCGAACTCGACGCCCTGTGCGTCCATCCGATCCAAGCAGCTCAAGCAGACCGGCATGTCGTCGCCGTCGAAGAGGTGAAAGTGGCTCTGGCAGGAAGTGCAGGTGCTGATGGTCATCGTCGTCGCCTCCGAATGTGGCCTCCCGTCTATTCGAGAGAGCCTGTCTATCCAACCTTACAAGATCAATGATAATATCAACGCGCCCGGAAGTCAACAGGCGTGGACGTGTGCAACCGAATTCTTTGACTATTTTTGAGTGCGGGAGGGAAATCTTTGAGGTGTGAGGGAATTCTTTTCGAGGTGGGCTCCCGAATTATTTCGGGAATTATTTGGAATTATTTTTGGTGGGTCCAGCGGGAGTCGAACCCGCATCTCTCGGCTTAAAAGGCCGCGGCTCTATCCGTTGAGCTACAGACCCGAAGTGGTGCGCGCGGTGGGACTCGAACCCACACCCTGCTGGTTAAGAGCCAACTGCTCTGCCTTCGAGCTACGCGCGCGTGTCTTTCACAGCGGTCACGAACAGGCGGGCCCACCAGCCGCAGCTGGCGCAATGCCCGTCCCGCACGGCGAGCACGCGCCATGTGCGAGACAGCCGGTCGAAGCACTGTCCGCACAGGGCGCGCTCACCCTCTTGGTCCTGACGTGTGGAGTCGAACCACATTCTTCCCGTCTTCAGCGGGACGCAATCACCGGACCTGCTCCGTCAGGATGTCATCGAGACGACGGGGAACGCGCAGGCCGCGCACTTTGACCTGCTTGCCCCAGCCGTTCATCTTGTGCGGTTTGCACATCAGGCAACCCGCCCGTCGGTTCTTCGTTCGACGGCGCTTGTGGTGCATCGTCATCCTCCAGAATAGCGAGAACGCCGCCGTCCTCTGTGTCGTAGAGGATGTGCGGCATCACTCGTCCAGCTTGACGTGCCAGTAGAGATACGACATCCAGTTGCTGGGCGTCTTGATGCCGATCGTCACCTTCATCGACGGCGCGAGCACCTGCGGACGGCGCGGCTTCCGCAGGAGCGTGAGCCCAGCCTCCTCTGGTGTCCGTGCGCCCTTCTTCCGATTGCACGGCTCACACGCCGTCACGATGTTGTCCCAGCCACGCTTGCCGCCGGCCGCCACTGGCACTACGTGGTCGAACGTCAGGTCTTCCGACCCGAAGGACGTCGCGCAGTATTGGCACGTGTAGTCGTCGCGCGTGTAGATGTTCGCGCGGGTGAACTGCACGACCGGCCGCTTCCGCAGCTTCACGAACTGCAGGAGGCGCACCACGGACGGCAGCTTGAACGAGAAGCTCACCGAGCGCACCTCGCGGTCGTGCGTCTCGACGATCTCGACCTTGCCCTGCACCCAGAGCGTGATCGCCCGCTGCCAGTCCACGACCTTGAGCGGTTCGTAAGTTGCGTTCAGAACGAGTGTCTGTTCCATGATGTCACCTGAGTAGCGTCAACGTCTTCTCCACCGCATTGTCGTAACCGAAGTCGATCAACATTCGAAGGCCACGGCCCTCAAGGAACGCGCACGCGATGTGTTGCTCGAGCGTGAGCTCGAGGTCCAGCATGTCGGCGATCTCCAAATAGCGCATGGCACGTTCTACCACGAAGATGGTGGGGGAGGAGGGAATCGAACCCCCTTGATGCCCTGGTCCCAGGCCAGGTGGCTAACCTTTTGCCCACTCCCCCGATTTGGTAACGGCGACGGGAATCGAACCCGCGGACTCCTGGGTGAAAACCAGGTGACAGATACCAGCACCGTCTACGCCGTCATGCGCGACCGCTTACGGCGGTCAGTCGGCCCCTACGGCAGTCACGCCGCTTGCCATTCATCCTGGGGCTCGAGACTGGCGGTCGACTAGCCGCCGACCTCTACGGCGTGCCGTTCCGCTGGCTCCGACGACCACGCACTTTCTGACTCAGAGGCGGGCCCGATCTCGGCTGTCGCGAGCATGGCTTGGCGGCGCGCCACCGCTCGACCGCGCGCTCCATTTCATCGCGGATGGCCTGCTCGCCTCGAGATTTCCAATACTGCTCACGGTCGAACTCGGCCATGAACTCCAACTGCGTCGCCGTCCCAGCCACCGCCTCCAGCTCTGCGCGTCCAACCCATGGCGGTTTCAGCATTCGTGCGTCAATGGTAGCGCCAGCGGGAGTCGAACCCGCCTTGCCCGGTTGAGAACCGAGATTCCTACCGATAGAAGATGGCGCCACGAATGGTCGGCTCGGCAGGAATCGAACCTGCTTTATGGCTGGGTGTAGGCCAGCTGCGATGCCAGTTTGCTACGAGCCGATGGTCCTTCAGGGGAGAGTCGAACTCCCGTTGCCCGGTTATCAGCCGAGAGCTCTACCGTTGAGCTACTGAAGGTCAGAACGCGTTGTAGTCGAGCACGGGACGCTCGAACGCCTGCGCCATGCGGGCCAGGCTGGAGCGCATCTCCTCGACCGATTCGCCGTCCACCCGGACGGGGTCGTGTGAGATCGAGTGCGGATTCTCGATGTCGCCATCGTCGTAGGCTTCATGCACGCCGAACACCTCGACGCCGCCTGGCGTGGTCTGTTTCACGACGCGATACGTCCATCCCATCACGCGCTCCTTGAGTTGGCTGTCCGGGCAGGATTCGAACCTGCGGTAGCCTGGTTAACAGCCAGGTGCCTTGCCAGCTTGGCTACCGGACAATACATGGTCTGCGCGGCGCGAGTCGAACGCACATCACGCGCTTATAAGGCGCGGGCTCTGCCACTGAGCTACGCGCAGATGGTCGACCCGGCCGGAGTCGAACCGGCATGGTCCGCTTTAGGAGAGCGGCGCATCTCCGTTCTGCCACGGGTCGATTATCGCCAGCGCACCTGACACTCGATCCGACCGAGCCGAAGATTGCCGAGCACGCCGACGCTCGGCATCATCCACGCGTTCCAGCGCACGAGCGGCCACGTGTAGACATCGACGGACAGACGCCGCGCGATCCACATGAACCGCACCGTGCCCTGCTCGTCGTGGCCATGGAGCCGAAGCTTCTGAAAAGTCATCATCGTCGTCACCTCAAAGTTGGCTGCCTCGGGTGGACTCGAACCACCGTATCCAGAGTCAGAGTCTGGCGTCCTGGCCGCTGGACGACAAGGCAATCGTGGTGGCCCCGGAGAGATTCGAACTCTCGACCGCGCGTTTAGAAGACGCCGGCGTGCTCCTCACGCGGGGCCGAGTGGTGCCCTCGGCTGGAGTCGAACCAGCGACAGCCGCCTTCGGAGGGCAGCGTCTGCATTCCGTCAGCGAGGGCGAATGGTCGAAGGGGCCGGCGTCCCACCGGCGTCTCGCTGCTTCGGAACGTGGTGCGAACGGCTTGCGCCTCCCACGCCTGATCTCAACAGCGGGCTCTCTGTCCTGAAGGGTCACTTCAGTCATCCGTGGTCGGCCTGAGCTACCCTTCGTCAATGGTGGATGTGACAGGAATCGAACCCGCATCAACCGGTTGCAGGCCGGTGGCTCTCCCATTGAGCTACACACCCGTGAGAATCGTGCATCGTGTCGAGGTAGGCGTGCCATGACGCCTCGTTCGTGTCCGTCAGCATGGGAGCGGGCAATAGCGCGAGGTGCTGTTAGCCGCGGCCAGCCCGCGCCCGCGCCCGTTTTCCCCTTGTTTGCAAGCGCCTGACGGCTCCTCGCAGGATGGCGCACCAGGTGGGACTCGAACCCACGACCGCAGGGCACGCTCGGATGACGGGTGCTGTAAGCCGCGGCAAGCCGCCCATCGTCACTCAACCCTGTGCTCTACCCACTGAGCTACCGGCGCATCTTGGACTACGACCGCGGAGTCGAACCGCGTTGGCAGAGGTTGCAGCTCTGCGCCTAACCGTCTGGCTCGTCGTAGAAATTCTTGGTGCGGATGGCGGGAGTCGAACCCGCGTTTGCGCGTTGGCAACGCACTGTCCTAGCCTCTAGACGACATCAGCATGGTGCTCCCGGCAGGAGTCGAACCTGCCTGTTCGCGTTCGTAGCGCAAAGTCCTCATCCCGAGGCGGGAGCGTTGGTGCGGGCGGCGAGAGTCGAACTCGCATTTCCGGTTTGGAAGACCAGAGTCCTACCATTGGACGACGCCAGCACGTGTGACTATTCAGTTGTCAAAGAGTGGCACCGGCGGACGGACTCGAACCGCCTCAACACGTTTTGGAGACGCGTCGGCCTCCCAGGCTCGCCGGCCTGCTCGATCGTTCTGGGGTGGCTGACGGGATTCGAACCCGCAAATAACCGGTTCACAGCCGGTCGCTCTCCCGGTCGAGCCTCAGCCACACCACAACGATCGAACGGGTCAGTTTTCGTGATGACCAGCACGCCGCCGCAGACATACGCTGCCGAGCGATTGCTTGGAGCCTCGCCACGGACTCGAACCGTGACCGCCCGGATACAGGCCGGGTGCACTGCCTCTCGCGCTCGCGAGGCCCACGTGGAGGACCGGACGGGAGTCGAACCCGTGTTTCCTGCATACCAAGCAGGTGGTCTAGCCGCTGACCTACCGACCCAATCTGGCGCTGGCAACCGGGCTCGAACCGGAACCTTCTCGCTTACGAGGCGAGCGCACTGCCACTCGTGCTCTGCCAGCATGGCGGACGTGACGGGACTCGAACCCGCAACTGCTCGGGAGACAACCGAGTGCCCTGCCTTCGGGCCTCACGTCCAAACTCTTGGTTGCTGGCCTGGGAATCGAACCCAGCTCAGACCTGCTTATGAGACAGGCGCCTGGCCACTAGGCTAGCCAGCAACAGCGAAACTCTGTGTCGGGGTTGGGAAAGTCGAGGACTGAACGTCGCTCGAACTATCTAGGAAGGTTGTGCAAGACTCGACCTCCCAACCCTAGCAATTATCGCGACAGGCTTCTGGCCTGATCGCGAACTTTGCTGTGGGCTGCCACGTGCCTTTCGGCGCGACGTGGAAGGTCGTTCTCATCACAATGTCTCCGATGCTACGCGTTGATACTACCAGTTGTCAAGCGGACGAGGCGACATAATGAGGCCGGTCCACAGAGACTCGAACCGCTCGATGTTCAGACGGGCCTGCTCGCGGGCCTTCACGTCCGAGGGGTCAGTGCAGTGTCGCAGCGCGTCGATGAAGGTGATCTCGTGACTCGTCGCGAGGTTCAACGCGATGCGCAAGGTCTTGATCTCGTGACGCGTTAGCTCGATAACCGCGCCTGTTCTCGTCTTCTTCGTTCTCATGCGCTCAGAGCCACCCGTTGAACTGCATGTCCCACGCGTGCCGCGACGCCGCCTCCTCGATCGCCGCGTCCTCAATGGCCGCGTCCTCTTCGGTCGTGTGCATCGAGGGTCGGTCTTCCACCAGACGCGGATGCCGAATCGACTGCGCCATCATGTCGCGCTTCCAGAGCCGCCGGTCTTGCGCTTCGCGGGAGTCAGTCGCCGTCGCCGTCGCCGTCGCCGTCATCGCCATCGCCGTCTCCTTGGATTGCAGCGAGCGTCATCGCTCACTTACAAGGACGATGATACTATCAAAAACGCGCCATGTCAACAGGCGCAGGGGTGCACGACCGAATTCTTTTCCGATTTATACTGGCGTCATGCCGACACCACCGTGGGAGGACGACGACGGGAATCCGATTCAGCCGGGCAAGGCGGGCCCAGCATCAGGCGGGTGGGGTCAGGCCCCTAGCCGACCCTCGTTGCGCGGTCCTGGTGGCGTCATGGCCCACGGACACAGCGCCCTCTGCGCCTGCTCGCTGTGCAAGGGGAAGGCAAACAAGCCGGGCGACCCGGACAACTAGGTGACCACGACCGCGAACGCTTCCTCGTAGCGCCAGCGAGACATCGAGCTCAGGCCCGCGTGCCGCATCAACGTGAACGTGCGCCCGCCCCAGGTCACCACGCGCGGCGGAGGGTCGAACGGCGGAATCCACACGGTCGACACGAAGTCACCGCCAGCGGTGTAGAGGTCGATCTCCATCAGGGGTTCTCGCCCCTGACGCACGGATAGCACATCCCGTAGCGATGGAGCACGCCTGGCGTTGGCACCGCGTCCTGCGTGGTGGCCCCGCACCGGAGGCACTCCAGCCACGTCTGATGCTGCGTGAGCCCAGGCGAGGTGATGTCCTTTGGCGGGTCCGTGCGGTCACTGACCAAGCGAAGTTTCCGTTCCATCATGCACCTCTGGCGCTTCGTTGCCCCACACGTCCCAGCCAGGCGCGGCTCGACGTGCGAACATTTCCAGTCGAGGCAAGCGCGGACTGACGCGTTCAATCATCGTCCGCATCTGCTCCGGCTTCTCCGAATGCTGGAGCGACCGGCGTGACGCATGGAATCCCGTGCGCCCCTGCGCTCGCTTGCCGTTGGGTAGGAACGCGTAGCCGTTGTGGCCACACGCACCAAACAGACAGCTCTCGGTCACACCACGATAATACTGGCCGAGCCCTGCCTCCAACGCAGTATCAGCCTGCACATCGTCTGCCACTGGGTCGTCCTCGACGTCGCCCTTAAACCAGTCAATCTTGGTGATGTAGGTGAAGCCCCACGCGGCGAGCACGGACAAGCCATCCGGCAGGAAGTTATTGGTCACCCAGATGTAGGCATGGGCGTCGGAAGACATCCAGTCGCGCACCGGCAGCGCCGCGATGTCCTTCGTCTTCATCAAGGGATAGTGGCGGTCGGCACCGCGCTTGATCTTGCCGCCGCCGCGTTCGAGCCAGGGAGGGTCCGCGTAGAGGACACGGTAGAGGCCAGCCTGCGGCGGGCGCGCGATCACGGGAGCCATCTCAAACAACGTCGTCGCCATCGCCACCTCTGCGTAGAATAGGCCGCTATTCTACGCACCTAGAGTCCGAGCACGCGCCCCGTCACGCGACAGTGCCACGCATGATGTTGAGCACGCCACTCTAGCACGTCGGCCCACGTCATCGGCCAGAGAAGCAGCGCCACTACTCGGCCTTCACCACAATCTCTTCGCCGGCGCTGTCGGTCTTCTTGACGTGGCGTCGGCTCTTTGCCAGCTCGGCCTCCGTGAAGAGACGACGCAGTTGGCCGTTCGGTTGGCGCTCGTAGGTGCGGCCCTTGAAGGGACCAGACGTGACCCGCACCAGGTTGGCGTCGGCAGGGGGATTCCGACGCGCGTTCGTGTTCACGTGGGTCGATTTCCGTGGGCGATTGTCCATCAACATCGTCGTCTCCGTCTCAGTGTGTGACCAAGCGCAGGCACTCGAGCGGCAGCCATGCGCCTTCGTCAGTGAAGATGATCTCTTTCGTGTGCGGCTCGCCCGTCTCGTCGTTGAGGAGGTCCACGTGCTGCCGTGAGTCGAGTTCCACCAGGTAAACGCGGCCCAGCTCTACGTCGTCTTCGAACTCGACGAGTCCGTCGGCAGTCGCCTTCTTCACGAGATGGGCATGGACAAGCATGTCAGTTCTGCAGTTCGACTTCGAACATGTGGCACTGAATGGTCGTGTCGGCGGTGAGCGTGCCCGTCCACGTGACCTGCAAATCCACCACCTGCGAAGCCGCCGAGTTGAAGTTGGCGCCGACGACCGGCGGCGAGTTCCACGGGAGCGCGGCGGACATGTTGCCGGACGCGAGCGCGGCGCCGGACCCGAGCAAGCACATCGACTCGAACCGACCAGACCCAATCATGTTCGCCGACCCACCCACCGCACGGCAGATCAAGTCCGCCTCGAACTTCCACGACTTCTGCGCCGCGGCCGTCGTGCCGACCGCCGTGTTCGTCAGCATCGCGCCGCCGTTGAAGACGACGGCCGCACCGAAGCGCACGTCCAGGGTGATCGCGTTCGCCGCGGTGACCGTCCAACTGCACCGGCCCCAGGCGCGCACGCGCATCTTCTTGCCCAACGCGAACCAGTCGGCGGGGACCGTGAACAGGCCCTGCGTCGACAGCAGGGAGGCCGGGCCAGCCGCGGTGCGTGCGGTGCCGTCGGCCGTCATGAAGCCGCGCAGTTCGGCGAAGGAAAGCTGTGCGATACCCATCGGTTACCTCACCACACGCGCCGGAGGAGCTTGTCCTCGCGCAGTATCTTGTAGACGCCGCAGTCAGGCGGGCAATCTACCACGACCTGGATGGAGCAGTGCGAGTCGAGTGATTCTACGCCAGCGAACTTCTGCCCGTGCATCGGATCGCAGGCATGCTGCCATTCATCCGGCGTGAGCACAGGCGTCGCCAGCATCCGTCGTATGGAAGCCTGGGCCTCTGGCGTCAGCGGCGCCGACGCTTCGGGAATCATGGCGGGCTGATCGGTGATGAAGACACCCAGCACCAGCATCACTAGGACGATCGACGCGTAGCCCCACGCGGGATTCAATGCACGCAGCGGGTCCATTGCAACTGCGGCGACCCGTCGGCGTTGCTCGCCCAGCCACCGGTGCACGCGTTGAACATTTGGATGTGTGCGCACGTGTCCTCGAATTCTCTGATGACCTGGACCCAACACGCGTCAGCTTTCTGGCCGTAGTGCCACTTGAACTGACCTGGGTGTGGGTTCAGGCACGATCCTGCCGCGGCAACAACGGCGACAAAGGGTGGCATCGAGGGCGCCCAGGCGACAGCCGTCTTCGACTTGGAGGGGTCCACGAGCAGGCGCGTGTTGGACATCGAGCCGACCCGGCGAGACACCAGGAGGCACCCGTCCTTGAAGATCCGCACCGCGATGTGACCGATGCTCGAATCCGCGTGGTCGAGGTCGTCTTCCATCGACGCCACGGGCATGTCCACGATGTGCTGATTGTAGTGCGTGACCTCGAGCTGCAGGGCCTCGTTGGCCTGCTTCACGCTGACCAGCTCTGGCACCGGCGGGAAGAAGTAGCGGTAGACGCCGAAGCCGATGGCGACTACCGCAATAATCCCGAAGAACGTGCGCGTCCACCTGGGAAGTGGGACGTTGAACCCGCCGGGCAGACCAATCGTCGTGTCGTCGGGCATGTGGGACAGTTTACGCTGCGCCCCACAGCGTGTCCACGGCTACGGACGAGGACCAGGAATGCCCATTCCGAGCGGAACCGAGAGCGCGCCCGCCTCGCTCACGGTCGGCATGCCGGTCAGCGTGAACACTTTCCCGCAGGCTGGGCACTGGCTACGCGAGCCAACCTGGCCCACCAAGAGCGTCGGGGCTCCGCAGGGACAGAGCACCACAATCGTAATGAACCACTGGCCCACCTTCGGTTGGCCGATCACCATGTCGTCGCGCAGGAACTTAATCACATCAGCATCAGCAGCCATCGTCATCTCCCAAGGTCGTGCTTGAGCCGGCCGGTCATGATGTGGTCCAGGGCTTCCCGTTGCCGCAACGTGACCGTGCCGGTGCGTGCCAGCGTGGTCGCGATCCCCTCCAGCGTGGGACGCGCCCAGTCGTAGCTCTTCGTCGCCAAGAGGCGCGCGATGAGGTCGCGATAATAGTCCGAGTCGTTACTCACGCACAATCGCCTCGTGGAATCGACCGTCGTTCAACGTCCGACGATAGACCCGGAGCGCGCCAGGAGGATTCGATTCCCGGCTGTAACGTCCAGCCTGGAACTCCAGCGGCACCTTCCGGCTACCAATGCCGGCCGCCGTCGCCTGTTCTAGCTCGCGTCCCGACCACGGCATCGAGCGCTTGCCGTTCACCGAGTGGGTGCAGAAGCCCATGCACAGCAGCGCCGCGGCCTCCGCCGCATCCATCAAGTGCGCGACCGAGTCGTCCTGGTCGGGGATGCGCGTGTTCTCGCCAGCCACGCACGGCACGTGCTCCACGTCCGCAATCTCCATGGAGTTGTGACCCGCGCGACGCCACCACTCCGCGGCGCCGTTGCTGTGATACTCGGCGTAGCGCGAGATGGGCTTCGGCGCCCAGGCGTCCGAGCCGTTACTGCCGCGCGAGGTGATGAAGCTGTCCGCCGGCAGCACGATGCCGTCGTCCGTGCGGTTGTCATACTGGTCCGCCTCGTTGACCAGGCTCAACAGCACCTGGTCGCGCACGCCCATGAGCGCGGAGGCAATCAGGTCCACGTGACGCTGCTGATTGGAGCGGCCTGGCATCAGCGACTGCGCCTGCGTGAACATGGTGAACTCGTTGTAGATGCCGAACTGCGAGCACCACTGCACGAACTCCGGCAGTCGGTCGTAGAACGCCTGGCCGTGGTCGGACGGGACGATGCGATACACGCTGGTGTTCAGCAGCCACGTGCGGAAGAAGTTGTAACCCAGCGCCTGCCGCTGCAGCATCGTCGGCGTGAGGTCGTCACCCTGAAGCCAGCGCACGTAGGCCGGGAACTCGCTCGACTCCAGCACGGTCATCCGCTGGCCGCCGCCGCGCAGGAACTGCCCGTCCACCGAGAGCGCCGGCAGCCTGGTGTAGAGCGGCTTGTAGTGCAGCCACACCTTGGAGCTGTCGCTGCCGTATTCAGGCGGGAAACAGATGTTGGTCGGGTCGCCCGCCTCGTAAGCGCCGTCGGCCTCGGGCGGCAGGATGACGCGGAAGGACCGCTGGCCCTGCTGGTAGAAAACGGTCGCGCCACCGGTGATCTCAGAGAACGGCGGGCACGTGATGATGAGCCGAGACGCGGACTCGAAGACGCCGGGGACGCGCGCCGGCGCGCCCACGGGATTGTCTGTGACCAGGTAGGGAATGTCGTCGCCGTGTGGTCCGTCGACATTGAAGTTGAGTTGACGCAAGGGACTCCGTTGGTCGCAACTGTGTTAGTCGTCGAGCTCGATGAGACGTGTTCGCCCAGGCTTCAGGGCAGGCAGAGGAGCAGGCACGAATGGCGAGGGGCGTGCCGAGTCTTTGAATGCAGCCAGGGCGGCCTGGCCGAAGCGCTCGAACGCGTAGGTGGCCATCTGCGCCGCCTCGGCGAGATTGGTTGTCGCCGTCGTCACGGTTTTCACGGCGGGCAGCGCCGGAGCGAGATGCGACGGGAAGCCATCCCAGTGCACGTGCTTCACGGGCGCGGCGAGCGGCGGCTGGTTTGTCCGCTGGACCACCCAGTCACGCACCATGTGGAGCGCGCCGACGGGGTTGTCGAACAGGGACTCGTCCGTGATGTCGAACTCCTCGGCGAACCCGTCGATGTGCATGAGCCGCACGGACTCGCAGCACTTGAGATGGTTCCGATACACCTCGAGTTTCCAGCCTGGCCCACAATACGGTGGACGGCCGAAGGGTTCGAGCGCCTTGTCGAAGTTCTTCATAGGCACCACCAGCGGTTCAGATGTTCTAGCTCAAAGGCTGTCCTGAGCGCAAGAACAGCGGCGAGGTCTTCGCGGATGTAGTCTTCGGTGAATCCAGTCAGCTCCATCCAGTCGTTACTGGGGTGCGCGAGGGTGAAGATGGAATCATCGAAGTCGCCGAGGACGGCCAGCAACGGATCGCCCGCCGGACGCTCTCGGTCACGCACCCAGCGCGCTTCCTCGCCGTCCATCACAAGCCCCGCGCCTTCACACGCTTGATGGCTTCACCAACAGGCGAGCCCTTCTTGCCCTCACCGAACTGCCAGTTACTCGCCGAGATCACACGCTCCGTCGGCGTGCCGAAGCACGCCACTTTCCCCGCGACGCAATCGGGACTGGGCGCGCTGTAGGACTGAATCTTCTCAACCGTCGTGCCGCACACCGGACACCGGAACACGTAGATGGGCATCAGACACTTTCTCCGCAGAGTCCGCAGACCGCTCCCGTCACTGAGGCATGACTGCAATAGCCGCACGCCTCGTGCCGCAGGACGCCGAAGCCGTCCATGTCGTCGACCCATGCCTTGCACTGGGGACATTGCGCCTGGTCCACGCGATGGCGCTCACAGACCCAGCGCGCTTCCTCGTCGCAGCCGCACGGTTGCGCGCTCATCCGCGCCACTCCCACAGCCCTTGGAAGCCGCGGCAGTAGGAAGGGCGCGTCAGCCGCTCCACGTCCGCCAGGAGCCAGCACCAGGGGCCGTGCGCGTGATGGTCTGATGTCTTCTGCGCGTCGGTCAGATCCTCGACGCGCACGCACCCCACCAGCGTCGCCGTCGCCACGATCGCGCCGAACACCATGCCTGGGCGCTCGCGCTCGTCGTCAGCCTCAAGCCACGCCCGCGACTTCCCGGCGTGAATCGCCAAGGGCCCACGATAGAGAGTCGGCCACGTCCGGTTCTCGGTCGTCTTCTCGCCCTGGAGAATCATCTCCGCGTAGGGCTGACAGATCGTGAGGGCCTTCACCAGCGCTCCGGCAGCTTGGCGTTCAGCCAGCACAAGAAGTGCATCCGCTTCGGCCCGTAGATCACGTAGGGCGCGCGCCAGCGGCGCACCAACTTCCCGCACCAACTACAGGTCGTCATGACCATCCCATCATGACTCTCAAGCCCTGGTAAAACAGGAGCCAGAACACGACCACGCCAGCGCACACCAGGAGACACCCAATGAGGCTCCCGCCCGTGCGCCCGCCCTCGCTCCACTCGGCGTCGAGGAGCTGCCTGTCGGGAGGCTCACGCATTGACAGCACCCTTGGGCGGAAGCGACAGCCAGTTCCAGTCCGGCGTCTGCTGGAAGCGACTCCCACAGCCAGCGCACTGAATCACGATCGGGCTGTCCTCGACGTCGGACGCCAGTTCGCAACAGGACGTGTTAAATTGCTTCAGGGGCACGAACCGGTCGCTCCCGCACCCGCACACGATCGCTCGGTGGATGTCCTGCATCACGGTTCTCCTGCGGCGGCCATTAGCAACTTCGGCATCTGTCCCGACGTGTAGGCCCGGTCAATCAACGGCAGCACCATGTCGCCAACGGTGCGGTCGTTCGGCATCACGATGTGCGCGAGGAACTCTTCCTCGAACGTCGCAATCTTGCTCTCGACCGATTCGAGCTTGGCCTTGATGACCAAGAACAGCGCCCGCCACTTCTGACGCTCAGCCTGCGCGACCGCGGACGCAATCTGTCCAGACGTGCGACGTTGCCAGCTGTAACGCGGATGCACCGTGAACTGCTTGTCGTCAGGGTCAGGCAACGGCACCATGAACCTGATGATGCGGTTCTCCGCCTTGAACTGCACCATCGCCTGCCGCAACTCGCTGTCGCTCCCGACCACGAACTGCGTGCACTTGAACTTCTTGAGCAGCTTCTCGATTTCTGCCCGCGATTTCTCGACAGGCACCGTCGTCGTCTCAGCGTAGGCCATTACGCCTCGCTGTCGATGGTCAGATGAATGTGTAGGTTGCCACGCGGGCAGAGGCGGCGCAGCTCAGCGTAAGCGCTCGCGAAGGCGGACGCTGCCAGGTCGAACCGGGCGCTGTCTTCCTCCAGCTGCGAGACGATCTTCGAGATGCTGGCGCGTGGCTGTTGAGCGGTGAGGTCGGTGGACTGAATAGGTGTCATCGTCGTCTCCATCTCCATAGCCGTCGTCGAATCGGTCGGCACATTCTAGCGCCGACCGATTCGGAAAGCTACTGATTCACGGGCACGCCAGGCACGATGGCCAATGTCGCCGCTTCGTCAATCGGCGCGAACTTCGCCAGCGCCGCATCGATCGTGGCCTTGTTCTGTTGCAGGTCCGCGTAGACCTCGGCGACAACAGGCGGGATGACGAGCACCGGGTAGCCGTCCGACACGAGATTGGTCAACGCCGTCCGGCTGGTCGTCAGCAGTGAGAGACGCCGGTCGTAGAGGTCGATGGCCGCACTCACGCTGATCTTGGTGTCCGGATGGATGTCCAGCAGGTAGTAGTCTCGCAGCCCCTCGTGAATCGGCGCCATGTCGGCCAGGGCCGTGTCGATCTCCGCAATCGCCTCGTCAACCTTGCTCATCTGCTTCTCCCTTCGATACCGCCGGCGGTATGGGCGCGAGGTCGCGCCAGACGTCAACCCAACACTCCGGGCACACCACCCGGCGTTCCACAGTGCCGTCAGACTTCCCGATGACGACGATGTTCGGCTCCGCGATCGTGAACGTGTGGCCGCACTGCCGACAGACCAACGGAGATAGTAGCTCACCCATCAGAAGATTTTCCTTTGGAACGCACCCGCGTCCACCACCTCGCCCGGACCCAGGATCTCCGACGCCGGGATCATGCTGCCACGTGCGAGTTCCTGAAAAGCGCCAGCCGTCGCGTCCAACTGGTCGTCGTGTGCACCGTAGGGTGCCTCCGAGATCTCCTGCTGGTAGGCCGCGTTCCATGCGCCATACATCAGGCAGACGTTCCCGACCTCCGCCTGGATCAGCATCGGCATCCACCGGATGCTCTTCGCGCCCACCGCCGGCACCCCGCGGTAGTTGAACCCGACCAGACCCTGACGCCGCTGGCTGATGACCGCCAGCCCAGAACTGCCCGGCTCCTGCTCCTCCCGAATGGCCACGCCCACGCCGTCCGCCACCGCCGTCTGCTTGATCAACTTGTCGATTTCGCCGGCCGTCCACCGCACGCGGATGATGTTCTCGATGTAGAACCGGCCTCCATCACGCGCCAGAAGCGCGCCGACAGTCCAATCGGGGTCCGATCCTCGCTTGGCCTCGGTGCCCGCACAATCCCAGAACCTCACGCGTGGCAACGCTTTAGCGGGCATGGCGTGCACGACGGGGAACCAGGTCGATTTGGCCAATCCACCACCGGGCGGGGTGGGTCGTTGCTGGTAAAGGGCGTTCCACCAGTGTTGCGGGGTCGTATTCTTGATGTCTTCGAGGTCGGCGACCGTGTAACGCCACGGCCAGAGGGCGTCACCGATTTGACGGCCCATGGCATCGGGGAGGGTGGGGTCATCGTAGAGGGCGGTCAGCTTGAGCACGTCGAAGGGATGGGCCTGGTCGGGAAGGGCATCGTGTTGGTTCAGGATGCGTCCGGCCAGGTCGTCCATGTGCCAGCGGGTCATGACGATGAGGACGATGCCCTCGGGTTCGAGACGGCTCTTGATGGTGGAGGTGTAGAGATCCCAGACCCGGTTCCGGTAGGTTTCCGAGTTGGCCTCCATCGAGCTCTTGATGGGGTCGTCGATGATGAGGAGGTTGGCGCCTCGGCCGGTGACCCCGCCGACGATGCCGGTCGAGATCATCTCGCCCTTCCGGCCGTCCAAGCGCCAGTGGCCGGCGGCGTTCCGGCGACGGTGGACGTTGATGCCGAAGATGCTCGGGCCCCACTCCGCCAGCACGTCGCGGGTCTTCTCGCCCCAGGTTTCCGCGTAGCCGGACTCGTAGCTGACGAGGATGACCCGGTGGTCGGGGTGGCGGCCCAGATACCAGGCCGGGAAGTATTGCGAGCACATCTCGCTCTTCCCGTGCCGGACGGGCATCATGACGAGCTGACGTCTATGGCGCCGTTGCTCCAGGTCCACCAACTTCTTCGTCAGTAGGTTCAGGTGTGGGGCCGTCCGCCAGTTCCCCTTCCCCGCCAGGTAGGCCAGGCCCGACGGGAGGGCTCTCGCTAGCTCCCGAGAGGTGATGGAGGAGGGCAATCGCCAGGTCGGTTGCGGCTGGACTAGCGACGATTCGGTTGGAGAGAGACTCGGATCGTTGGTCATCTATCTGCACACTTTCCGTGGTGAGCCCCAACGCCAGCCGCTCCTGCAGAATCAAGCCAGGCATCGCCTGCGCCGCACGCGTGATGACGCCAATGGCCGACAGCAACTCGTCGGGTGAGGACTGGATGCGCGACACCAGTGCCTGCATCGTGGTGGCCTGCGCCAAGGCGTCCAACGTGGCCCGAATCGGGACCGACAGCGCCGTCAGCGCGCCTTGGGCCAGCCTGGCGTGACGCTCACGCGCCTCAATCTGCACCTTCGACGACCGGTCCCGTGCCTGCCGGTCCACGTCGGCATCCCACGCGGACGAGCGCTCGACCCACCCGAACTGGGCGCTCCAGATTTGCCACCGCTTGGTGGCGTCCTGGTCCGGGGCCACCGGTTGCTTGTCACAGTCCTGCTTGTGGGCCCGGTAGGCTTTGTTCGACGACCGGGTCGGGCCCAGGTCGCGGTAGTGCGCGAACGCGTGATACGCCTTCGACGGCTCGCCGGGCTGGCGTTCCCAGAGGGGCGGGGCGCCGATGTCGCCTTGCGCGCTCATGCGTCCTTCCGCTCAGAGGGCTTCTCGGCCGCCACCCACGCCTTGGAGTATTCGTAGCTGCTCAGGCTCCGGGCCTTGAACAAGCTGTCCTGGTAGAGCACGTCGACCTCCATCGCCGTCGCGCCAATCTCCTTGCCGATGTCCTCTTTCGGCACACCGTGCACGTCAACCAGCTCCTTGATGATGGACGCCATCCGCACGGCCACGTGGCTGCCCTTCGCCCGGTTCATGCGGATGGTCATGATCATGGCCTCCGCCCGGCTGACGTTCAGCACCGCGCACGGCACTTGGCCGTGGTAGCGCTCGCGCAGCGCCTTGGATTCCTGAGCCAGCATCTTCCGGTGGAAGCCGTCGATGACCACCAGCCCCTCGCGACCGACCAGAATCGGCTGCACCCAGCCGGTCTTCATGATGGACCGCTCCAGTAGGCGCAGCTCCGTGTTGAACACCACGTTCGGGTTGTAGTCGTTGGTGTTCAGCGTTGACGCATCCAGCCATTCGATGAAGCGAATGGGGTCGGGAAATTCGTTCGCCATAGTTACTCCGTCAACTCCGCCGTCTCGTCCGCGTCCTCAGCCGTCTCCGCGTCCACCAGCTCCGATGGGTCGATGTCCACCATGTCCTGCGGGAGCTCGTCCGCCATACCGCCGGCGGTATGGAGCCTGGCCGCCGCGCGACGTGCCGCCGACTTACTGAGCGGCTTGGCTTTGCCGCCCGTCGTCATCTGACCCATCATCGCACGCTTCAAGGTGCCGCCCAGGAAGTAGCGGAGTGCGCCTTCGACCGTGAACTGGTCCGGCTTGAGCCGCGCGCGGTCCTTGATTTCGCCCAACCGCTTGAAGGCCAGCATCCGCTGCGCCGGGTCTTCCGCCGTGTCGTTGATGTAGCGTTCGATGCCTTCCCAGCCGTCCATCGTGTATTTGTCGAACATGGCGTCGCGGTCGAACTCACGCCAGTAACGCTCCTGCACCTGCATCTCAGGGAACAGGTCCACGATCTGCTGATAGAACACCGGCTCGATGGCGCGCCAGTAGTGGAACTTCTTCGCCGCCTCAGAGTGGAGCGGGGTCGAGACGCGGAGCGAGTTGCCCGCCAGGTGCTGCGCATCATAGAGCGGGGAGTAGTAGAGCTTGCGCTCCATGATGAACTTCAGCACGTCGTTCTCGTTCCAGTCGTAGATGGGCCGCGAGCTCGCCACCCGACCGTTGTTGTGCGCGCTGACCATCCAGGCATGCCCGCGGGAGCCCAGGCAGGACCGGAGCCGCAACAGCGACTCGGACGCCCGCAGGCCGAGCGCCATCGACACCTTGCCTGGATACCAGCGGTTGGACACGACCGCGCTGACCTCATACTGCGACAGCGTGCCGTGAGGAATCTCGCCGGGTTCGGGACGGATGCCCCACGCCGGCGGCTCACGCAACCACTTCCGATCTGGATCCCATTGGATGTAGCGGTAGCTCTTGCCCAGGATGAACTTGTTCGACTCCAGCGGGAAGACCACCCACTTCAGGTCGCACCAGGGCTGCTTGCGATAGTGGTCCACGGTGTTCAGCACGCTGTCGGGGATCAGCTCTTCGTCGTAGAACAGCACCTTGACCGGGAGCTTGCCTTCGGCCTCCGCAGCCTCGCGCGCCAGTTCGAGCACCGCCAGGGAGTCCTTGCCACCCGAGAAGGCGACGACGACGTGGTCGTGAATCTGGTAGAGGTGACGCATCCGCTTCTGCGCGGCCGTCAGCACGTCCATGTCGATGTAGCGACGGTAGCGCGCCATCAGCCCTCCTCCGCCACAACGCCCTCGACCGCATCGTCGCCCTGCTCGGCCGCCAACGTCGGCAGCTGTTCGCCCACCCACCGCATGATCTTCGACGCGATGGAGCCGTCCGGGTAGATGTCGCCAAGGTGCATCAGGAGCGCCATCCACCGGTTGTGCTGGTCGATGGTCACGAACGGAATCTGCGCCGTCAGGGCCGGCGGATGCTTCGGCGTGTCAGCGGCGGACGTCCACCCGTCGGGCGCCTGCACTTCCAGCTGCACTTCCAGCTCCGCGGCGGTGAACATCGTGCCCAAGTCGATGCCGGCGCGCAAGTCCTTCTCGAGCTGTGCCTTGTCCCACTTCAAGCCCAACTCGGACGACCGATTGTCGAGATAGGCCAGTTCGCGGGCGCCAGGCACGTTCTTCAGGTCCAGGTCCGTGCGTTGCACGACCACCAGCTTCTTGCCGTCGGACTTGACGATGCGCACGCCCAGGCCGCGCTCAACCGCGGACTCGTGGGTCTTGTTGCCAGCGATGATGACACCGTTGCGGTCGGAGACGATGGACCGGCCCGCGCCGTATTGGCTGATGGAATGGTCCAGCAATTGCGCGCCGCGCACGGTGCCCTCGTTGGCATTCTCTGCGTCGGGCACGAGGTCTTCAAGCTTCTCGATGTCCTTCATCAGTATTCCTCTTGCTGGCCCTGGAAGCCCAAGTCGGACAGGTAGCGGGCGATCCCGCCTCCGCGCACCTCTTCGTCGGGATACTTGACCCGCAGGCGACGCATGAAGTGCGCCCACACCAGCTTCTGCTCTGGCGTGTCGAAGATGATGATGTAGGACTGCGCGCTCTCGGCAGGCACGAAGGCCGCCGCCGCTTCTTCGGTGCTCGGCTGCGCGGTCGGGCCCAGACGCACGCCCTTCATCAGCTCGTCAATCTCTTCGGGAAAGAACGCTTCGGTGACACGCACGCCGGCCAACATGTCGTCGTTGATCTGGCGCGGCGACCACGACAGATCCAGTTCCTGCACGCGATTGTCGTAGTAGGCCAAGCGGCGCGCCGCAGGGTCTTCGACGAGATCCAAGTCCGTGCGCTGCACCACGACCAGCTCGTGTCCGTCCGTCTGGATAACTTCAAGCTCAGCGCCCATCTTCACCGCGGCTTCGAGGGTCTTGTTGCCGGCAATCACGACGCCGTGCTTATCCACGAGGATCGACCGGCCCAGTCCGCAGGCGTCAATGGATTCGCGTAACAGCTCGGACCCGCGCGTCGTGCCAGCGTTGGCGTTGTTCGTGTCGAGTGACAGGTCACCGACCGTCACAATGTCTTTCACGTCGTCCATGCCATCTCCCGCGTTGATACTACCACCTCACGCGACAAGGGCTGCGTGCACCGCGCACAAAGCAGCTTCTGACTTCTCGCGTGCTATGACCACCGCGATGCGAATCTCGCTGGTAGAAATCATGGCAATGTTGACGCCGAGCGACGCGAGCGTTTCAAAGATGGTGGCGGCCACGCCGGCGTGGCTCCGCATCCCGACACCCACAACCGTCAGCTTCGCGATGGGCTCAGCCGTGATGTGAGTCCACCCGAGGCCACGCCCGTCCAGCGCAGACAACGCCGAGTCGCGATCGGCGGCCTCGACCGTGAACGACAAGTCCGTGGTCGGCGTCGGACCATGATGGCTGTCGTTCTGCACAATCACGTCGACGCTGATCGCGCGATCGGCCAAGGCACGGAAGACTCGAGCCGCCGTGCCTGGAGTATCGGGCAACCCAACGAGCGTGACCTTGACCTGGTTCACGTCCAACGTGACGGCGCGCACCAACACTTCTTCCATCTGTGTCGTCTCTCCCACGGTCGTGCCAGGCAGCCCAGTGATACTCGACCGCACTTCGAACACCACACCGAACCGCTTGGCCAATTCCACGGACCTGAGCTGCATCACCTTCGCGCCCGATCCAGCCAACTCCAGCAGCTCGTCGTAGGCAATCTCAGCCAACTGCTTCGCATCGGGAACGCGGCGCGGGTCGGCGGTGAAGATGCCATCCACGTCCGTGAAGATTTGGCAGACGTCGGCCTTGAGCACCGCTGACAACGCCACCGCCGTCAGGTCTGACCCGCCACGGCCCAGTGTCGTCAGAGTGCCGTCGGCGGTCTGGCCCTGGAAGCCTGCGACGATCACCACCTCGCCGGCGTCCAAGAGCCGGACGATATCTGTCGGCGTGATGTTGACGATGCGAGCCTTGGTGTGCACGCCATCAGTAACGATTCCGGCCTGTGGTCCAGTGAGCGATGTTGCACGAACGCCCAATTCCGCCAATGCCATCGCCAGCAACGCGCAGGTCGTCTGCTCGCCGGTGGCCAACAGCATGTCGAGCTCGCGCGACGGCGGTGCGGGAGACATCTGCTTGGCGAGCTGCACCAGGCTATCCGTGACCCCACCCATGGCGGACACGACGACCACGAGCTGATGACCGAGCGCGTGACTCTCCGCCACGCGCCCTGCCACCCGCTTGAGACGTTCAGCATCACCGACGGAGGTGCCGCCGAACTTCTGAACCACCAAACTCACCGATGGCCTCCGCGCACGCGACCGCTGACCAGCTCACGCGCTTCGCGGGCCTCGTTGCCTTCCTCGAACAACGCCGCGAACGGGTCAATCAGCAACAACCCGTGCTTCTCGCGCGGCGGCTCCATGCGCCCGGCCAGATAGCTCTGGACGACACCCCACTGAGGACCGTAGAGATTCACGAACCGATCGCCACCCTCCAGCACGGACACGTAGCGCTCGAAGACCGGCATGGCCTTGAAGCGACAATGAATCAGCATGTGGCAGAAGTAGCAGAGGGACCAGCGCCCCACGTTCGCACCGTAAGGCGCGCTGTAGTCCTCGCTGTGCGCCATCAGATAGCCCTTCGTCTGACCACACACGTTGCACTCGGGACCGACCTTCACGCGACGGCCAGCGGCCCATTCGCGCTTCAGCCAGTCGTAGGCTTTCTGCCGCTCGGCCCACACGAAGCCGTTGTAACTATTCCCTGAACTCACGGTTCCCTCCGAACGAGTGCCACTCCGTGAGCATTATGCGAGACGGTGAGAAATCCGCGCGCGTGATACCACGGCGGGTTCAGCGCGAAGGCTTCGACGGCCTTCCCCTCCGTCA
>Ga0315274_10003952_pt1 | contig 21908 bp, 29 predicted proteins | sample YL17G02_20_MG_FD_203700 | JGI IMG/M metagenome (GOLD analysis project Ga0315274, IMG submission 203700) | Sediment microbial communities from Yellowstone Lake, YNP, Wyoming, USA - YL17G02_20 | ecosystem: Environmental > Aquatic > Freshwater > Lake > Sediment | place: USA: Wyoming | collected...
TCGTTGCACCGCTCCTCGCTCCGGTCCACGATCACGACGTTGTCCCCATGCTCCGCGGCAAGGGCGGTGAGGTTCCTGCCGATGCCCCCCAGCCCCACGATGATCACATACATATGGAACGGTTCTCCTCAGGGGTAAGTAAACTTTGCCGGGGCGGATGCGGGCTATTCCGTGGATTTTATTCTGGAGGGCCACTCCCGGGGATAGGCCAAGGAGGGATCGGCCCTGTCCCGCCGGCCTGTTGCTGACCCGGGCAGCGTTCATGTATCCACCGTTCCAGTGTTCCGCTCCTGGGGAGATCCTTCCGGTCCCCCCGCCGCGGGGGCGCCCCCCCCGGGAGGAGGATGAGGTCTCTCGGTTGATGGAAAGGATAGCAAAGAGTATACAGCGAAATTCGTGATAGAACGGCTCAGCCCATCCTGACGGAGATAGGACAGTTTCCAGAGATGATCACGTATCCGGTCACAGTCATGAAAATTTTCCAGATTTTTAAGGGTTCTTTATGGAGTAAACCTGATAGGTTATAATCTGACAAGTTCTTTCAGATTTCTGGACTTCACGATCTCATCAGTCTCCTTGATGACCGCTATATCTTCTGCCATCAGCGATTTGTCCCGGAGGAGTTCGATAATGAGTTCGAGTTTTGTCTCGAATTGCTGCGAGAGTTCCTTATCCATATGCAAACGGTTCCGATATTGGCCTGACCGGTATTTAAATTCCATTACAGATGATGTTGCATCGGGATGATTAGCTCCATAAAGACAAGGGGGCAGCGAATTTTACATAAAGTACGGCTCAGCCCATCCTCATGGGGTGGGACCGGGAGGGGGTCTCCCCCTCCCGTCTGAAGCCAACGCAAACCGGGGGGCCGATATGCATGTCCCGTTGTCGTGGGCACAGCCTGCCTATCCCCTCGCTACCGGCTGGACCTCCACCCGGTAGGAATGGTCGCACTCGCCGTCCAGGGCTATCTCGAAGGAGCGCGATTCCCCGGCCGCAAGATCACCCAGCTCCAGGGTCCGCGTGTCCCGGATGTTCCCGCTCCCGGTGTCTATCAGCTGGAGGTACACGCTCACGTCCCGGGCGGAATTCCCCCCGGTGGTGAAGACGGACCCGTAGGCCTTCCAGTAACAGCCCAGGCCCGTGTTCCAGTGGTCCTCCACCTTGGCCACCGAGGCCGAGAGACCGCCCGCCGGAACGACGGAAGACTGGGCGTGTTCGGCGCAGCCCGCGATGAGGCAGCCGAGGAAAAGAAGGAATATCGTAATGGTGATGAGTCCGAACCTGTTCATAGGATAGCATCTGCTGGCGTCGGATAAAGGGATTGCTGAGGACGACCGGTGGGCCGCTCCCGGGGGTTCTGCCGCCCCCGGCCGCGGGGGCGCCCCCCCCTGGGAAGATGGAGGTTCCATGGTTCCCGAGAATTGCGTGACCAGTGTTCCGGCCGAACCGGGGAACCGGACGGTTCAGGCTCTCCTCATCGTTGGTAGCTCCAAGAGGAGGCAACCTTCATCTCGCCTCCAATCCCAGCTCGAGATATGTTTGAAAGTATCGGCCGAAGCTGGGCACTCGTGAAAGCGAGCGGGAAGATCCTCATGGAGGACAAGAAACTCCTGGTCTTCCCCCTCATCTCGGGCATTGTCACGCTCATCGTTGTCCTCTCCTTCGTCCTCCCGCTCCTTCTCTCGGGAGCGGTGCTGGGCCAGGCTATCTCTGGACCCATGTGGTTCCTGTACCTCTTCCTCTTCTATGTCGTGAGCTACTTTGTGGTCATCATCTTCAACACCGGTCTCATCACCTGCGTCTCTGCACGCCTCCAGGGCCGGGATGCGACCGTCGGCGAAGGCATCTCCAATGCAATGCGGCACATCGGGCCCATCCTGGCCTGGGCGGTCATCGCTGCGACGGTGGGGATCATCCTCCGCACTATCCAGAATCGTTCCGGTACCCTCGGCAGGATCGCTGTCGCCATAGCCGGCGGGGTCTGGAGCCTGGTCACGATGTTTGTGATCCCGGTCCTAGTCCTGGAAGACAAGGGCGTGGTGGATGCCATCAAGGAATCGGTTGCGCTCTTCCGGAAGACCTGGGGGGAGAGCGTGGTCGGCTCCTTCTCCATCGGGCTCATCTTCGGTGCCATCGCTGCGGTCGGGTTGCTCTTTGTCTTCGCGGCATTCTTCACCGGAAATATCGCGGTGATGATCCCTGCCATTGCCCTCTTCGTCGTCCTCATCGCCGTTGTCAGCGTGGTTTCATCCGCGATGCAGGGGATCTTTGTGACGGCTCTGTATACCTACGCAAAGACCGGTAACGTACCCGTGGCCTTTGACCGGGGGCTCATCGCAGGTGCGTTTGTGCCGAAGGGCGGGCAGGGGTTCCAGCCGGGGAATATCTGAACCTTTTTTATCCCAGAGGGCTGGAGAAGTGAACGACGATGCCGCGCCCGTTTTCCCGATACTTTGAGATTTTTATCGTCAGGAGATTTTATCGATATTCTGAAAAAACTGGGTTTTTTCCATGAACTTCATTACCCCCTTGATCCCTTTATCGAGGTATATGGCGCCTAACAGAGCCTCAAAACAGTCTGCCAGGAGATCCGTCCTTTGATCATTCCATGTTTTCCTGGCTTTTTCATCACTCCCCCAGATGATGTAGTCCTGGAGTTTCAAGGAATTTTTCGCGAATTTATGGAGAATGGGGTTATTCCCATAAAATTCCCGAAGATCGTTCAATTGTTCCGGTGAACACCTGATTTTTTCCAACTTTTTTGATCTCTGGGAAAAATGATCGATGACGATGAAGTCGAGAATCGTATCCCCGATGGTATCAAAACCCACCTGGCTCCCGTTCGCCTTCAATTCAGGAAATTCGATCTCTTCATTGAGTTTCGCATTTCTCGTCAATGCACGGATGAGAAGGAGCCGATCATTGAACCGCTCACCAAGGAATTTGTTCTCTACATGGCTGCTTTTTTCCTTCACAAATTTTAACCACGAGGATCCCATACCAAATATCATGGTGGTATTACGTTTAATCTATGGGATCCGCTCACAGCTTGAACCCCGGAATGGTATCGAAGAGCGACTGGTAGAGCCGGGTGAAGGTTTCGATGTATTCAGCTGCTTTCCCGGTGGACACGTAACTGGTCCTATCCCCGTCCTGCACGGTAGTGAGGTAACCCTTGCCGGTGAGGAAGTCCAGGTATTCCTGCCCGGTCCTGGAGTTGAGGTTGCAGCGGTTGATGATGCTGGTAAACGACCGGGGGGTCCTGCAGAAGACGAGCATCTCCCAGTAGATCTCGTACGGGGTCCTTCTCTCGGCCATATTTACCCCTGCTCCATGGCGTGCCGGAGGGCCTCCCCGGACCGGGCGGCCTCCGCCAGCCGGAGGTCCCAGGCCCGGGAATACCTCCGGAACCAGGATGAGAAGAGGAGACTTGCCACTCCGATGGCCAGGTTGATCCCTGCAGCAAGGAAGGAGAAGAACAGGGATCCTCCAAGTCTGCTGGTCAACCCTGCCTGGACCAGGAAGATGTACAGCGGGCCTGACCCTGCAGCTGCTGAGATACCCGCGATGAGGTTCAGCACGCCGAGGGCGAGGAAGAGAGCGTAACCCAGGGTGCAGATGAGGGTCATCAGCCGGATGGCCTTCCTGTTCTCCCGGTATTGGGCCATCATCCTGATGATCAGCCCGGTGAGGGTCTCACCGGATACGGGTTTCTCCAGAGCCCCGTACTCCCCGCGGATCTCTGTTATGCCTTTCAGGACCTTCACGCTGGAGAGTATCCACCGAAACCCGAGGAACGCGATGGCCCCCCAGGCCAGGATCTGGGTAATGGCGAACCAAAAGGAGGTCCCTCCTTCAACCAGCGCCAGCACCGAAGTGACGATGAACATGATCCCGAAGGCCAGGATTATCGCCCCGAAGACCAGGTTCAGGATGCACAGGGCAAAGAAGCCCCGGAGTTCTGACGCGAAGTTTTGAGAGGATTCCTGAAGGGTTTTTTCTGTTATTGCTGGGTCCATTACGGTTTTCACCGGTCTACTCATCTATTGGCTGCTGATAAATAAAACCATGAAACTGAGATACGTACCAGGAGGACGGAGTGCATTTTTCCCCCTCATCGTCGTTCTCAGCGTGGTATCCCCCGCTATAGAGGGGATCCTCGAATTGAACAGGAGCAGGGAGGTGGATTGGGATGGATGCCTGGTGACGTGCCATCTCATACCAGTGTACCGCTCCTGGGGGGCTCTGCCCCCCGCCGCGGGGGCGTCCCCCCCGCCATGAGGATGAAGGGTCAAGTCGGTTGATGGGGATGATCCCGGCGAAAAAACGGGAAATTTCTGGACAGAACGGCTCAGCCCATCCTCACGGGGGAGGGCCCGGGAGGGGGCTGGCCCCCTCCCGTCACAAGCGATGGGGAAGAGGGCCATACTATTTTAATCCGAACGCACCTGAGGAACTGTCATGGCAGAACCTGTCGATGCAATAAAGGCGATTCACAATGCGTTCAGGAATGACATGCAGCGTATCGATGCTGCAGCGCTGGACTCGGCACGGGGAAAGGAGGGTCTCGCCGCCACCGTCGAACGTTTCCGGTTCTTCAACGAGGTACTGGTCTGGCATGCCCACGGAGAAGAGCTGGCCATCTTCCCCGCGCTGGAGACTGTCGCCCCCCTGGTTGCGGAAGCCTATGTGAAAGACCACCATGGCCTGGACGCGGCTTTTGACACCCTGAATGCATCGTATGCTGCACGCGACCCGTTACAGACTGCCCGGGCCACCGCTGCGTTCCGTTTTCATCTCGATATCCACCTGGGCAAGGAAGATACGCACCTGTACCGGATTTTCAGGGAACGGATCCCCCTGCCCGAGCAGGGGAAGGCGGTTGCTCTCATGTCCCGGACGGTTCCCCCGGAACGGTTCCCCGAACTGGTGGCATGGTTGTTCCCGCTGATAGGGCATGACGACCGGGAGAACATGACCCGTATCTGGCAGATGGTTATGCCTGCACCTGCCTTCGCCGGGGTGAAGGGACTTATCAAGAAGGCCGTCGGCAGCGACTGGGCCGAACTCGCACGCCGCATCCCGACGTTAGAGGGGAAATAATATCAGATGGTTGATGAAATGGGGGGGCATCGGAGCACCGGCCCCCCGCAACTATCATTTTTAGCTTCATCTCGTGAATGGTCACCTGCTTGCAGAGAAACAGATTCTCTAGAGTGAACCTCACACAGGCTTCAACAGACCGAGCTTGTTTCCCTCGGTATCCCGGATGACTCCAAAGACGAGGCCGAGGTCTTTGATCTCTGTCCGGGGCATCAGGATCTTCCCGCCCAGTTTCTCCACCCGGGCAAGGACCCGGTCGATATCCTCAACGATCACAAAGACCAGGATCCCACCCGGCATCATGCGTTTGTAGAGACCGCCGCTGTGCATCGAACCTTCCTGGGGTTCACCGGTAATGATACTCTGCCGTTGCTGGGACTTATCCACAAAGTTCGTGACCGGTTCAATTTTCCAGCCAAGCAGCGACTGGTAGAACTTCTTTGCCCGGCCGACATCATCCGCCGGTATATCAAAGAACCCGATGTTTGCCATGGATCGGCATGGTGCATTCGCCGATAATATCGTTTTCCCGTCTTTTATATCCCTAACTGTTATCTGAGTGGGAAATTCCGAAACTTCACCGGGGGGGAGAAAGGGACTTCGAATCCACATCGCACCCCCCTCCCTGTCCGGAAAATCAGGAGGTTAATTTTTCTGGCTCAATCTGAGCAAGTGTTGATATTGCCATTCACGTTCTCCCGTCGCAGCAATATCGGCATCAGTAGCATTCACAGCATCCCGGACAGCGGTAGCAGCGTAAATAGCAGCAGCGAGAGCATGGGCAGGAACATGAGCAGTTGCCAACGCCTGACCGGTGGCACGGGCAGCAGAACGGGCTGCATCGCCCTCTTTTACCTCACGAGCAGCTGCATGAGCTGCGAGTGCAGTTTTGCGTACATCGGCCATCCTGAACACACCGGTGCGTGCCCACTCCCGGCACGCTTCTATCGCTTTTCGTGGACGAGTATCCTCCGGGTATTTTTCCTCAAAGTATGGTAGTACACGCTCTGCACAGTCAGCAGCCCAGATTGCTAATGTTTTATGGTCAGTCTTCCGCACAAGCTCTGCAATTGGCTTGTCCATGCTTGTAACTGCTAATTTTGGTCGTTTCATATCGTTACGTAGTCTTTTTACTGATCCTTCATTCTCCGGCCACCATGCCGATCCGGAACGGGTGGAGATCGGAGTGACCGATCCCAGCCGTCACAGCGGGATCGTTCTCATAGATCCGCTGCATCTCTTCTGCCGAATCCACCCTCCACACGATGATGCCGATGGCCCCGTCCGTGACGGCACCACCCAGGATAATCTTCCCCTGGTCGAAGGCTGTCTGGTATAGGCCATATGCTGCCCCATCACGGCCTTCTCCTCCGAGGTCATGGTTGCGAGGAAATCCGGGCGACTCGGGCGCAGGGTAGAGAGGAATGAGAGGCTCACTGGCACACAGCGCCTCTGCTGTCGGTTTTCTGAGGAGTCAGGTCATCATCCTTGTAGATATTCACCGTATAGGATCTCTGGTTATTGAAATAATTCTTGAGAGGACAGTTATCGCTTCCCGTATCCGCTGTCCAGCTCGTTGACTCGGGCTGGCCCTCCTTCCGGACACAGGTGCTGCCCACGGCGATGAGCGCACCGGTCTTGAAAGTCCATCCGCCACAGTTGAACTTGTCAGTGGACCAGGCAAGGATGGGAAGTTCCAGTCTCGCCCCGACTGGCCCTCTCGCGGTGCCCTGCGCAATGATCCTGACGCAATCGCTCTTGACGCCATAGTCGCCTGTCTTCACCGTCCAGGTACAGCTCAACGAGCTGATCTTCACGTCGAAAGTCGCTGGCTCAGGGGGCGTCGGCGGTACAGTCGGTGGAGTGATTGCGGGCGTGGTCCCTGGAATGGTGGTCGGCGGGGAAACTGTGGGTGTCGTCCCTGGCTCAACACTGGGCTGCTGCACACAACCGCTGACAAGGACAGCCACAATTATGGCTGCGACAGAAATACCGAAAGAGAGGCTTCTGGATACCATCATGCTTACCTCATCCACTTATCATAATAATATCTCGTCATAATCGTCCACCAATCCTCAATGATAACGTTTTGACTTTTGGAATATTTCTTCATTGCCTCGGCTTTTTATCCCACCTTCTTCTCCATCTCCTGTATCCGGTCCCGGAGTACGATCGTCCGCTCAAAGTCCAGGGCCTCCGCCACCCCCCGTACCTCGGTAGAGTTGGTCAATAGGCTGGTACTCTCTTACTTCCGGCCAGCACCCCGATCCGGAACGGGTGGATCTTGGAGTGGCCGATCCCTGCCTCCACGGCCGGGTCGTTGTCATAGATCCGCTGCATCTCCTCCGCCGAATCCACCCTCCACACGATGATGCCGATGGCTCCATCCGTGGCGGCACCGCCCAGGACAATCTTTCCTTGGTCGAAGAGGTGCCGGGTATCAGAATATGCTGTACCGGGAATCTGGCATCGCGAGAGCCCAATCCGATAACAAAGATAACAGAGATAACAAAAATAACAAAGATATTAAGGGCCGAAGATAACAAGGATAACAAAGATAACACCTGGATCAGCTCTATGCCAATGAAGACCTGTGCCGTCTGTGGCCGGCCTGTTTATAAAAATACAGGGACGTATTTTGCAGGGTTGCTCGTGCATCAGAGGTGTGTTCCCAGGGCTGAAACAATATGGTTCAGACTGAGGAGGAGAAGGCGATAAAATCGATGCGTACTGGTGATTACGATGAAGAATCCGTATAACCCTCGTGGTCCGGCTGACCCCCGGTATTATGCGAATCGCGAGTATCTATTATCGACGTTTAAGAACAACATCAAGGAGGTAATTGCATCAAAGGGGGTTACCAAACCCCTCAATATTGCGGTTATGGGGCAATGGGGAATCGGTAAAACCTCCACTCTCATAAAATTCAGAGACATCATTCAGAACGAGAGCAAAGGTGCAAAGATATTCTCATCCTTTGTTCCTCTTAAACCTTCATGCTGCGTTGATGCAGACACCTTCTTTGCCACGGTCCTCGAAACAGTTTTCAGGGATTATAAGACGACAGCTCCGCTTTCAGAAAAGGTACAGGATTTCATCAGAGAGGAACTCGATATCCTCAACCGCTGGAAACTGACAAAACTATCCCTTTCGCCAGAAGTAGAAAGAAAACAGGCAATCGTGAGTGCGGTAAATTTCAAGGACATATTACTGCGTTTCTGGGATAAACTCAAGGCGCACGATTTCGATCTGGCCATCATCATGCTTGATGATATTCAGTATGTGTTCACCCACGAAAAAGGTGAGATTCTCTATGATATCAGAACTGACATGCAGGCGCTTGCGGCAGATGGGGCTCTCTTCATGTTTGTTATTACCGGACCCCTCAGGCTCTATCCTGAAATGCGGGACAAAGCCGAGCCTTTTACACGTCTCTTTGAGCGATTCGACCTGGTGCCCTTCGATATAGATGGAACGAGGGAACAGATAGAGAAACCCCTCGCCGTTGAGAGGATAAAGCTCACCATCTCTGAAGAGGTAATTAGGAAACTTCACGAGGGAACTGGAGGTCACCCGTATTTTGTATCCCTCGCTATGCGGTACCTGGTGAACAGGATACCTGAAGGAAAAATAATGCCAGACGACTTCAAGGCATGGTATCCCAACCTGATCGATTCCTTTGCGAAGGAAAAGTTCAATGATGATTTTGCTCAGGCAACAGATGCAGAAAAGGAGATCTTACTGAAGGTTGCCAGGTTCCCGAAAATTGAGTTCTCTCCTCTCGAGATCGGTGGGCGGTTAAAAGCCACATTACTGGACCGGCTCGTTTCGAAGGGACTTATCGAAAAGGTCGGACGGGGGAGATATCGTTTGTACAATCCGATGTTTGCTGATTACCTGCGAAGTAAAAAGAGTGGTAAGGCGAATCCAGATGAATAAGACGACCATTCCAATTCATCTCCCCTGAAGGGACCAGCTTCATTCATGATGAGGATCCTCTGGGAACCCTGGACCCCGCGCTTCAAGTGATCCTTTCCCCCCCCGAACCCGCGGCGGCCCACCCAACCAGGGCCCGGGTGACCGGCAAGGCCCCGAAGGTCCCCGCCTCCGCCATCACCCAGCACCGGGGTGACGTTGAACTGCATCCCGAAAGCCGACGACATCACCAGAAGCCTCTACCTTCCGGCGAGTAGGCCGATCCGGAACGGGTGGAGCTCGGGATAGCCGATACCTGCCTTCACGGCCGGGTCGTTCTCATAGATCCGCCGGGCTTCTTCTGCCGAATCCACCCTCCAGATGATGATGCCGATGGCCCATCGGTGGCGGCACCACCCAGGACGATCTTTCCCTGGTCGAAGAGCTGCCGGATATAGGCCTGGTGCTGCCCCATCACGGCCTTCTCCTCCGGGGTCATGGTGGCGAGGAAATCCGGGCGATTCGGGCGCAGGGTGGAGAGGAATGAGAGAGGGGGAGGCATACCTCCTCATTGAGGATAGTATGTATTAAAGATCCCACAGCGGCTGATCCAGACTTTCGCATTCGAAGGTATGCCTGGCTAGGTAACGCCGGAACCGGTAACATCGATGATTTTGGGGGGGTGCGGGATGAGGCCATTAGATACCGGTCTACAGTCTCTCTCTTAAAAATAGTTATTAAATATAGGTTACATATAATAGAGTAATATGGAGATTTGTAAACCATCCTCGGAGGATGTATAATGGGTCTGGGAGAAAGTCTTAAGCTAAGAAGGGAAATACTGGGCAGATCTTTAAGAGAGGTCGCTGAACAGATTGGGGTATCTCATACGACCGTGAATAAATATGAGAAAAATATTTTAATTCCTGATTCACGTTGTCTCATCAGATTAAGTGATGCATTGCAGGTACCAATTGCATCACTACTCCGACCCCAAAGCCAGAAAATCCAGTTAAATCGTTTTGCGTTTCGATCCAAGAAGCTGAAAAAGAAAGATGAGAAGCAGATCAGCGCTGAGACGAAAGAATGGCTGGAGCGGTATCTTCAACTGGAGCGATTGACAGGTTATAGACATACCTTTACAATACCGGATGGCTTTCCGAGGACTATTTCCACCTATGAAGAGGCAGAAGAAGCAGCAATGGATCTTCGGAGAGTTTGGGATCTTGGTACGGATCCGATTGAGAACCTGACATATCTTATGGAAGAAAAAGCAATAAAAATCGGAATAATCAAAGGAATCACACGGTTTGATGCTTTATTTACAGAATATAATGGCGACTCCATAATCGTGATAAAAGACGATCTTCCACGTGCCCGTCAGCGCTTTTCGCTTGCTCACGAATTAGGACATTGTCTCCTTGAAGTTGAAAATGGTAGAGAGGCTGAAAAAGTAATGCACCGATTCGCCGGAGCCTTCCTCGTCCCATTTGAAAAGGTTATTTTTGAACTGGGGGAAAAGCGGCATAAAATTTCCATAAAAGAACTCATACTCCTCAAGGAGAAGTATGGATTGTCAATGGCAGCCTGGTTATACCGTGCAATGGATCTTGGAATAATTACCCAGATGTATTATATTAGTACCCGTAAAATGTTCTCCAAATATGGCTGGAATAAAAACGAACCTGGTGATGATATACGTGGAGAAAGACCAATTTTTATGACGTCCCTTGTTTTAAAATCACATGCAGAAGGTCTGATTTCAACATCGAAGGCAGCTGAGTTATTGAATCAGAGTATCAGTAAGTTTTGTTCGTTGGAAGGAGAATCTGAGCTTGAGCAGTCTGCGGTATTATGTGGTTGACACCAATACCATCATTGACTTATGGTATGGGGAAATCCTGGAAAAAATTTTCCAGTTGCCCTGTAAATTTATAATCCCCGATTTAATCAAACATGAAATGCGAAATCCTCCTTTTCAATCTCTTTCCACCATGGGTTTGCTTGTTGAAACGCTCGATTCCGGGCTGATCCCTGAAATCACTCAAATAATGGAAAGATTTGAAAAACCTTCTTACGAAGATATTTCCGCTCTGGTTCTTGCCAGGTCCCGAAAAACTATATTGATTACCGGCGATGAGGATTTGCGTCATGCAGCGATGGAATGCGGGGTCGATTGCCTCGGGACATGCTGGCTGATTGATTACCTTGCAGATCAATCAATCATCACCTATAAAGAGGCAATTGCGGCCTACGATCGTATCAGAAAAAACAGACGAAACCCTCCTTTCGATGAGTGCAAGAACCTGCTATCTAAATGGAGGCAAAGGCGGAAACTATTGGAATGATAATGGAAATCACACTCTTCAGGAATATTCGATACCTTATACCTCCCTCTTGAGAGCTGATTCAGAGATAAAAACGGTGGGTGATTGAATTTTCCTGGTGTTTTTGTGTCTGGATGTCTGAGGAAAGGAGATCCTGCCCCCTTCATCCGTCCGCAAGCAGCCCGATCCGGAACGCGTGGAGCTCGGAGTGGCCGATCCCTGCCTTCACGGCCGGGTCGTTGTCATAGATACGCTGCATCTCTTCTGTCGAATCCACCCTCCATACGATGATGCCGATGGCCCCGCTGGTGGCGGCACCGCCCAGGACAATCTTTCCCTGGTCGAAGAGCTGTCTGGTATAGGCCAGGTGCGGCCCCACCACGGCCTTCTGCTCGTCGGCTATCGTGACGAGGAAATCCGGGCGCTTCGGGCGGAGGGTAGAGAGGAATGTGAGGGGGGGAGGCATGCATGATGATTGGGAGGATGGGGCTTAATATTTGAGATCAGATCCCGGGAAGAGTGTCATCCTGTTGCAGGAAGGAAGGAAAGGTAGAATTTTGGGATGAATCCTGCGGGGCAGGATTACCATTAAAAATTTCCCGATAGCTCACTGGCACACAGCGCCTCTGCTGTCGGTTTTCTGAGGAGTCAGGTCATCATCCTTGTAGATATTCACCGTATAGGATCTCTGGTTATTGAAATAATTCTTGAGAGGACAGTTATCGCTTCCCGTATCCGCTGTCCAGCTCGTTGACTCGGGCTGGCCCTCCTTCCGGACACAGGTGCTGCCCACGGCGATGAGCGCACCGGTCTTGAAAGTCCATCCGCCACAGTTGAACTTGTCAGTGGACCAGGCAAGGATGGGAAGTTCCAGTCTCGCCCCGACTGGCCCTCTCGCGGTGCCCTGCGCAATGATCCTGACGCAATCGCTCTTGACGCCATAGTCGCCTGTCTTCACCGTCCAGGTACAGCTCAACGAGCTGATCTTCACGTCGAAAGTCGCTGGCTCAGGGGGCGTCGGCGGTACAGTCGGTGGAGTGATTGCGGGCGTGGTCCCTGGAATGGTGGTCGGCGGGGAAACTGTGGGCGTCGTCCCAGGAGTGACTGGCTCAACACCTGGCTGCTGCACGCAACCGCTGATAAGGACAGCCACAATTATGGCTGCGACAGAAATACCGAAAGAGAGGCTTCTGGATACCATTAGAGGTACTCGCCAGCTTCATCTATTTCTAATCGACGGGAAGAATCCCTGTCCTGCACTCAGATTTTCCTGCCCTCCGGGCCCCGTCCGTGGCGGCACCGGCGAGCACATTAAGAGGGAGCGAAGTATTTAAGAGAGATTTGACTATCGTTGATAGGTGAAAACAGGCAATTGTATGGAAAAAAAGTACCAGCAGATCGAAGAACAATTGTATTATTCACTTGACGATAATTATCCAAGCCGCTTCAATTTTATGATTGAAAGGGCAGTTCTTCCCAAGAGTGGAATTTACCTCTTTTTCGAGAAAGGCGAGACGATCACGATTGATAATCGAATATTTGACAGGATTGTGCGGATCGGGACACACCTGAAGGATGGAAATTTCCCGGCCCGAATTCGTCAGCATTACGGAAACAAACATTCCTTAACAGGAAATAAGAATGGGAGTGTTTTTCGGAAACATCTTGGGGGTGCAATCATCCGGAGAGAAAATCCTGACGATCCGCGGCTTACCGGCTGGTTGAAACAGATGGGCACCAGTTATGAGGATATGGAAGAGAAGGTGAGTAGAACTCTTCGGGATAATTTTACGTATGTATGCTTCCCGGTTCCCACGAAGGATGAACGTCTCTCTCTGGAGGCCGCATTGATCTCTCTCCTCGCCCAGCACCCTCTCGGGAAACCGTCTCCCACATGGCTGGGTCTCTGGGCGGACAGTTCCATTATTCGCTCTACCGGTCTCTGGAACACAAATGAGACAGATAAGATACCCCTGAATGAGACGCAATTGTCTTCAATAAAAGCCTACATGCAAGAATTCACAAGGGTATTGGAAACGGGATGATACGATGATCCAGGGAATGCTCGTCATCATTCCCTGCGGTGCAGGGAAGATCTGGGATAAAAATCCTCATCACGGGGCGTGCCTCGCCAAGGATACGTATACAGGTTCGCCCTTCAGGGTAAACAGGAAATATGCAGAAAAGTTCGGCGAGAAATGGATGATCCTGAGTGCGAAGTATGGGTACATCGAGCCTGAATTTGTTATCCCCGGAGACTATAATGTGACTTTTAAAGATCCCAGAACAAATCCGGTTGCAGTCCCGGCGCTGATTCAACAGATTCAGGAAGTGGGCCTGAATCGGTTCCCGCAAGTTATTGGACTCGGTGGGATTGAATACCGTGACAGAATCCGCGATTCTTTCAAGCCATACAATATTTCAGTTCAATTTCCCTTTGCCGATCTCGGATTGAGAATTGGGGAAACCATGAGTCTCATTAAGAAATCTGTTGATCAGGGAATGCCCTTTCCGAAATAATCCTGTCACCTTTTTTCGAGGATCCCCAGTATCCAGTCCCCCGTCGCCTCCCCACCCATCCCGGGGCCTGGCAGGCGAAGACCCTGAAGGCCTCCGCCGCCTCCTCAATCTGGGTGGATAATTTGGTGTTCAAATTCGGGATCTCCCGCTTCGGGATGTGCTTGATGTCCTTGATATCAATCTCCCGGCCGGCTTCACGATGGTCCAAGGCATAATGTCTTGCCCTTCATTAAATCTTCTTTGAGAGTGCAATGGACCTCGGGATACCCGATCCCTGCCTTCACCGCGGGATCGTTCTCATAGATCCGCTCCATCTCTTCTGTCGAATCCACCCTCCCCACGATGATGCCGATGGCCCCATTAGTGGCGGCACCGCCCAGGACGATCTTTCCCCTGTCGAAGAGCTGCTTGGTATAGGCCATGTGCTGCCCCATCACGGCCTTCTCCTCCGGGGTCATGGTGGCGAGGAAATCCTTGCGGTGCGGAGGGTGGAGAGGAAGGTGAGGGGGGAGTCATGCTCCATAATTGCCATGTGGAATTTTATTATGGATTCGATGGAAAGATGCTTTCAAACGGGATAAGAATCACTGTTTTCAAACCAGCATGATAAAATCCCATCAGGATAAAATGTAGAAGGATGATTGTATCCGATTGAATGTAGTTCCATGACGAAACAATCGAAATTAATTCCGGAGGCAAAGCCCTTCTTAAAATGGGCGGGCGGAAAAACTCAGTTACTCAAAGAGTTTAATAAGCGATTTCCGAATGAATTGAATAGCGATGAAATCACGAGGTATGTTGAACCATTCATTGGTGGTGGAGCAGTATTTTTTAACATCAATCAACGTTTTTTATTTGAGGATTGTTACATCTGTGATATCAATGATGAATTAATTCTCTCTTATCGGGTGATTAAAAAATCTGTAAAACAATTAATTGATAAACTTGGGAAATTAGAATCAGAATATTTATCAAGAAACGAAGATGGTCGGAAAGTTTTCTACTATCATATTCGGCATATATTCAATCAAAGAAAATTAGAAATAAATTATCAGAACTATCAGCCGCTTTGGATCGACAGGGCCGCCCAGCTTATTTTTCTCAATCGTACATGCTATAATGGTCTCTTTAGAGTAAATCGTCGAGGAGAATTTAATGTTCCGTTTGGTAAATATAAAAATCCAGAAATTCTGAATGAGAATAATCTGAAGGATGATTCGGCTCTGCTTAAAAATACACAGATTATATTGGATGACTTTACGAAATGCAAAAAATTTGTTAATAATCATACCTTTGTTTATTTGGATCCGCCATACCGTCCGCTCAATGTAACGTCCTCTTTCACCTCATATTCAAAGGATGGATTCTCCGATAATGACCAAATTCGACTCGCAAAATTCTTTAAGGAACTTGATAACAAAGGAGCAAAAATTATGCTCAGTAATTCGGATCCCAAGAATGAGGATCCCAATGATAGATTCTTTGAGGATTTGTATTCAGACTATACGATTGAGCGAGTCCCTGCTAAAAGAAGCATCAGTTGTGTCGGTTCTGGTCGTGGTGAAATTAATGAATTAATCATCACCAATTATCGTTGAAAGACATGATTTGATATGGCGCTCAATGATGAAGCTTGGGAAAAAATATTCACCTCTCTCCCTCTTCTCGATGATATCGACCGAACGGGTTTCGTTTATGTTACAGCAGATGATATAAAACGGGCAAGCGGTGGAAGGGAACCGAGGCTTCTTGCTAAAATCGATAGGAAGAATCTACGTCCGGAGATTTTTAAACGTCATAAATTATCGATTCTTCCCGTCGAAAATGGAAAATATATCATATTCAGAGATGAGTTATCCAAAACGTATTTTTCTCTTGAACCCATTTTTTCAGCAATCAACCCAGAAGAGTACCATCCTGGTCGGGATTTCTGTAACTATCAAAGCCTCGGTATTCAGAGTATTTCTTCTGAATCGCAGGCAATTGATTATGCCAATCTGGTATCTCTCCTCAAAACCTTCACAGATGAACGTGAATTGAACCTTACTATCCGGGGAAGGCAACGTTCTGGATCTTTTTCTATGAAACTCCCTGTGGATCATCATACTGTTCAGGTCTCTGGAGTGCAGATCGAAGTTGATGCAGGCTATGAAAGTCCTGAGAGAATCTATTTATTTGAAGCAAAGATCGGGCGGGTTGAGGATTTCAATATTCGCCAACTCTATTATCCTTATGAAAATTGGACTCAGAAAACATTAAAAGAGGTTATACCTCTATTTTTCATTTATACCAACGGTCTTTTTTATATCATCCAATTTGCATTCGGCACTGAATATGGTGAATTGCATTTTGTTCGAGGGAAATGTTTCACCATCAACGAGCCTGTAAAACAGCAAATCAATCTGCAAAACCTTATTCAATCGATTGAAATGGAATCTGAACCTGCTGTTCCCTATCCTCAGGCGAATGACCTCGATAAAGTGATTGACCTTGTAACCAATTATCCGAATGGGCTCACAAATAAAACTGCTATAGCTGAATTTTTTGAATTTGATGAGCGTCAGGGTGATTACTATGCAAATGCTGCGATTTATTTGGGATTACTAAAAAGGGGGCGATCTCGATCATCTGAATTTGAACTTACAAGAGAGGGGGAATATATGGCTTCCAATTCCCAAAACCGGTCTCAGAGAAATCTCTTGTTATTAAAACAAATGCTGAAAAAGCCGAGTTTTCGCGAGATAATAATTCAGTGGATGATAGTAAATTGGAACTTATCGTCATTGGATACTGAAATGATAGCTCCAATTATTCAGCGTCATATAGTATTAAATGAGACAACTGCTAGGAGACGAGCATCAACCGTGATAAGTTGGCTGAAGTGGATAAAAGATGCGATGGAAATTATAATTTGATTCATTCTAAAAACCTAAGCATATTTAACCCTTCATCAGTAATTGTAATTTTACCTCTCCTTTTCGGCCCTTTAATTTCCACAAACCCCCAAGAAAGTAAAGGTTCAAGATATTTTCGTTGTAGAGCCAAATATCGTGCAACTTTTTCATTTCTGATTGTTCTATCAGCCGATGAAGATGAAATTAATAGATTCCGTGCAACTAATACGTTAATCAATTCACGTTTCGTAATGTTTTGATTGTCTGGTCCACAACATTGATTTATTATTTTTAGTACTTCAATCAAATTTTCTGATGGTCGTTCAATTTTATAATTTGGTAATTTATGGATTTCTTTGCAACCAGTGGACATCTGTGTTCCTTCTTCTGGTAACGACAGATATTCCTCAGGGGTTGCATAATAAGGAATTAAGCCCACCGTCAAATCCTTGAAGATCATACACGCCATCATACCAGCGATAGAATGGATTTTTGTGCCCGTGGAAATATTTATAAAAATTAGGTTATTCTTCTCTTCTTGTATGATTTCGCGATAAGCACGCAAGACATCGTATAAATCGCGATTATCAAAATCGCATTTCTTAATTTTTACTTCACATTTTTTATTTTTTCTTTTGATTGCCCTTTGAACACGTTCTAAATAGAACTTCCCTCTATCTAATTCGGGATTTCTTTCTTGAATAAGCCAGACTCGATCTGCTTCCATCATAATAACAGGTAAAACGACCCTATCAATTTCAAACCCGACGGGTGCAATATGAATCCTTCGAGGGTATGAGGGTCTCGTTACCATCTCAGGTTTAGATTATTTTCTTTATTTACATAGTTTTCGTTAATAGAGTTATATTGAGCAAGCCACAAACAGTTACTCATGAACCAACTCAATACAATGGTGAGACAATGAGGTGATATTCTGAGCATACCAACCAATGCGCAATTTTTTTCGGAGAAAGATATACAGAAAATTAAGAGCTCATTTTTACATTCAGAACCAAACATCCCTCAATTTCATAGACCGGTCCAGCGACAATTTTTTCCAATAATCAAATTAGATGAACCCAAGACCTATCGACCCTGGGCTGAAGTTGAATGTTCCGGTGTCGTAATAAAAGCTCAAAATCTCCTTTCATCGGATGGAAAACGTACTAATAAACACTTTGAGGAAATCCAATCTTCTGATGGAATTCATTCATTTCTTGATTATGATGGAACTGTCATACTATCATCTATCATGCCGGATAAGACCATTTTCGGTTTTTCCGTAGAAGCCTATGCAGAAATGATCGATGTACTCAACCCGGACTATTATCTCACTCCCGATGGGGAGACCTATCTCGGAGAGTGCGATCTTTCAAGCCACGAAATCCGAAGGGTTGTATCTGATACTCTCTACTTAGCAGTCTCTTGTCCTGATAGTGAACCGATCGGACTTGTCAAAGGCTGCACTCTCCAACAGGTAGAAGGACACACAATCCACCTTTTGAATTTAGGGCTATCTCGGTTTGTATTTCATGCTGGTGATTATCTCTGTCGCGGACCATCGTGTGTTACGTACCAAGCTATTGCATTTGCCCAAGCTATTCGGAAGCATGTCCCGTGGCTCGCAATTCAAGGTATCGGGGCATTGAAGTCGTTAAGGAATTTTGGGTTTGCTGATGGATTTATCACGCAAAGCCATTTTGTCAATGCGTTCTATGGGCGTTTCAGCAAAAAGGACAGAAGGGCATATGATGATGATAAAGTATCAAGGGAGGATATCATGAATAACTTGCGTCATATTAAACAAAATATTTCGGCAATTGAATCCCAATCCACGCTTTTCCGTTGGTTATTCCCAGATAGATCTGAACCGTCTTATGAACAGGAAAGTACATTAGTCAAGTCAATGAACTCGATGAGGTTTAAAGGAGGAATTTGAATGGGTGGAGGATTTCGTGGGATTAGAGAAAGCTATGCGAAACGTCGCTATGAGCCCAATCCAATCGAGCAGCATGGACCTCAGAAATCACTTGAAGATTATCCAGAATCCTCAAAACCTAGAGTATTTATCAGTTTCCATGTTGATGATGAGAACCAGGTCAACCTCCTCAGGCACCAAGCAAAGAACTCTGATCAGATGGAGTTTATCGACTATTCGGTGAAGGAACCGTTCGATGAGAAATGGAAAACCCAATGTACCGAACGCATCAGACAGTCATCTGTTATTGTTGTTGCTATTGGTGAAAGGACCCACGAACGGGAAGCAGTCGATTGGGAGATCCGGAAGGCCCATGAACTCGGAAAACCGGTTATCGGGATGAGGATTTATAGTGATAAAAACGATAAAGTGCCTCGGGCGATGGTTGAGCATGGCGATAGAGTCGTTCAGTGGAACCTCGAAACGATTCAATCAGAAATCGATACCGTTAGAGAGGCAGATTAAATGGAACTCACTCAAGAACAATTGGTACGTCAATATGAGCTAATGGTGAATTCTGCCCTTCAAGTCACAACCTGGAGACATTCGACAAATCATTTCTATCTGGCTGTTAATACCGCTCTTCTGACGATTGCAGCATATTTATATAATATCTTACCAGGCACCGGAATTATTATTGGTATTATCGGCGTGGTAATCACGGCTCTATGGTATGACACCATACGTTATTTCAGGGACCTGAATAAAGCAAAATTTTTAGTAATTCATGAAGTCGAGAATCAATTACCTATGAAAATGTTTCAGTTGGAGGATGCACATTTCTCCAAGGAAGGACGAAAACGCGCGACGTCGATTGAGAGTAATATTCCCATCCTTTTTGGAGTTGCGTATATCGTTCTAGTCATAGCCCTCCTCCTTAAATCCAGTGGAATACTATAATTTTGAGGTAGAGTATTCTGCTATAGGGGGGATTATCGCCTCCCTGCCTTTGGGGCACAACCCCTAGGAAGTTGAAAGATAACTAAATTTGCTGGATCACCCCTTCCCCACCCTCTTCTCCATATCCCGGATCCGGTCCCGCAGCCCGATCACCGCGGCGCCCACCCGACCGGGCCTAGATAACGGGCAACGCCCAGAAAGTCCCCGCCTCCGCCATTGCCAGCACCGGGGTGACGATGAACATGATCCCGAAGGCAAACAACCTCAGTGACCCGAACACATAGCTGAGGAGGCACAGGGCGAAGGAGGGCCGGAGCGACGAGGCGAACGCTGAATCGATGTTCTTATGAAGGTTTTTATTCGTTGGAGGGATTGGTGTTATGGTCGAGCTTTAACCACTCGCTTTAGAAAATAGGCTGAAAAATGCCTTCTTCAAATTCTGTATTTCAACCTCTTTTATTCTGCGGGGATACCTCCTCCGAAGCAACCTTCTTTGAACCTTGGAGTTTTGTACGGAGATCTGGAGGGAGAGGTACGAAAAGAATTTCGATATTTTGGGGTATTCTTCCCTTCTCTTTTTCCTGATTACACAATTCAACCATATCAAGTTCCGTGAAAATTAGTAATTTCCTTTTTTCATCAGGAAGGAGAAGAAGGAAATAGATGTCAGCTCTGATTTTTTGCAGTTTCCCAACACCTGTCTTCCCTCGTGCGGTCTTGGCACTGCTGGTCGAAATGTTGGCTACTATCATTTCATCGTCACTGACTGCATCGAATTTGAAGAAACCCCCCGAAGAAAGGTAGAGATTTTGCGATGAAAAACCTTGATGAAATCGTGATGGCATCCAATGTTTACGAATCCAGTCTTCAGTCTCACGTTGTATGGTAGTATCGGCCATGATTATTATTTTAAGATTAAACCATTATGCCACAGAGAGAGGACTACATCCATCTGTCCATTATGAACAATGTTATATCCAGTAATTTCTCTCCACAATTCATCCCTTGTTGGTGGTTTGGAGGTTTGCTGCAATATTTTAATCGCGTTTAATGCATAACCTTTATTTTTAGTAGATCTGGTGTATCGGCCCTTTGGAATTCCCTTAATCATTCCTTCTTCACAAAGACCAAGAAATGCAGCCCGGGGACAGCCTTTATTTTTCATTGCCTCACTTTCCATCAAGGACGAAGCTGCTAAATTCCACGCTAAACGAGGTTCTTTTTCGTGTTTATTTTCAATCAATTTGACTGCATGAACAGCGCAATCACCATATTTTCCCATAATTTCACTTCCACTCTGCCTGGAGTATCCTCTTAATATTTATTTCAACCTTTCCTTAGCCTTAGCCCACCTGGCCAGGGCCTTGATGATAGGGAACGCACCGAAGGTCCCCGCTTCCGCCATTGCCAGCACTGAAGTGGCGATGAACTGCATCCCGAAGGCCGATGACATCACCAGAAGCCTCACCGGCCGGAGAGAAGACCGATACGGAACGGGTGAATCTCAGAGTAGCCGATCCCTGCCTTCACGGCCGGGTCGTTGTAATAGATCTGCTGCATCTCTTCTGCCGAATCCACCCTCCGCATGAATATGCCGATGGCCCCGTCCGTGGCGGCACCGCCCAAGACAATCTTTCCCTGGTCGAAGAGCTGCCGGGTATAGGTCTGGTACTGCCCCATCACGGCCTTCTCCTCCGGAGTCATGGTGGCGAGGAAATCCGGGCGGTGAGGGCGAAGGGTGGAAAGGAAGGTGAGGGTCATCGGCACACCCCGCTCCGACGAATCGTAGGCGGCGTCCCAGGCGTCACCGGCTCAAGAACTGGCTGCTGCAGGCAGCCGCTCAATAGGATAGCGAGCACGATGGCTGCCACAGCAATCCCGAAACCGAGGGTTCTGGGTTCCAGTATTGGTACTCGAAAGGTTCAGGTATTTGTAATCGATGGAGGGAATGCTGGTTACCCTTTCTTCTATAGGCGAGGGAAGTAGAGTTGTTTCCCCGCATCGTATGCCCCTCGCTGAGCGAGGAAAAGGGCATGCTCCTGCATCGGATGTATTCAGGACGGGAGCGGGTGGGGGCCAGATCCTGGCGGCGGAGATAAGAAAGACATCAGTTAGGATTGTCGAAATGTTATAATAGATTTGGTGATTAGGTAACATCGACCCCTAGCCCAATCTCTTTAAGCATCGAATCCACTAAGACCTCAAATAAATCTTTCTCTCGGTTGTTGTACCGCCACTCCATCTCCTTAATGTAGTAGAGGAACTTCT
>Ga0315274_10003953_pt1 | contig 21901 bp, 15 predicted proteins | sample YL17G02_20_MG_FD_203700 | JGI IMG/M metagenome (GOLD analysis project Ga0315274, IMG submission 203700) | Sediment microbial communities from Yellowstone Lake, YNP, Wyoming, USA - YL17G02_20 | ecosystem: Environmental > Aquatic > Freshwater > Lake > Sediment | place: USA: Wyoming | collected...
ACTTAAGGTCAATGGGGTGACATCAAGGAGTACGATATCTTTATCGATTTCACCAGAGAGCACACCAGCTTGAATTGCGGCACCGATCGCGACACATTCCATTGGGTCGACCTCTCGTTTCGGTTTCTGTCTGAAAATCTCCTCGACTTTCTTCTGTACCATCTGCATGCGGGTGACACCGCCAACAAGCACGACGTGATCAATATCTTCTGGTTTCAGTTTCGCATCTTGTAATGCTTGGCGACAGGGTTTTTCGCTACGCTGGACAATCGGAGAGATAATTTCTTCAAGTTTGGTTCGAGTCAGTTTTATTTCAAGATGTTTTGGTTCTCCGGTGACGACGTAGATGTAGGGAAGGTTGATATCGGTTTGAAGCGTCGAAGATAATTCTATTTTTGCTGTTTCTACTGCTTCTAAAACTCGTTGTAACGTTTTCGGTTCTTTACGGAGATCAACACCATGTCGTTTCTTGAATTCTTCAGCGATGTAATCGACCAGTGCTCTATCCATGTCAGAGCCGCCGAGTTGCGTATCACCACTAGTGGATAAGACTTCGAAGACGCCACCTCCAACTTCCATGATCGTGACATCAAGGGTTCCCCCACCGAAATCATACACCGCGATTTTCTGATCGCCCTCCTTATCTAACCCGTAGGCGAGAGCGGCAGCGGTCGGCTCATTGATGATTCGTTTCACATTGAATCCCGCAATCGCACCAGCATCCTTGGTTGCCTGCCGTTGATCATCATTAAAGTAGGCGGGAACCGTAATCACTGCATCGGTAATCTTTTCACCAAGGAAATCCTCAGCGTCTTTCTTGATCTTCTGAAGGATAAACGCAGATATCTGCTGCGGCGTATAGGTTTTCCCACGTAGATTGACTTTCTCATTTGTCCCCATCTTTCGTTTTATTCGTTGGACAGTTCCTTCGGTGTTGGTGACTGCTTGTCGTTTCGCTGCTTCACCAACCAGCATTTCCCCGGTTTTTGTAAACGCGACAACTGAGGGAAAATATGGTTGTCCTTCTACGCTCTTTATGACGACTGGTTTTCCTGCTTCGATATACGCTGCCTCAGAATTTGTGGTTCCGAGATCAATTCCTATAATCTTACTCATATCATACACCTCCAAGGTGGTTTTATTATGGTTTCTTTTTTGCGACAATAACATGGGCTGGTCGGAGGAGTTTTTCTCCTACCAGATACCCTTTTTTTATTTCATCAAGGATTGTTCCATCAACGCATTCAGATTGTTCTATAGTTGAGATTGCGTTATGAAACTGATAGTTGAAAGGTTTTCCTTTACAGTCAATGTAGGTTATTCCTTCTTTTTCTAGGAATTTGTCAAGGTTTTCTAGTAAAAGTTTTAATCCTGATTTTGGGTCGGAATCCTCATATGCTTTTTTCAAGAGTTCGGTTAGGTCGAGGAGTTCGAGCAGGTATTTTTTCTTGATATCTTCTTTTTGAGCTTGTAGTTCTTTTTCCATGCGTTTCTGGTAGTTCTGAAAATCAGCGAGCGTTCGTAGATATTTGTCGTTTTTATCCATGATCTCTTGATGGAGTTGTGTGTTTTCTTCTTCTAATTTTTTTATAGTATGATGTGCTGTTTCTTGTGTATTTTTCTTGGTGCCAGTTGGTTTTTTTGTTGGCATAATCACTAAAAAAATAAAAAAAAAGAAAGAGGAGAACTGTTTAGTAGTCGTCCATCCCGCCGCCACCGCCGCCACCAGGCATTCCACCAGGCGGCATACCGCCAGGCGGCATTCCGCCGCCGCCACCACCGCTCTTTGATGCGATGATGTCGTCGATCCGGAGGATCATGGTTGCCGCTTCAGTTGAGGCTTGAATTTCTTGGACGCTGACGCGGAGTGGTTCGATGACATTGTTTTTTATCATGTCTACGACTTTCCCAGTAAAGACATCAACACCAGCGTTTTTATCGCCTTTCTTATGGACTCTGCGCATCTCAATCATCATGTCAATGGGATCTAGCCCTGCGTTTTCTGCGAGGGTCTTGGGGATGATTTCGATGGCGTTTGCAAAGGCCTCTATCGCCATTTGTTCTCGTCCGCCAACGGAGGATGCATAATCTCGGAGTGCCATTGATACTGTAGTTGCTGCTGCGCCACCGCCAGGAGTGAGTTTTCCATCTTCTAACGCGATTTTGACAACGAACAAAGCGTCATGCATACCACGGTCAAGTTCATCGACGACGTGTTCGGTACTGCCGCGGATGAGGACGGACACTGCCTTGGGGTTTTTACAATCAGTGATGAATGTCATTTTATCATCGCCGATTTTTTGTTCCTCAACATTGCCAGCGAATCCAAGGTCTTTTGGAGAAATCTCGTCAAGGTTTGCGACGACGATAGCACCGGTTGCTTTTGCGAGTTTATCCATGTCGCTTTTCTTCGCTCGTCTGACCGCGTAGATGCCTTCTTTGGAAAGGAAGTGTTGTGCAAGGTCATCAATGCCTTTCTGACAGATCAGGACGTTCGCTCCGCTTTTTTTGACTTTTTCGACCATTTTCCGCAACATGGATTCCTCTTCATCAAGGAATGCTTGCAGCTGGGTAGGGTCTTGGATTTGAATGCGTGCATCAACCTCTGTTTTTTTGATTTCTAAGGCTGCGTTCACGAGTGCTATTTTTGCGTTTTTCAGTTGTCGGGGCATTCCCTCATGGACGCGCTCTTTGTCCAGGATGATTCCTTTTATGATCCTGGTGTCCTGGATGCTGCCGCCGTGTTTCTTCTGGATCTGAATGTTGTCCATATCCACGATGGTTTTGTCACCGATTTGTTCGGCTATACTGGTGACTGCATCAACGACGACATCGGCGAGGAGAGCTTTTGATGCGCTCGCACCTTTACTAGCCATCGATGTCATAGCGATGTTTTTTAAGGTTTTTTTGTCACCGTGTTTAATAGGGGTTGCCATTTTGTTGAGCTCAGCAATTGCTTTGGTTGCTGCGAGCTTGTATCCCGAACAGATAACGGTTGGGTGGATGTTCTGCTCGATGAGTTCTCCAGCGTATTTTAACAACTCGCCGGTGAGAATCACGGCTGATGTTGTACCATCACCGCATTCGTCATCTTGTGATTTGGCGACTTCTACGATCATCTTTGCCGCAGGGTGCTCAACATCGATTTCTTTGAGAATGGTTGCTCCATCGTTCGTGATGACCACATCACCCATGGAGTCGACCAGCATCTTGTCCATTCCTTTTGGACCGAGCGTTGATTTCACTGCGTCTGAGATTGCTCGTGCTGCCATAATGTTGTTTAATTGTGCGCCTTTTCCTTTTTCTCGCTTAGTTCCTTCTCTAAGGATGATAATTGGTTGCTGTCCTCCAGCCATCATAATGTTTGCCTCCTTTTAACTCTATTAAAAGCAAAAAGAGCATGTAGACACTTCTATATAAAGGTTACTGTTTCTGGTACTGTGTAAAAGAGAGTTGGGAATTTTGGGCTGTGAAATTAGAGTTGGTTTATAATAAAATTCCTTCAATTTGTAACATTATACCCAAAACGAATAATGCTGAAATAAAAATAATTCTTCTGGTTGTAAATGGACTAAATAATTTTGCTTTGTTGTAATATTCATCAGCATCAAATAAACACTTATCACTACTGTCCCAAAAAGATTTAATAGATTTTTTTAATTGTTCACTAACTTCATCTCCATCTTCTAACATACTTTTCATAACAGGATTATCTTCAAATTGTTTCTTATACAATTCTCCTGCTTTATCTATGGAGTCTCTTAAACTATATTTTTCATCTACAATACGTAAATAATGTGATTCTAAAGAAGTCAATATAGCAAACAAGGCTATAGTTGAATCCATAATCAAATTTCCGATTAAAATTAATGTCCAATTCATAAATGGTAATAGACATTTTTTTATTTAATATCATCTGATGTTTTGTGTATTTTGGGTTGGCAAACAGTTTTAAGAAGATACCTGATTGTTAGTAGTGGTCTCCCCTTATCTGCGTTTGTTCACCAAACTACGCAACTGTAGGAGACTTCTGAAACAGGATCAAGGTTTTCTACCAAAGGGGAGACCATTACTACTTTTAAAATTAATGAATTTTGTTAATCAATAAATTTATATCATATAAAATTGGTAACATATTTAGAGGTAAAATATGTCATTCATGGAAAATATAGATAATTTTATAAACAATCCTGGAGAACATGCATCAAATCCAGACTATAACGCAATGAAGGAAACATTAATTTATATGAAGAAAAATGCGTTAGGCGCAAAAAATATTGTATCGACAGAAAAAATAATTACTCATCTTAATTCAAAAGGATATGAGATGAGCAGAGAATATTGGCAAATAAGTATTTTAGGATATTTACGAGATAATGGAATATTTATCGTGTCGAAAATTCCTAAGGGAATGTTTTTGATTAATTCTGAAAAAGATGCACAAGAAGCATACACATCTATGCTAAACCGTGTTGCATCGGAAACAAAGCGGCTGATACTATTTGAGGATATGGCAAAAGAATCTGGGTATACTCTCTATCGTGAAATCACTGTTTAATGCAATTTTGTTTGAGATAATCTTTTATTTGCGTAATCAACATATTTTTTATCAATCTCAAATCCAATATAATTTACTCCAAGTTTTTTACATGCTACAGCAGTCGTACCACTGCCTATGAATGGATCAAGTGCTAGATTTATTTTTTTCAATCCGTGATGTTTTAAACACATTTCTGGAAGTTTAACTGGGAAAATTGCTGGGTGTTTTCTTGATTCATTGATTGTTTCATATGGAATAAACCAATTATTTCCTCTATCACGTAAATCTCCATTAGCAGATTTCCATCTACCAATATTACTTTTATCCTGATAGGGAACACCGTTCTTTATTTTCTCTGTTTTTACATCTCCATTTCTTGTAAACTGAAAAATAAATTCATGACAATTACTTAGATATTTATCACTATTAACTGGTTGATAATGACCTATACAAAGATCACCTTTTAATTTCTTAACATTAGGATAATTCCCCATATCATTTTTTTCTATTGCTATTGATTTAATCCAATGAATAACATTTTGAAGTTTGAAATGTTTTTCTTTAAAAACTTGTGCTAAATCAAAAGGCATCCATTGATCTGACGGTTTCGCACCAACATTAAGAAAAAACGATGCATCCTTATTCATTATTTCTCTGCATTTTTCTGCTACTTCTCCTATCATTTTTAGATAAACATCTCTTTCCATGTTGTCATTATGAACATTATAATTTTTACCAATATTATATGGTGGGGAAGTAATTATTATATCGACCATCATGGATTGTTTTTTCATCTGTTCTAATCCTCTTCGACAATCCAGACGATATATTTTATTGATGACTAATTCTTTCTTCAATTATTTTACCCCATTTTTCTTAATATATTGTTTAATCAATGTTTCTATAACATCAGTGATCTTGCGACCGCCTTCTTTCTGTAAGACTAAAATTCTAAAATCATTCCATGTGTCTTCCTCTATGTTGATGGATGTTTTAATTTTCCCCAATTTTATCTCTCCCTGTTCTGGCAGTATATGTAATCCATCTGGTATTTAATTACCTTTTTACCGTTACACCGTTAAAGGTATATAAGGATATACCGACATGTTTATATATTTATAAGATATAACTAATTTTGGTGAACAAACGTATGGTAGAACAGATAGACATAAAGAGCATGGTAAATGCTCGAAGAGCAAAAGGCATGTTATACCTTGAAAACGGATTTGAACCAAAGGAAATAAACTTCAAAACATGGATAGTACCAAGCCAAACAGGAAATGGAACCTATATCGTAAACGTATTTCAACGGCACTGGAAATGCACCTGCCCCGATTTCGAGCTAAGAGGAGTACCCTGTAAGCATATCAACGCGGTTAAAATATGGAAGAATCTAAAAGAGAAATTCGAGCAAATACACTTGAAGGTTAAACAGAGAATCAGCATAAAGGATGCTGATGTTACGGAATGTAAGTTCTGTCATTCACCACATATTATTATGTATGGTAAGAAAAACGGAAAACAGAACTATATGTGTAAGGGTTGCAACCGTAAGTTTGTGTATAATGCTGATTTTGAGGACATGAAGTACAGCCCCAAGGTGATAGCTCTTACCCTTGATCTTTACTTTAAAGGAGTTAGCCTTCGAAAGATTAGCCACCATCTGAAAGAATTTTACAACCTTAATATCTCCTATAAATCAGTCTATAATTGGATAGATAAATATGTTGGACTGATGAACGAATATGTTAACACGATTCAACCCGAGATTGGGGAAGTATGGCATACCGATGAAATGATGGTAAACATAGGTGGCTCATGGGAATACCTGTGGAATGTCATGGATGAAAAGACACGTTTCCAATTAGCCAGTGTGGTATCAACCGAGAGAAGAGTACGAGATGCACGTATGGTATTCCAGAAAGCCAAGAAGAACGCTGGAGGAAGAAAACCAAAGTTTATTGTAACCGATGGGTTACCTGCATACCGACACGCTATAAACAAGGAGTTTACCACGAATACAGATCAAACTGAACATCTCTGGAATGTAGGATTACAGCACCATCCAAACAACAACCACGTAGAACGATTACATGGAAGTATTCGTCAAAGAGAAAAGGTCATGCGCGGTATAAAGATTAAATCAACTCCTATCGTAGAAGGACACAGATTATACTATAATTTTATTAAACCACATGAAGCACTTAATGGCAAGACACCATCGGAAGAGGCAGGTATAACCATTGAAGGAAATGACAAATGGTTAACATTGATGCGAACAGCAATTAAAAATCAAAAGAAAAATAGTATGGGTTAGTATTTAAAGTAAACATATTTAATGTTTACCGCGCAAAAATTGAAAAGATTAATTAATCATTAGTTGTTTCTCCATATTAGTAAACCGCGCAAAAAACTAAAGTGAGATTTTCATGACATGGGAAATACCAAAATATACAAAAAAAGAAATTGACCAAGCAGGTAATATTTTAAAGGATGATACTAAGTCAGAGGAAGAAAAGGAACAGGCATTAGAAGTCCTTGATAACTGGAGAGCAGTACATAGTTATCCAATGCATGTTTTTAAAATCAGATTAAAAGATAAGGCTCTCCTAGTTGATTCTAACGCAGTTACCGTTCAGAGACTAAAACGTGCTCCAGCAATAATTAACAAACTTAAGCGGAGATATGATGGCCGAAGGCCATCAATGAATCTTTCACAAATGCAAGATATTGGAGGTTGTAGATCTGTACTAGCAAATGTATCTTTAGTAATGAAATTGTATGAAGATTATTATGATAAAAGTGATTTAAAACATGAGAAAGTCAAGGTTAATAATTATATTGCTAAACCAAAAAAAGATGGTTATAGAAGTCTTCATATAATTTTCAAATATTATAGTGATAAGGAAGGAAAAAAAATATACAATGACCTTCTAATTGAGATTCAAATTAGATCAAAAATACAACATCAATGGGCTACAGCCGTTGAATTAGTAGACTTTTTTACACGCCAAGCTATTAAATCTAATGCTGGACAACAAGAATGGATGGATTTCTTTAAATTAGTGAGTTCTGCTTTTGCTAGAATAGAAGGTTGTCAATGTGTTCCAGATACACCGTTGGATGAAAGAGAGTTATATTTACAAATAAAGCAAATGGAAAAGAAATTGAAGGTTATTAACAGAATGGATTTTTGGACTAAGGGATTTCAAACTTTTGATAATATTGAACATAAGCAAGAATATCAATATTTTATGTTAACAATAGATTTTACTGCTAGAAGTGTAACCGTTGTAGCCTACCCTGAAGCTCTTGGAGAAAAAGCGATTGAACAGTATGCGGATGCGGAAAAAAGATTTAAGGGAAAAAAAGAATACGATGTCGTTTTGGTCGGTGCTAATACAAAACATGAATTGGAAAAGGCATATCCTAATTATTTCGCAGACTGTAAAGAATTTATTACTCTTTTAAAAAAAATAATTAACAAATATGAATAATATTCACCAACCCTTTTTTCCCAACGAAGATTTCCCAACGCTATATTACACAGTACCCTGTTTCTGGTACTGTATAGTTGAGGGGTGTCAATTTTGTGGTGGAAAATCAGTGGTGGGGTCCAGCAAAGCTTTACCTTAAAAGTCCTTGTTTTGACTTACAAAGTCTTGTTTTTTGCCTAAAAGTAAAAAAAACCTATTATGAAAATATTTATATACACTCACTCCCTTAACTTTTGTAAAATAAAAAGGGAGGTTTTAGATAGAATGAGAAAAATAATATTTTTAATAGCCACTTGTATAATAACAAGTCTATCATTACCATTAATAATCGCAGGAAACACTGTATATAATACTGGACCAGAATTTGAAATCGGTCTCTATCCTGGCATAGGATGTGGTTTAACTTTTCAAGGCTTTGAAATATCGGTAAAAAACATTGGAGATTCAACAGCTCATAATGTAACACTTACTAATTTAAGTATAGAAGGAAATGTAATTTATAATAATCGAGTTACACGATGGTATAGAGATATTGAACCAGGAACTACCTTATTGGGCTGTCCTCATAATTTATTCATTGGTATGGGAAGATTCACTGCGACAATGACAGTTACTTGCGATGAAGGAATCACTGGCACAGGTAGTGGAAACGGTTTTATCTTTGGTCCTTTTATATTCGTGCCATAAAACTAAATTTCCCAACCTATAGTTCCCAAACGAGAATTACACAGAACCCGACGGCGGTTAAGCAGTAGTTCCGAAAGTTCCTACCAACGACCAACAGAAAAGAAAAAAAAGGAGGTAATCAGAGGTTGGTAAATACTGTGGAGGAATCCGTGGTTACTCTCCTACCACTTGTGTATCAAAAAAACCGATGATTCCCAGCGGTCCGATGTACCCAAATTTATTGTCCTTCGAAATAATAAATTGTTCATTTGATATATACAAGGCAGGGACGAACGTGTCGAGGGTCAAGGAGAAAATACAACGAGTCGTAAAAGAAATCTCAGTGTCAGAAATGTTTCTATTCTTGAGGAATCCGATTAGGAATCTTTTCCCGAAACTCTCCATATTGTTGATGAACACCCAGTGTTCGTCGGTCCAGATCTGTCCGGACTTATCATAGACCCGGGCGCGGATCATCTTATTTACCCCAAGAGGCTGACCGCCATCCGAGGGAATCTGAGCGTTGTCTTGATGCAACATAGAAATATTACAGAGCCATTCATACGGAGGTTCAGCGTCAACGTACGGGAGACCAGGGTTCTGCCCGAACGGCTCGATATCGAATTCCACGTAGTCAACGACTGCATTATCAGAGGCGTTCGCTCGGACCCAGAACGGCAGGTTGACTTGCTGCTCATCGATCGGCTCTGTTATTTCGACATACGGTCTCTCCGCATCGATTTTAATGCGAATGGTATTGTCAGGTTGGTTCTTATCTTCAATGTTTCCTGAGCGGTCGATAGACCAGAAATTCACATCCCAGGTGCCCGTCCACAGCATCTCTTGGGTCACGACCAGGGAAAGACCATCATTAATGTTGTATTCTTGAATCGACCCACCATTAAGCGTGTAATAGGTATGATTCACGCCACTGCCCGTGCCTTCCGGCAGATCGTAGGAGGAAAGCCATACCGTTACTCCCTGACTGGTGTACCACCCGTTCAGTCCTTGGGTACCGGTGATATGGTCCAGGACGGTGACCGGTGCGACCTCATCAAGTCCGATGTACCGTACCTGCCAGCTATCAAGGGTAGGGGTGGAGGAAGGATTGCTTCTGCTGAAGTGCGCACGCAGCCGTATCGCGACAGGGTCTAAGGCTTGCAGGGATTGTCCAGGGTTTACTCCTTGGATGAGGACGGTATCCCCTGTCCCATTCAATACATCGAAGGTAATGGTCCCCTCAGCGATGGCATTGAAATCATGCCATGCGATGAGATTCTCTGGAAAGATAGATATCGACGTAAGCTGGGCTGAAAGGAGGAGCGTTTTTTCCTCACCGATGCTTGCGGTAATCTCTGAACCACTTGGGATGTTCAATCGCCAGATGTTGCCGTAGGCGTCAGGATTATCGTTCCACGGAAAAGGATAAGAGACGCGGATATCTTCCCATGTAACGAAGATCTTTCCATCTCCAACCGCCATGTCTGCCCAGTCAGCCTCCGCAGAGGTGCTCGCAGACAATTGGACTTCACCGGTATAGACCGTTCCACCGGAAGAGACCAGCTTTCCCCAGATGACACCGGAGTCGGAGCCTGATCCTTTACTGTTAAAGGAAACAAAGAAGGAAGAGGTGAGATATGGGGCGATATCGGTCCGGACGAACTCACCAGTTTTAATCTGAAATGCACTTACAACGTTCCCTGACGTATCTAGTAGGACGCCCCAGATGTTTCCCCACCAGTCACCAGCGCTAATATCATCATTGTTATAGGTGATAAGATACCGCTGTGTTTGTGGCGAGAATTCGACGCAGGGAAAGTTATAATCGATAGAATCACTCCCAGTAGCTATGGTAAGAGTGCTGCCAATTTGATTGAGGTTTTCATCAAACAATCCAGCTTTTATGCTAAATGGACCGTTGTTCGCTAAGATTCCTTCCTCCCACACGATCATGTACTGTTCGTGAGTCGGGTCGAACGCAACATAGGGTTCACATTGGCTGTTTGCCGCGGTGCAGATGCCTTTCTCGCTGCCAACCGGATTCCCGCTGGTATCGTACAGACGCCCGTAGATGTTGTAATTCGCTTCTCCGTTTCGTGCATCTTCCCAGACGACGCAGAACCGGTTGTTTACTGAATCGTATTGAACGTTTGCATCTGCCTGGCAGTCAGTTGCAGAACAGACACTAATGACAGAGCCGAGCTGGAATCCGCTGCCACTCCTCACGACAGTTCTTGCTTTGATATCCTCTGTTGTTGCACTGGGGTGTGCGACCGTGTCATAATGTTCCCACGCAACGAAATACTTTCCTCCACCATAATCTATTGAGGGATTCTCATTTCGATAGTAGATCGTTGAATCTTTATACACTAAGGTATCAAAAACGATTCTGTTTCCATCGGGGTCATACATCGATGCCCTGATCTCTTGTTTAAAACCCAAGGTGTAGGGTGGCCACCAGGGTTGTCCTTCTTCCCAAGCAACAAGAAATTCACCATTACCATATCCGACATCAGAGTCCCATCCGCCTTCATTGTTCCCATGATATGTTATTTTTTCATCGTTTGGCCATTGTTCGTCCCAATCAGTGAAAACGTTGTAGAAATCGCTTTGACTTGTTGCGGATGGATTTCCATAGAAGAGATACAGCATGCTTGCACCCGTCGGGATAGACGGAATTTTTACCCATACACTTGCGGTGGCTGTGTTATAGTTTTCTATCCAATAGGATAAGAGCACATCGCCGCTATTGGCATGTTTAAACCGGAGATCGCCATAGTCCGGTCTCATATCGGAATCATAGGTAACTGTGAGATGAATCGCATAGTCGTTGAGCATTTCTCCTGCAATATTTGTGATTGTAATTGGTTTCATCCGTGTCCATGCTGGATCGGTCCATAGCGAGTACGTGTTTTTCATCTGTACATGACCGCTAGCAAGTTCGTAATTGTACGACTGGGTAGGATCTATCTGTGTTGCGTCATTGAATAGGTCGTCCCAGGTATAGTAGTTGTCTTGGAGCAGTGGGCTGGGAAGCGGAAGGGTTGATTTTGGGTTTATATTTTTTGTATCGATTTTCACTAATGCTTGCGCTGCAGACATCATAAGGAGAACTACTAGGAGTGTGACGACTACCAGCCTTCCAAATTTTTTATTTACCAGATTTTTTTTCATATGATATCCCCCTTTTCCAACCTCCATACTATGGCCATGGCCATACATCGTACCAATTGTAATTCAATAACACATCCACATGGAGCTGGCCGCTGACCTGGATGACCCGCCATATATGGAAACCACTTTGATAGTACCATTCCACACAAACATACAGGGCGAAATTCGTAAGGGTGACATCTGCACCCCATCGACTCAGACCGGATTCATCCTTCAAGATGAAGTCGAACCCTATTTCCTTTATGTTTGGCTGATTCGTCCCTTCATTGATTTTGAAATATCCGGGGTCCGAAAGGTTCGCCCCTTGTTTCCATTTCCAGCTCATATCGTAATGGAGGTTATTGCTCAGAATCACATACCCGTTCAAATCAAGTCGTCCGCTGTAGTTATCAAGGTGGATCAAGTCAATACGTACATCCGCATTCTGTTGCAAATCAATGCTAAAACCACCGGATTCACCGAGCGACCAATCTCCCGTGAAATCAACGCTTTCACCATCGAGAGTAATCGCGATATCGAAATCATTTAATGCATTAAGAGTACCGGTGAGCGCTAAATTCTCTACTTGTAGTTGTGGACCCGAGGTATTTAGACCCCAAGCTGCTTCAAAATTCTGGGCTGAAACAGTACTCGCACCTATGGAAAATGAGTTGCCGGTGGCTGAATTGCCAACTGAAAACGTATTGCCGAGTACATCATGAGCTGTGTCAAATTTAAAGTATCCATTCTCCGCTATCTTAAAATCTGTTTGGATATGTCCATCACCAATGCTAAAAACATCACTCAAGGTAAGCGTGTCAAATACGAGGTTGAAATGAACAGGATCTGGATTCTGACTCGCGGATGATCGCTCTGCCCTTCCAAATCCCTTCAGTTGATTCCACCAGAATGTCCCCGTAGCATAGGTATTGGCAGGGATATCAGTTATTTGAACAATCGGGACAGCAACGCTTGGGAGGTAGAAATCCAACTCATTGAAATTCGAATCTGCTTGACGCTGGACTTTTCCATACACATAGTTATTTACATTGCTAAAATTATCGGCATCAACATAGAGGGTGGCTTCAGCACTGACTCTTTGACTGTTGATGCTACCTGCAGGAACCCTCATAAGAGCAACATCTGGATCGTCAGGATTTGCTTTAGGATAGTAGACGGTGATATCACCGAGCGGACCACTCTTGGTGAGATCAACATATCCATCAGCATCTATCCGTAACATACTTCCATTTTGTATGTTAAATGTTGCCGCTGCTTCCAATCTTCGGGAGCTAGGGATATTGTTCACTTTGAGAAAAGTAACATCAGGCTCATTGGGATCTTTTAATTTTGGATAATAGACGATTATCTCATTCATCGGGCTACTCATCGTAACATCTGCATATCCTCGGACATTAACATAGAACAACTCGCCTTGAACAAATGTCACCTCAAAATCATCAAATATCTTCCACTCATAAGAGAGAGTCTTTGGAAGTCCATTGATTCTCACTTTCTGACTAAACCAGGGAGAATCCACGATGACAGCGACATTGAATATATTACTTGATTCATAATCAAATCCATGGGGGTCCCTTCGAAGACCAAAGCTCATCCATCTGCCAGTTTGTGCCATAGTATTGTCAATTTTATCAAAAACAAGAGAGAGACTCACGCCATCCCCACCACCCACATGGATGTCTGATGAATACGTAATTTTTGTTTCACTATTATGTTGACTATCCATGTCAAAATGATAATAAATGTACCCACCCAGCGGGATAAATTGAGTAGTCAGAGTAACAAAAGGACTAAACCCAACTGAAAATGCGATATCATATTTGAGTGTATTAGTGCTTCCATTATATGATCGGAAACCGTATAAAAGCTCTAGGGGATCTACTCCACTAGGCTCGGTTTTCATTACTTGTTGGAATATCGTAGGGCTGAAAATGTTCTCTTTCGCAAAGGCAAATCTTTTCTCGACATAGAGAGGTATTCTCTCACCTGGTACAGTGCGATAGCCAACACCCACTGCGAAATAATCGTCATCAGCTGTTAATACTTTAGGATCCTGGTGTGGTTGACCCTGGATAGGGTCATCTTGAGAATTTTTTAGCTTCTCGCTTAGTAATCTCTGCAAGAGAGTGTATATGATATTTATAATTCGCTCGGTTTTTTGTTTCAATAATTGTATAAATAATGAACAAGATTTGATTGATTGTGAAATCTTCTGTTGTGAACTCACAACTTGATTATTCTGAGCAGAGACGTCATTATTTATGCTATATTCATCCACAAGACCCCAGTTCACATGTATTTCAGACCATACCTCTAATCCTGCGTAGAGATTTGATGGTCCGTTATTGATCTGTCGTACCTTAACCATATCTTCGAGGGATTTATGTTCCACATTCGTTTTCATATTGAGTATTGTCTCCCAATAAAATCCGAAGGAGACTTTCATATCATCCTCAGGGTCATCATCGACGTTAAAAAAGACATCTTCGCAGTAATAGGGATGTTTGAGAAATTTCTGTTGGAAATCATTGATTGAGACGTCGAGTTGTTTTTCAAAGGTACTACCGTTGTACACTAATCGGACCCACCATTCGAAGATGTTGCTGGTGGGGCAAATCCAAGGTGCGGTAATATTATTCTGAACGTGTTCCTCATTTGTACCGTAGCGGTTTTCATCCATATTCAAATACGAATACACCGATTTTTTCAAATGCTCCATCGCACCAGTACTTGTTTTTTCTACGGTGATAGAATCGGCAGAACTAGCCTTTGTTTCATTTCGCTTTGAAGTTACGGCCAAAGAAGTTGCAATCCCTGACATGCCAATACATGTCATTATGATTAAAATTAACACTAACAACTTTTTCATTTGCAATTCACCTCTTCCTAAATTTATCAATTTCCCTTTCTCTACATCATATAATTAGTGATAAACCATATTTATACTTTGTTATGTTGTTATTTCCTATTACATATATTTTTTGGTAATAAAGTGTGTGTGAATACCTTCATGACACACAATAGTCTAATCTACATAGAACCCAATGTCCAAGGATAGTGGGATGGTAGTATGGTTCTATCATTTATTACAGGGAAATACACCACAACGTTTTCATACTCTCAATTGATGTGAGGTATCAACGGGGAAAACATTGTTAAAAAAAATAATCCCGGAGAGACAAGTACTATGGGAAAAACCATTATCCAAAAAATTTTCGAAGCTCATTCAAAAAGTACCGCAAATATCGGTGAGATCATTGATGTCACTATTGACGTGAGAGTTGCACGCGATTTCGGTGGAGCAAAGGTCGTCAAACACCTTGAAGAAAACAACCTTTCTATTCATGATCCAAAGCACACGTTCTTCACCTTTGACTGTAACCCTGGCGGCTGTGATCAGAAATACGCGGAGAACCAACAGATATGCCGGGTGTTTGCCAGAAAACACGGCATTAAAATTTATGATATCAATAGCGGCATCGGAACCCATCTCGCATTCGAAGAAGGGCTTGTTTATCCAGGGTATACGTTCGTATCAACAGATTCTCATGCGAACATCCTCGGCGCACTCGGAGCTTTTGGTCAGGGAATGGGGGACATTGATATTGCGCATGCGTTCGCCCATGGGAAGATCTGGTTTAAAGTCCCCCCATCAATAAAAATTATTCTCAAGGGAAAGCCATCAAAAACTGCAACCCCGAAAGATGTTGTGTTGAAAATGAACAAAGAACTTGGGGCGAACGGACTGCTCGGGTACGCCGCAGAACTTTATGGCGAATATGTTGATTCAATGTCACTTGACGGGAGGGTAACGATAGCTTCCATGGCAACGGAAATGGGCGGTATCATCATCTTGTTTTCCACCAATGAGAAAGTCATGGAGTACTACAAGAAAACGTTTGGAATCACCATCAAACCAATCAACGCTGATCCTGACGCATATTACGAACGAACTATGGAAATGAACATCTCAGAACTTCCACCACAGATATCACGTCCTGGTCATCCAGAGGATGTTGTCAATGTTGCAGACGTCAGAGGCGTACCTGTTGATTCTGGATTTGTCGGATCGTGTACCAACGGTCGCCTCGAGGATATGCAGGCGGTTGCTGCCATTCTGAAAGACAAAACAATAGCACCAGGAAGAATCCTGAAGATCGTTCCTGCTACTGACACAATATGGAACACCTGTCTGAAGGAAGGGCTGATGAAGATTTTCAAAGACGCGGGAGCATTGGTTGGTTCTGCGGGTTGTGCTGGGTGCGCCGCTGGACAAATCGGCCAAACCGGAAAAGGAGAGGTTACGATTTCTTCTGGGAACCGGAACTTCCTTGGGAAACAAGGAAAAGGGGACATTTTCCTGGCATCACCAGAAACCGTCGCTGCATCATTACTCGCTGGGTACATCACGACTGTTGACGCGATTCCAAAGAAACCAACACCAGTGAAAATTGAAAAAACATCTGAAAAAAGTATAACATCGCAGAAGAAAGAGCTGGTTGCTCCGCCACTCACCGTTGAAGGCAGGGTGTGGGTCATCCAAAAAGACAACATTGACACCGATATGATCTACCACAACCGCCATCTTGCGATCACAAATATTTCGGAGATGGGGCCGTATACGTTTGGGAACCTGAAAGGATATGAGCAATTTGCTAAAGAAGCAAAGAAAGGCGATATCGTCGTGGTCGGAAAGAATTTCGGTTGTGGCAGTTCTCGTCAGCAGGCAGTCGATTGTTTCAAAGCTCTGGGAATTAGTGTGATTGTCGCAGAATCATTTGGTGCAATCTATGAGAGAAATGCAATCAATAGTGGGATGCCGATTCTTCTTGCAGATGGTATTACGAAAAAGATCCATGGGCAAGACATCGTTTCCATTGATTTTACTACCGGTATGATTAAGGATAAGACACAGGGAAAAACATATCAAGCAAAACCATTTTCTGAAGCGCAAAAAGAAATCTATTTCCGTGGAGGTTTGTTAGGAAGGTGAGATGGTATGAGAATGACCTTTGCAGAAAAAATCCTTGCAAAATATGGTGGTGAGAAAAAAGTCGTGCCCGGGCAGATCCTGACGGTAAAACCTGATCATTTGCTCATGCATGATAATGCAGCACCAATTGTCTCAAAGATACAACCAGAATTAAAAGAGTACGGTATCTTCAGCAAAGACCTTCCAGTTATTGTCCTTGATCATGTCATTCCAGCAGCAGCAGAAAAAAATGCAGTGCAGCATAAACAGATCCGTGAGTTTGTCAAGAAATATAAGATAAAACATTTTTTTGACGTCGGGTACGGTATCTGTCATCAGATTATCGTTGAGAAAGGTCTTGCGTTACCAGGAACAGTTGTACTAGGGAGCGATTCCCATACGTGTTCGTATGGCGCGATTGGTGCGTTTTCCTCAGGAATTGATCGAACTGAGGCAGCCGCATTATTGCTCACGGGTGAGACATGGCTGAAGGTTCCTCAGAGCATTAAGATAACATTGAAAGGTCAGTTACAGCGTATGGTCACTGCGAAGGATGTGATACTCTCTATTATTGGAGATGTTTCAGCGTCTGGTGCTGATTATTGTTCTGTGGAGTTCCATGGGAACGTTCATCAATTCTCTGTTGAAGAACGATTTACCATTGCAAACATGGGAGTAGAGATGGGGGCAAAAAATGCGGTGTTCCCTGTTGATGGTGTGACCATACAGTACCTCCGCTCTATCGGTATTTCAAAATCAAAGTATACATCCATCAACCCTGATGACGATGCAACCTATGATCGAGAACTAACGTATAATCTTACAATGATTGGACCGGTTATCGCGGTACCGCACAATGTTGATAAAGTCAAGCCGATAAAGGAAGTTGAAGGAATCGAAATCCAGCAGTGTCTCTTGGGAACGTGTACGAACGGGAGGTTATCTGATTTTCAGATTGCCGCGAAAATTTTAAAAGGAAAGACGGTGCATCCGAATATGCGGTTGTTGATTCTTCCTGCGTCTCGAAAAATATATCTTGATGCATTGAAAGAAGGTCTTATTAAAACTTTTATTGAAGCAGGGGGCACAGTACTCCCACCAGGCTGTGGACCGTGTTTGGGCGCGCATCAGGGCGTGCTTGCACCTGGTGAACGATGTCTCAGCACATCGAACCGAAATTTTAAGGGGCGCATGGGATGTAACGAAGCAGAAATCTATCTGGCAAGCCCGGCAACCGTTGCTATGTCTGCTGTGCATGGGAGAATCACCGATCCTCGAAAGGAGGTACGAAAATGACGGTCTGGAAGTACGGAGAAAACATCAATACCGATATGCTCTTCCCAGGAAAATACACCTACACCTGCAGCACTGCTGAGGAAATCAAACCACATCTGCTTGAGGATTTGGATCCCCTGTTTGCGAAAAATGTGAAAGAAGGTGATCTTATTTTTGCCGGGAGGAACTTTGGTTGTGGGAGCTCTCGTGAACAACCAGTGCTTGGACTAAAAGCGGTTGGTATTGCTGCGGTTGTTGCAGGAAGCTTTGCTCGGATCTTCTACCGATCATCCATCAATCAAGGTCTGTTGCTTATTGAATGTCCGGAAGTGGTGAAAGCATATAAGCAAGGAGATAGCGTCTGGCTTGATGTTGAGAGAGGCACGATTTCGATTGGTTCGAATACCTTCTCGTTCCCGAAGCTCCCAAAAGAAATCCTTGCAATCCGTGATTCAGGTGGGTTATTGCCGTACACAAGGGAGAAGCTCAGACGGAGGAAGAAAAAACGGTAATATTATCTCTTTATTTTAGAAAAAGGGAAAAGTAAAACGTGTATCTGCACGTTTACTCTTCATCATAGATATCTAAAGTCTCGAAGAATTCTGGCGTAAAGTAATAGCCGAAGGGTGTTTTTTCAATAAGACCTTTTCGCATGCATCTATCAAAAAGATCATCCTGCACGGTTACTACCTCTTGATACATTGTTTTTCCTTTGGTTTTTGGTTTTTTTGTTTTGTTTTTCATCTTCGTCATCTCTCTCATATCCTGCTATTGATATGCAATAGCATGATATCTGTTGCCAGTGAACATATATAAACATACCTCGTGAAAACGACAAAACGGAAAAATAAATTCCATCAAAAAAGAGGAAAATTAGGGAGTATCCGTTACCGTGAGTTCTTTTACCGGAGTCCCATCACTCCAGTTCCCCATAAACCGTTGCTCTGGTGTATTGCCAAGACAAAACTCATGGTTGGTACCATAGAACGCATAATCAGTAAGCGCGTCAAAAAGCTTCCACGTCGAGTAGTAATCCATTGCATCGATCCAAGAGCTGTTAGGGATGCAGACCGGAGCATAATGATCTGCAACAAGAGCGGGAGATCCATGCCGATCTGTTCTTTGAATAATAAAATCTTTTTGATCAAACGGTATCTGGTCTGAGGTGGAGAAAATCAATTTGCCTGAGAAATTCCCCGCGATGGTGTCATTTTCCCCAACAACGACTAATAGCAAGGTTGTTGCAGGGATGTCATGGAAATTCTTCATCATGGTATCATTTCGTATGAATGGTTGGACAGGCATTACAGCCTTTGGACGAGGAAGCCCTTTTTCTTCAGCAAGGACCGCCATCTCTGCGGTGATACCACCACCAAGTGAATGACCAACGATGGCGAATTTATCGAGATCAGGTTGAACATGGTCGCCGTTCTGAAGGATGGTAATTGCTTTTTTTACAGCCTGGATCGCGTTCTGCGTCGCATACCGAACACCAATGATGAAGCCAAGTTGGTACCGTGGATAAACCACGATGTTTCCGCGTTTGACCAGATGTTCTATCCATGCTTTATAGGCAATAGGAAAAAACGCACTCCATCCGTGGTTGAATACGATAAGGGGCGCGGATGGTGGTGTTGGGTTGGTTGGCTCAAATATCCAGAACTCACGACTACCCCAGCCATATCGTGATTGTCGTACACCGTCATGCGAATAATTTGAACCGCCCGGACCAGTTGGTGGTTGTTGCGGTGGTGTTGGTGGTTCTTGTATAGTGTATCGGTCCTCATTACTCAAGATGCCTCTACACGATGGATCTATAACCAAGGTTGCAAGGAGGATGAACACAAGAAAATAAGCAATGCTGATTGTTGAAAGAATTTTTTCCATACGTTTCCCTCGTTTTCCCATACTTTTCTATAGAAGAGATTAAGAATATAAATCTATCTAAGAAAAAAAAATTCTGAAGGTTGGTATTAAGGTGAAGATGGGGGAGCCGGGAGGAGGTGGTGAGGAGAGATGGGAAAAATAGGGATCGCCCCCCATCAACAAACCTTAAACTTATATTATTTTAATAAGTATATAAATTTTGTTATAAAATTATTATCCTGTTTTTTCCCGAAATTACTTCCTCCTAGAAAAAAAGAAAAATAAGATAAGATATGAAGAATTGAACATGAAAAAAATCTCTTTATGTTTCATTCTAGGTTATTTTTTGCCCAGCATGTTGTAATATTTCTTCTGATTTAAATAAATTCTTTGCGGTCAGCGATGCAAGTGGATATGCAGAAGAACAAAGCTACCTACTAAAAACACGATAAAAAAAAGTAGAAGGAACCTACCTTGTTATTGTTTTATTTCTTGTAGCGTCTTGCATTCTGTGACATTCCGCGATATCCCCAGGGTTCCGATGATCTTTCCTCCAAGATCATACCGTGGTACTTTAGTCATCGAATACCAGTGCTCAGTACCATCGGTATCCGTGATTTTTTCAATACAATTAATGATCGATTTCCCGGTCTGTAGTACCTTGTTATCCTCATCAAACTCTTTCTGCGCCTGATCAGCGGGTATAAAATCAAAATCAGTCTTACCGATCATCGCCTCTGGCCGAACCATTAAATGCTCTGCTTTTACTTTGTTAACGAGTATGAATCGGTTCTGTGCATCTTTAAAATAAATGGAATCAGGGATGTTATCCAAAAGTGTCTGCAACAACTCAAGGTTTCTCGCGAGTTCCTCCTCCGCGTGTTTCCAGTCCGTCACATCCCGTGAAACACCCATCGTTCCAATAATATCTCCTTCCGCGTTGTATCGCGGGATCTTGGTTACGGACACCCACCGCTCCAAACCATCCACACTACCAAGATGCTCCAATTTATTGATGATTACCTGTCCAGAACGCATAATCGCGTTCTCATCGTCCACGATTCGTTGCGCTTGTTCCCGAGGAAGGAAATCGAAATCAGTCTTTCCCATCATTTCCTCCGGGGTAACATTCGAATGTGCTGCCTTTGCTTTATTCACCAAGATAAAACGATTCTGATCATCCTTAAAATACACTGAATCAGGAATATTATCCATCAGGGTCTTTAACAATTCATGTTCCCATGTACGTTTCAGCTCTGCCTCATTGCGTGAGGTGATATCGCGAACAATTAAAACAAAATTATCAACCTCGTTATCCTTTTTTACCAGGAAAAATGAGCTGATTTCCACATCCAAAACCCGCCCCTGCCGATTCTTTACTTCAGTGGTGTAACTCGCCGCGATTTTCTCTGAAAGTAGCTGCTCAAACTGTTGGATCACCACCGGCAGTGATCTTGCAGTCAACAAATCCATGCTAAACAGGTTTTTATTCAACACAGATGACTTCATGACATCAAGGATCTCACACATCCGGGTATTAATATCAAGGATGTCACCGCGTGTATCCAGCACAAAGATACCATCGGTCGTATACTCAAACAGTCCATGGTACTTCTTCTCACTTTCCTTTAAGCGTTTCTCCTGGTTTTTCCGTTCCGTGATATCCCAAAGTAAAACAAACATAACCAGTTTACCATTCATCCGGAAAATCGAGATGTTGACGTCAACAGGGAATTGGGTACCGTCTTTACAGATAGTTTCTGATTCAAGAGTAAGACACCCGTGTGCCGCAAGCTCATCGCGACATTCCGCCCAATCAAGTTCCTTTGAGAGGATGTCTTGTAAGGTAAGCCGCAGGAGTTCATTCCAGTCGTACCCGAGGAACTCATATGATTTTTGGTTCGCCTCCTG
>Ga0315274_10003956_pt1 | contig 21898 bp, 18 predicted proteins | sample YL17G02_20_MG_FD_203700 | JGI IMG/M metagenome (GOLD analysis project Ga0315274, IMG submission 203700) | Sediment microbial communities from Yellowstone Lake, YNP, Wyoming, USA - YL17G02_20 | ecosystem: Environmental > Aquatic > Freshwater > Lake > Sediment | place: USA: Wyoming | collected...
CCAGGTCGAGGAAGACCACCCGGAAGGGCATCAGAACGGATCGTCCTTCGTCCACACGCGGATAGTGTCCTCTGGAGCCGGCAGGCGGCGCCCGATGGCGACCCACCAGATCGCCAGCGCCGCAAGCCCCAGTCCGAGGGCGATGCCGGTCTCGTGCCACGCCGCGCGGTACATCGCCCAGCGGACGATCAGATAGGTCAGAGGGACCGGGACGAGCAGCACGATCCACCGGCGGCGGTGGCGCTCGCTGCGCAGCGTGACGAGGGCGAGCACGAAGAACAGCGCCGTGAGGCCGAGGATCGTCGTAGCATCCACGCTGGCAGTATAGGCCACCCGGAAGCCACGTGTCAACCCGAGCGATGCGCGGCACTATAATCCGCCTGCCTGGGAGGGCTGCCGTGCCGATCCGCATCCTGTCCGAAGACGTCGCCTCCACCATCGCCGCCGGCGAGGTGATTGAACGACCCGCGTCGGTCGTCAAGGAGTTGATCGAGAACGCCCTCGATGCCGGGGCGCGTGCCATCGGCGTGCGCATCGAGCGTGGTGGGCGCGGCCTGGTCGAGGTGTCCGACGACGGGGAAGGGATCCCGGCGGCCGAGGTGCCGCTGGCGGTCGAACGGCACGCCACCTCCAAGCTGCAAACCAAAGACGACCTGTTTGCCATCCGGACGCTAGGCTTTCGGGGCGAGGCGCTGGCATCCATTGGCGCAGTAGCTCATCTCGAGCTGGTCTCCCGCCCTCCCGACGCGGCGGGTGGGATGCGCCTGCGGACGGAGGGCGGTCATGTCGGCAAGCCCGAGCCCGTCGGCGCGCCGCAGGGGACGGTGGTCCGCGTGCGCGACCTGTTCTTCAATGTACCGGCGCGCCAGAAGTTCCTCAAGGCCGAGGAGACCGAGCGGCGGAGGATTCTGTCACTGGTCACGCGCCATGCGCTTGCCTATCCGCACGTTCGGTTCAACCTGGAGCAGGAGGGACGTGCCTCATTCGCCTCGTCCGGCAGTGGGGACCGGCGGGAGGTGTTGGCGGCGGTCTTCGGATTGGACGTCGCTCGGGAGATGATCGGCGTGCCACCGGCCGAAGGACGAGGATCGCGCGTCGAAGGATTCATAAGCCCGCCGGCGGTTCATCGCTCGAACCGGCGCGAGGTGACGCTGTTCGTCAACGGGCGTTGGGTCCAGGATGCCGCATTGACCGCGGCGGTCGTGCAGGCGTATCACGGCTTGATGATGGTGGGCCGCTTCCCGATTGCGGCCTTGTTCCTGACGCTACCCCCGGAAGAGGTGGACGTCAACGTCCACCCGGCCAAGGCCGAAGTCCGTTTCCGCGAGGCTGAGGCGGTCTTCGCCGTGGTGCAGCGCGCCGTGCGGGCGACGCTGCTCGGCTTGGCGGCGGCACCGGAGGTGAGCCTGCCGGTGACGTGGAGCGCCGGCTGGCAGGATCCGGGCGGGTCGCGCGCGGCGGATCCGGCATGGGCGATCGCACATGCGGAGCCTGCTGCCTCCATCTCCCTGACCCAACCGGGACTGCCGGCGAGCGCGTTGCCGCTGCTGCGGAATATCGGGCAGGTGGGCGCCACCTACCTGGTGGCCGAAGGCCCGGACGGCCTGTACCTGATCGACCAGCATGCCGCCCACGAACGCGTGTTGTTCGAGAAGCTGCTGCAGCAGCAGGGCTCCGGCGCCGGGGCACAGGTCTTGCTCGAGCCGGTATCTGTGGAACTGGCGCCGTCGGAGGCGCTCGTACTCGAGGGCCAGCTCGAAGTGCTTCGCCGGCTGGGGTTCGGGGTGGAAGAGTTCGGGGCGAACACCTTTCGCGTGCGCGCCGTCCCGCCCCTGCTGGCTCACCTGCCGGCGGCACAGGCGCTGCGGGCGGTGATCGAGGACTTCGAGGAGGATGAAGCCCCGCTGGCCGATAGGGTCGAAGCCCGTGTCGCCGCCCGGGTGTGCAAGAGGGCGGCGGTCAAGGCCGGCCAGGTACTTTCGCTGGTTGAGCAGGAGCAGCTGGTGCGCGATCTCGAAGCGTGTGCCATGCCGCGCGCCTGCCCTCACGGACGCCCGACGATGATCCACCTTTCGGTTGACAGTCTGGAGCGGCAGTTCGGTCGGCGCGGTTAGACGGCTGCAGACAACCGAATCGACCGGCGCGGCCTGGAGCCGCGCCGACTTGTTCCCGGAGTGGCCCGCTCGGGCTACGGTGCGGCCGGCAGGCGGACGGTGAAGGTGCTGCCCTTGCCAATCTCGCTCAAGACGTCGATCGTGCCGTGGTTGGCCTCGACGATGCGCTTGGCGATTGCCAGCCCAAGACCGGTTCCGGCGGTGGCGCCCTCCTGATCCGGGACGCGGTAGAAGCGCTCGAACACGTGCGGCAGACTCTCGGCCGGGATGCCGCGGCCTGAGTCGCTGACGGCCAGGATCGCCGTCGAGCCCTCCCCGCTGACCACCACCCGGACCAGGCCACCATTCTGGTTGTACTTGACGGCGTTCGTCAGCAGGTTCAACACGACTTGCTTCAGGCGGTTCCGGTCACCGTACACGGGGCCGGGGCTGCGCTCGATGTCCGCTTCCAGAAGGATCCGCTCCGCCTCGGCCTGGGGCCGAATGACCTCCAGACACTCGCGTACCAGGCCGGCCAGGTCGATCGGCTCGCGCGTGAACCGCGCCCGCCCGGACTCAAGCCGGGCCAGCTCGAGGAAATCGGTCGCCATCTCGTTCAGGCGCTTGACCTCGGTGTAGATGGAGGTGCCCAGCTTCTGATTCTGATCCTGGGGCAAGTCGGGGCGTTGGAGCAGGTAGGCAGCTGCCATCAGCGCCGCCAGCGGCGTGCGCAGCTCGTGCACCATCTCGGATACAACGTCGCTCTGCTGGAACAGACGACTGTTCTCAATGGTAATCGCCGCTTGCGCCGCCAGCGCCTGGAGCAGGCGCACGTCCTGATCGTCGAAGCTGCCCTTGCGCTTGTTGACCGTTTCGATCACGCCCAGCGTCTTGTCCTGCGTGCGCAGCGGCACGCCCAGGACCGAGCGCGTACGGAAGCGCGTCAGCACGTCCATCTCGCGGAAGAAGCGCGGATCGGTGAGCGCGTCTTCGACCAGCAGCGGCTCCGCGTGCGTGAAGACCCACCCGGCGATGCTGCTCTCAGCCGGGACCGTCTGGCGGCCGATTCCCTCCATCAGCTCGTTGGTTGCCGCCTCGAAGTACAGGTGCTGCGACTGCGGGTCGTAGAGCAGCAGCGAGGCGGCCTCGCAGTCGGTGAGCTCCTGAGCCGCCTCGACGATCCGCTGAAGGAGCCCCTCGAGGTCGAGGCGCGATGCCAGATCTGTCGTCACCTCCAGCAGGCGCGCGTAGCGCCGGACCAGCAGAGGGTAATTCCGGATGGCGGAAAGCTCGCGATCGGAGCGCCTGTCTGCATCAGCCACGCAGCACCTCATCGGCCAGCGCAGGCAGGACATCGATGACATCCTGCCGGAAGACAACATCGGCGCGTACGTCGAGGTAGGTTGGCTCGCGGTTGACGATGATCAACCGGGCGCCGGCCTCCAGTGCGCGCTGCGGGAAGAGCGCCGCCGGAGTCACCTCGAGCGACGACCCGGCGATCAGCAGCAGATCGCTGGAGGCCAGGAGCGCCTGGGCGCCCTGCACCACCTGCTGCGGGAGCTGCTCGCCGAAAAGCACGACGTCGGGCTTGAGGATCCCGCCACATGCCTGACAGCGGGGCAACGCCCCCGTTCGGGCGAATGGGGTGAGCAAGCCGTCCGTCGGGGTCCGTCGGCAGCAGGCCACGCATACCGCCTCGCGCAGGTGCCCATGGATCTCGAATACCTCACGCGAGCCGGCGCGGCGGTGCAGGCCGTCGATATTCTGGGTGACCAGGCCGGCCAACCGGCCGGCCGCCTCGAGGCGTGCCAGCGCCCTGTGGGCGGCGTTCGGCTCGGCTTGCAGGATGCGCTCGGCTAAGGGTCGGATCCAAGCGAAGAACGCCTCCGGGTGGTAGCGGAACGCGGTGAGGGAGGCGACCTCCATCGGGTCGACCTGTTCCCAGAGACCTGAGCCAGGCGAACGGAAGTCGGGGATCCCGGAGGGCGTGGATATCCCGGCGCCCGTCATGGCGGTCGGACGGGAGGCGCTGCGCAGTAGGTCGGCCGCTTGCTGCAGGGGGATCACCGGGGTCTCGGCTCCCACTCAATGGCGCCCGATCAGGCGAGCTGGAGTTCGGTGGCGATGTTCGCGGCCAGCTTGCGGATCTGATCCCCCACCAGCGTGTCCGGGTGAAGAAGGACGAGAGGGGCGCCATTCTGGGCCGCCTGATGGGCTTGCTCGGGTGCCGGCGAAACGAGCCCGGCGAGCTCGACTCCCAAGTCTGCAGCCATCTGCTGCCACGGTATCTGCAAGCTCGTCCGCTCGCGTGTCAGGAGCGCCAAGCTGATCCGCTGCCGCCCAAGCCCGCTGGCTGACAGTTCATCGATCAGATTCCGGGCGATCGTGTTCGACGGGTACACCGGCTCACTGACCAGGATCACGCGGTCGGCGATGTTGGCCAGCGGCAGCACGTACGGGCGCAACCCGGCGCCCAGGTCAACCACGACGACCGTCGCCATTGTCGCCAGATTCCTGACCACCGCCTCCATCTGCGGGACGGCCTGGTCGAGCTCGCTTTCCTTGGGCCGGGAGGAGGCTAACAGGAGCCTCACCCCGGTCCGGTGTGTGATCAGCTCGCCGTCGATCGAGCGCAAGTGGATGTCCTTGAGCGACCGGATCAGAAGGTTGCCCAGGCCTACCGGGTTCGGCAGGTTCAGGTCGAGGGCGATCGATCCGCGGCCGGGATTCATTTCGGCCAGGATGACATCCTGGCCGCCTCCATGCAGGACAACGGCGGTATTGAGCGCTAACGTGGACGTCCCAGACCCGCCGCGCCCGCCGAGGAATGCCACCACGCGGGCGCGGTCGCGCTCGCGCGGCTCGGGCGCCGCCCTGCCCGTCGCTGTGCGCGAGAGCACAGCCTTGACGTGGGCGGTCAGTTCGGCTGGATGGGTGGGTTTGGTGAGGTAGTCGTCCACGCCGGCCTCGAAGCCGGCCACTTTGTCGTCGACCATACTCTTGGCGGTGAACATGATGATCGGGATGTGGGCCAGAGCAGGGTCGGAGCGCAAACGCCGCGTCACCTCATAGCCGTCGAGGTCCGGCATCATCACGTCCAGAAGGATCAGATCGGGTTTCTCGACGGCCGCGCGGGAGATGCCGAGCGTTCCGTTGCTGGCGACGGCGATACGGTAGCCCTGCCGCTCAAGCATCAAGCCGACAAGCTTGAGGGTGTCGATGTCGTCGTCGATGATCAGGATCTTCTCAGCCATTTGCGGCACGCCCACGTAGGTGATCCCGAACGGCGCGGGCAGTCTAGCATAAAGGCAAAGGCCGGGCAAGCGCTCCGCGTTGCAGCGCCGCCGCGATGCTATAATCTGTCACGCCCGCGTGTTTCGACCAAGATGCTCATTGACCTGTGGGGCTTCGACACAAGCCTTTCTCTAGGACTGCCCGTCCGATCCTCGGGGTATGTCCTGCTGGCCTTAGGGCTCAGCTTGACCCTGATCCTGGTCCTGCGGGACCTGATCGGGCGCAGCCGCCAGACGACGCCCAACGGCGGCCACCCGCTCATCTTTCTCGTCATTCTGCTGGCTGCTCCCGTCGCTACTCAAACACTTGTCGTCCGCCTGCCGGCTCTCACCGGGCTCCCCATGCCTGGGCAGGCCCAGGAAGCGTACCCTGCCGTCTTCTCGATCCTGGGTGCGCTCCCGTGGCTGCTGGCGGGCGGTGTCGGCGGGCTGACGGAAGCCGTTCTGGTTGGCCTTGTAGCTGGCTTCGCCCGCGCCGGTTGGGTCACGCATAGTCTGCTCACGCCAGTGCACACGGCGCTGACCGCGGCGCTCGTCGCTGGCGTGATGCGCCAGAACTACCTCGAATGGACGGGCAAGGGGCTTCGAAGCCCGCTGCTCACGAGCCTTCTGGCTGGTGGGTTGTTGGCGTTCCTGGGGACCGCCGAGCGTCTCGTCTACGCCGGCGGGAGTGGATATGATGCACTTGAGTACGCACTTTCCTGGCTTGCGCCCTGTCTGCTGGCGGCGATGCTCGAGGCCGGCGGCGCGGGTGTGGCCTGCGAGGCGCTGAGGACGGTCGCGCCGTCGGCGTGGTTCCGACCGAAACGAACGGTTCCGGCGCCGTACAACCGTTCGCTGGCTGCACGGCTCCTGACGGTCTTCGCCGGCGTGGGTCTGGTGGCCGGCGGGGTCCTGCTGCTTGGCAACTGGCTGCTGGCACAAACCGCCGCACGCGAGCTGGTCCAAACGCAAATGGAGCAGACCGCCAGCGTGGTCGGCGGCGGAGTCCCGTTCTTTATCCAGAGCGGCCGGTCCTTCGCACAGGAAGCGGCCCAGGCGCTTTCTGTGCAGCGCGCCGCGGGCATTGCGGATGCCGAGGCCTTGAGTGGAGTGCTGCGTCAGTTCCCGTTCTTCGCGCGTCTGAGTGTCTTTGATGAGGCTGGCCGCCTCACCGCCACGACCACCGCCGATCCCACCGAGGCGGCGGCGCTTGTGGAGATCGGGCCTTCGCTTGCCCTCGCCCTGGAAGGCGATGTGCAGGAGCATGTTGTCGCCCCGTCGCCTGGCAGCACCGGCGCGCGCCTGGCCTTCATCGTCCCCCTGGCGTCGGCCGACGGGTCGCGCACCAGCGGTGCACTTGCCGGCTGGACTGATCTGGCCACCAACCCGCTGTTCCTGCCGGTCGTTGACCGCTTGAAGGCTGTCGGTGGAGGCGAGGCGTACATCACCGACGCCGCGGGCAGGATCCTGGTTCACCCCGATCCGACCCGCATCCTGCAATCTCCAGCCCTGCCGCTGGAGAGCGGGACGGCGTCGGCCGTGACCGCCCCGGATGGGACCCGACACTGGGTGCTGGTCCAGCCGGCGGAGGGCTATGCCTGGCAGGTCGTTATCAGCATCCCGCAGCGGACGGTCAACGCGCTGGCTGTTCAGTTGGCCACGCGCCTGATCGCCGTGCTTGTCACCGTCGGCGCGGTGATGATGCTGGTCCTATACGCAACGAGCCGACGGCTGACGCGACCGCTGCGCGAGATGGCGATTGCCGCGGAGTCGATCGCACGCGGCAACCTTGCATTGCCGGTGCGCGTGCGGAGCCAGGACGAGATCGGCCGCCTGGCGATGTCGTTCGAGGGCATGCGGCGCAGCCTGCAGGCGCGCCTGAGCGAGATGGATCTGCTGCTGGCGTCCAGCCAGCGCCTGGCATCCAGCTTCGATCTGGGCGGCATCCTGCCGCCGATCCTGGAAGGCGCCGGCAGGCTGCTGCGCGCCGACCATGTGCGCGTGGCACTGCTGGGGCCGGGCGCGGAGGCGGGTGGCCGGGTGGAGGTCTACAGCGCTGGGAAGGATCGCGGCAACTGGGCGTCGTTGGACGGCCAGGTGGTGGAGCTGGCGCGCCAGCGCGGCAAGTTCCTGTTGGAGAACCCGGGTCGCGCCCGGGCGGTGCTCAACCTCTCGCAAGTCACGGAGCCCCTACAAGGGTTGGTGGCCTTGCCACTGCGGGATGAACAGGCCTTCATCGGGGTCATGTGGCTGGGCTACCGGCGGGCGCAGGCCCTCCCGCCGGACACCAGCAACCTGCTGACGATCCTGGCGGCGCAGATCGGTGTCTCGGTCAGCAATGCACGCTTGTTCCACCGCGCCGAGCAGGAGCGGATGCGCCTGGGCGCCGTCCTGGAGGCCACGCCGGATGCGGTTCTGGCAACCGACCGCCGCGGCCGGATCACGCTGGCCAACCCCGCCGCCGAGTCTGTCCTGCGCGGGAACGTCGATGATGTGCTGGGCAAGCTGGCCAGCGAGTGGGTAACCGCGCCGGAAGTGCTTGAGCTGCTGCAGCCGGGGTCCGAACGGCGCACGGCCGACGTGGCCATCGGGGGCGGGCGGGCGCTGTTTGCCACGGCGACCGACATCCGGCCGGGGGGCGAGGACCAGGGCGGCCGGGTGTGTGTGTTGTGGGACATCACCCACTTCAAGAAAGTGGACATGCTCAAGTCGGAGTTCGTGTCCACCGTCAGCCATGACCTGCGCGCCCCGCTGACCTTGATGCGCGGGTACGCCACAATGCTCTCGATGGTCGGCGCCATGAACGAGCAGCAGAAGGACTTCGTGCGCAAGGTCCATGAGAGCATTGAGCAGATGACGCAGCTGGTTGACAACCTGCTTGATCTGGGCCGCATCGAAGCCGGGGTGGGGCTGAACCTGGAGGCGGTCAACATCGAGCACGTGGTGCAGGACGTGTCCGGTGCATACCAGGCGCAGGCTGCCAACAAGCGCATCGCGCTGAGCATCGACGTGCCAGGCGGCATGCGGCCGATCGAAGCTGATCTGACGCTGCTGCGCCAGGCCGTGGCCAACCTGGTAGACAACGCCATCAAGTACACCCAGGCGGGCGGGCGCGTGATGCTGCGCGCCCGCCAGCATGATGGCCGCCAGGTGATCAGTGTCGAAGATACAGGCGTCGGCATCGCCCCCACCGACCAGGCGCGGTTGTTCGAGAAGTTCTACCGGGCGCGGCGCAGCGAGACGCTGCGCGAGAAGGGCTCCGGGCTGGGACTGGCGATCGTCAAGTCGGTGGCTGAGCAGCACGGGGGACGAGTGACGGTGGAGAGCCGACTGGGGGTGGGGAGCACCTTCACATTGGAACTGCCCGCGCGTCTGGCGGGCTGAGAATCCCACCTTGACAGATGGGAATACGGCCTTATAATGATCTCCACGTGAATCGCAAGAATTGAGTTGGTAGGGTAGCAGCGCTTGAGGACCAGTAGCCCTTGGGCGCTCGTTTCGCGTTGTCTGCCGGGTAGCACATTTGTTCCAGTCTGGTCAGACCGTGGAGGAACCGGGTGGAATCCAAGTCGTTTCGTGCCCTGCGCATCAGTTTGGCGTCGCCGGAAATCATCCTGAGTTGGTCGTACGGTGAGGTGCTGAAGCCGGAGACGATCAACTACCGTCGCCTTCGCCCGGAGAAGGATGGCCTTTTCTGCGAAGCGATCTTTGGCCCGACCAAAGACTGGCAATGCTACTGCGGCAAGTACAAGAATATCCGCTTCAAGGGCATCACCTGCGAGAAATGCGGCGTCGAGGTGACGCGCTCGTCGGTGCGCCGGGAGCGGATGGGCCACATCACCCTGGCGGCACCTGTGGCGCACGTGTGGTACACCCGCCGCGTCCCATCCTACCTCGGGCTGCTGCTGGACATCTCGCGCCGCAACCTGGACCGCGTTCTGTACTTCGCCCAGTACGTGGTTACGCACATCGACGAAGAGGCGCGGCGCAAGGCGCTCAAACGCATCGAGGATGAGATTGCCAGGCTGGAGAAGGAACAGGCCGACGGTCTCAACCAGCGAATCGCTCAGATCAAGGCCAACCGCAAGAAGCGGCTGGAAGACCTGGAAGAGCGGAAGCGTGCCGTGGAGGCGGGCTTCGCCGAGGACGTTGCTGCGCGCATCGACCCGATCATCCGCGAAGGCCAGTCGCTCGAGCGCTCGCTGACCGAGAAGCTCGACAAAACCATCCGGGCGTCGATCCACTTCCAGGAAACCGAGACGCTGATCGCCGACAAGGGCGAGACCATCACCTCCGACCACATCACCCGCGTCCAGGAGATCGTCAAGGCACGCCTGGACGAGATCGAGGCCTCGGGCAAGGACAAGCGCAATCGCGAGCTCGAGCGACTGGGGATGCAGGTCGAGAAGGTCAAGGCCGAATCCGACCTGGCCATGGCCGAGCTGCGCGATGCCGTCGATGACGACGGTTCGACCGCCCAGGAGCAGCTGGACGCCGATCGCGACGAGTTGCAGGCTATCCAGCCGATGATGTTCCTGGGCGAGACACGCTATCGCGAGCTCAAGGCCAAGTGGGGGCAGGTCTTCCGGGCCGACATGGGCGCCGAGGCCTTCTACGAGATCCTGCAGCGCATAGACCTGGAGTCGCTGTCCAAGGACCTGTGGGAGGAATCCCGCACCACGCGCTCCAAGCAGCGCAAGAAGAAGGCCACCAAGCGCCTCAAGGTCGTTGAGGCCTTCCGGCGCTCCGGCAACCGACCGGAGTGGATGGTGATGACCGTCCTGCCGGTGATCCCCCCCGATCTGCGGCCGATGGTGCAGCTCGACGGCGGTCGCTTCGCTACCTCGGACCTGAACGACCTGTACCGCCGGGTCATCAACCGCAACAACCGTCTCAAGCGGCTGGTCGAGCTTGGCGCGCCGGATGTCATCGTACGCAACGAGAAGCGCATGCTGCAGGAAGCCGTCGACTCGCTGATCGACAACGCCCAGCGCGGCAAGGCGCTATCCCGCCGCGGCCGCCGCGAGCTCAAGTCGCTGAGCGATATGCTCAAGGGCAAGAAAGGCCGCTTCCGCCGCAACCTGCTGGGCAAGCGTGTCGACTACTCCGGCCGCTCGGTGATCGTCATCGGCCCGGACCTGAAACTGTTCCAGTGCGGCCTGCCGAAAACGATGGCGCTGGAGCTCTACCGCCCGTTCGTGATCTCCAAGCTCGTCTCGTACAACTACGCCGCCAACGTCAAGGGCGCCAAACGCATCATCGAGCGCGAGCGGCCGGAGGTGTGGGAGGTCCTGGAGGAGGTCATCAAGGACCGCCCGGTGCTGCTCAACCGTGCCCCGACGCTGCACCGGCTGGGCATCCAGGCTTTCGAGCCGGTTCTGGTTGAGGGCAAGGCCATCCACCTGCACCCGCTGGTGTGCGCCGCCTTCAACGCCGACTTCGACGGCGACCAGATGTCGGTGCACGTTCCGCTCTCAGCCAAGGCCGTCGAGGAAGCGCGGGGCCTCATGCTCTCGACGCGCAACCTGCTCAAGCCCGCCGACGGCGAGCCGGTCGTCGGCCCATCGAAGGACATGGTCCTCGGCGTCTACTACCTGACCATGAAGGTCGAAAACAAGAAGCTCCGCGGCGAGGGACGTGCCTTCGCTGACATTGACGAGGTCGAACTGGCGTACGCACTGGGGCAGGTGGAGGTCCATACGCCCATCCGCCTCGTGAGCGAGACCTGGTACGACGACAAGGGTCTGCGCCAGGCGGCGCCGGAAACGCGCCGGTTTGAGACGACCGTCGGCCGCGTGCTGTTCAACCGGGTGATGCCGCCCGAGCTGCGCTTCGTAAACCGCGTGCTCGACAAGGGAGCGATGCAGAAGCTCGTCGGCGAGGTCTACCAGGTGCTGCGCGAGGAAGGCACGCCGGCCGTCGTCGACGCCATCAAGGATATCGGCTTCCAGTACGCCACGCGCTCCGGAACGACGATTGCCGTTTCGGACATCACCGTGCCGGCCGAGAAGAACGAGATCATCGCCAAGACGCTTCAGGAGGCCGAGGCGATCAGCCGCGACTTCCGCCGCGGCCTGCTGACCGACCAGGAGCAGAACGAGCGCATCATCGAGCTCTGGCAGGAGACGACCCTCAGGGTGGCGGCGGCGGTGAGGGCCGCCATGGACCCATCGGGCAACCTGAGCACAATGGCCATCTCCGGGGCCACCAAGGGCGGTTTCGGCCCGATCTCGCAGCTGGCCGGCATGCGGGGTCTGATGGCCGACCCGGCCGGGCGCATCATCCCGCTGCCCATCCGTTCCAACTTCCGGGATGGGCTGAACACGCTCGAGTACTTCATTTCGACCCACGGCGCCCGCAAGGGCCTGACGGATACCGCCCTGCGCACGGCCGACGCCGGCTATCTGACCCGCCGGCTGGTGGACGTCGCCCAGGACATGGTCATCAACTCCGACGACTGCGGCACCGACAAGGGCACCGTCATCCGCCGGGTGGACGACGTTGCCGGGCAGGACTACCCGTCGCGCGTGTTCGGCCGCATCGCTGCGGCCCGCGTGGCCGATCCGCAGACGGGCGAGATCCTGATCGAGCGCGGCGGGACCATCGACATGGATATGGCCCTGGCTATCGGCCGCTCCGGCGTCCAGGAAGTCAACATCCGCTCGCCGCTCACCTGCGAGCTGCCCTTCGGTATGTGCGCCCAGTGCTATGGCCTGGACCTGGGCCGGGGCAAGATGGTCGAGATGGGTGCGGCGGTGGGCATCGTCGCCGCCCAGTCGATCGGCGAGCCGGGCACGCAGCTGACGCTGCGTACCTTCCACACCGGCGGCGTGGCGGCCGGCGGTGACATCACGACCGGCCTGCCCCGCGTCGAGGAGCTGTTTGAGGCGCGCAAGAAGCCCAAGGGCGAGGCGGTGACGGCGGAGATATCCGGCACGCTGGGGATCAAGATGCCGGCCTCGCCCGAAGGCCAGCGCCTGCTGCGCGTCGTCAATAGCCAGCTGATCCAGGATGAGTATCCGATCCCGGGCAACTGGTCGGTCAAGGTCGAGGACGGCGTGCCGGTCGAAGCCGGCGATGTGATCGCCACGCGCGGCGAGTCGCAGGTCATTGTCAGCCACGCCGGGCGACTGCGCCTGGAAGAGAAGAAGGCCGTCGTCGCCTACGACCAGGTGGACGAGTTTGAGGTCGAGATCCCGGCGAGCGCCCGCCTGCTGGTCAAGGATGGGGCCAAGGTCGTGGCCGGGGAGCAGCTCACCGAAGGCTCGCTCAACCCGCACCGCATCCTGCGCATCCTGGGTCGCGAGGCCTGTGAGCTCTACCTGATCACCGAGGTCCAGAAGGTGTATCGTTCGCAGGGCCAGAACATCAATGACAAGCACTTCGAGGTGATCATCCGCAAGATGCTCTCGAAGGTGCAGATCACCCAGCCGGGCGAAAGCGACCTCCTGCCCGGGGACTTGATCGACCGACTGTACCTGCAGGGGATGAACGAGAGAACGCTCGTCGAGGGCCAGCAGCCGGCGCGTGGTGCGCAGATCTTGCTCGGCGTGACCAAGGCGTCGCTCAACACCGAGTCGTTCCTCTCGGCCTCGTCCTTCCAGCACACGATCAAGGTGCTGGCCGGCGCAGCCATCGAGGGCAAGGTCGACTACCTGCGCGGCCTCAAGGAGAACGTGATCATCGGCAAGCTGATCCCGGCTGGGACCGGCTTCCCAGGCGAAGAAGCTGTGCTGCACGACGAGCGGCTCGAGCCGGCCGCCGTGCCGGCCGAGGAGCCGCAGCCTGAGCTGGCGGTGGAGTAGACGGGCTTCGGCCACCCGCCTTGGCACTGATTGACAGTCGGGTGGAGGGCTGGTAGAATAGTCGGACCTGCCCCAACCGGCGTGTTGGGGCGGGACTGTGTATCCCCAACTTCCCCACCGGCCGGCGCGAAGCGCAGGACCGGCGGCGAAGCGAAGCTGGAGACAGGATCATGGACTACGCAGTTGTCGAGATGGGCGGCAAGCAGTATGTAGCCCGCGAAGGGCAGGCCCTGGAGGTCGACCGGTTGCCGGTCGAGGTGGGTCAGCCGGTGATGTTTGAGCGGGTGCTGTTGGTCGCCGACGGCGGCAACATCCGCATCGGGACCCCGCTGCTTGAGGGGATCAAGGTGTATGCCACGGTCGCCGAGCACACCAAGGGCGACAAGATCGTGGTCTTCCGCTATATCCCCAAGGAACGCTACCGGCGCAAGTCGGGTCACCGCCAGCAGTACACGCGTGTGATGGTGGGCAGCATAGGCGAGCCGACCGGCCATCCGGCCCCGGCCCCCGAGGCGAAGGCTCCCGCACCAGCCAGGAAGAAGGCCGCCGCCAAGGCGAAGGCCGCACCGACCGCCAAGAAGGCGGAGGCGCCGAAGCCCAAGGCGAAGACGGCGTCCAAGAAGAAGTAGCAGGCGGAGAAGGAATATGGCACACAAGAAGGGTGGAGGCTCGAGCCGCAACGGCCGTGACAGTAACGCGCAGCGCCTGGGGGTCAAGAAGTACGAAGGCGAGGTCGTCCGCTCGGGCAACATCATTGTCCGCCAGCGGGGCACGCACATCCATCCCGGGCTGAACGTCGACCGGGGCGGCGATGACACGCTGTTCGCCATCGCCGATGGGGTTGTCAAGTTCGACTATGCCCGCGGCGGCCGCAAGCGCGTCAACGTCCTGCCGCTCGAAGCAGCCTAGGTAGAACGGTTGCCGGACGCAGCGCGGGCTGACTCCCACCCCGGGGATCAGCACGCAGGCGGCCGGCGTCCCGACGTCGGGGAAAGGAAAGCGCATGAAGCAGGGTATTCACCCCAAGTACTTTCCGCAGGCCACCGTGGTGTGCGCCTGCGGAAACACCTGGCACACCGGCTCCACCATGGAAGCCATCCGCACCGACGTGTGCTCGAAGTGCCACCCGTTCTACACGGGCGAGCAGCGCATCGTCGACACCGAGGGCCAGGTGGACCGCTTCTACAAGAAGCTTCAGGCCCGGCAGGAGTACCTGACCGAGGTTGAGACGCGCGAATCGGCGCGCACCTCGCCAGACCTGACCATCGCCGCGCTCGAGCTCGGTACACGGGCCGAATCCGCACTGGCCAAGGCCGGTATCGACAACGTCGGGCAGGCGCTCGAGCGGTTGGAGACGGGCGGGGACGAAGCGCTGCTGGCCGTTGAGGGCTTCGGCCGCAAGAGCCTGGCGGACTTGAAGCGCCGGTTGCGCGCCCGCGGCTTCAGCCTGCCGGAAGCCGAGGCCGAGGCAGCACCGGCCGCCTGATCGGCTTGCCTGCAGGACTGCGTGGTGTAGACTCCGGGCAGGCGCCTCGCGGCGCCTGCCCGCTTGCATCCCCCTTCGCGTGGAGCGGTCACCATGCTGCACGGCACAGGCGCGATCGAGGTCATTACCGGGTCGATGTTCAGCGGCAAGACCGATGAGCTGATCCGCCGTCTGCGGCGGGCGCGCATCGCCCGGCAGAACGTCCAGGTCTTCAAGCCCAGCATCGATGTGCGCTACGAGAAGGGCAAGGTCACCTCGCATGCCGGGACGGAGTTTGAGGCAACGCCGGTCGAATCGGCCGGCGAGATCCCGGCCCTGATCCAGAAGGGCACGACCGTGGTCGCCCTGGATGAGGCCCAGTTCTTCGACGCGGCCGTCATCGCCGTCGTCCAGCAGCTGGCCGACCGGGGGCTGCGCATCATCGTGGCCGGGCTGGACATGGACTTCCGCGGGGAGCCCTTCGGCGCCATGCCGGCGCTGATGGCGCAGGCCGAGCTGGTCGACAAACTGCACGCCATCTGCATGGTATGCGGCGAAGCCGCCACGCGGACGCAGCGGCTGATCAACGGCCGGCCGGCCCACTACCATGATCCGGTCGTTGTTGTAGGCGCGAGCGAGATGTACGAGGCTCGCTGCCGCCATCACCATGACGTGCCGCGGGACTGAACCATGCAGGATTACCGCGAGTTCCTGCTCGAAGTGCTGATCCCTGAGGACCGCCTCCAGGAGCGGATCCGCGAGCTCGGGGCGCAGATCAGCCGCGACTACTCCGGGCAGGACCTGATGCTGGTGTGCATTCTGCGCGGGGGGGTGATGTTCCTCACCGACCTCATGCGCTCGATCACCGTTCCCCACACGGTCGACTTCATGGCCATCTCCTCCTACGGCGCCGGAGTGCGGCAGACGAGCGGACAGGTGCGGATCGGGCTGGACCTTGGGTCGTCGGTCGAGGGACGCAATGTGCTGCTCGTCGAAGACATCATCGACAGCGGGCACACGATTGCCTCGGTGCTCGAGCTGCTTGGCGCCCGCCGCCCGATGAGCCTGAGGGTCTGCACGCTGCTGGACAAGGCCGAGCGACGTGAGGCCTCCGTCCCGATCGACTACACCGGCTTCGTTATTCCGAACAAGTTCGTCTTCGGCTACGGCCTGGATCTGGACGAGTACTACCGCAACTTGCCATTCATCGGCGTCGTCCAGCCCGATAAGCTCCTGCACGCCTCCTGAGATGCTCCCTATGGCCACGCGTCGCCTCCTCCCGGACCTCGTCGCGGAGCTGCGCCCGCACCTGCCTGGCGCACCACCCCTGTGGCTCGTCGGCGGCGCGGTGCGCGACGCGATCCTGGGCCGGCCCGTCGTCGACCTGGACTTCGCCGTCGACGGGGCGGCCCGCCAGCTGGCGCGCGAGGCCGCCGGGTGGCTGGGCGGCGCCTACTACGAGCTGGATGCCGAGCGCGATACCGGCCGCGTCCTGCTGCCGGCCTCCCGCGGCGGGCAGACGCTCGACTTCGCCCGGCTGCGCGGGGCCTCGATCGATGAGGACCTGCGGGGTCGCGACTTCACGATCGATGCCATGGCCGTCGCGTTCGGCGCACCGGAGCGCGTGATCGACCCCACCGGGGGTCTGCAGGATCTTCGCGATCGTGTCTTGCGCACGGTCAGTCGGACAGCGATCGAGGATGACCCGCTGCGCGCCCTGCGCGCCGTACGACTGGCGGTCGACCTGGACCTGCGCATCGAGCCTCAGTCACTGGTTCGCGTCCGCGCCGCGGCCGGTCTGTTGGCGAAGGTGTCCGCCGAGCGAGTGCGCGACGAATGGCTGCGCATGCTGCAGGCCGACCGGCCGGGGCGTCCGATCCGCGTGCTCGATGCCCTGGGACTGTTGTCGGCCATCGTCCCGGAGATCGATGGGCTGCGCGAAATGACGCAGCCGCCGCCGCACGACTTCGATGGGCTCACCCACACGCTGGCGGTCGTCGATCGCCTCGGTGACCTGTTGTGGGCACTCGCACCGGCACCAGCGGACGACAAGGTGGCCGATCTGACGTTGGGGGAAGCGGCCCTGCGCCTGGGCAGGTTCCGTGATGGCCTGGGCGCGTACCTGTGCCAGGACGTGGCCTCGGGTCACACCCGGCGGCAACTCCTGTTCATGGCGGGGCTCCTGCACGATAGCGGGAAGCCGGCGACCGGACAGCTTGCGGAAGATGGGCGGCTTCGATTCCTCGGGCATGAGACCGAGGGGGCCCATCACGCTGGCGACTGCGCCCGCCGGATGCGCTTGAGCAGGGACGAAACGGAGTTCCTGGAAGGAGTCGTCCTGAATCACATGCGCCCGGAGACGCTGCAGGCCGCCGCTATGGTCACGCCCCGCGCCGCCTACCGCTTCTTCCGAGACTGCGGCGCGGCAGGGATCGGAGCCATCCTCCTTTCGCTGGCTGACCTGCTGGGCAAGTATGCGGCATCCCCCCCCCAAGCGGAGTGGGCGGGGCGCGTTGGCGTCTCACGGAGCCTGCTTGGGGCGTTCTACGAACAGCATGCGCTGATCGTCGAGCCGCCCCGCCTTCTCGGGGGCGATGAGATCATGCATGAGCTAGGTCTCAACCCCGGACCGGCCATCGGCCGCCTGCTCGAAGCGCTGCGCGAGGCGCAGGCCGCCGGGGGGGTCACAACGCGGGATGAAGCTGTGGCCTTCCTGCGTGCGGCGCTGACGGGAACCGGTTCGGCGGATGACGACCTGTGAGCCAGGCGCCGGAGCCGAGTGCCCGGTGCGGTGGCGGACTAAGCCAGCCCGACCCGCGGTGGTAATGCGCCAGGATCGGCGAGAGCCTCAGTCCAGCGAAAGCTGTGCCGGGCTACGGGTAGATCTCAGACAGTGCCGGCTCGTACCAGCAGCGGCAGCCGAGGGGGGAGGAACATCCGGGAACGGGAAGGTCAGGTGCCTCGTCGTTGGCATGGTCCTGCTCCGCCTTGCGGCACGCGGGACAGGCATCCTGCGCCACGATCACCCGAATGCGCCTGACACGAGGGTTGGCGCGCAGCTTGGCCAGCGCCACGGCCGTCTCGGAGTTGCGCGAGAGATCTGCGCCGCACTGCTGACAGATCTCGGCGCCGTCGGCGGATTGGGCTTTACACAGCGAACAGGTCCGCACGGGGTCTCTCCGGGTGGGCAACTCGCCCGATTGTACCGGCGATCCGCGGGCTGTCAACCGTGAAGGCAATGACGCGCCGCATCCTGCACGTTGACCTTGACGCGTTCTTCTGCTCGGTCGAGGAGCTGAAGGATCCGGCCCTCGCCGGGACTCCATTTGTTGTCGCCGGACGGCCGGAGCAGCGCGGCGTCGTCGCCTCAGCTTCCTATCCGGCGCGAGCCTTCGGCGTGCGCTCGGCGATGCCGACGGCGCGAGCCCTGCGGCTGTGTCCCACTCTTACGATCGTCTCCCCGCGCCACGGTGCCTACGGCGACGTATCCGATCGGGTCATGACGCTGCTGCGCGAAGCCGCCCCCGTGGTCGAGCAGATCTCCATCGATGAAGCCTTCCTTGACATCTCCGACGACCCACGGGCGGCGGAAGAAGTGGCGGCGCAGCTGCAGGCGGAGATCCGCGTGACGCTGCGTCTGCCGACCTCATGGGGGGTTGCCGGGAACCGGTTGGTCGCCAAGATCGCCACGGAGGTGGGAAAGCCCAACGGTCTGGTCGTCGTGCCCCCCGGGGCAGAAGCCGCCTTCCTCGCGCCGCTTCCGGTTGGCATGCTGTGGGGTGTCGGCCCCAAGACACGGCTCCGGCTCGAGCCATTGGGCGTCCGGACCATCGGTGACCTGGCCGCACTTCCTCCGGCCCGGCTGGCTGACGTCCTCGGCGAGCACGGCCTGGAACTTGCATCCAGGGCACGTGGCGAGGACTCCCAGCCTGTCCTCGACACCTACGAGCCGAAGTCAATGTCCGCTGAGACGACCTTCGCCCGGGATGTGCGGGACGGACCCCAACTCCGTCGGACGCTGCTCGGGCTCACGGAAGAGGTCGGCCAAAGGCTGCGGCAAGCGGGTCTGGCCGGTTCGACCGTACGCCTCAAGCTGCGTTGGGCAGACTTCACCACGCTCACCCGCCAGGCGAAGACTCAGCAGCCGACCGATCAGGACGGTGAGATCTTCCGCGCGGCGGAGACGCTGTTCGAAGCCAACTGGCCGCAAGGCCGGCCGGTGCGGTTGATCGGTGTGGGCGTCAGCTCACTCGGCTCGCCGGCGCGGCAGCTGCATCTGTTCGACCGTGGCTGGGAAGAGGACGTTCGTCTGATGCACGCGGTTGACACCATTCGCGAGCGCTTCGGCCAGCACGCGCTGCAGCGGGCGGCACATCTCAAGGGACACGGGACACGCCGGTCACGCGGAGGCGGAGAGCCATGACGCTGCTTGGCAAAGGACACTACATGTGGCAGCTCCCCAATTGCGACGGGGGATCGCCGGCCGCCATCACCTCCCGCCTGGTGAAGGCCAACATTTCGCATGTGCTGATCAAGATCGCCGACGGCTACGCATGGCCGTACAACATCGATCGGAATACCAAGGTCGATTGGATCCCACCGGTCCTCGTAGCGCTGAAGCAGGCCGGGATTGCCGTGTGGGGCTGGCAATATGTGCGCGGGGACAATCCCGAGGCTGAGGCCAGCCTGGCCGTGCAGCGTGCCCGCGGCCTGGGGATCGATGGCTTCGTCGTCGACGCCGAAATCGAGTACACGAAACCGGGCAAGAAGGCCGCCGCGCGCCGCTACATGACCGCCCTGCGCGCCGGGCTGGGGGACATGCCGATTGCGCTGAGCACCTTCCGCTTCCCGCGGACGCATCCGGGCTTCCCGTTCGCCGAGTTCCTGGCGCAGTGTGACCTCGCCATGCCCCAGGTGTACTTCGAGCAAGCGCATAACGTCGAGGAGCAGCTCGAGCGCTGCGTTCAGCAGTACCTGGCCCTGACGCCGGCGCGCCCGATCATCCCCACCGGCCCGACCTACTCCCATGCCGGTTGGCGCCCGACGGCAGCGGAGGTCGAGAGGTTCCTCGTCCGGGCCAAGGCGATGGGGTTGACCGCGGCCAACTTCTGGGCCTACGATTTCTCTACCCGACCGTCGTTCCTTGACCTGTGGGACACGATCGCCGCGTTCGACTGGCCGGCCGGCCCGACCGTGGCCGACATGCCCGAGCGGCTGGTGGGACGCATCAACCAGAAGGATTCCGACCTGATTGCCGGGCTGTATTGCGACAACGCCGCGCACGTGACCGCGCAGCGCACGATCATCGGCCGGGAAGCCATCGCCGGTTGGTATCGGACGCTCTTGAATCAGGCCATGCCCAACGCCGACTTCAAGGTCACCGGGAAGTCCGGCACCGGCCCGACCCGCCAGTTCACCTGGACGGCAACCTCGGACCGCGGTGCGGTCGCTGACGGCAACGACACGCTGGGCCTGCTCGACGGCCGCATCCAGTACCACTACACGTACTTCAACATCCGCTGAGGGTTGTCTCCGCCGGCTTCACCCCGCATCGATGATTTCGAACGATGACGTGATCGGCACCGCCGGCCGCAGCATCGCCTGCGCCGGGCAGTACCTGGTTTCAGAGAGCTCGATGGCGCGTGCCACGGCGGCGGGATCGATCCCCGTTCCGGTCACCCGATACCGAAGGTGGATCCGGGTGAAGACCCGCGGGTGTTCGTCGGCGCGTTCGGCCTCGGCGCGCACTTCAAAGGCGCTTACCGCCAGCTTCTTCTTGCGCAGGATCGAGATCACGTCCATGGCGGTGCACCCGGCCAGGCCGACGAGCATCAGCTCGATCGGACGGAAGCCGTCGGTGTCGCCGCCTACCGCTGGATCGGCTCCCAGCGGAAGCGAGAAGCCGCTTTCGGCTGTACCGGCGAAGCTCATTCGTCCGGACCAATTCACCGTGGCGTGCATGCTGCCTCCTAGGGCCCGAGCCAGGGGTTGATGGCCGCCTCGAGCTCGCGCTCGCAGGTCGCCCCGAACCATCGGGCGCGCAGGATGCCGTCCGTGTCGATCAGGAATGAGGACGGGAGCGAGACGGTGCCGAAGGCGCGCAGCGAAGCCTCGTCGGGGTCGAGCCAGATGGGGAATGTCACCCCGCTGCGATCGATGAAGTGCTGGACGGCCTGCGGGCTCTCGCCGATGTTCACGCCGACGACGGTCAGCCCTTGGCCGGCGTAGCGCCGCGACACGGCCTCGAGCGCCGGCAGCTCGTCGCGGCAGGGCGGACACCAGGTCGCCCACGCATTCAGGAGCACGACGCGGCCGCGCAGCCCGTCGAGCGTCACACGCCCGCCGGCCAGCGCCTGGAGCTCCAGATTCGGCGCCTCACCCTCAACCGCCTGCGCGGGTGCGCAGTCGTCCGCCGTTCCAGACGAGGTCGCACGTCGGGAAGGCAGGCCGAGCCACGCAGCGATGGCGAGCCCGATGAGTGCCAGGCCGGCGGCCGCCATCGCCCAAGGGGAAAGCAGGACCCGTTTCAACTTCTCATCCAAAGGGGCGGGCGCGAGGTTTCATCGGGTGGTCCGGATGCCGGAGTCCCCCGTGACCCAGGGCGGTCGAAGGTATCGTGTCCCAGCCGCCAACTGGCGGCGCGGGGCCCTATCAGGTCGGTGCGCCAGACTCCCCAAATCCGCAGGCCGGGCAGCGCAGAACCAGACATCCGTCGTACTCCAGCCGCTCCCGTTGGCAGCACGGGCAAGCGCCCCCGGGCCGAGCCGCGGAGGCTCGTCGCGCTCGGCGGGATACTGGCCGTGTGGGCTGACGGTGGTTGTGTCCCGGCTGCGCGCGTGCGGCTGGCGATGGGCGCATGTCGCCGAAGAGTATAACCCGCCCGATTTCCGGATCACCGCTGCCATTGCCAGCGAACGCTCGCCAGGGTATCCTGCCCATGACGATCGTCTGTCGGCCGCCGCGTGCGGACGACGCGCGGCGGCGCGGCCAGGAGGCGCGAGTGCAAGGTCTTAGCCTGGAGTCGCCCTTCTTCACTTTCTTCCTCCGTCTGCCCGAGGGACGCTGGGACCTCTTTGCGGGCGACGCCGCCCGGATCGAGGATGCGCGTCTTGGGGCAGACTTGTGCGGCAAGGCCGGCGGCCTGGGCTGGGATGGACGAATGGAAGGCGTCGAGGTCGTGCATCACGGCCTCGAGCATTCCATTCACGGCGCGGTCCACTCGGCGCGATTGCGTCTGCCCTCGGACGGCATCAGCTTCAG